>Ga0208589_1000005_pt1 | contig 121590 bp, 95 predicted proteins | sample NGESurshal092012_2_FD_184486 | JGI IMG/M metagenome (GOLD analysis project Ga0208589, IMG submission 184486) | Arctic peat soil microbial communities from Barrow, Alaska - NGEE Surface sample F53-2 shallow-092012 (SPAdes) | ecosystem: Environmental > Terrestrial > Soil > Wetlands > Peat ...
GTGCTGTGATCGAGGAACTGGCGCTCGGGTCGATCAAGCAACGCGACCGTGTGCTGGCCCTCCTTGAGAGCCTCCAGGGGTTCCCGGTCCTGACGCATGGGGAAGTGATGGCGCTGGTGGATGGGCGTCAGCTTTGGGGGCGTGGACTGAGCGCGGTGGATGTACACCTGCTCGGCTCCGTCATGCTGGTCGGCGGAGCACGGCTGTGGACGCGTGACAAGCGGTTGCTCGCGGCATGTCGGGACGGTGGAGCCGCCTATGTCGAAGAGCCTTGAGGAACGTCGGGGTCCGGCGGGCCCGTACATGTGTATCGGTGACGGAACGTGGTGGAATTCCGCTTCAACGTCTAGGACCGCTCACCGAGCCAGGTCCTGTGTCAACGCGAAATCGGAGGCCTCACGTCCGCCTCACGGCAGGAGAGGCTGGCGCGGCAGAAGCTCCCAGTACGCTGCCCGCTCAATCGTGATCGCGGCTATTTGTCAGCCGGGATGGCTGAACCAGCGGTGGGCGGGACGACATCGATGGTCATCTGCTGCTGTTCCGGCAGCACCGTCAAGATGTCCCAACGACGTGGATGGGCATCGGCTGTCGTTCCAGCAGCAGGAGCGGCCCACCCATGACGCTGGGACTGGTAAAGCAAGGGACGTCGAGGTGGACTACGGGGCGCAGGTGATCCGAGGGGCGCGTGGGGCCGCAATGGCAGCGGAGCCGCAAGGATCCAGCCGGAGCCGGGCCGGATTCGGTGGTCTAGACGGCGCGAGGCCGACCCGGGAACGGCGCAGGCGCCCGGCCTGCCGTAGCTGGCCGGGCGCCCCGTCCTGCGCTTGAGACCCAGGGCGGCGCCAGGCGTAGCCAGCAGACCCCGCTCTGCTGCCGGCTACCGGGCGCCGCCCGTGGGTATGTAGATGTGACGCGGCGGCGCCGCAGGAGGTTTACCGGCGCCCGGAAATTAATCGCCGGCCGGCACGGGCCGCCTGCACGGGGCCGCCTGCACGGGGCCGCCTGCACGGGGCCGCCTGCACGGGGCCGCCTGCACGGGGCCGCCGGCACGGGGCCGCCGGCACGGGGCGTCGCCGCCGGGTCCCACCTTCAGGCCGCCGCCTTTAGACTCCGAGACCATGAGCTCGGAGACCACTAACCCGCCGCACCCGACCAGCCAGCCCGCTGCCGCACCGGCCGGGGCCGGCCAGCCGGGTACCCCGCCCGCGCCCCCCGCCGCCGCCCGCGTGCCCAGCGAGCGCACTCATCACGGCGACACCTTCGTGGACGAGTTCGCGTGGCTCGCGGACAAGGAGAACCCGGAGACGATCGCCTACCTGCAGGCCGAGAACGCCTACACCGAGGCCCTGACGGCTGACCAGGCGCAGTTCAGCGCGACGATCTTCGACGAGCTGAAGGCCAGGACCAAGGAGACCGACCTGTCGGTGCCGGTGCGAAAGGGCGGCTGGTGGTACTACACGCGGACGGTCGAGGGACAGCAGTACGGCGTCCAGTGCCGCCGCGCGGTGCGCCCCGGCGAGGCCGGCCCGCCGATCACCGGTGACGGAAGCCCGCTCGACGGCGAGGAAGTACTTCTCGACAGTAACGCCCTCGCGGGCGATAGCCAGTTCTTCGCCCTCGGCGCCTTTGATGTCAGTCCGGACGGCGGCCTGCTCGCCTACTCGACCGACTTTGAGGGCAGCGAGCGCTTTACCGTGCGGGTGAAGAACCTGCTGACTGGCGAGGTGGCCGCCGACGAGATTCCCGGGGCCTTCTACGGAAGCGCGTGGTCGGCCGACGGCTCGGCATTGTTCTACGTCACGGTCGACGAGGCCTGGCGGCCGCACCGGGTATGGCGGCACCTGATCGGCACTCCGGCCGCCAGCGATGTCGTGGTGTTCGAGGAGACCGACGAGCGCTTCTGGGTCGGCGTCAGCCTGGCCCGCAGTGAGCGCTACCTGTTCATCTCGTCCTCCAGCAAGCTGACGAGCGAGGCGCGGCTGCTCGATGCGGCCAACCCGGCCGGCGAGTTCCGCGTCGTCGTGCCGCGCCGGCACGGCGTCGAGTACTCCGTGGAGCACCAGGCCACCGGCGAGGGTGCCGACCGGCTGCTGATCCTGCACAACGACCACGCCGAGAACTTCGAGCTGGCCGAGGCGCCCGTCAGTGACCCGTCGGCGTGGACCCCGCTGATCGGCCATCGCGCCGACACCCGGCTGCTCAGCGTGGAGGCTTTCGCCGCTCACCTGGTCGTGCACCTGCGCCGGGACGGCCTCACCGGCCTGCGGGTGCTGCGCGAGGGCAGCGAGTACGACATTGACTTCCCCGAGCCGGTCTACCAGGTGGCACCGGGAGCCAACCCGGAGTACGCCTCGGCGGCCTTCCGCCTGGGCCTCACCTCGCTGGTGACGCCGGACTCGGTGTATGACTGCGACATCGCGACCGGCGAGCTGACGCTGCTGCGCCGCCGCCCCGTCCTGCCGCTGCCCGGCGGGCCGGAGTACGACCCGGCCGACTACGAGCAGCGCCGCGAGTGGGCCACGGCGGCCGACGGCACGCAGATTCCGATGTCGCTAGTCTGGCGCCGCGGCACCCCTCAGGACGGCACCGCGCCGGTGCTGCTGTACGGGTACGGCAGCTATGAGATCTCCAATGATCCCAGCTTCTCGATCGCCCGGCTGTCGCTGCTGGACCGCGGCTTCGTCTACGCGATCGCCCACGTCCGCGGCGGCGGCGAGATGGGACGGCACTGGTACGACCACGGCAAGATGCTGTACAAGATCAACACCTTCACGGACTTCGTGTCGTCCGCGCGGCACCTGGTCGAGGCGGGCTGGACCACGCCGGAGCGGATCGTCGCCCGCGGCGGCTCGGCGGGCGGCCTGCTGGTGGGGGCCGCGGTCAACCTGGCCCCCGAGGCGTTCGGCGGCATCGTCGCCCAGGTGCCCTTCGTCGACGCGCTCACCTCGATTCTCGACCCCTCGCTGCCGCTGACGGTGACCGAGTGGGAGGAATGGGGCGACCCGCTGCACGACGCCGAGGTCTACCACTACATGAAATCCTATTCGCCCTACGAGAACATCGATACCTCCGCCGTCTACCCGCCGATCCTCGCGGTGACCAGCCTGAACGACACCAGGGTGCTCTACAGCGAGCCCGCCAAGTGGATCGCCAGGCTGCAGGCGCACGCCCGCGGCGGCCCGTTCCTGCTGAAGACGGAGATGTCCGCCGGGCACGGCGGCCGCAGCGGGCGGTATGACTCGTGGCGCGAGGAGGCCATGGTGCTGGCCTGGGCCGCCCGGACGGCCGGGGTCAGCGACTGAGCTTCGGCTGAGCCGGGACTGGACCCCATCGGGCCGACCGTAATTGCCGCCACCTTGGGGCCGAATACGATCAGCGGCCACGGGCGCGGGGCGACGGCCGCGAGCGGGCGGGCCAGCCACCCCAGCGCGGCTGGCCCGGGCAGCGGCCAGGATGGGACGGCAGGGGCGACTGGGGCGATGCTGTCTCCGGGTGCGCTGTCCGGACGGCGGGACCGGGCCGGGGCCGCTGCCCGGCTTCAGGCTGATCCTTGGGTGCTGACCTGCTATTTCCTGGCCATGGGGTCGCCTGGCGGGCCGTTGTCACACGAATCATCACACTGGCGGCGGTGAGATGGCTGCCAGCAGCACGGGTCCGGGCTACCCTGCCCGGTAAGCCGTAAGTAGGAAAATTTATGGTCACTAGCGCCCTAATTTGTGCCGTTATCCGGGATCCTCCCGGCGCGCCGGCGGTGTCAATGACTGGGATGCCTGGGCGTTTTGCCGCAGAATGGTGGCCGACGCGGGAAGGGGCGCGCCGTGATTCATGCTGGCCAAGTTCTGGTGAGCGGACGGAGGTGTGATGGCTCGTAGGGCGACCCTCGACCGCGGCGTGCCCACAGACGCGGACGACGAGGCCCTGCTGGCAGACTCGGCGCCTAGCCGGGCCAGGCGGCCGGCGGCAAGACCACGGCGCGGTGCCGGCGGCCGGTGGCTGATCTATGCGGCGCGCGCCGTGGTCTGGATCGTGCTGCTCCTGATCGGCTACCGGGGGGTCACCGCGATCATCACGGGCAGGACCGCGTCGAGCACGCCCACCCCATCGGCAGCCAGTTCCGGCCCCGCGTTCCCCGCCACGCTGGCCGAGGCCTACGCCCTGCAGTTCGGATCCGTGTACCTGAACTTCAGCCCGGGCACCGCGGCCCGGCGGGCCAGCCTCCTGGCCACTTTCATGCCGGCCGGTGCCAGCGCTCAGCTCGGCTGGAACGGCGCTGGAACGCAGAGCCTGGAGTCCGAGCAGGTTGCCTCCGTTCGGGTGCAGGGCGCCCACACCGCCGTCGTCACCCTGCTCGCGCTCATCAACAAGACCCAGCTGATCGAGCTGGGCGTCCCCGTCTACACGTCCGGCGGCCGGATCGTGGTCACCGGTGAGCCGGCCCTGCTGCCGCCGCCGGCCCGCGCCGTGCCGCCGCAGACCGTGGCCGGAAGCACCGACCCGGCGGCGGTGGCCGCCCTGCAAGCCCAGCTGCCCGCCTTCTTCCGGGCGTATGCAAGCGGTCAGGACACGCTCAACCGGTTCCTCATGCCCGGCGCACAGGTGACCGGGCTGGGCGGCGCGTTCACCCTGGGGTCAGTCGAGAGCGTCACCGCTCCATTCGGCGGCGCCACTCGCGACATCACCGTCATGGTTATCTGGCACGCGAACTCAACCGCCGCGGGAACGAGCCTGCCAGCGACTGCGGCCGCCCCGGCCAGCCTGGAAATGACCTATCGCATGGTGGTCGTGCGACAGGGCACAAACTGGTACGTGCAGTCCATCGGCACCTCGGCACTGGCGCCGGGGCCGCCCTAATGCCAGATCCCCGATCGCAGCGACCCCCGCCAGCCGAGCTCACTCACCCCCCGGAGTACCGATGTCGGCGCATCTTCTCATCACGGCATCCCCCGCAGCTCTCAGCACATCTGGTCTTGTTAGCTACCTGCAGGGCCTGTTCGGACCGCTGTTCCTCGGGATCGTCGGTATTGTTGCCATCTTCTTTCTGTTCACGCGCGAGATCATTCGCTTCGTGCAGTTCCTCGTCCTAGCGGTGGCGATCGCGGTCGTCTTCTACACCCCGAGCATCGTTCAGACGATTGCCACCGGGATTGCCAACGCGCTCGGCGTGCACTGACCTGACGTAGATTTCGTAGCCCCCGGCGACGCAGGCGGAAGGAGGACAGCGTGGAACTGCCTACCTACACCAACATCTGGCGGATTGAAAAGCGGCTCTACAAGCTGTATGACTTTCGGCTGCCGATGCCGCTGCCGGTCGGCCAGATCGCCGTTTTCCTGGCCATTGCCGTGCCGTATGTTCTCGTATTGTCGCTGCTCGGGCTGCCGTTCAGCCACACGCTGCTGTGGGTGTACGTGCTGCCGCCCGGCGTGTTGGCCTGGCTCACGACCCGGCCGGTCCTGGAGAGCAAGCGGCTGCCCGAGCTGGTCATGTCCCAGGTGCGCTACGTCCTGGAGCCGCGCACCTGGTGCCGGATGGCTCCGCTGGCGGAAAAGGATGAGGTCATCGTGTTCTGCCGGGTGTGGCGGCAGGCCGAATCCGAGCCGGGGCCGGAGGTGGTCGTCGCGCCGGCCCGGGTGCCGGGCCGGGTGCCGGCCCGCCGCGACCGCCCGATTGCCCGGCCGCCGGCCCTCGCGCCGCGACAGGCCGCGCAGGCATCGCCGGGCCGGGCGGCCCGGGGCGCAGCGGCACCGGGCCGGGTCACCCAGGCCAGCCCGGGCCGGGCCATCCACGGCCAGCTGAGCCACGGCCAGCTGAGCCACGGCCAGGTCAGCTACGGGCAGGTCAGCTACGGGCAGGTCAGTCACGCTCAGATGAGCCAGGGCCAGCTGAGCCACGGCCAGGTCAGCTACGGGCAAGTCAGCCACGGCCAGGTCAATGACGGGCGGGTGGTTCAGGGCCAGGTGTCGCGGGGCAGGCCGGCACCTTCCTGGCCGCTCCGCAGCGCCGAAGCGCAGGAGCAGGTCGCCCCGGCAGCGTTCGCATCGGGTCAGGGTGCGCCGGCGCCGGCGGCCCCTGGCCCGGCGGTCCCTGGTCCGGCTGCCCACGGTCCGGCTGCCCACGGTCCGGCTCCGTGGCCATCGGGCCCGAAGCTGCCGGCTCAGGCGCGGCGGCCCGCCGAGACGCCCGGCGGGGAGTCGTTCGCTCCCGAGCCGGCGGCTCAGCGCTCAGCCGGTCAGGCTCCAGCCCGGCCAGAGCCGACCGCAGCCAGGGCGCGAGGAGTGGCATCGACCGGGCCGGGCCCAACAGTGACGGCGGCCGGCACTGCGGCGGCGGGTGCGAGAGCGGCGGGTGCGACAGCGGCGGGTGCCGCATCAGGGCCCGGCGCGCAGCCGCGCCCCCGTGCGGATCGAGCGGCATCCTGGCCCGCTGCCGCCGGCGCCACCAGCGGCCACCAGGCGCAAGCCCGGCCTCCCGCCGGCGGGCAGCCCGCTGAGCCGCGGGAAGCGGACCGGCCGGCCGCTCAGGCGCGACCGGTCGTCCCTGGCCAACTGTCCCCGCCGGCCGCGCCGCCGAGCCCCGCGGCCGGAGCGGCTCCTCCAGCCAGCCGCCCCGCACCGACCGGCACCGGCCCGGCCGCCGGGACCCGGCAGGGCGCGGACATGCAGACCCCCGTCGGCCTGGCGTCGCCCATCGCCGCCCGCCAGGCACCTAGCCCGCAGCCGCCTGCTGAGCAGAGCCCGCCCGCCGCCGGGGCGCCCGCCCACTACCAGCCGGCTAGCAGCGGCGGGCAGGATGCCCCGCCGTCTCGGCCCGCGCGTCCCACCGTGACCGTGACCGGAGACCTGGCCGCCGAGCGGCCGCTGCGGGTGGTGGAGCGGGCGCTGCGCAGCCAGCCCGGCCAGCGCCCGGACGGCTGGCGTGACCGGGTGGTGGTCGTCCCCGGCGGCCACCGGCCGGGCAAGCCCGACCCGCTGCAGCGCGACCGGGCGCGGGCCAGGCTGCCGATCGACGGGCCGCTGCGCATCGTGGTCCTGGGCTGTACCCGGGGCGCGGGTCAGACCACGGCGGCGCTGCTGGCCGGGGACATGCTGGCCAGCCTCCGTGCCGAGCCGGTCGCGGTCCTGGACCTCAACCCCGGCCGCGGGTCCCTGTCGGAGCGGGCCGCCGCGATTCCCGGACTGATGCCCGAGCCGCCTGACGCCGCTAGCGTCGCCGGAGTCGGCGGGGTCGTCGCGGCGGATCTGCCGCTCGCGGCCCCGGTGGCTGCCGATCCGCAGGCACCGGACTCCGGTCTCCAGGTGATCACCGGCAGCCCAGCAGCCCAGGGCGGCGATGACGCGGGCCGCCTGTTCGGCCTGGTCGCCGCGCGGTACCGGCTCACGCTGGCCGACCCGGCCGCCGGCTGCGTTCCGCGGACGCTCGACGTCGCCAACCAGCTGATGATCGTGGCCCCCGCAAGCGCAGCGGCGGCCAACGCGCTGGCCATGACGTTCGAGTGGCTGGAGGCCCACGGGTACGGTCGGCTGGCCGCGACGGCGATCACCGTGCTCAACGGGGTGAGCGGGCCGACAAGCTCGCACGTCGAGCATGCGGCGAACGTGGCCACCGGGCGGTGCCGGGCCATCGTCAAGGTGCCCTGGGACAACCACCTGCGCGAGTACGCGCAGGGGCGACCGCCGGCTCGCCCCGATGCCGCTGCCGATACGGGCGCGGCCGGACCGCCGGTCCACGCGCCGGCCGACGCGCGCGGGCTCGGCCTGCTGAGCCCCGCGCTCAATCAGGCGTACACGGCCCTCGCCGGCGTGCTGATCGCCGGCCTGGCAGATCCCGCCGAGCTGCGGAGCACCGGGGCATGAGTGCCCGCACCGCCGGCCGCAGCCGGATCGCCGTCCGGTATTTCGACGACCGGATCCTGCTGACCGAGACGCACGCCTGGGCGTACTACCGCGTCCCTACCGTCTCGTACGAGTTCACCACGCCGGCCGATCGCGAGGCCCTGGCTACCAACATCACCGTGGCCCTGGCGGCGATCCGGATGACCGATGCCGAGGTGCACCTGCGGATCGCGCACCGTTCTTACCCGGCGGCGGAGTGGGCGACCAAGCTGGACGCCACCTCGGACGGCGGCCCCGGCTGGCTGGGTTACCTGGATGAGATGTACCGCCACGTGTGGGCCAAGGACTTCTGGGCCAAGGAGGTCTACATCGGCGTCCGGCTCGGCCAGCGCGGCGTCCGGGCCCAGCTGTCGGGAGGGGTGCTCGCCTCGTTCATCAGCGCCTACAAGGCCGGCGAGCAGGCCCTGGGGCTGGACGATGAGGCGGTCTCCGCCGGCGAGATCGGGCGCTGGCGGGAGCAGTCCGAGCGCCTCGGCCGGGCGCTGAACTCCAGCGCGCTGGCGGCCAAGCATGCCTCCAGCGACGAGATCGCCTGGCTGTTCCGGCACACGCTCACCGGCTCGCTCGCCGACCCGCCGCCCTCGGCGACGCCGCGCCGCAGGTGGGGGGCGGGCGAGATCGAGGCCCTGCTGGAGGGGCAGGTGCACAACGGCCGGACGATGCTGCGGCTGGAACATCCGGGGGGCGAGTCGCACGCCACGTTCCTGTCCTTCGCGCGGTTCCCCGATGTCATGTACTTCCCCGAGGGCGAGCCGTGGCTGCACTACGCCGACGCGCTGCCGTTCCCTGTCGAGGCCAGCCTGCGGATGAAGCTGATCGCGCCGGCCAAGGCCAGCAAGGACGTCAGCCGGCGGCTGGCGCACGCCCGGGACATGGACGCGCACATCCGGGAGGCCGGCGCCGACATGCCGATCGCGCTCGCCGAGCAGATCGAGGCCGCCCGCCTGCTGGAGCACGGCATCACCAAGGAGCGGCTGCCGTTCGTCTACGGCTGGCACCGGCTGATGGTGGCCGCGCCGTCGCGCGAGCTGTGCCTCAACCGCGCCGAGGCCGTCATCGAGCACTACCGTGACGCCGGCATCGACGTGGTCAACTCGACCGGCGACCAGTTCTCGCTGCTGTCGGAGTCGCTGCCGGGGGACCGGGTCCGGCTGAACTCCTACCTGCAGCGCCAGCCGCTCTACACGATCGCCGGCGGGATGCCGACGGCTACCGTCGACCTGGGGGACCGGGTCGCACCGGACGCGGGCTGGATCGGCCCTTACATCGGCGAGACGCTGGGCCGCGCGCGGTCGGTGGTGCACTTTGACCCGCTGGTGGCGGCGGCCCGCAACCGGCCCACGGCGGTGGCCATCACTGGCGAGCCAGGCGGCGGGAAGACGACGCTGGCGCTGCTGCTCATCATGCAGCTGGCGCTGCGCGGGACGACGGTGGCCGTGATCGACCCGAAAGGCGACGCCGAGTCGCTGGTCGCGCTGCTGCAGCGGCACGGCAGGCAGGCCAGGGTGCTGCCGCTGGGCAGCGCGGCGGCCGGCCTGCTCGACCCGTTCTCCTTCGGCGACGAGCTGGCCGAGCGGCGGACCATGGCGACCGAGACTCTCCGACTGCTGCTGCCGCGGATGAGCGAGGAGCGCGAGAGCGCGATGATCCAGGCAGTCGCCGCGGTCGCGGCGGACGAGCAGCCCAGCCTGGGCAAGGTGGTCGCGCACCTGGAGAGGTCGCCCGACCCGGCCTCGGTGAACCTCGGCGCGGTCCTGCGGTCCATGTCGGAGATGCGCCTGGCCAAGCTCTGCTTCTCCCCGTCCGGCGGTCAGGGCATCGACGCGGCGGGCTGGACGACGGTCTTCACGCTGGCCGGGCTGACACTGCCCGACGTGGCGGTCAAGCGCGACGACTACTCCTATGAGCAGCGGCTCTCGGTGGCGCTGCTATACCTGGTCTCACAATTCGCAAGGCGGCTGCTCAACGGCATGGACCGGCGGCTGCCGAAGGCCATCTTCCTGGACGAGGCGTGGGCGATCACCTCCACGCCGCAGGGCGCCAAGCTCATCCCGGAGGTGTCCCGGATGGGCCGGTCCCGCAACACCGCGCTGATCATGGTCTCGCAGAACGCCAGCGACCTGCTCAACGAGCAGGTGACCAACTGCATCTCCAGCGTTTTCGCGTTCCGCTCCTCGGAGCGGACGGAGGTGGCCAGCGTGCTGTCCCTGCTCGGCGTCGAGCGATCCGACGAGCACATGGCGCTCCTGCGCACCCTCGGCAACGGGGAGTGCATATTCCGTGACCTGGACGGGCGGGCCGGGCGGATCGGAATCGACCTGATCTCCGATGACCTGCGTCTCAGCCTGGACACCAATCCGACCCGGGCGCGGCCCGGCGAGGTGCCGGTGGGCGCACACGGGGGCGAGACAGCGCAGCCGGGCGCTGGCTAGGCAAGCGGCACGCAGACAATAACCCCCAGGAGCCCCCCCGATATGCCCAGACTCCCCCGTGTCCCCCGCAAGGTCGCGCTGGCCGCTGCCCTGCTCGTCGCCGTGCTCGCGGTGCCGGGTGGCGCGCAGGCGGCCGGCGCGCGGCCGGCTGCGGGACCCGGCACCGCCGCGACGACCATGGCGGCGACCTCGGCCACGGGCACGGGGGCGGCAACCTCCACCGCGACCACCGCGGCGGCCACTGCTACGGGGGCAGCGACGGCCACCGGGACGGCGACTTCCGCTACTGCCAGTTCCGGCGGCCTGTGCTCGGTCCCCGGCATCGGGGACATCGGCGGGCTGCTCGGCTTCTGCTCGCTGGGGACATCCGGGCTCACCGGTGCCCTGAACAACATCTGCACGCCGTCGCTGCCCACTCCCGAGCCGGCCGGCTCGGGCATCGACTCGCTGGTCGCCCCGCCGACCGCCGGCTCCGGGAAGCAGCCCGACACCCTGTACACCCAGGACGGCGTGGCCGGGGACTTCTGGGCGGCCACCAACCTGCAGTGCTCGGACATGACCTCGCTGATCGGCAACAACGTGGCCGGCATGGTGTTCGACGGGGCCAAGTCGCTCGACCGGGTCACGATCACGGTGTACCAGTCCGCCGCCGGCGAGGGCATCCTGAGCTGGCTGAGCAATGTGGCCGACAAGCTCATCACCAGCCTCGGCAACGCCATTTACTTCCCCTACGTGGCCGTGGTCGTCATTATCGGCGCGATCTGGCTGGCCTGGCAGGGACTGATCCGCAAGCGCGGCACCCGGACGGTTGAGGGCACGGTGTGGATGGTCGTGGCCTGCGCGGCGGCGATCTTCCTGATCGGCAAGCCAGCGGACCTGACCGGCCTGGGCAAGGGCGTGTCTGACGGCACCACCCAGGCCCTGAACGCCGCCTTCGCCAAGCTGCCGAGTCCGGGCCCGACCAGTTGCGTCCCGGTCCAGAAGGGCGACCCGCAGGCGCAGCCGAACTTCGCCTTCACCTCAGGGAACGGCGTGGTGGCCCAGAACGCCTCCGAGCTGTGGACCGTCCTGGTCTGCAAGCCCTGGCTGGACGGCGAGCTGGGCACGGCCAACTACGCGGCGCCCGGCGGCACGCCTACCGTGGTGAACAAGTACGGGCGGCAGCTGCTGTGGGCTCAGTCCATCGCGATGAACGAGAAGCCGACCACTGCCGTCATCCAGGCCAAGCAGGCGACGTACGCCGGGATCGCCAACAGCCTGCAGCGCAACGATCCGGGCGTCTACCCGCTCTTCCAGGGCAAGCAGTGGACCACCCGGCTGGAGATCGCCTTCGCGGCGCTGTTCGCCGCCGTGGTAGCCGGGGTTCTGATACTCCTGATCTCCGTCACGCTGATCCTGCTCAAGCTCGGCTTCCTGCTGCTGCTCGTGGTCGGGCCGTTCTTTCTGCTCATCGGCACGCACCCGGGGTTCGGCCGGGTCGTCGCCCTGCGCTGGGTCGAGATGCTGGTCGGGGTGCTGCTCAAGCAGGCCGCTGTCGCGCTGGTGCTCAGCGTCTTGCTGTACTGCTACGCGCTGATCATGGGCACCAGCGACGCGGTGCTGCCGTGGGCCCTGAAGATTCTCATGATCGCCCTGGTCACGGTGGCGGCCTTCATCTACCGCAAGCCGTTCACTCACCTGTTCTCCGCCGTGGGCTACGGGGTGATCGGCTCGCGGGAGCGGGCAGACGTGGACCTGCAGCGGGCGACCAGCACGTTCCGCACCAACACGCGCAGCGCCGCGACCCTGGCCGTGCCTGGGTTCGCAGCCTACCGCGCGGCGCGCTGGGCCCGGCAGAATCCGGCCCAGGCGGCCGGCCTGGCCCTGAGCGGCGCGACCGCAGCGGGCGCCGTCGTCGGCGCGAAGGCCGCGGCCGCGGGCATGGCCGCCGACGGGGCAGCCGGGGACGGGCTGGAGGCTTACCCGATCCCGGAGGACGGAGCAGCGGCGGCCGGCGCCGGAGCGGCGGGGGATGGCACCGGAGGCCGGATGCCGGCCAGCGCCCGGGGCCGGGCGCGGGCCGCCGCGGGCGCCGACGACAGCGTCGGGCGGCAGCCGCCGCCGCTCAATCTCCCGAATCGCAATGGCGCGGCAGCCTCCCCCCCGGCGATGCAGCGGCTCAACGGGGCCGGTGTCGGGCAGCCGCCGGCGAGCCGCCCGGCCCCGGACCTGCCAGTAGCGGCGGCCGGGGCGGTAGCTGCGGCCGGGTCGGGCGCCGCGGGACCGCCGGCCGCCGGACCGGCGCCAGCCGCCGGCGGCGTGTGGCCGTCCCGGCCAGCCTGGCGCCAGTCGGCCCCGCCGGCGGCGCGGCGCGGTCCGGCGGCACCGGCCAGCCAGCCGGGCCCGGCCCGATCCGCAGCTGGCCCCGCGCCTGCTGCCCCCTCGCGTCAGGCTGCCCCCCCGCCGGCCGCCCCGTCCCGCCAGCCGGCCCCGCCGCGTCCGGCAGCGCCCCGGCAGGAGACACCGCGTCAGCAAGCACCGCCTCAGCAAGCACCGCGCCAGGAGGCACCGCGCCAGGAGGCACCGCGCCAGGAGGCGCCGCGCCGGGAAGCGGCCCGCCAGGCAGCGCCGGGCCCGGCACGTCACGCTGGATCCGCGCCGTCGCGGACCGGGCAGCCGCCGCTGCGCCGGCCGGGACCCGCGCCCGCCCGGCGCGAGCCCGCGGCCTCATCGCCGCCAGCCAGTCCGCCGGGCCAAGCCGGGGCCGGCCCGCTGGCTGGCCGGCCGGAGCCAGAGCAACCGGGTCCGTTCTGGCTGCGGCCGCTCAGGCGTCCTAAGTAGCGGACGCTGCCATGGAGCTCAGCGCTGCCCAGCGAAGAATCGCGTTCGTCCTGGTCGTGCTCGCGCTGGCCGGCCTGGGGATCTACCTGTTCACCTCCGCCGGGCACGGCGCGGCCCATCAGGGCGCCGCCGCGCCACGTCGTAGCTCCCCGCCGATCAGCCAGCCGCCCGCGTCCGCGGCGTCCGCGCCCGGCACGCCGCCGGCATCGGCGACCCAGGCCCCCGACATTTACCGCTGGCTGCCGTTCACCCCGGCGGGGCTGTCCAGCGCCGCCGCCGTCGCGGTCAGGTTCGGCGTCGCCTACGGCACGTTCTCCTACACCCAGAGCGCCGCCGCGTACGTCGCGACGATGCGCAACCTCATCGCGCCGCAGCTCAGCGGGCAGCTAGCCGCCGCCTACGCCACGCCCGGCGTCGCCAGCCTGCGGACCAGCCGCAAGCAGGTCTCCATGGGCACGGCGTCGATCACGTCGCTGCGCGCCTTCGGGCCGAGCAGCCTGACCTTCGTGATGCTCATCACCGAGCAGATCACCGCGACCAGGGGAGGCGGCCCGGTTTCTACCAGCTATGCCGTCACGCTCACGGGCGGCGACACCAGCTGGCAGGTCAGCGACATCGAGCTGGCCGTGGCGGGCAACGCGTGACCGGGGCAGGAGGCGGGGCATCGCTCGGCAAGGGCGCCGTGATCGCCGTGGTGAGCGCCGCTGGCCTGCTGCTCGCGGGGCTGCTCGTGGCGCCCATGATGCTGTTCGCCAGCAGCGGGCTGTCTTTCGAGTCGGGCAACGCCTGCAGCGCGGCGAGCGGCCAGGGAACTCAGCCCGTGGCCAGCACCGGCGCGAAGAACTCGATTCCCGCCAACTACCTCACCCTGTTCAAGTCGACCGGGGCCAGGTACGGGGTGCCGTGGGTCATCCTGGCTGGCATCGCCAAGGTGGAGAGCGACGACGGCCGTAGCAGCCTGCCGGGGGTACATAGCGGCTCCAACGCGTTCGGTGCGGCCGGCCCGATGCAGATCGGCATCGGCGGGGCGTCGGGCAACACCTGGGGCGGCACGGCGATTCACCCGGCCAGCGAGAAGGTAAGCGGGGTGGCCACCGACGGCAACGGCGACGGGATTGCCAGCGTCTACGATCCGGCGGACGCCATCGCCGGCGCGGCCAAGTACCTGCTGGAGCATGGTGTCCTGGACAACGTCCAGGGGGCGATCTTCGCTTACAACCACCTGGAGTCCTATGTGCAGACCGTCCTGCTCTACGCCGGGGGGTACGCCAACGGCGGCTACTCGGTCAGCCCGGTCACCCTGGACGCCGCGCCGAGCTGCCTCACGGGGGTGACGAACACGCCGAACGCCGTCGTCGCCACCGTCATCGCCTACGCCGAGGGCCAGCTGGGCAAGCCGTATCTCTGGGGCGGAACTGGTCCCGATGCCTTCGACTGCTCGGGCCTGGTCATGATGGCCTACCGTGCGGCGGGCATCGACCTCCTGCGTACCTCGCAGGCGCAGTGGACGTCAGAGACGCATATCAGGGCCAGCCAGGCCCAGCCCGGCGACCTGGTGTTCTTCGCCGGCTCGGACGGCACGACCGCCTCGCCCGGTCATGTGGGCCTGGTGATCGGCGGCGGCAAGATGATCGAGGCCTACGCCACCGGGTTCCCGATCCGGGTCGCCCCCTACGGCGGCCGCGGCGCGGTCGGCTTCACCCGACCCTGGCTGCATCACAGCGTTGCCCTCACCGCGGCCACCCAGCTGGGCGGCTGAGCAGCGGCCAGCCACCTGCGTAGCGGCGGCTGGAGGCCCGGCCCCGGTGACCTTGTAGCGTCTGGTCCGTGTGCCTCCTCATCGCGATGTTCCAGATGGTGGCCGACGCGCCGCTGATCGTGGCCGCCAACCGGGACGAGCGGTACGCCCGGCCCGCCGTGGCGATGACCACCCTGCGCAACCGCGAGCCGCGGATCCTGGGCGGCCGAGATGAGCTGGCGGGCGGCACCTGGCTCGCGGTCAACTCCCGCGGGCTGGTCGCCGGGCTGACCAACCAGCCCTCGCCCGTCGGCCGGGACGCGACCAAGCGGTCCCGCGGCGAGCTCCCGCTGGCCTTCGCCGCGTACCGGAGCGCCCGCGAGGCGGTGACAGCGGTCTGCGCCGACCTGGACCCCGCCGCCTACAACCCGTGCTGGCTGCTGGTCGGCGACCGGCACTCGCTGTTCTCCGTGGGCCTGACCGGGGGATCACGGCCGGAGGTCGAGGAGCTCGCGGCCGGGCTGCACGTCCTGGAGAACGCGCCGCTGCGGGCCCCGTCGGCCAAGACCGCGCAGGTGACCCGGATGGTGACTGCGGAACGGGCGGCCCGGCTCCGCGGCCCGGGCCTGACCGAGAACGCGGCCACGGCCGCCGATGCGCTGGCCGCCGTCCTGCGCGACCACCGGCCGGCCGCCGGCCCCGGCACCACCGGCACCACCGCGCCGGACGGCCCGGCTCGCTCGCCGGCCCTGTCCGCGGCGTGCGTGCACACCCCGGAGTACGGGACCCGGTCGGCGCTGATCGCCACGGTCCCGGCCGCAGGGCCGCGGCTGCTGCGCCTGGCTGACGGGCCGCCCTGCGTGGCGGCCTTCCAGGACGTGACCGGCTGGTGGGCCCGGTCCGCTCTGGCGTAACGGCCGCCGATCCGCCAGCATGGCCAGCGGCGGCGGCCGACCTGGCGGCCGCCGATCTTGGGGCCGAGCGAGGAGATGCCGTGGACTTCGAGCCTTCGCCGGAACAGCGGCTGCTGCGCGACACCCTGCGGGCGTTCGTGGACGAGCGGATCCGGCCGGTGGCGCAGGAGTGGGAGGCGTCGGGCCGCTACCCGGAGGAGATCGTCGCGGGCATGGCCGAGATGGGCCTGTTCGGGCTGACCGTGCCCGAGGAGTACGGCGGCATGGCCGCCGACATGGTGTCGCTCGCGATCGTCTTCGAGGAGCTGTCCCGCGGCTGGATGGGGATCGCGGGCATTATCGGCAGCCACTCGCTGTCGTGCTGGATGATCTCCCGCTACGGAACGGACGAGCAGAAGTCCGCGTACCTGCCCGACCTGGCCGCCGGGGCCCGCCGTACCGGGATCGGCCTGACCGAGCCGGGGGCCGGCAGCGACCTGCAGGGCATCGCGACGACCGCGCGCCGCGACGGCGACAGCTATGTCATCAACGGCGCCAAGACCTGGATCACCAACGCCCGGCACGCCGATCCGCTGCCGGTGCTGGTCAAGACCGACCCGTCCGCTCGCCCGGCGCACGCGGGCATGTCCGTGCTGCTGGTCGACGCCGGCACGCCCGGCTTCGAGGTGGTCCGCGACCTGCCCAAGCTCGGGTACCGCGGCCCGGAAACCTGCGAGCTCCTGCTCGACGATGTCCGGGTGCCGGCCAGCCGGCTGCTAGGTGGCACCGAGGGGCGCGGGCTCCAGCAGGTGCTGGCCGCCCTGGAGACCGGCCGCATCAACGTCGCCGCCCGGGCCGTCGGCGTGGCCCAGGAGGCCTACGACCAGGCGCTGCGCTACGCCGGGCAGCGGGAGGCGTTCGGCCAGAAGATTTCCGGGTTCCAGGCCGTCCAGCTGAAGCTGGCGGACATGGCCATCAAGCTGCAGGCCGCGCGGCTGATGACCTACTGGGCCGCCGCGAAGGCCGATGCCGGGCAGCGCACCGACCTGGAGTCCGGGATGGCCAAGGTCTATGCCTCCGAGGTGGCGCAGGAGTGCGCGTTCGACGCCATGCAGGTCCACGGCGGCTACGGCTACTCACGCGAGTTCACCGTCGAGCGGCTGTACCGCGACGCGCCGCTGATGATCATCGGTGAGGGCACCAATGACATTCTGCGCACCGTGATCGCGCGGGCGCTGACCACCGGCCGCGGCGCGGTGGGCTGAGCACCGGATTGCCCGCGGGGCGCAGCGCCCGTCCTCACGTCACCCTGGACAAAAGAGGGGTCCAGGTCTGTACTTGGTGGTCGTTGCGTATCTCGTAATGGCGGGGGCCAGCGCGGATCGGCGCGGGCGGGGGAAAGGAACAGGAAATGACGCTGGAGCAGCAGGCGCAGCAGGGGCTCGGTGCGGACTTGGTGCTCGAGGGCGGGGGAGTCAAGGGGATCGGCCTGGTCGGCGCGGTCCTGACCCTGCACCGGGCCGGCTACGTGTTCCCCCGGGTAGGCGGCACGTCGGCCGGCGCCATTGTCGCCGCGCTCATCGCCGCCTATCAGACCAGGGGCGTCGACCTTAACCAGGTTGAGGAGGACATGCGCCAGCTGGATTACGCCCAGTTCATGGAGGAGAACTGGGCGGAAAAGCATCTCGGGCCGATCGGGAAGACGCAGGCCCTCATCGCCCGCCAGGGCATGTACGCGACCGGGTTCCTGACCCAGTGGCTGACGTCCAAGCTCGACCCGCTCGGCATTCGCACCTTCGCGGACCTCAAGATCACCGATGACGAGCACACCGGGCTGCCGCCCCGGCAGCGTTACCGGCTGGTAACCCATACCTCGGACCTGAGCCGCCGCGCCCTGGTCCGGCTGCCCTGGGACCTGCCTTATTACCTGCTGCGCAACGCGGACGAGGCGGCCCTGGCCGATCAGATCGCGGTCATCGACAGCTATCCGGTCGTGGACGCGGTCAGGGCATCCATGTCGATCCCGTACTTCTTCGAGCCGTTCCGCCAGGCCACGGTGCTGGGCGCCTGCACCTGGGTGGACGGCGGCATGCTGCAGAACTTCCCGGTGACCGTGTTCGACCGCACCGACGGCCTGCCCAACCGCTGGCCGACCTTCGGGATCAAGCTGATGGCGCGGCCGGCGCTGGATCTCCCGGACGTGCCGGTCTCCGGCGATATCCGGGAACTGACCGCGATCGCGCACACGGCGATCGGCGAGTGGAACCGGTACCCGCTAGAAGACGAGGGCGTCGGGGCGCGCACGGTGTACGTGGACACGATGAAGATCCCCTCCACCGACTTCGGGCTGAGCCAGGAGCAACGAGACCAGCTCTTCGAGAACGGCCGCACCGCGGCCGCGGATTTCCTGACCGCGTGGAACGCCGCTCATCCGCACGTGCCGCCGCCCCGGGCGACCCCGCCGCCCGCGGCCACGGGCGCTCCGGCGCGCGGTCCTTCGGATCACGAGACGGCCGCAGTGACCGGTGCGGGGTCCGGTAGCCAGCCATAGTCCGCCGACGCATCGCCGGCGAGCGAGGCAGCGGCATCAGCGGCCAGCCCCGCGTCCAGGTCGGGCACGGCACCGATGGCGTCGAGCGCGGCGTGGGCGTCGGTGAGCTTCTCGTACAGGAACAGCACCGGGGCGCCGCGGCCTGCCAGCGCGACCGCCCGGCGCAGCGCCTGCCGCGGGCCGTCGGCGAACTCGCAGACGATGCCGGGGCGGGCCCGGCGCAGCGCCGCCGAGATCAGCTCCTGCATCTCGCCGGGCCGCCGCCCGCGCCGGTCGCGGTCCTCGTAGAGGACGACGTGACCGAACCACGCGGCGATGGCCTGGGCCGTCTGCTCCACCAGGTCGTCGCGGCGGTCGCCGGGCAGCGTCACGGCCACCGCCGGCGCGCCGCCCCATACCTTCGCGACCATCTCGCCGGTCGCCTCCAGCGCAGCGGCGTTGTGCCCGTAATCGAGGATGACCGGGCGGCCGCCCGCCCGGTACACGTTGCCCCGGCCCGGATTGGCCTGCGCCGGGGTGAACGTGGCCAGGCCGCGCCGGATGTCCCTGGCGCTGATGCCGACGGCGCGGCAGGCGGCGACGGCGGCGAGCGCGTTCGCTACCAGGTGGGCGGCCCGCCCGCCGAACGCGCCCGGCAGCTCGGCGACGCTGATCATCGGCCGCTGCTGGTCGCCCTCGATCTCGACCAGCTCGCCGTCGCGGACCTCGTAGCACAGGCCGCCCGCCCGCTGGTGGGCCGCCGTCACCGGGTTGCCGGCCCGCGGGGTGAAGAACCTGATCACCGGGTCATGGGCGCGCACCGCCGGCCGGTCGGCCAGCGCGGCTACCGCCGGGTCGTCGGCGTTCAGCACCACGCTGCCGCCGGCTGCGACCTCCTCGGCCACCAGCGCCTTCACGTGGATCAGCTCGCCTGTGTCGTCGACGCCGTCCGAGCCGAGATGGTCAGCGGTGATGTTGGTGACCACGGCCACGTCGGCATGGTCGTAGCCCAGGCCGCCCCGGATGATCCCGCCCCGCGCGGTCTCCAGGACGGCGGCCTCGACCGCCGGGTCAGCCAGGACCAGCTGCGCCGATCGCGGTCCGGAGGCGTCGGCGGCACAGACCAGCTGGCCGCCGCAGAACACCCCGTCGGTGGTGGCCAGGCCGACCCCCAGCCCGGCCTGGCTCAGCACGTGGCCGATCATGCGGACGGTCGTGGTCTTGCCGTTCGTGCCGGTCACCGCGATGACCGGGATCCTGGCCGGGGCGCCCGCCGGGTACAGCCGGTCGACCAGCATGGCGGCCACGTCCCGCGGCGTGCCCTCGGTCGGTGCCAGGTGCATGCGCAGCCCCGGGCAGGCGTTCAGCTCGATCACGGCCGCCCCGGCTGAGCCGCCGCCCGGCCGGTCATCCCCCGCCGCCTCGTACAGGGGCGCCGAGATGTCGGCCATCCGGATGTCGACGCCGCAGATGTCCAGCCGCGCCGCGGCGGCCGCGCGCGCGCACATCGCGGCCACCTCGTCGTGGACCAGGTGGGTGACGTCGGCGCTGGTCCCGCCGGTGGACAGGTTGGCGTTCTGGCGTAGCGTCACCAGCTGGCCGCGGGCGGGCACGGAGCAGCCGTCCAGGCCCGCGGCGTCGAGGTGCCGCAGCGCCTCCTCGTCTACCGCGATCCTGGTCAGCTCCCGCGCATGCCCGTCACCGCGCCGCGGATCGGCGTTGGCCCGGTCGATGAGCTGGCTGATGGTGGCCGAGCCGTCCCCGGTGACCGACGGGGGCCACAGCTGTGCCGCCGCGGCCACCTGGCCGTCGATGACCAGCACCCGGTAATCGTTACCCGTGACATAACTCTCCACGATGACCGCCGTGCCGGCCACGCTGGCCGCGGTGAAGGCGGCAGCGGCCTGCTGCGGCGTGGCGACCCCCACGATCACGCGCCGGCCGTGGTTGCCGCGCAGCGGCTTGATCACCACGGGCCGGCCGAGCCGGTCGAGGGCGCGGGCGGCCTCCTGAGCGCTGGCCGCCACGATGGCCTCGGGGACCGGGACGCCGGCGTCGGCCAGCAGCCGCTTGGCCAGCATCTTGTCGCCGGCGATGTCGACGCCCACCGCCGAGGTGCGCTCGGTGAGCGCCGCGCACACCAGGCGGCCGTGACAGCCGAAGCCGAGCCGCAGCAGGCTCTGGCCGCCGATCCGGCGCACCGGTATGCCGCGGCGCCGGGCCGCCGCCGCGATGGCGGCGGTGCTGACGCCGAGCCGCTCCCGCTCGATCAGGTCGGCGATGCCCGCGAGCTGCGCGGCCACCTCCGGGCTGCCCCCCGCCACCAGGTCGCTGGTGATCGCGATGGCGGCGCGCAGCAGGAGCTCAGGGACGGGTGAGTCGTCGGGCTCGTCGGGCGGGCACTCCATCATCACGTCGTAACGCCCGTCGGCGCCCGCCCACATTGTCCGGCCGAGGCTGACCTCCCGGCCGGCCAGGCTGGACAGCTCCAGCGCGACGTGCTCGGTCACGTGGCCGAAGTAGGTCCCGCGGTCCAGGGCTTCGAGGAACCCGCCGGGGCGGCCCGCGGCGCAATGGTGATCGGCCAGGCCGGGCAGCAGGGCCGTCAGCCGCCCGGCCAGGCCCGGGTAGCCGGTGGTCTCCTGCCCGGTGAGCTCGTCAAGCTCGAGCCGGGCCACGCTGACCGGGCTGGCGGCGAAGACATTCGGGCCGTTCAGGTGACGCAGGTCGATGAACCGCACGTCGGCTCCCTCTGCTCGGTGTCTGCGGTGGGCAGGTGCTCTGCTGGGCGTCCGCGTGTCCGGCGGCCAGGTGGTGGCGGTCAGTACCGGTCGTGGCCGGGTCCGATGGCCGGAATCCGCTGAGCGAAGTCGAACAGGCAGCCGGCGGGCAGCAGGTGCAGCCGGACGCCGAACAAGGTGATCGGGTCGCAGTCCCCGGCGGGATGGACGACGGTGGCGTGCTCCGCGTCCACCACGGTGGCCACGCCCGTGCCGAGCACCTCGAAGCCGGCCGGATCGACCAGGATGCCGGTGTTCTCGTCGATGCCGATGCCCAGGTGATCCGGGTCCTGGGCGACCGCGCTGAGCAGCCGCGGCAGCCGCACGCGCTCGCCGAAGTGCATGTCGATCAGTGCCTTGGGCACCAGGCCCAGGCCCGGCCCGGTGCGCACGGCGGCGGCCGACACGTCCGAGCCCTCGCCGCCCAGGATCATGGTCCGGCCGAGCGCGGTGGCGCCGGCGCTGGTCCCGGCCACCACCAGGCCGCTGGCGAGCCGCTGGCGCAGCACGTCGCTGGTCCGCGAGCCGACCAGGGTGCGCAGCCGGGACTGGTCCCCGCCGCAGAAGAAGACGCCAGTGGCGGCGATCAGCGCGGTGGCCGACGCGTCGCTGTCGGCGTCGGCCCGGCCGCGGAGTCGCAGCTCGCTCGTCCGGTCGACGCCCAGCTTGCGGAAGACCTGCTCGTACTCGGCGTGCACCTGGTCGGGCATCCCGGTGGCGGTGGTCACCAGCACGATGCGGGCGCGCTCGCCGCCGCAGAGCTCCACGAACCGCTCCAGCAGCCCGGCGCCGCAGCACCTGTCCTCCGCGCCCCCGATGATCAGCAGGCGACCCGGAGAGTCCCCGTCGTCCACGTTCTCGCCCTCGTCCCGGACCGTCCCTGATCTAACGACGGGTTGGTACCCGTCGTTACTCAGCGTCAATCTGACGAAGGATCGCGCGCTTTTAGCTACTGAGAGTAATCAGAGACCGGCTGACGTCAGGCACCGTTGGGCTGGCGGGCGGGGCGCCGGGGGCCGGTACGCGGCCGGGACAGCTCCTCGGGGAGCTGGAGCAGCGGGTTGGACGCGCTGGCGACCACGTCGCTGGCGATGTCGATCACCTTGCGGCCCCGGTTCCGGGCCGCGGCCCGGAGCTGCTCAAAGGCCTGGCGCGGCTTGATCCGGTGGCGCTCGGCCAGCACGCCGATGGCCTGCTCGACCCGTACCCGGGCCTGCAGCGCGTGCTCCAGCTGGCTCACGGTCGTCCGGAGCCGGCCTGCCTCGCCGGGCTGCGCCTCCACGGGCGGCTTGCGGACGACCTGGCCGTCCGGCCCGCCCTGCTCGGCCGCCAGCAAGTCGGCCAGGACCATCGCCGAGGTGAGGTCAGGCACGTCGTCGCCGCCGACCCGCCAGCCGTCCTTGGTCCGCCGGACCACGGCGTCGGCGGACGCCCCGCCGGCGGCCGGGCCGTCGGGCGGCCCGGCGAGGGCTGGCTCGGAATCGCGCGTCTTATGCCCGTTATCTCCGGTCGTCATTTCACAATCGCAAGCTCATGCAGGCGCAGTTTGACCTGCGCCGCAGAGGGATTGGTCATGGCGCTGCCATCAGGGAAAACAACTGTCGGCACGGTCTGGAAGCCGCCGTTGACCGACATCACGAAGTCGGCCGCCGCCGGGTCCTCCTCGATGTTGATCTCCGACATCTCGATCCCGTCACGTGCCAGCTGGCTCTTGAGCCGCTTGCAGAAAGCGCACCACGTCGTGGTGTACATGGTAAGCGGCTGTGCCATCGAGCCTTCCCCCTCCGCATGCGGTTACGAACTGCACATTTACTAACGCTGAGGAACGCGATCCGCTTCCCTCCGGGCGCCGGCGCCGACAATACGCGGACCGCGAGTCCTCGGGAAACTTCGGCCGGATCCCCCGTCCGGCGGCCAGACCGGGCGGCGGCAGCCCGGCACCTGCCCCATGCTAAGACGGTCGCCGCGGATCGGGCGGCAAGCGCCTGCGGGCGCGTGGCGTCGGTGCTGTGCGCGAAGATGGCGGCGGGATGGCAGCGGCCCTGGCGACGGATGGCAGGGGCCCGGGCGGCGGGCCCGGGTCGGACTCGGGAGGTGGCCAGTGGCAGCCCTGGACGGGCCGGATGCCGTGCTCAGCTCGCTCGATCCTGAGCAGCGCGCGGTCGCGCTGGCGCCGCGCGGCCCGGTCTGCGTGCTGGCGGGCGCCGGCACCGGCAAGACGCGGGCGGTGGCTCACCGGATCGCCTACACGGCGGGCATCGGCGCGGTAGATCCCGCCCGGGTGCTCGCGGTCACCTTCACGACCAGGGCCGCCGGCGAGCTCCGGGCCCGGCTGCGGCAGCTAGGCGCGGCCGTCCCCGACGCGGGGCTGGAGCGGGTGCAGGCGCGGACCTTCCATTCGGCCGCACTGCGTCAGCTCACGCATTTCTGGTCGGCCGCGGTCGGCGGCCCGGTCCCGCAGGTGATCGAGTCCAAGATCAGCCTGATCGCCGAGGCGGCCCGCCGGCTGCGGCTGCAGGCCGGCCTGCCGGAACTGCGGGACGCCGCCGCCGAGGTGGAGTGGGCCAAGGTGACCCAGGTCCGGCCGGAGGAGTACCCCGAGGCGAGTGCCAAGGCCAGCCGCGCCGGCCCCTTCCAGCCTGCCGTGCTGGCCCTGCTCTACGCCGCCTATGAGGACCTGCGCCGGGAACGGCACGTGGTGGACTTCGAGTCCGTGCTGGAACTGACGGCGGCGATCCTGGTGGACAACGGCGCGGCCGCCGCCGCCGTGCGGGAGCGGTACGAGTCCTTCGTGGTGGACGAGTACCAGGACGTCAACCCGCTGCAGAAGCTGCTGCTGGAAGCGTGGCTCGCGGGCCGCGACGACGTCTGCGTCGTCGGCGATCCGCGGCAGACGATCTACTCGTTCACCGGCGCGACGCCGGCCTACCTGACCGGCTTCCCGGCGGAGTTCCCCGGCGCGACGGTCGTCCGGCTGGTCCGCAACTACCGGTCCACACCGCAGATCGTCGCCCTGGCCAACCGGCTGAGTCACGGGGGCCCGGGCCGCGGCGGCCCCGTCGTCGGCTCGCTCGGCGGGGCGCCGCTGGCGGCGCAGCGACCCGCCGGCCCCGAGCCGCAGTTCGCCGAGTATCCCGACGAGCCGGCCGAGGCCGCGGCGCTGGCGCGTCAGGTCGGCGCGCTGATCCAGGGCGGCACCCCGGCCAGCAGCATCGCGGTGCTGGTCCGGATCAACGCCCAGACGCAGGTCTTTGAGCAGGCGCTGGCTGACGCCGGGCTGCCGTTCCTGCTGCGGGGGGCCGAGCGGTTCTTCGAACGGCCCGAGGTCCGGCAGGCGGTCACGCTGCTGCGCGGGGCCGCCCGGTCGGTAGCCGCCGAGGACGACCCCGCGGCGCAGGTCCGGCCGGTGCTGGCCGGCCTGGGGCTCAGCCCGGACCCCCCGGTGGGCCGCGGTATCGCCCGCGAGCGCTGGGAGTCCCTGGAGGCGCTGGCCCAGCTGGCCGGGGACTTCTTCGCGGCCAGCCCGGGAGCCACCCTCGGGGACCTGGCGGCCGAGCTCGCGCTGCGCAGCGCGATCGGCCAGGTGCCGGCCATGGAGGGCGTCACGCTGGGCTCGCTGCACGCCGCCAAGGGGCTGGAGTGGGACGTGGTGTTCCTGCCCGGGCTGACCGACGGCACGCTGCCCATCATCTACGCGCAAAGCGATGAGGCGATCGCGGAGGAGCGGCGGCTGTTCTACGTCGGCGTGACCCGGGCCCGGCAGCGGCTCTTCCTGTCCTGGGCGCTGGCCCGGTCGGCTGGCGGCCGCCGGACCAGGAAGCCGTCGAGATTCCTGGAGGGCCTCCGCTCCCGCCCGCTGGCCGGCGCCGCGGGTCGCGCGCTGGAGGGCCTGGCGGGCGGTCTGGGCCGCCGCGCTGACCGCCGCGGCGACGGCCGGGGCACCGGGCGGCCGGACGGCCGCGGCGACGACGAGGTCCCGCGCGACCCGCTGTTCACGCGGCTGCGCGAGTGGCGGGCGGCCACGGCCAAGGCGCAGGACGTTCCCGCGTACGTGGTGTTCTCCGACGCGACGCTGCTGCTCATCGTCGGCCGCCGGCCCGCCAGCCGGGCCGAGCTCGCCGCCGTCCCCGGTGTCGGCGCGGTCAAGCTGGACCGGTACGGTGCCGCCGTGCTCGCGCTGTGCGCGGAGGCGGGCCAGGCGACGACAGGCGGTGAGCCGGGATCATGAGCAAGGCCCTGGATGACGTGGTCGAGCTGCTCAACCTGGAGCAGATCGAGCTCGATATCTTCCGCGGGCGCAGCCCGGCCGGGGAGCGCCGGCAGCGGGTGTTCGGCGGCCAGGTAGCCGGGCAGGCGCTGGTCGCGGCCGGCCGCACCGTCCCGGCGGACCGGCCGGTGCACTCGCTGCACGCCTACTTCATCCGGCCGGGGGATCCGACCGCCCCGCTCATTTACCTGGTGGAGCGGGTCCGGGACGGGCGCTCGTTCACCACCCGCCGGGTATCGGTGGTCCAGCACGGGAAAACGATCTTTACGCTGTCGGCCTCCTTTCACCACAGCGAGCCGGGAGTCGAGCATGCCGAGCCGATGCCGGACGTGCCGCGGCCGGAGGACCTGGAGCCCACCGCGGACCGCTACCGGCGGATCTTCGGTCCCCACGCGGGGGATGCCTTCCGCGACAGCCCGATCGAGATCCGGCACGTCGGGCCGCTGACCGTCGAGGCCGCGCGCGACCCGTCGCTGCGGTCGAGCCGGAGCCAGGTCTGGCTCCGCGCCGACGGCGAGCTGCCCGACGACCCGCTGCTGCATGTCTGCCTGATGACCTACGCGTCGGACATGACCCTCCTGGACTCGGTTCTGCTGGCCAGCGGGCGGTCGTTTACCGACGGCGTCACCACCGCTGCGAGCCTGGATCACGCCATGTGGTTCCACCGGCCGTTCCGCGCTGACCGCTGGCTGCTCTATGCGCAGGACTCCCCGAGCGCGAGCGGCGCGCGGGGCCTGGCGCGCGGGGAGGTCTACACCGAGGACGGCACGCTCGTGGTCTCAGTGGTGCAGGAGGGGCTGATTCGCCGCCGGAGGTCAGCGGGGTAAGCCGCGGCGAGCGACGAAAATTGCAGGTCTAAAAAGTGTTGGCCCTCCGCCGGGCCCGTGAGATAAAGTCTCTGCCATGTCCGAGTGGGACCTGAGCTAAGCGTAAGGAGGTGCCCGTCGTGGTGAACATGATCTCGTTTATCGAGAATCTCGGGAGCAAGACTGCCGTGCAGCCGCATCCGCGGTTCGGCCTGGGCGCCTGCACGCCTGCGCTCGTTCCGGCCGCCACGCCCGCCACCGTGTATGCCGTCGCGCTCGCGCGACCGCGTACGACCACGACTGCTGCCGCCGCTCGGCGCGCCATCCTGACCGCCTCCGGTCAGGTGACGGGTGCGCAGCTCGGCAGCAAGCAGTCCGCCTACATGACCCTCATCAGCGCTACCGGCGATGGTGCACTGGGTCCGCATCCGGCGAGGGAACCGGTCTAGAAAAGACCGGCCAGATCCCCTCTAGGCCGCGGACCCGAAATCGGGTCCGCGGCCTTAGCTATGTAAGGCCACCGTTTTGTCAGACGCGTGAGAGACGCTGCGACGAGTAAGACGAGAGGGGATGGCACCGATGCAGTGGCCCGGCACCACCGCTGTGCTGGAGAAAGCGGCGCCGCAGGAGCGGGAGGCGGCGGAAGAGCCGCGAATACCAAAGGCGGTCAGCCAGGCGCCCGCTGGCGGGGGGATTACCCCGGCCAGTGCGCAGGGCGGGGGCATCACCCCGGCCAGTGCGCAGGGCGCCCTGGAGCTGCCGTGCGGCGATGACCCGGAATTGTTCTTCGCCGAGGCGCCCGATGACGTGGAGTTCGCCAAGTCCCTGTGCGGGGGCTGCGCGGCGCGGGTCGAGTGCCTCGCCGGGGCGATCGAGCGTCGCGAGCCCTGGGGCGTCTGGGGCGGCGAGCTCTTCCTCCGAGGCGAGATCGTGCCGTTCAAGCGGCCGCGGGGACGCCCGCGCAAGGCGACCGTCGCCGCATGACCCAGCCTGCCGTGGCAGCAGGAAGACCGGACAAACGAGAAGTGGTGGTGACGATGTACAGCAACCTGGGTCAGGCTCGGGAACGACAACAGGCGCTGCTCAGCAGAGCCGCCGAGCAGCGCAGCGCTCATCAGTTCCGCAAGCTCGGCCGAGCGCGACGGCGAGCCGAGCGGGCAGATCGGCAGCTCTCGCGCAGCTGGTGCGAGGCGGAGCGGCTGCGTGCCGAGTTCGTGAGGATCGCCGCGGATCAGTGGCGCTAAGCGTCGCCTGAGCTCGCAAGCAGATGGCCGGGAGGCTCGGGGGTCTCCCGGCCATCAGGCGCTGGCGGGTCGGCAACCGGAGCGGGCCCGTAGCCGGGCATCCAGCGCAGGACCTCGGCGCGGAATGGCCCCTCGCATTCGAGCTGGCACAGCACGCCGATACCCGCGGTCGAGACGCGGTGAATCAGCACGTACGAGGGCGGCAGGTTGAGCTGCCGGCCGACATTGGACGGCCGCAGGTCGGTCACCCGGGTCGCCTCGCCGCGCAGCCACTCCCGGGTGAACTTGAAGCAGTCCACCTGGGAAGGCTCAGCGAGCGGGGCGAGGAACGCCTGCAGCTGCTCCAGGTCGACGCTGACACCTTCGCGCAGGAAACCGTGCTCCCGCAGTTCCCCCTCGACGGTCTCGACGCTGCCGCCGGTATGCATGAGCCAGAGCAGCCGGCCGAAGAACGGCGGGAGCCCGTCCGGGAGCCGGTCAACCGCGCCGAAGTCGAGGACCCCGAGGCGCCCGTCGTCGAGCAGCCGGAAATTACCCGGGTGCGGGTCCCCATGCAGCAGGCCGGCCCTGGCCGGGCCCGAGAACAGGAACCGGACCAGGAGGATGCCAGCCCGGTCGCGCTGTTCCTGAGTTCCGTCCGCGATGATCCGCGCGAGCGGCGTGCCCTCCATCCACTCGGTGATCAGCGTGTGGTCGGTGGCTGCGACAACGGACGGCACGTAGATATCCGGATCGCCGGCGTAGGCGTCGGCAAATGCCTGCTGGGAAGCGGCCTCGAGCCGGTAGTCGAGTTCCTCGGCCACCCTGGCGCGCAGCTCGTCGAGCAGCGGCTTGGCGTCGAGGCCCGGCATAAGGACCCCGAACAGCCGGCCAATCCGGCTGAGCTGGGTGAAGTCGTTATTCAGCGCCTTGCCGGCGCCCGGGTACTGGATCTTCACAGCCACCGGGCGGCCGTCGTTCCAGATCGCCCGGTGGACCTGGCCGATGGAGGCCGCGGCGGCGGGCTGATCGTCGAAGTCGGCAAACTGCGCGCGCCAGTCCGGGCCGAGGTCCTCGGCCAGGACCTTGTGGACGGTGCTGGCGGGCAGCGGCGGAGCGGACTCCTGGAGCCTGGTGAGGGTCGCGCGGTACGGCCCCGCGATCTCCGGCGGCAGAGCCGCCTCAAAGATGGACAGGGCCTGGCCCAGCTTGAGCGCGCCGCCCTTGAGCTCACCCAGCACGCGGAAGATCTGCTCGGCGGTGCGCTGCTGAATCTCCTGCGCGACCAGCTCGGCCGGCCTGCCCCCCAGCCGCTTGCCGAGTCCCAGGGCGGTGCGGCCTGCCAGGCCAACTGGCAGAGTGGCCAGCTTGGCGGTGCGCGTGACAGCGCGGCGGGGCAGATCGCTCATGATCTCCATTGTCGGGTACTCGCAGAGTTGCTGCTACCGGGGTGCAGGACAGCGCCCGCGCCGATCCCCTCGCCGGCCGGCGGTATGACCGGCCAGTTGGCTCTCACGTGCGACGATGCGGTTTCTTTCGCCGGCCCGCTCTAGTCGGCGCGTCTTTCCGCGCGGGCGGGCGGTCGGCGCGCCGGCGGGCGGGCGCAGCCGCAGGAAGCGTGGGCCGGCCAGGTCCTGCGCCGCCATTGCCAGCCGGGCAGCACGAGCTCGAGCGTGGCGTTCTCAGCCGGGCCGCCCGGCGGTATCCGGTCGATGAACGCGAGAGCCTGCGCCGCGGCCTGGGCCGCGACGGCGGCGGCCAGCGCCGCGTCGCAGGCAGGGGGATCGGCCGTCCGGCCGACGAGCTGGGCGAGAATGAGCGGCCAGGCCGGGTCCAGGCTCGAGCGAGTGAGGTCAAGACAGCGCAGGCAGGCCGTGCGCCCGGGCCGCACCAGCGGGCCGACGACGCCGATGGCCTCAGCGGCGGCGACCGCCAGGTGGGGCACGCTGGCGGCCATCAGCGACGCCGCCAGTTCCGGGCTCTGATAGCCGATCAGGATGGCCAGGTCGGGGAGTGGCCGCTGACTGTCGCGATCGGGCCGGTCTCGCCCGGCCGGCTGGCCGGCACGTGGCGCGGCCGGCTGGCCGGCACGTGGCGCGGGTGGCTGGCCGGCACGTGGGCTGGCCGACGAGGCCGCACCCGGCCGGGGCGCCCGCCTCGCCCGGACGGACCTGGCGGAGTCCGGGTGGACCCTGTCGTCCGCGCGGATTCTGTCGGAGGTGGCCACCCGGCCGATGCCGGAGGTGCCGAGTATGTCGGCGATCGTGGCGGCGACCCGGCCTGACCCGTAAATCTGCACGCGGGCCGCATCCCGCCGCACCAGGGCGGCCGCCCCGGCGTCGGAATGCCCGCGAGCCAGCGAGGCCGCCGCGAGCTCGGCCGCTAACCGCCTGCGCCGGTCCTGCGGCACCGCGCGCATCGCCGCAGCCGGGAAGTCATCCAGGGCCCCGCCCAGGGCGAGCAGCGTGAGGATCCGGTCGGTCACCGGCTCCGGGATACCTCGCTCCCGAGCAGCCGCGATGACCTGATCCCGGTCTCGGCTGCCGTCCAGCAGGCCGAGCACGAGCGCCGCGTGGCTCATGCCAGTCAGCGCGACGGCACGACGCGGGTCGATCCCGATCTGCACGGTCTCCCGGTCCCGCCACACGGGCAGCAGACCCGCCTTCAGTACTGGCCTCACGAACCCAGCGTGGCACTCGGGACCGACAATCCGCCACCGCCACTAATCTGACGTGCACCCCCCGGCCCGGGAGCGGCCCGGGAGCAGCCTCAGCCCGGGAGCGCCCAGCCCGAACCCCAGCAGATGGCCGCCTGGAAGGCCCCGTTCATGATCACGACCGTTCTCGGCGCTATGTGGCGAGAAACGGTCGTGATCATGAATAGGGCCGGGCGGAGACCCGGCTAAGGGCGGCCGGGATCGTCGTCGTTGGTAGCGCCAGCATCACCCGTATCGCTGCCACCACGTTCACCCTTGGCCTCGCCGCCATCCGGCTTGCCGCCGCCGCCGCTCGTGCCATCCGGCTTGCCCCCGGCCTCGCCGCCATCCGGCTTGCCCCCGGCCTCGCCGCTCGCACCGCCGGGCGCGCCCGGCTCGCCGGACCCCGCGGACTCTCCCGGCCGCTCCTCCTCCGCCACCAGCTCGTCGAGCTCGTCGAGGTCGGAAATATCCAGCTCGGGCCGCCCGCGGACAAAGCCGTCAGGGTCATCGAAGTCATCCGCCGTGGGCAGCAGGTCCGGATGGGCCCAGATCGCGTCCCGGCCGGACATGCCGCGCTGCTCGGTCAGGCCCTGCCAGATGGCGGCGGCCTCCCGTAGTCGCCGCGGCCGCAGTTCCAGCCCCACCAGCGTCGCGAAGGTGCGCTCGGCGGGGCCGCCAGCGGCCCGGCGCCGCCGGATCGCCTCGGCGAGCGCCCCGGCCTGCGGCAGCCGGTTGTCGGCGGCCGCCCCGACGACGGTGGCGACCCAGCCCTCGACCAGCGCGAGCATGGTCTCCAGCCGGGCCAGCGCGGCCTTCTGCTCGGGGGTGTCCTCGGGCTGGAACAGCGCCGCCCCGGACAGCGCCTCGTTGAGCGCCTCGGGGTTGGACGGGTCGATCTGGGGCATCGCGTCGCGCAGGGCGTCGGCATCCACCGTGATGCCCCGCGCGTAGTCCTCAACGGCGCCGAGCAGCCGGGCGCGCAGCCACGGAACATGGGCGAACAGGCGGTGGTGCGCGGCTTCCCGGAGCGCGACGAACAGCCGGACCTCGTCCTGGCTCACCTCCAGGCCGGACCCGAAGGCGGTCACCCCGGCCGGCAGCAGCGCTGCCGTCCCCTCCGGGCCGAGCGGCAGGCCCACGTCGGTCGAGCTGATGACTTCCTCGGCGAGCGCCCCCACGGCGGCGCCGGTCTGGCCGCCCACCATCATGCCGCCGATCCGGCGCATCATGTCGCCCAGGCCGCCGAGGGCACCCAGGCCGCCGGTCATCGCCGTCATCGCGGCGCGCATGTCGGGGGGCAGATCCGCCGCCAGCTCGGCCGGGTCCCCGCTGATCATGCCGCCCATGGCCTCAACGGCCCGGCTGGCGATCGGATCACAGAGCTTGGACCACACCGGGAGGGTCGCCTCGACCCATTCCGACCGGCTCCAGGCCTGCACGGTCCTGATGCCGGACGGGAACTCGGTCGCCTCGCCGAGCCACAGGTCGGCTAGCCGGAGAGCCTCGGTGACCTGGGTGCGCTCCACCTCCAGCACGCTGGGATCGCCCTTGGCGGCGACGGTCTGGCGCGCCATATTCTTGGCCAGGTCCCAGTTGACCGGGCCCCCTTGCCACGACATCAGATCGGCGAACTGCCTGAGCGCGTCGGCTAGCTGCTGGGGGTCACCGAACGGGCCGACCGGGCCGCCGGCACCGCCGCCCGGGGTGTTCCCCGAGCCTCCAGAGCCCTCGTCCGGGTTACCAGGCAGCCCAAAGCCGAAGGGAGGATCAGTCATCTCCGCGGCCTCTCAGGCAGGATGGAAGGGTCCATGTTGGCCAAGCTATCCCGGGAGCGATGGGTCGTGAGCAACCGAGAGGCCAAGGTTCGCCATGGGCGGAGCCCAGGCAAGGCCGCCAGCGGCGCCCCGGCGAAGCCCGCGGGCGACACGGCGAAGCCGGTGATCGGCGGGCCAGAGCCCGCGGCTGAGGTGCAGGAGCTGCCCCGGAACGCCCGCCGGCCGGTGGTGGCCGTCACCGGCGCGGCGCATGGCCTGGGGCACGCCCTGACGTCCCGGCTGGCGTCCTCAGCCCGGGTCGGGCGGGTCATCGCCATCGACGATCACCGCGGCGAGGCCACCGGGGTGACCTGGCGGGTGGTCGATGTCCGCGATCCTGCCCTGGCGGGCCGGCTGGCCGGTGCCGACGTGGTCGTGCACACCGATCTGGACCTCGCGCCCGGCTCGGACCACAAGGCGCGACGAGCGTTCAACGTCCGCGGCGCCCAGACGGTGCTGACGGCCGCGGCGGCCGGCGGGGTAGGCCGGGTGGTCCTGGTGACCAGCGCGATGGTCTACGGAGCGCGCTCCGATAACCCGGTGCCGCTGCCCGAGGACGCGCCGCTCGGCGCCGACCAGGACGGCAGCGTGGTCGGCGACCTGGTCGAGATCGAGCAGCTGGCCCAGCGCTCGGCCCGGGCCCACCTGGGCATGGCCGTGACCGTCGTCCGGCCCGCGGCGCTAGTCGGGGAGGGCGTCGACACCCTGATCACCCGGCACTTCGAGGCGCCCCGGCTGCTGGCGGTCAAGGGCTGCGTGCCCTGCTGGCAGTTCTGCCACATTGACGACCTGGTATCAGCGCTGGAACTAGCCGCCGCCGGCGAGGTGACCGGCGCCTTCGCCGTCGGCTGTGACGGATGGCTGGAGCCTGAGCAGCTGGAGGAGCTCACCGGCCTCAAGCGGATCGAGCTGCCCGCCGGCCTGACCTTCGCCACCGCGCAGCGCCTGCATCGAGCGGGAATCACCCCGGCGCCCGTTAATGACCTGCATTTCGTCGTTTACCCGTGGGTGGTCGACTGCCAGGCTCTGCGGGCCGCCGGCTGGCGGCCCAGCTATGACAACGCAGCCGCGGTACAGGTGCTGCTGGATCAGCGAGCCGGCCACCACGCCGTGGCCGGGCGCCGCCTGGACCGGAAGGACGCGACGATCACGGCCGCCGGCGCGACGGTGGCGGTCATCGGGACCGCCGCCATCGTCCGGCACGCCCGGCGCCGCCGCCGCACCTCCTGAGGCGCAGCTCCCGGGGCGCCGGAGCGGTGGTCCGGCGCGGCGCGGAGGCAGGCCGGCGGGCGTGCCGGCAGCACGCCCGATGGTTGTAACTTGGCTCCGTGACTGTCATCCGGATGGCCGAGTTCCGCACCGACCCGCTGTCGGTGGACGAGGTGCGCGCGGCCGTCGCCGATCCGGCCGCGGGGGCGATTGCCCTGTTCGTGGGGACGGTGCGCGACCACGATCACGGCCGGGCCGTCTCCGCCCTGTCCTACAGCGCCCACCCGTCGGGGGCGAGCCAGCTGCGCGAGGTGGCGCAGAAGGTGGCCGGGCGCTTCAGCGTGCGCGCGCTGGCCGCCGTGCACCGGGTCGGCGATCTGGAGGTCGGCGACCTGGCCGTCGTCGTGGCCGCCGCCGCCGATCACCGGGACGAGGCGTTCGAGGCCTGCCGGGCGCTGATCGAGGACCTCAAGGCCACCGTGCCGGTCTGGAAAAATCAGAGCTTTCCCGACGGGGAGAGCGAGTGGGTGAATAGTGCCTAGATCCGGGCCCGGCCGGGCGGCCCGCGCCATCTGGCCACGCCCCGCGCGCCTCACCCGTCGGGGCATGACGCTGGCCATCGCCGGCGCGGGGGTCATCATCGCGCTGGCCGTGGCCGCCATCCTGCCCGTCCCATACGTCGCGCTCACCCCCGGGCCGACCCTGAACACCCTCGGCAAGCTGTCCGGCCGCCCGCTCATCCAGATCAGTGGCCATCCCACCTATCAGACCGCCGGTCACCTCAACATGGTGACGGTCTCCTACATCGGCGGCCCGGGCAGCGGCTTCAACGTCTTCGCCGCGCTGCGCTCCTGGCTGACGCCCGTGGACGCGGTCGTGCCCCAGCAGGAGATCTTCACCCCCGGCCAGACGCAGCAGCAGGTGCTGCAGCAGGACACCGAGCAGATGGTCAACTCCCAGCAGACCGCCGCGGCGGCGGCGCTGTGCCAGCTGAACATCAGCTTCAAGACCGTCGATACCGTCCAGAGCATCGAGAAGGGCAAGCCTGCCGCGGGCGTGCTGCGCAAGGGCGATGTCATCACGGCGGTGGACGGCACTCCGGTGACCTGCCGGCACGATGCCGCCACGATGATCCGGGCGCGCGCACCCGGAGCCCCGGTCACCCTGACCATCAGCAGGAACGGCGTGAGCCGGTCGGTCCGGCTGCGCACGGCCCGTGTCGGCAGCCAGGCCGTCGTCGGCGTGGCCGTCAGCGAGAGCTTTGTCTTCCCGTTCAACGTCAAGATCAGGATCGGGAACATCGGCGGCCCGAGCGCCGGCATGATGTTCGCCCTCGGCATCATCGACAAGCTCACCCCGGACAACCTGACCGGAGGCAATTTCATCGCCGGGACGGGGGAGATCACGATCGACGGCAAGGTCGGCCCGATCGGCGGGATCCAGCAGAAGATGGCCGGGGCCCGTGCGGCGGGCGCTACCGTCTTCCTGACCCCGGCGGCGAACTGCGCGGACACAGCGGGTGCGGTCCCGGCCGGGCTGCGGCTGGTCAAGGTGAGCACCCTGAACCAGGCGGTGACCGACCTCACGGCGATCAAGCAGGGCAAGGCGGTGCCGGCCTGCTAGCTGCCGGGCCGGCCGCATCACGCTGAACATCGCCGCCATCGCGTCCCGGGAGTCGCCGCCAGCGTGGCGCGCTCCACGATGCGTGCGGGATGCGCACGGGAACTGCGTGCCTTACCGGTAAGTTGCCCACTGGAAGCAGGCTCGCGCGCCCCGGGCGCGGGCAGGAACGCCGTAGCGCGGTCGCGGGCTGGCGCGGGCGCGAGGTCAGCAGAGGGGGAGAGCGTGGCCTTCCGTGCTACCGGCCAGCCGCGGCCGGCTCGCCGGCCGACTGCGCTTGCCCGCTGGCCACGGCATCTCATCCCGGGCGTGATAACGCTGGTGGCGCTGATCGTCGCCGTCTGCATCATCGCCGGGGTGTGGACCGACCTGCTGTGGTTCCGCTCGGTGGGACATAGCCAGACCTTCGACGTGACTTACGGGACAAAGTGGGCGCTGTTCGCAGCCGCCGCGGTGTTCATGATGGCGGTCGTCGGCGTCAACGTCTGGCTGGCCTACCGGATGCGGCCGGCCAGCCCGGCCGGGGAGGGGACGCGATCGCAGGCGATGGAGGCCTATCGCCAGGTGATCGACCCGCACCGGCGGCTCGTGCTGGCAGCGGTGCTGGGCTTCATCGGCCTGATCTCGGGGCTCGGCGCGGCCGGCAGCTGGCGGACCTGGCTGCTATTCGCCAACCGGACCTCGTTCGGGCAGACCGATCCCCAGTTTCACCTGGACATCTCCTTCTTCGTGTTCGACTACCCGTTCCTGCGGCTGGTGCTGTCCTACCTGTTCGCGGCCGTGCTGCTGGCGGTGCTGGCGGCCGTCGCGGTGCACTACCTGTACGGCGGCCTCCGGCCGCAGCTGCGCGGCCAGCGAGCCACCGCTGCCGCCCGCGCGCAGCTGTTCGTGCTGGCGGGCACCTTCGTCCTGCTGAAGGCGGTGGCGTACTGGGTGGACCGGTACGGCATCGACTTCTCCCAGCGCGGGGTCGTGCAGACCGGCGCCTCCTACACCGACGTCAACGCCATCTTGCCGGCCAAGACGGTGCTGGCCGTGATCGCGCTGATCTGCGCCGCCCTGTTCCTCATCGGCGCGGCCCGGCGCGGCTCGCTGCTGCCGGCGGCCGGCTTCGGCCTGCTGGTGCTGTCGGCCATCCTGCTCGGCGGGGTGTACCCGGCGATCATCCAGCAGTTCGTGGTCAAGCCGAATGAGCTGACCAAGGAAAGCCCCTTCCTGGCCAAGGAGATCGCCGGCACCCGCGCGGCCTACAAGGTCAGCGACACCAAGGTGGTCCAGTATCCGGGGCTCTCGGTGCAGCCGCCCGCGCAGCTCGCCAGGGAGGCAGGCGCGCTGCCGGACCTGCGGCTGACCGATCCCGGCGTGGTGTCACCGACGTTCCAGCAGCTGCACCAGGTGAAGAGCTACTACCAGTTCGCCCCGGTGCTCGACCTCGACCGGTACCCGCAGCCAGGCAGCACGGTCCCGGTCGACATGGTCGTCGGCGTCCGCTCGATGAGCGGCCCGCCGCCCGGCCAGGACAACTGGTACAACACCCACCTCGTCTACACCCACGGCTACGGGGTCGTCGCGGCCACCGCGGGCTCGGTGCAGCCAGACGGCAACCCGTCGTTCACCGACAGCGCCATCCCCGAGCCGCCCAGCGGGGCACTGGGGGAATTCCAGCCGCGGGTCTACTTCGGCGAGCAGGAGACGGGCTACGTCATCGCCGGCGGCCGGGGCCAGCACGAGCTCGACTACCCGAACGCCAGCCGCGGCGGCCAGCAGGACAACACCTACCACGGCACCGGCGGGGTGCCGGTCGGCTCGGTCCTCAGCCGGCTGCTGTACGCGGTCAAGTTCCGCCAGCTCAACATCGCCCTGTCGGGGGCCATCAACAGCCGGTCACGGATCATGTACGTGCGCGACCCGCTGGTCCGGGTGGCCAAGGTGGCGCCCTTCCTGACCCTGGACGGGGACTCCTACCCGATCGTCGCGGACCGGAAGCTCTACTGGGTGGTGGACGGCTATACGACCTCCGCTGACTACCCCTACGCCGCCCGGCTCGGGCTGCAGCAGTCCACCGCGGACACCTACGCGCCCGGCGGCGCGGTGGCCGGCCCGGGCGGTGAGGTGAACTACATCCGCAACTCGGTGAAGGCGCTGGTCAACGCCTACACCGGGCAGGTCACTCTCTACCGGTGGGACGCCGCGGACCCGATCCTGCGTTCCTGGGAGAAGGCGTTCCCCGGCCTGATCCAGCCGAAGGGCCAGATCCCGCCGGCGATCATGGCGCACCTGCGGTACCCGGGAGCGCTGTTCGCGCTGCAGCGCCAGATCCTCAGCCAGTTTCACGAGACGAGCGCGCCGGCCTTCTACGCCGGCCAGGACTTCTGGTCGGTGCCCGTCGACCCGGCGACCGGGTCGCAGCAGCGGCTGAGCCAGCCGCCCTACTACCTGACCATGACCATGCCGGGTCAGTCAGTCCCCGAGTTTTCCGTGGTCACATCGTTTACTCAGCGATACCGGACCAATATGGCGGCGTTCATGACGGTGAACAGCAGCCCGTCCAGCGCTGGCTACGGGAAGATCGAGATCCTGCAGCTGCCGCAAGGCAGCACCACGGCAGGCCCCCAGCAGGTCAGCAATAACTTCCAGTCGGACCCGACCGCGTCCATCGAGCTCACCCAGCTGCGCCGGGGCGGCTCGAAGGTGACCCTGGGCAACATGATCACGCTGCCGCTGGGCGGCAGCCTGCTGTATACCCAGCCCGTCTACGTCGCCGCGGACGCGAGCGGCAGCGCGGGCTCCTATCCGGCGCTGGAGCGCGTGTTCGCCTACTACGACGGCCGGGTCGGCTACTCCGCGACGCTGCCGGGCGCGCTGGCCCAGGCGCTAGGGGCCAGTTCCGGCCAGTCGCCGGCCGGCCAGCAGGGCACCCTGCAGCAGGACCTGCAGCTGGCGCAGCTGTACTACAACCGCGCGAAGGCAGCGCTGCGCAATCTCGACTTCGCCACCTTCGGCGCCGACCTGGCCAGGATGAACGCGGTGCTCAGCCAGGCGCAGAAGCTGGCCGGCGTCCCGGCCGCCGGGATCAGCGGCGTGGCGCCGTCCGCCGGGCCGTCGGGCTCGCCGTCACCCAGCGCCTCGCCGGCCCGCTCGCCCTGAGTAAGCGGCCGCGCCAGCGCCCGAATCAAGGACTGATCTGGTAACGGCGCCGCTGGGAAGCCGCCAGGCGGCCGCTGCAGGGCCAGACGGCGGACGCCCTGTTACGGCCAGGTTTCCAAGCCTGGCTGGCCTGGCTGGGCGGGCGCGGGGACGTCGCCAAGGGCGTACGCTCGGATCTGACGGGAGGAGACATCCCCCTGCCTGGACCCCATATCGCGGCAGTCCTGTGGTCTGAGAAGGCCCGTGGTTTAAGAAGGACTGTGGTCTGAGAAGGCCCGTGGTGTGAGAAGGCCCGTGGTGTGAGAAGGACTGACGCGGAAGGAGCCGGACTGGTCGTGGCGCCTCGTGTTCTCCTTGACGCGACTGCGGTCCCCGCGGACCGCGGTGCGCACGGCCGGTACGTGGACGGCCTGGTAAGCGCCCTCGGAGCAGCGGGGGCCGACCTGGCCGTCGCCTGCCAGCGAGCTGACGAGGAACGGTACGGACGGCTCGTGCCCGGGGCCCAGATCGTGGCCGCCCCGCCGGCCATCGCGCACCGGCCCGCCCGGCTGGCCTGGGAGCAGAGCGGCCTGCCGCTGGTCGCGCAGCAGGTGAACGCGGACGTCATTCACTCGCCGCACTACTCGATGCCGCTGCGGCCGGGCGTGCCGACGGTCGTCACCGTGCACGACCTGACGTTCTTTACGGAGCCGGACGCGCACAGCCCGCTGACCGCGACGTTCTACAAGACGGCCATCCGCACGTCGGGGCGCCGGGCCACCCGCCTGATCGTGCCGTCCAAGGCCACCCGGGACGAGCTCGTGCGGGTCGTCGGCACCGATCCGACCAGCATCGACGTGGCCTACCACGGCGTGGACCACGACCTGTTCCGCCGCCCGGACTCCCAGAAGCTGCTGTCGGTCGGCAGCCGGCTCGGCCTGCACGGGCAGTCCTACGTGGCCTACCTCGGGACGCTGGAGCCGCGCAAGAACGTGCCCGCGCTGATCGCCGGGTGGGCCGCGGCGGTCAACGACCTGAGCGAGCCGCCGGCCCTGGTTCTGGCGGGCGGCAGCGGCTGGAGCGACGAGGTCGACGAGGCTGTCGCCGCCGTGCCCGCGCACCTGCGCCTGGTGCGTCCGGGCTACCTGCACTTCACCGACCTGCCCGGCTATTTCGGCGGCGCCCTGGTGGTGGCGTTCCCCAGCATCGGCGAGGGGTTCGGCCTGCCGGTGCTGGAGGCGATGGCCTGCGGGGCTCCGGTGCTGACCACGCATCGCACGTCGCTGCCCGAGGTGGGCGGGGACGCGGTGGCCTACACCGAGCCGGAGGTTGGCGCCATCGGGACCGCGCTGCGGTCGCTGCTGGAAGACGGCGAGCGCCGCGCCGCCCTCGGCCAGGCCGGGTACGACCGGGCCCGCGAGTTCACCTGGGCGGCCTCGGCGGAAGCCCACATGGTCAGCTACGAGCGTGCGGTCGCGCAGGGACGCGAGTAGCCTCACCGCATGCAAAGCGATCCGGCGAGGGCGAGCCAGCCCGAGCAGCCCTTTCCCGTACCCAGCTCCGGACCCAGCCTGGCGTTCAGCCAGCGGCAGCCGCTGGAGGCGATCCTGCTGGTAGGCGGTCAGGGCACGCGGCTCCGGCCGCTGACCGTGGACCGGCCCAAGCAGCTCGTGCCGTGTGCCGGCGTCCCGTTCCTGGCCCACCAGCTAGCCCGGGCGGCCGCCTGCGGCATCACCCGGGTGATCCTGGCCACCTGCTTCCGGGCTGAGCTGGTCGCCCGCGAGTTCGGGGACGGCTCGCGGTTCGGCCTCGAGCTTGACTATGTCGAGGAGGAGGTCCCGCTCGACACCGGCGGCGCGATCCGCAACGCGTCGTCCCGGCTGCGCGGCGGCCCGGATGACCCGGTGGTGGTGCTCAACGGCGACCTGCTGTCGGGCCATGACCTGTCGGCCCAGCTGGACATGCACGAGAAGGCCGAGGCCGCGGTCACCCTGCACCTGGTCGAGGTGGCCGATCCGGCGCGGTTCGGCTGCGTGCCCGCCGATCCCGACGGGCGGGTCACCGGGTTCCTGGAGAAGACTCCGCATCCGGTGACCAACCGGATCAACGCCGGCTGCTATGTGTTCCGCCGCCGGTTCATCGACCAGATCCCGGCCGGCATCCGGGTCTCGGTCGAGCGCCGGACCTTCCCGGAGCTGATCGCCGCGGGTGAGGTCGTCATGGGGTACATCGACACCTCGTACTGGCTCGACGTCGGTACGCCCGAGGCGTTCGTGCAGGGCTCCCGGGACCTGGTGCTCGGCGTCCTGCCGTCATCGGCGCTGCCGGGGCCGTACGGCCCGGCCTTGCTGCTCCCCGGCGCCCGGGTGGCACCCGGCGCCGCGATCACCGGCGGCAGCGTGATCGGCGCGGGCTCCGTGATCGAGGCCGGCGCTCGGGTCGACGGCGCGATCGTCATGGACGGCGCGCAGATCGCGGCGGACGCCCTGATCAGCGCCAGTATCGTCGGCAGGGGCGCGCGGATCGGCACGGGGGTGGTGCTGGACGGCGCCGTCATCGGCGATGCCGCGCACATCGCGGCCGGCAATGAGCTCCGGGGCGGAGCGCGGGTCTGGCCGGGGGTAGAGCTCAGCCCGACGGCGGTCCGCTTCTCGACCGACGCCTGACCGGGGCGGCGAGCGGCATGACGCCATGACGGTGACGGCGGTGATCCCGGCGGACGGACTCCGCCGGGACTGGCTGGCGCCGTTCCCGCTGGACATCAGGCTGGTCCTGGGCGTGCACCGCCGGGGCGGGGGTGATCCGGCTTTCCGCATCGATGCCGGGGGCGCGATCTGGCGCACCTCGCTGACTCCGGCCGGCCCGGCCACGCTCCGGGTCACCGGGCGCCCGGCGGAGCCCGGCCCGGCGGGCGTTCCCCGGCCCCTCAGCGATCCCGGCCCCCCGAGCGATCCCGGCCCCCCGAGCACCGCCGCTCGCCGGGCGACCCGGGTGAGCGCCCGCGCCTGGGGCCCGGGCGCGGACTGGCTGCTGGCGGCGCTGCCGGATCTGCTGGGCGGCAGCGACGAGCCGGCGGGCTTCGTGCCCGCGCACCCGCTGCTGCGCAGCATGGTGGCGCGGCATCCGGGAGCCCGGATCGGCCGGTCGGGCCGGGTCCTCGAGGCGCTGGTGCCGGCCGTCCTGGAGCAGAAGGTGGTGGGGCTGGAGGCGTTCCGCGCCTGGCGGCTCCTGCTGCGCCGGTTCGGCCTGCCGGCGCCTGGTCCGGCCCCGGCGGGCCTGGTCGTCTGCCCGCCTGCGGCCACCTGGGCGGCTATCCCATCCTGGGAATGGCACCGGGCCGGGGTGGAGGGCGTGCGCGCGGCGACGATCGCCGGCGCCGCGCGGGTCGCCGGGCGGCTGGAGCAGATCCTGACGCTGCCCGCGGCCGAGGCCGACCGCCGGCTGCGATCGCTGCCCGGCATCGGCCCGTGGACGTCGGCCGAGGTGCGCCAGCGGGCCTGCGGCGACGCGGATGCGGTGAGCGTGGGCGACTACAACCTGCCCGGCGCCGTGGGCTGGGCCCTGGCCGGCCGCGTCGTCGATGACGCCGGGATGCTGGAGCTCCTGGCGCCCTACCCCGGTCACCGGCACCGGGCGGCCCGGCTCGTCGAGCTCAGCGGCATCCGGCCGCCCCGCCGCGGCCACCGGATGGCCGTCCGCGACTACCGGTCGATCTGAAGCCGCGCGGGCGGCGCGCAGGGCGGCGGGGGCCGCCACCTAGGCTTGAGGGATGAGCGTCGATGCGCCAACCCCTGCCGCCCCCGATCCCGGCCCCCGCCCCGTCAGCCCGGCCGAGCCGGCGGCCCCCGACAATGCCATGCGCCGCGTCCTGGCCCGGGCCAGGGACGGCAAGACGCTCGACCGCGACGAGGCGACGATCCTGCTGCAGGCCCGCGGCCCGGCGCTGAGCGACCTGCTCAGTCATGCCGGCCGGGTCCGCGACGCGGGCCTGGCGGCGGCGGGCCGGCCCGGCATCATCACCTACTCCCGCAAGGTGTTCATCCCGGTGACCCGGCTGTGCCGGGACCGCTGCGCTTACTGCACGTTCGTGACCGTGCCCGGGCGGCTGGACAGCCCCTACCTGTCACCCGACGAGATCATCGCGATCGCCCGGGACGGTGCCGCGCTCGGGTGCAAGGAAGCGCTGTTTACCCTCGGCGACCGCCCCGAGGACCGCTGGCACCAGGCCCGGGAATGGCTGGACGCCCGCGGTTACGACGACACGCTCTCGTATGTCCGGGCCATGGCCATCCGGGTGCTGGAGGAGACCGGGCTGCTGCCGCACCTCAATCCGGGCGTGCTGAGCTGGCAGGATTTCCAGCGGCTCAAGCCGGTCGCCCCGTCGATGGGGATGATGCTGGAGACGACGGCGCAGCGGCTGTTCACGGAGAAGGGCGGCCCGCATTTCGGCAGCCCGGACAAGGACCCGAAGGTCCGGCTGCGGGTCCTGGAAGACGCCGGCCGCAGCAGCGTCCCTTTCACCACCGGCATCCTGATCGGCATCGGCGAGACGCTGGCGGAGCGCGCTGACTCCATCTTCGCCATCCGCCAGGTCGCCCGCGAGTACGGCGGCGTGCAGGAAGTGATCGTGCAGAACTTCCGGGCCAAGCCGGACACCCGGATGCGCGCCGCCCCGGACGCCGAGCTGGACGACCTGGCCGCCACCATCGCGGTCACCCGGCTGGTGCTCGGGCCGTCGGCCCGGATCCAGGCGCCGCCGAACCTGATCGGCGAGGAGTACCAGCTGATCCTCGACGCCGGCATCGATGACTGGGGCGGGGTGTCGCCCCTTACCCCCGACCACGTCAACCCCGAGCGGCCCTGGCCGCAGATCGACGACCTGGCCCAGCGCACTCTGGCCGGCGGCTTCGAGCTGCGCGAGCGGCTCACGATCTACCCCGGTTACCAGCGCGAGCCGTGGCTCGACCCCCGGCTGGCCGCTCACGTGGCCGCGCTGGCCGACCCGGCGACAGGGCTGGCCGCGCCGGACGCGATGCCCCGGGGCCTGCCCTGGCAGGAGCCGGACGGCGGCTGGGGCGAGTCAGCGGGCCGGACCGACCTGCACGTCACGATCGACACCACCGGGCGGACTAAGGACCGCCGGGACGACTTCACCGAGGTCTACGGGGACTGGGACGAGGTCCGCGGCCGCATGGCCCCGGCCGCCGCCGCGCGCACGCCTGGCACGGTCCCGCCCGGCACGCTCCCGCCCGCCACGGGGGCACCGGTCAGGCTCCGGTCGGAGGTGGCGGCGGCGCTGCGAACCGCCGAGCGCGATCCCGCCGGGATCACCGACGCCGAGGCGCTGGCCCTGCTGGACGCCGACGGCCCGGAACTGGAGGCGCTGGCCGGCCTGGCGGACGGGCTGCGCCGGGACGCGGCCGGGGACGACGTCACCTTCGTGGTCACCCGCAACATCAACTTCACCAACGTCTGCTACACCGGCTGCCGGTTCTGCGCGTTCGCGCAGCGCCGCACGGACGCCGATGCCTACACGCTGTCGCTGTCCCAGGTGGCCGACCGGGCCCAGGAGGCGTGGGACGCCGGTGCCACCGAGGTCTGCATGCAGGGCGGCATCCACCCCGACCTGCCGGGAACCGCGTACTTCGATCTCGCCGCCGAGGTCAAGCGGCGCTGCCCCGATCTGCACGTGCACGCGTTCTCGCCCATGGAGGTGATGAACGGGGCCTCCCGGACCGGCCTGCCCGTCCGGGAGTGGCTGGTGCGGGCCCGGGAGGCGGGCCTGGACTCGATGCCGGGCACCGCCGCGGAGATCCTCGACGATGACGTCCGCTGGGTGCTCACCAAGGGCAAGCTCCCGGCCGCCGCCTGGATCGAGGTCATGACGACCGCGCACGAGCTGGGCATCCCGACCACCTCGACGATGATGTACGGGCACGTGGACACGCCCGCGCACTGGGTCGGCCACCTGCGGGTGATCCGCGGCATTCAGGAGCGCACCGGCGGCTTCACCGAGTTCGTGCTGCTGCCCTTCGTGCACGCCAGCTCGCCGATCTACCTCGCCGGCCTGGCCCGGCCCGGGCCGACCCGGCGGGAGAACCGGGCCGTGCATGCCCTGTCCCGGCTGCTGCTGCACGGTGCGATCAGCAACATCCAGTGCTCCTGGGTGAAGCTGGGCGAGGACGCCTGCCGCGACGTCCTGCGCGGCGGCGTGAACGACCTGGGCGGCACCCTGATGGAGGAGACCATCAGCCGGATGGCCGGCTCGGAGAATGGCTCCTACAAGACGATCAGCGACCTGCAGGCCCTGGTCGCCCCGACCGGCCGCGTGCTGCGGCAGCGCACCACCGGCTATGGCACCCCGGCGGCGGAGCGGATCGCCGCGGCCGCGGCCAGCGACGGGGTCTGCGCGGCGGTTCGCGGGCCCAGGACGCCGCTGCGGCTCGTCGAGGCCTAACGCGGAGCTGGCTCCGGAGCGGACCTGAACGTCGCCCAGACCACCTTGCCCGGCTGGCCCGGTGCCGGGCAGGAGCCCCACTGGTCGCTGAGCGAGGCGATGACATGCAGCCCGCGGCCGCTCTCCTCCAGCCAGGCCGGCTCCCGCGGGACCGGTGCCTGCTCGCTGGGGTCGGCCACCGCGCACATGACGCTGGTGGCCCAGTGCAGCAGCCCGAGCCGGATGGGCCGGTCCGGAGGATCGGCCGCCAGCGGCAGGGCATGCCGGACGGCGTTGGTCAGCAGCTCGGACACGACCACCGCCACGTCAGCCTCGCGATCGGCGACGCCCCACCGCTGCATGGTCGTGGTCGCGAATTTCCTGGCGGCGCAGATCGAGCCCGGCTCGGTGCCTGGCGTGCGCATCGCGACCCGGGGGAGCCACGTCCAGCCCAGGGTGGCCGTGCTGGGCAGGAGCGGCCCGCTCCCGGTCGCCTGGGCGGCCATCTCGGCGGCACGCTGCAGCCAGCGCCAGCCAGCCATGCCCGATGCGGGACTGGCTAGCTGCTGAAGCGGGCGTGCTGTGGTCACGGTTATTGGGGGCCCCATCGCTACTGCGTAGTCTCGGCCATGTCGAATCCTGCCTCATGCACGAGCCTGCTGCAAGCGCACCTGCACGTGCATCGGTTCTGTTAGCCTGCTGTCCGCAACGCTCGTTTGTTCCGTGCAGCTGCACGTGCATTTGCCTCGTGCGTAAACTGTACCAGGCCAGGGAGAGAAGATGCAGGAAGCAAACGGTGCCCCCGCCGACCAGCTGGGCGTGACGCAGTGGCGCAAGAGCCAGGCCAGCAACCCCAGCGGCAATTGCGTCGAGCTGGCCGCGCTTCCGGGAGGCAATGTCGCGGTCCGGAATTCACGCCACCCGGCCGGCCCGGCGCTGGTCTACACCCGCGCTGAGCTGGCCGCGTTCGTTGCCGGTGTCCGCAACGGCGAGTTCGACGACCTGGCCTAGCAAGCAGCGATGGTTAGTCCCCGCCGATGTGATCGCGAGCTAGGACTTTTTGTGTATCTTGCGATAAGTCCGGCGCGGGACGATTGGGGCGCCGGATGGTATCGTGCACGATGCACCAGCGATTAGCCGGTCACGCTCGGCCGGCCAGCCGAATGGTGGGCCCAAATGGCACAGATCGGCGCAGCCCAGGCGGGTGACGCGGCCAGCGTGACGTCGGCCGGGCGCAAGGTGACGTGTGCTTTTGGGGGGGATGTGGGGCCATGGGGTCTCCACCAGTCGCTCCGGGAGCGGACATGAGCATGACTCAGCCTGGCGCTCAGTGGCCGGCTACCCCGGCTGCTGACCAGCCGCGGGGCGGCCCCACCGTGCTGCGGATGCTCCTGGGCATCCAGCTGCGCCGGCTCCGGGAGGCCAGCGGCCTGAGCCCGGAGCAGGCCGGCTACGAGATCCGGGCCTCCCGGTCGAAGATCAGCCGGGTCGAGCACGGCCGGGTGGGCTTCAAGGAGCGGGATGTATCGGACCTGCTCAGCCTGTACGGCGTTACCGACTCCGATGAGCGGCAGCGCATGCTCGCCCTGGCCCGGCAGGCGAACGACCATGGCTGGTGGGCCAAGTATGACGACATCATGCCGGACTGGTTCGAGTCCTATGTCGGCCTGGAGCAGGCCACTACCCTGATCAGGACCTACGAGCTGCAGTTCGTGCCCGGCCTGTTCCAGACCGATGGCTATGCCCGGGCCGTCACCATGCTCGGCCACCGGGCCGCGTCGGCGAGTGAGATCGAGCGCCGGGTCAGCCTGCGGATGCAGCGCCAGGAGTTGTTCGCGGCTGACGATTCACCGCGAATCTGGGCGGTGATCGACGAGTCCGCGCTGCGGCGCCCGGTCGGCGGTCGTGACGTGATGCGCGCTCAGTTGCGGCACCTCATGGCGGTGACCGAGTACCCCCGCGTCACCCTGCAGGTCATGCCCTTCAGCCGGGGCGGTCACCCCGCCGCCGGCGGCTCGTTTTCGATCCTGCGGTTCGCCGAGGCCGATCTTCCGGACATCGTCTATATCGAGCAGCTCACGAGCGCGCTTTACCTGGAACGGCGCGATGAGGTGGATAACTACATGGAGGTCATGAACCGCCTCAGCGCCGAGGCGGAGACGCCCGCCGATTCGGCCGGCCTCCTGCAGAAGATCATCAGGTCCCTCTAAGCCGGTAATACCAGCCCGTCAGGCCGTCAGAGGGTCAGCAGGAAATCGCCCGGGTCACGCTCGGGCCGGGACGGCGGCGGCGCGGCCGGGTGGCCGACTCCGACGGCGCCCATCGGCTCCCAGCTGTCCGGCAGGCCCAGCGCGGCCGCGGCGACGGGCTGGCAGAACAGCGTGCTGGACACCCAGCAGGAGCCGAGCCCGTCCACGGCCAGGGCCACCAGCAGGTTCTGCACGGCGGCTCCCATCGCGACCAGGAACATCGACCGCTCGGCGCCGTTACGACGCTCGTCGGGGTAGGCGTGCGCGGCTTCGGTGACCAGGCACGGCACGATGATGAGTGGCGCCCGGCGCAGCGGCTCGCCGCGCCGGACCCGCCGGCCGATCTGTTCCGGAGTGAATCCGTCGCCGCGCAGATCCGCCTGCCAGGCCGCGAGCATCGCGTCCAGCAGGGTGGTCCGGGCCGCCGCGGATTCCAGGACGGCGAACCGCCACGGGGTGGAGTGATGCGGTGCCGGGGCGGTCACCGCGGCGGCGATGGCCCGGCGCACGGCCGCGGGATCTACCGGCTCGCCGGTGAACTCCCGCACGGTCCGGCGCTCCGCCAGCACGTCGGCGGCCCCCAGCCGGAACATGTCCTCGGCCGCGGGCCGGATGAGCGCGGCCGCGCCCGGGCCGTCCGCGGCGGTCACGAGCTCGGCCAGGCCGCGCGCGATCGCGACCGGGATCTGGCTGGTCTTGCCCTTGACCAGGTCGGCCGCCGCGGCGATCTCGTCGGCCACGGCCGCGATGGTCACCTCGAGCGGATTGCCGAAGGTGTCAGCCTGGCCGCGATGATCGCGTAGTGGCAGCAGCCCGGCCGCGCCGATCGCGGTGTCGGTCTGCCCGGTCCGCCAGGCCCGGCCCAGCGTGTCGCTGATGATCAGGCCGACCCTGATGCCGCTGCGCGCCGCGATGGCCTGCCGGAGCCTGCGGGCCGAGTCGTCGGGATCCGCCGGCAGCAGGACCACCGTGCCGGGGGCCGTGTTGGAGGTGTCCACTCCCGCCGCCGCGAGGACCAGGCCATGCCGGGTCGTGACGATCCGGGTCTGGCCACGTCGTGCGACGGTCCGGACGGCCTCGGCGTCGATCGCGGCCTCCCGGTCGCCCGTTACCACCCGGCCCTCCGCCTTGCTCACGATCTTGGAGGTGACCACCAGGATGTCGCCGTCGCGCAGGTCGGGCGCCGCGCTGGTGATGAGCGCGGCCAGGTCAGCGCCGGCCTCGATCTCCGGCAGCCCGGTCACCGGCAGGACGCTCAGCTGGCCGGCCCCGTGCTGGCCGGCCCCGTGCTGGCCGGGCCCGTGCCGGCCGTCTAGGGCCTGGCCGCTCATCGGGCGGCCCCCGGCCGGGAGAGCTCTCCGGCGAGCTCCAGCGCCGCGCGGGCCATCTCCGCGGAGGCCGCCAGGTCGGTCATGTAGAGCGGGAGGGACCGCACCGCGATGCCGGCCAGCTCGGGGGCGTCGGCCGCTGCCTTGTCCCGCTCGTCGACCAGCCAGCCGTCGATCAGGCCCGGGCCGTAATGCGCGGCCACGGCCGCCGCCGTCGTCGGCACGCCGATCGCCGTCAGGCAGGCATCGGCCATGCCGTGCACCGGCGCGTCGCCGATGATCGGGGACACCCCGACCACGGTCTTGCCGCTGACGGCCCGGGCGATCCCCGGCACCGCCAGGATCGTGCCGATGCTGACCACCGGGTTGGAGGGCGGGAACAGCACGCAGTCGGCCGCCTCGATCGCCGCCAGGACCCCCGGCGCCGGGCTGGCCTGCGCCGCGCCAGTGGCCAGGATCTGCTGGGCCGGAACAGCCGCGTGCAGCCGCACCCACCATTCCTGGAAGTGCACGGCGCGGGGCCCGGCGCCCTCGTCGATGACTACGTGCGTCTCGATCCGGTCATCGGACATCGGGAGCAGGATGATGCCGGGCTGCCACCGCTCGCAGAGCCGCCGGGTCACCTCCGACAGCGTGGCGCCCGCGCTCAGCATGGCCGTGCGGGTGATGTGCGTGGCGATGTCCCGGTCGCCGAGGCTGAACCAGTCGGGTCCGGCCCCGTAGGCGGCCAGCTCGGGCAGGACGGTGAAGGTCTCATCGGCCCGTCCCCATCCGCGCTCGGGGCTGATGCCGCCGCCCAGGGTGTACATGACGGTATCGAGATCCGGGCTGACGTGCAGGCCGAACAAGACGATGTCGTCGCCGGTGTTGCCGACGACCGTGATCTCGGCGTCCGGGGCCGCGGCCTTCAGGCCGCGCAGGAAGCGGGCGGCACCTACGCCGCCTGCCAGAACGGTGATGCGCATCCTGGAAGTCTCGCAACCCGGGGGCGGCCCGGCGCCGCTTGCCCCCGGCTCAAGTTCGCTCGAGCACCGCCTGGTGCCGCCCGCGCCGGTGGCCGGCCGGTGCGGCGCTCGGCCCTGGCGCCCTCCGGACATGCCGGGAGTCTGCCTCCTTGGGCGGCGGAACCGGGCGCCGCGGCGGCGCTACCCGCGGAAAAACTGCGCCGGACTTTCTCCTCATCCGTGCGCAACAGGGTGGCCATTATCACGTATCCCGCTTGACGCGAGCCAAGACACGCGCGTGTAATTTCAGTTGTGTAATTCGCGCGGGCCGGGGCACGGCAGCGGGACAACGGGGTTATTGATCGGGCAGGAGGTGCGCTGTGGCAGACATCATCGTCTCGCTGGTGCACGAGGGGTTTGACATCGGCGCCGATGATGCGCAGGAGGTCGGCTGGCAGGACCGCGCGCTGTGCGCGCAGACCGACCCAGAGGCGTTCTTCCCGGAGAAGGGCGGCTCGACGAGAGAGGCCAAGCGGGTGTGCCGCAGCTGCGACGTCCGGGCGGAGTGCCTGGAATACGCGCTGGAGCACGACGAGCGGTTCGGCATCTGGGGCGGGCTGTCCGAGCGCGAGCGGCGCCGGCTCAAAAGGCAGGCGGTCTAGCCGGCCGGGGGCTGCCGGGCAGACTCAGCCGGGAGCTGCCGTCCGGCCGGGCGGTCGTCAGTACTGCGTCATCGCGCCTTCATCACCACGCTTCATCACACTGTCATGACCACACCGCTATAACGCCACGCTGTTGCCGGCCCCTGCCGTAACTGCCCAGCCATGACCGCGCGACGTCGCCGCCGGGTAGGGGCAGGCAGGCCCGGCCGCGGGTTGCCTGGTGTCTGCCCACCGGCCATTGCGTCTGCCCATCGGCGCCGGGCTGGTTCGCGTATTGTTCACGGGTACCGTGCCCGGGCAAGACCGCGCCAGCACCCCCGGCGCGCTTGCCAGCGAACCTGGAAGCAGCAAGCGGACCCCCTTGGCGCCCAACGATACTTATCCGCAGCATGTCGTCACCGCGGTCATCGTCGCTCACGACGGTGCCAGCTGGCTGCCGCATGTCATCGACGCGCTGCTGGGCCAGACCCGGCCCGTGCAGCGGGTCGTGGCCGTGGATACCGGCAGCCGGGATCGCAGCGGCTCGGTGCTCGCCGCCAAGCTCGGCCAGAGCGTGGTCTTCGGCATGGACCGGACAACTGGTTACGGTGCCGCGCTCGCCAAGGCACTGCAGCACAAGGCGGCTAACGCCAACGTGCCCGGCCCTGGCCGCGCTGCCCGCTCCGATCGCGACCGCGACGAGCGCGTGGAGTGGATCTGGCTGCTGCACGACGACTGCGAGCCGGCCTCCGACGCGCTTGAGCAGTTGCTGCGCGGCGCGGCCGAGACGCCCAAGGCGGCCGTGCTCGGGCCCAAGGTGATGGACTGGTCGGACCGGGACGTGATCCTCGAGGCCGGCCTGACCATCGACACGGTGGGCCGCCGGATCACCGGGATCGAGCCCCGCGAGGTCGATCAGGGCCAGCACGACGGGGACCGGGACACCCTGGCCGTGGGCAGCGCGGGCATGCTGGTGCGGCGCGACGTGTGGGACCTGATCCACGGGTTTGACACGAGCATGGGCCTGTACCGCGAGGACATCGACTTCTGCTGGCGAGTGCACGCCGCCGGCTACCGGGTTCGCGTGGTGACCGACGCGGTCGTGTTCCACCTGCAGGCCGTGTCCCGGCGGCGGCGCGCGGTGTCGGTGGGGCGGCGGTCCCGGCTGCTGGACCGGCGGAACGCGCTGCTGACCCTGGCCGGCAACCTTCCGACCGGCCCGATGCTCAGGTCGATGGCCGGCAACGTGATGGTGTCGATCCTGCGCGCGCTGTTCTTCCTGGTTGCCAAGCGCGTGTCGGCGGCGGTGGATGAGATGGCCGCGGTCGCCTCGGTGCTCGGTCACCCGCTGCGGCTGCGGCGCGTGCGGCGCATGCGGGCCCGCGGCCGCCGGGCCGCCTACGGGCGGCTGCGCGCTGACCTGCCGCCGGGGCGGTCCTTCCGCCGGGTCGCCGAGTTCGCCGCGGCCATGGCCGGGTCAGCGCAGCAGGACACGGCCGGCTCGCATCATGCCACCGAGGACCCAGCCGACGATGACTTCCTGCTGGTGGACAGCGGGATTGCCCAGCGCATCCTGACCAGTCCAGGGGTCCTGCTCTTCCTCGGCCTGATGATCGTGACCGCCGTCGCCGAGCGGGCGGTGCTCGGCGCGGGCACCCTGGGCGGCGGCGCCCTGCTTCCGGCCACCAGCGGCGCCTCCGGCCTGTGGCGGGAATACCTGCAGGGCTTCCATCCGACCGGTATCGGCTCACCGAGCGCCGCGCCGCCCTACCTGGCGATCGTGGCGATCCTGGCCACCATCGCGGTCGGCAAGGCGTGGCTGGCCGTAGACGTGATCTTGCTCGGCAGTGTCCCGATCGCGGGCATGGCCGCCTTCCTCGCCCTGCGCCGAGTCACTGCCTCCGTGCCGGTCCGGGTCTGGGCCGCGGCTACCTACGCGCTGATCCCGGTCGCCACCGGGGCCATCTCGGCCGGCCGCCTGGGCACGGCCGCCGCCTTCGCGCTGATCCCGCTCATCGGGCTGCTGGCCGGCCGCGTGTTCAGCCAGCCGCCCCGGATCGCTCGCCGGGCGGCCTGGGCCACGGGACTCGCGCTCGCGTTCGGCACCGCGTTCGTGCCCCTGCTGTGGCCGATCGCGCTGGTGGCCGCCGCGGCGGCCGCGCTGGGGCTGCGCAAGGTCCGCCCGGGCGTGCTGCGCAATCTCGCGATCGTCGTGATCGTTCCGCCCTTCCTGCTGATCCCGTGGACCTTCGAGCTGGCCGCGCATCCCTCGATGCTGCTCCTGGAGGCCGGGGCCCGGCAGCCCGGGCTCGCCAGCTCCCGGCTGCCCACCCGCGCGCTGATGCTGCTCAGCCCGGGCGGACCGGGCCTGCCCCCGTTCTGGGTGACGGCGGGCCTGGCCCTGGCCGCGCTCGTCGCCCTGGTGGCCGCCCGGCGCCGGATCCTGGTGCTGTCCGGCTGGACCGTGGCCGTGCTCGGCCTGCTGGTCGCCGTCCTGGTCAGCCGGGTAGCCATCCGGCCCGCGGTCGGCGGCCCGGCCGTGGCTGTCTGGCCGGGCGCAGCCCTGGCCGTCGCGGCGGCTGGCCTGCTCCTGGCCGCGGCCGCGGGCGGTGATTCCCTGGGCCGCCTGCTCTCCGGCGGGCGCAGCGGCCTGCGGCGGCTGGCCAGCACGCGCGGCCTGGCGGTTGTCGTGCTGGCCCTGGCGGCGTGCTCGGTGCCCGTCCTGGCCGCCGGATCCTGGCTGCTGCATGGCGTCAGCGGACCGATCGGCCCGGCCAGCGGCCAGATCGTCCCCGCGCTGGTCTCGGTGTCGGGGGCGAACGGCGATCAGCCGCGCACGCTGGTCCTGAGCTCGGCTGGCCAGCATGTCTCTTACCTGCTGCTGCGCGGGAGCGGCCCGGCGCTCGGGGACGGCGACCTGACGCCGGTGCCGGCCGCCGAGCGTGCTCTGAGCACGGCGGTGGCCTCGCTCGTGGCCCCGGCCGGCGGGCAGGCCGCCAACCAGGGGCTGATTCTCAGCCGGTTCGACATCGGCTTCGTGCTGATGCGCGCGCCCGTCAACCAGGATCTGGCTCGCACCCTCAACGGCATTAACGGCCTGCGCGCGGTCAGCATGACGCCCTCGTTCGATCTCTGGCGGCTGGCCAGCCTGCCTGCGCGGGTCAGCGTGGTGGAGCCGAACGGGACCGTGGTCCCGGTGCCGTCCGGCCAGGTCGGGACGTCCGGGGCGGCGGCTCCCCCGGCCGGCGGGATCCTGACCGTGGCCGACCCGGCCGGCGGCTGGCACGCGACGCTCGACGGCCGCCAGCTGCAGGCGGTGCCCTCGCCCGCGGGCAGCTGGGCGCAGGCATTCCGGCTGCCCAGCGGCGGCGGGAGGCTCGACATCGGCCGCAGCCAGCTGGGCCGAGATGCAAGCCTGGCGGTGGAGCTGCTCGCCGTCCTGGTGGTCGCCGCGCTGGCGCTGCCAGGGAGCCGGACGGCCGCCGAGGCTCAGGCAGCCACCGGTGCTACGGCCGCGGCAGGCAACACGGAGGACAGCGCGCTAGCGGACGGTGCCGCCCCGGAGGCTGGGGCTGACACTGGGGGAGCTGGCGCTGGCGGAGCTGGTACGGGCGGGACCGGAGAGCCGGCGGGCGCCGGGGGGCTCCCCGCACGGGGCGGCGACCGGCCCGGCGGGCAGGGCCGGTCCCGAGGCCGCGGGCTTGGCCGCCGAGGCCGGCGTCCCGGCCAGGACGAGACGGTACCGTCCGGGCCACAGCGCCGGCGGGCCGGCGCGGGCCAGGGATCGCACCGCGCACCAGACGACTCGGCTCCCGACGCGCCGGACTCGGCCAGCCCGGTTCCAGTCGGCGCGGGTGCTGCGGGCGCGGGGGCTGCCGGCGCGGGCGCGGTCGGCCTGAGCGCTGCCGGAGCGGCGGCTGCTGGCCTGGGTGCTGCCAGCCTGGGTGCTGCCAGCGCGGATGCGGCCGACCTGGGCGGCGCGGCGGCCGGCAGCCGGCGGCCCGCCGGGTCGCGGGCAGCCTGGCCAGCCGATGAGCCCGGTAGCCGGCTTGCCGGGGACGTGCCACGGCCGGGTGGCCGGCCCGACCCCACCGCGGCCGGTCGCGCGGGCTTCGACCGCCGGGGCAGCGACGACCCGCCCCCGCTCTATGGCGAGCCGGCCTCCGAGCACCCGGTGCCCGCCGGGGCCGCGTATGGCGCTCCCGTGGGCAGCGCCATCTCCGACGCCACTCCGCGTGGCAGCGGTGCTTACGACAGTCCTGCTTACGACAGTCCTGCCTACGACCGTGCTCCGTACGGCAGTCCTTCATCTGACAACGGCGCCCACGAGCGCGGCGCCACTGACAGTGGCGCGTACGGCCGCGGCGCGAGCGACGGTGGCGCGTACGGCGGCCCGAATGTCGGGGGCGCGCACGGCGGCCCCAACGATGGCGGGGCGTTCGGCGGCAGCGCGAACGACAGCGGCACCTACGGTCGCGGCGCGAACAGCGGCAGCACGTACGGCGCCGACGCGGTCGGCGGCCCGGGTCCCGGCGGTTCCGGGTATGACCGGCCTGCGCGGGACCTCGCCGACTTCACCGAGCGCGGGACCGGCGGTCGCGGGTGGGACGGGTCCGGAATAGACGATGCCGGGACGGACCGGGCCGCGGCGGACCGGGCCGCTTCCGGCCGGGCTGCCCCCCCGGTCCGGTCGCCAACGGGCGCCTGGCCGTATCCGGATGACTCCAGCCTTCCCGGCGGGGCCCACCGGGGGCAGCCCGAGACGCGGTCGCCGGCACCAGGCGACAGCCGGCCGGGGACTGGCCGGCCGCAGGCACCGCAGCGCGCCGCGGCCAGCTGGGAGGAGGCTGCCCGGCCGCGCCGGCCGCAGCCCGAGCCCTCCGGCCCGGAGCCAGTCCGCCGCGATCCCGGCCGCCCGGGCCAGGTCAGCCGCGATCTTGCCGGCCAGGACCTGAGGTGGCAGGAGGCGCAGCAGCCGCCGGGCCCGCCGGCCACCTCTGGTGGCTGGCCGCGGCAGCAGTCGCAGCCGTCGTGGCCTGACAGTGAGCCGCCATCGTCGTGGCCGGCCAGTGAGCCGTCCGCGTCATGGCCCGCCAGCGAGCAGCGGACGTCGTGGCGGTCCGGTGACGAGCCAGGGTCGTGGCGGTCCGGTGAGCAGCCGGCCCCCTGGCCCGCGGCCGGGCAGCCTGCGGCCGGCCAGGCCGCGCCTCGGCCGGCCGCGGAGCCGCCGCCCCGGTGGTCCGCCGACGGGCCGCCATCCGCCTGGCGTGGTGCCCATCCCGGCGGCTCCCCGCCTGCGGACGGCCCGGACTGGCAGGAGAGTCAGCCGGAGTGGGCCGGTGCGGGTGACGCGCTGGAGCCGCTGCCGTCGACAGGGCTGCCTTACGGGACGCTTGCGCCCGAACCAGACGACGAGCGGTCCCGCCGGCGGTGGCCCGCGCCCGAGCGCGATGAGCCGGATGACAGGGATGCCTGGTGATCCGCCTGCCAGGGGGCGCCCGCGGGCGGCTGCTGTCAGTCGCGGCTGTCGCGGCCGGGCTGGCCGCCGTATACGGGGCGGGGGCCGTCAGTCATCCCACCACGCTCGGTAGCCGCGCTTCGCTGAGCAGCACGTCCAGGGCCGCCGTGTCCTCGGCGATCCGGGCGTGCCCGGCACCGGGCTCGGCCGGGGCCACCGCGGGCAGCGTCGTGTCCGCCGCGGTACCTGCCGCGGCTGGCCAGGGCAGTGCCGTGGTTGCGCGGCTATCGGGGGCTGGCAACGCGACGGCCGGAGCCGTGGTGCGCACCATCACGACGCCTAACGTGCTCAATTCGTCGGCCGTCTCCGCCGTTCCAGTCCCCCGGGTCAAGACGGCGGGCACGAAGGCACCGCGGAGCGGGACCGCTAGCGGCGGTACTAACGGCGGCAGTACTAACGGCGCCAGCAGCGGCGGCAGTACCAGCGGCGCGCTGACCACCGCGCCCGGCCAGGGCGGCGTCATGGTCCAGGCCACGGGCGCGATGGCGCAGGGGCTCGAGGTTGAGCAGGCCGACCCGGGCGGCCTGGTCACCGGGCAGTGCCCGGCGCCCGGCACCGACTTCTGGTTTGTGGGGCCGGGCGCGGATACGACGGCCAACATCGAGCTCTACCTCATGAATACCGACGCCCAGTCCGCCGACGTCCAGGTCAGCGCGCTGACCGATAGCGGCCCGCTGCTGGGCAGCTCGGACACGGGAATCGTCGTTCCGCCGCATGCCATGGTCGTCCAGTCGCTGGGCAAGTACCTGGGCACCTCGCGGGTGATGGCGCTGCACGTCAGCACCAGCATCGGCCAGGTGGCAGTCGCGGTCCGGGAAGCCAAGGGCGCGACCGCCGCCGGCGGCTGGCTGCCCGCCGCGCAGCAGCCGGCAGTGAGCCTGGTCATCCCCGGCCTGCCAGGCACCGCCGGCTCGCGTCAGCTTTACATCGTCGTGCCGGGCAACGGCAACGCCCAGATCAAGGTCACCGCCGTCACGGCCAAGGGCTCCTACCAGCCCACCGGGGGAAGCGGCATCGACCTGCCCGGCGACTCGGCCGTAGCCGTCCAGCTGCCGTCCCTGTCCGGCGTGGCAGCGGCGATCCGGGTCTCCTCCACCGTCCCGGTGACGGCCGCCGTCATGCTGCCGGGCGGGGCCACCGGTGCGCCCGGGGCCATCAGCGCCGCCGCGGCGCCCGTGAGCGAGCAGGGTCTCGCCGCGGCCAACCCGGCGGGGCCGGCCGGCTCCGCGGAGCTGGTTATCTCCGCGCCCGGCGCGGCCGCCACCGTGCGCATCGTGACTGCGACCTCCAAGATCTCCTTCTCCGGGCAGAGCGCCACGACCGTCAACGTGGCCGCTGGTCACACGATCGTGACGCCGGTCAGGCCGCCGCCGGGCGGTAAGTCCGCCAGCTTCGCCGTAGAAGTGACGCCGGCCTCCGGCTCCGGACCCGTCTACATCGGCCGGGTCATCAGCTCCGGCGGGACCGTCCGCTCCATCATGCCGCTCACCAGCGCCCTGACCTGGGTCTCGCTGCCAGCGACCCAGGACTCGCTGACAGCCGCGGGGACCAGGCACTAGGTTCCCCCTGGCCAGTCCGGGCGGGCGCCGCGGGCAGCAGGGCGGCGGCCGGGACCGGCCTACTCGTCGCCTGGATAGCCGGGGTCGACAATCTGCGGATCCAGGCCGAGCAGGAGGGCGAACTCCTCGACCACGACGTCGAGCACGAGCTCACCCAGCTCGTCGTCCCCGTCGGCGCGCGCCATCAGCGGACGGCGGTAGAGCACGATGCGCGCGGGCCGGGCCGGGTGCTCGGGGCTGCCAACGTCCGCGGACCCCGGCTCCAGCCGCGCCAGCGGCACTGGCTCCGGGTCGTCACTGGCCAGGTCGGCAGGCGGGATCTCCTCCACCGCGAACTCCACGCCAGACAGCTCGGCCTCCCACCGCGGCTCCAGCTGGGACACCGCCAGCAGCACCAGGTCGTCGAAGCGCTCGCTGCGGCTGCGGTAGAGCGGGACCTCCATCGGTACCAGCAATCCGCGCAGGCCACGGCCGTGCCTGTCGCGTCGCCGGATCGCCGGAGCGGGGCGATTCTCACCTTTGCCGTCCTGCACGGTAACCGAGCGTATCCCACAGACTTTTGTCTCTCTCGGAGACACGATCGTGCAGAGTGCCCCGGGTGGTGGCATTACCGCCTGCCGGTCGATACCGTCAGCCGTTGTGAGCGACGTACGCGAGCCCGGCCGCCGGGTCCTCAGTTGAGTACTCGCCGCTGCTCGCGGCCAGCCTGCAAGCAGGTGGCGCTGTTCACGCTGACCTACGTCTACCGTGACTCCACGGCCGTCCTCGGGCCCCTCGCCGCCTACGTCGAACCGCACTGCTATGACCTGTGCGCCAGCCATGCCGACCGGCTGACCGTGCCGCGCGGCTGGGACGTGGTCCGGCTGCCGGGACCCGGGCCCGCCGCGGCCGAGGCCGCCGACGACCTGGAAGCGCTCGCCAACGCCGTGCGCGAGGCGACCACCCCGCGCACGCCGGCCGAGCCAGTCGGCCAGGGAGTCGAAATCGGCCGCCGCGGCCACCTGCGCGTGCTGCGGTCCGCCCCGCCCGAGACCGGGCGGCGCGGCTAGCCCAGCGGCCAGGCAACGGCCAGCGGGCCGGCCGGACGAACCGCCGCGGCCCTGGCCGGCCGGTAGGCTCTGTCACCTGCAGCGCGGCAGCGGCCGCGACGATGGCGCGAAAGGCAGGCCACGTGGCCGATTACGCGAAGATCTTCAAGGCCTATGACATCCGCGGCGTGGTTCCGGACGAGCTCGACGAGGACGTCACCGAGGCCATCGGAGCCGCCTTCGTCCGGCTGACCGGAGTCCCGGCCATCGTCACCGCGCACGACATGCGGACGTCGTCGCCGCCGCTCGCCGCCGCGTTCGGCCGGGGCGCGGCGGCGCAGGGCGCGGACGTGATCTCGGCCGGGCTCGGCTCGACCGACCTGCTCTACTACGCCAGCGGCAGCCTGGACCTACCGGGCGCCATGATCACCGCCAGCCACAACCCGGCCCGGTACAACGGGATCAAGCTCTGCCGCGCGGGCGCCCGCCCGGTCGGCGCCGAGACCGGGCTGGTCGAGCTGCAGGAGATGGTCGCGGCGGGAGTGCCCGCTCACGATGGCCCGCCCGGTCACATCACGGAGCGCGACCTGCTGTCCGGGTACGCGGAGCACCTGCGGACCCTGGTGAACCTGTCCGGTATCCGGCCGCTCAAGGTCGCGGTCGACGCCGGGAACGGCATGGCCGGCTACACGGTCCCGCGCGTTTTTGCGGGGCTGCCGATCGAGCTGGAGCCGCTCTACTTCGAGCTGGACGGGAACTTCCCGCACCATGAGGCGAACCCTATCGACCCGCGGAACATGGCGGATCTGCAGCAGCTCGTCATCAAGAGCGGTGCGGACCTCGGGCTGGCCTTCGATGGCGACGCCGACCGCTGCTTCGTGGTCGACGAGCGCGGCGAGATCGTCTCGCCGTCAGCCCTCACCGCGCTGATCGCCGTCCGGGAGCTGGCGCGAGAGCCGGGGGCGACGATCATCCACAACCTGATCACCTCCCGCGCCGTGCCCGAGATTGTCACCGAGCACGGCGGCATCCCCGTCCGGACCAGGGTGGGCCACTCGTTTATCAAGGCGAAGATGGCGGAGTCGGGGGCCATCTTCGGCGGCGAGCACTCGGGCCACTTCTACTTCCGCGACTTCTGGTTCGCCGACTCGGGGATGCTCGCCGCCCTGCACGTGCTGGCGGCGGTCGGCTCGGCCGGCGTGCCGCTGTCGCAGCTGCTGGCGCAGTACGCCCGGTACGAGGCCACAGGTGAGATCAACAGCGAGGTCAGCGACCAGGCGGCCGTGGCCGGGGCCATCAGGACCGCCTTCGCCGGGCGGCCGGGCGTCAGCACCGATGATCTAGACGGGCTAACGGTCTCCGGCCCGGACTGGTGGTTTAACGTGCGGCCGTCCAACACCGAGCCGCTGCTGCGGCTGAACGTGGAGGCGGCCGATGCCGGCACCCTGGCGGACGTACGCGACGAGGTCCTGCGTATCGTGCACGGTGACTAGCGACCGAGCCGCGCAGAGGTTCGGTCGGCGGCTGCGCCGATCGCGGCGCACGGAACACGCATGCAGGAGGTCCCGTGCAGATCGACGAATGGCTGCTTGACATCCTGGCCTGCCCGAAATGCCATGCGCCGTTGCGGGCCGACGGGGCCGCGAGTGAGCTGGTCTGCACGGGAGCCGACTGCGGCCTGGCCTACCCGGTCCGCGACGGCATCCCCGTCCTGCTGATTGACGAGGCCCGCGACCCGGCCGCGGGAAACGGGCAGGAGTGAGCGCGGATTACCGCTGAGCGGACGCCTCCCGCCGCCGGAGCCGGTGGCGGGAGGCGAGCGGTTATCGCCGCCCTGGCCGCGAACCTGGGCATCGCCGCGACGAAGTTCGCGGCCTTCTTCCTCACCGGGTCCGCCTCGCTGCTGGCCGAGTCGGCGCATTCGGTGGCCGACTCGGGCAACCAGGCGCTGCTGCTGCTCGGCCGGCGCCGTGCCCTGCGGGAGGAGACCGAGGAGCATCAGTTCGGCTTCGGGGCCGAGCGGTACTTCTACGCGTTCATCGTCGCCCTCGTCTTGTTCACCGCGGGCGCGCTGTTCTCGCTCTACGAGGGCATCGAGCGGATCCGGCACCCCGAGCAGGTGTCCTTGCCGGTCGTCGCGTTCGCGGTCCTGTTCATCGCCATCGCCCTGGAGAGCTTCTCGCTGCGCACGGCGGTCCGCGAGTCCAACAATTCCCGGGGCGCGGCCAGCTGGATGAGCTTCATCCGGCGGGCCAAGGCGCCCGAGCTGCCCGCAGTGCTGCTGGAGGACGTGGCCGCGCTGGCCGGGCTGATCTTCGCGCTGGCCGGGGTGGCGCTGGCGACGGCCACCGGCGACGGGCGCTGGGACGGGGCCGGCTCGATTGCGATCGGCGTGCTGCTGGGCTGCGTGGCGGCGGTCCTGGCGGTCGAGATGAAGAGCCTGCTGATCGGCGAGTCGGCCAGCGCGGACGCGGAGCGCAGGATCGTGGCGGCCATCATGGGCGGCCCCGAGGTGGACCGGGTTATTCACCTTCGCACCCTGCACGTCGGGCCGGACACCCTGCTGGTAGCCGCGAAGATCGCGGTGGCCGGCAGTGACTCGGCGGCCCGCATCGCCGCCGGCATCGACGCGGCCGAGCGCCGGGTGCGGGCGGCGGTCCCGATCGCCAAGCACATTTTCCTCGAGCCGGATCTCTATCAGCCGGCCCGTGACGACGACGCCGATCCCGCGGTCCGCGCCGCCCGCCGGTCGTGGCGGGGCGGGTCCGCCCTGTCCGCGCTCCGCTCCCGGCGCGGCGACGAGCCGCCTGATGCCCGGCGGGGCTAGCTCAGGGCGGCCACGGCCGGAGCGCGCCCGGGCTCGCCGTCTGCGGCCAGGGCCAGGTCCGGCCCGGCACCGGGCAGCTTGCGGATCACGTCCCCGGGGCGAATGGTCCCGGGCACGACGACCCTGGCATTCAGGCCGCGCAGTCGGAGCTCGCGGCCGGCGGGGGAGTTGACCAGCCGCAGGGCGTCGAGGCCGAACCGGGCGGCGAACTTGGCACAGCCCCGGTGCGGCTGGACGGTGACCTCGATCACCGCCGACCCCAGGGCGAGCCGGGTGCCGGGCGGCAGGTTTGCGGTGCTGAGATCCAGGTCGACGTAGAGCTGATCGCCGGCCAGCTGGCGCCGCGCGGGGTCGGCGGCCACGAGCAGGGCCGCGCGGGCGTTCATGACGTTCAGCTGCATGTCCGGATGTGACGACCCGTCGGCGGTGCGGGTGCTGCCGCGCTGCCGCCAGGTGTCGCCGACCAGTCCGTCCCGCAGGTCGAGCAGGCCCTCGGCGAGCACCTCACGCTCATTGATGGCGGGCCGGCGCACGATCAGCTTGAGCGTGCCGCCATCGCGCGGCGAATCCCGGACGTCGTCGAGGCCGGATTCCAGCGCGGCGGTGCTCAGATGCTCCACGCTGCCATGATGTCGCCGCCGCGGCGGCGCGTCCAGGAATTTACCGGGCCGCGGCGAGCGCGGCGGCCAGCTCCGCGTTGCGCCCCGCGTAGCCGGTCCAGGCCGCCGGCGTGACGGCCAGGTGCGGCGCGGCACGCGACCTGGTGCAGCTGCGCTGCGACCAGTGGCAGAGCCGCCCGCCGCGAACGCTGAACCGCACGAGCACCTCGCCGCACCAGCCGCACGCGTCGAAGTCGTCCGCCTCCAGCGTCGTGACTCGCTGCGGGCAGGTCACCCAGTCCAGGGCCTGGATCTCGTCCTGGATCCGCCCGGCGAGCTCGAAGGCGAGCGCCTGCGCGGCGCGGTCGCGAGCTAGCTCCAGTCCGGCGCGCGCCCGGCCGACGGCCTCCGGCTGGCGTTCCAGAACCGCGGTGACGCCGCGGATGAGCTGCTCACGGTCGGCCCCGGTGACGCCGCGCGCTCGGGCCATGTCGAGCTGGCCGCCGCCCAGCCGGGTGCCGGCGTAGGCCAGCGGCAGAATCCGGTGCAGGGCCGAGACGGCCTGCCGCGCCCGCAGGCCACCTAGGTAAGGGCCGAAGTACCGCCAGTGATCAGCCGGCCGCCTGAGGTGCTCGACGGTCAGCCGGGGGGCCACCGGGCGCTGGTCCAGGCGGATATAGACGAGGCTTTCCTGGCCGCCCGGCGTCCGGTTCCACGGGGGGAGCGCGCCCTCGAGCAGGTTGCGCTCCAGCCAGGCCGCCTCGTGCAGCGAGTCGCAGGTGACCGCCTCGATGCGGGCGATCCGGGCCACCATCGGGGCCAGATGGGCGCGCTCGCGCAGATCCGACCAGTACGAGGCGACGCGGCTGCGCAGGGCGGTAGCCCGGCCGATGTAAAGGACGCGGCCGCGGGCGTCCCGGAAGCGGTAGACGCCAAGTGCACCGGGAAGGCGCGCGATCGCCGCGGGCGCGCTCGGACCCATCAGGCCGAGGCTGGCAGCGGGACTGCGGGCACGCGACAATTATGCGCCCGGCCGCCTGTGCCCGGCCCTTCGCGCCCGCGTGCCCTGGCTCACCAGCTGCCAGCGAGCCGATCCGGGGCACCCGGAGGTGACCAGCTGGCGTCGTCCTGCCGGCGCCGGACCTGGACCAGGCCGTGCCGGCCGTCGGTGCGCCAGGGCTGGCCGCCGGATTCGAGCCTGGCGACGACGGCCGGGTTCAGGCCGGTGACCATGTCGGACTTGAGCGTGCGGAGGACCGCGACGCTGCCGGGAAAGTAGGCCGTGACGCTGGCGAACGGCGTCGTCGCGGGCCAGGCCCGGTCGCCGGCCAGCCGCCGGTAGTTGAGGTCGCCCTTGAGGATGGTCAGCGATGCCTGCCGGAACCGGTCCGCGAGGTCGGCGGGCATGCGGTGATAGGACCACGGCGCGCAGTAGAAGTCGTGGGTGCCCAGGGTGAGCTGCCCCGTCCGCAGGGCGGCCGCCAGGCGGCCGCCGGTTCGCTCCGCAGTGCCGGTGCCGGTGGCTAGCCGGCGCAGGCAGGCCAGGACGTCCGCCGTGGTGGCGTCGGACACGTAGTACGGGCTGGGCTTCACGTGCAGGGCGATCGACCCGGCCTGCCCGGTGCGCAGGAGATGGTCGATCAGCACGAGATCGGCCAGCATCTCGCGGCCCGCATTGTCGGCGACCAGGACGACCCGGGCGTCCGGCCCGAGCGCGGACCAGAGGTCGGAGCTGTCGTCCGCCACCAGCCCGGCCGACTCCAGTTCGGCGGATCCCGGTGCGCTGCCGATGCGGAAGCCCAGGTCCGCCCGGTTGCCCCAGAGCGAAGCCAGGAGCTTGGCCTGCCCCTGCTCCCGGACGGGGAGCCGGTCCACGGCGTCGAGGGCGGCCAGGTCGGGCTCCAGCGCCGGGTCCCGCAGCTCGGCGTCCTTCAGGTACGCGAACGGGTCGATCCCCTGCCAGGCGCCGGGCGCGAAGAAGCCCACCGCGTCGAGCAGGCGCCGGTAGAAGTACGACTCCGACCACAGGAACGGCGCGTCCAGCCACGGCGTCCCGCAGTAGTCCGCACCCCAGGTGGACCAGGTCCCCTGGTCGCGGGCACCCGGTCCGAGCGGGGCGATGAGGCCCCCGGCGATCTCGTCCAGCAGGCCGTCCAGTGCCCGGCGCTGCGCCGGCCCGTAGGGATGCGCGTCCTTGATCTGGCCTACCAGCCTGGGTGTCCGCTCCCGCCAGACGCGCCAGGCAAACCCGTGCGGATCGTTGTTCAGCAGGACCGGTGGCAGCCCGGATGAGCTCTCCTGCTGGTCAGCTGTCACGCGATTACCTCCGCTCCCCGAGCTTTCCATGATCGTGAAGCCTTTTGTGGGCCCCCGCCCACAAAAGGCTTCATGATCATGGCCGGTACCGCTCTGGTGGCCGCTGCTGGTCCATTCGCAGCAGCCGTTGCGCCCGCTCCTGCTCGAAGTCCAGCGCGCGAGCGGGTGGTGCCTGGATCCGCCCGATCCGGCGGCCGAGCTCAGCGACCTCGGATCGGACGCGCGGGTCGGCGAGCACCCGGATCCCGAAGGCCAGCGCCGCCGGACTGATGTCATAGCGGCGCTCGATCGACAGGCCGAGCGCCGCCGCCGCCAGGTCGGCGTCGGTGAACTGCCGGTGCGCGGCGCCCGGCCCCGCGGCCCCGCGCCTCGGTCCGGCGGCTCCGCGCGCCGCCCCAGGCCCGCCGCCCCCCGGCCCGCCGTCCCCCGGCCCGCCGTCCCCCGGCCCGCCGTCCCCCGGCCCGCCGCGGCGGCCACTCGCCCGCCGCGCCCCGCCCCGGCTGCCGGAGCGCCGCTGATGCATCAGCGGAAGCAGCCCGAGCGACTCCCGATACCGGAGCATTCGGGGCGAAGTACCCAGCGCCTGCGCCGCTTCCGTGATCCGCATGCCCGAATCTAACATTCTCTTGTCAAGAACGCCCCATCCAGGGTGCGCGGAGGGGGCGCCGTCCCGTACGGTCGATGGTGTCCGCGCGAGTTCCGGCCTTGCCGCCGGCCCCCGCCGCGACCCGGAGCCCCGCGCCGGAGCCCCGCGCCCAGCCCTGTGCCCGAGCCCTGTGCCCGGGCTCGAGGCGCCAAGCCCCGAGCACCCGAAGCACGCCGCCGTTCACTCCTGAGGAGCGCATATGTCCGCTGAAGCTGTCCCGTTCAAGGTCGCTGATCTGTCCCTGGCCGATTTCGGCCGCCGGGAGATCCGGCTGGCCGAGCACGAGATGCCCGGCCTCATGGCCGTCCGGGCGGAATGGGCGGACGAGCGGCCGCTGACCGGGGCCCGGATCACCGGGTCCCTGCACATGACCGTGCAGACGGCCGTCCTCATCGAGACCCTGGCCGCCCTGGGCGCGCAGGTCCGCTGGGCCTCCTGCAACATCTTCTCCACCCAGGACCACGCCGCGGCCGCCGTGGCCGTGGGACCGGACGGGACCGCGGACAACCCCAAGGGCATCCCCGTGTTCGCCTGGAAGGGCGAGTCCATGGAGGAGTACTGGTGGTGCGCCGAGCAGGCCCTCACCTGGCCCGGCGAGCCGGGGCCGAACATGCTGCTGGACGACGGCGGTGACGCCACCTTGCTGGTCCACAAGGGCGCCGAGTACGAGGCCGCCGGAGCGGTACCCGCCCCGGCCGATGACGACTCCGAGGAGTGGCAGGTCATCCTGGACGTCCTGGCCCGCTCGCTGAAGGAGGCGCCCGGCAAGTGGACGGCCGCCGCGGCCGAGATCAAGGGCGTCACCGAGGAGACCACCACCGGGGTGCACCGGCTGTACGAGATGGCCAACGCCGGAATGCTCCGCTTCCCGGCCATCAACGTGAACGACTCGGTCACCAAGTCCAAGTTCGACAACAAGTACGGCTGCCGCCACTCGCTCATCGACGGGATCAACCGCGCCACCGACGTGCTGATCGGCGGCAAGGTCGCCGTGGTCTGCGGTTACGGCGATGTCGGCAAGGGCTGCGCCGAGTCGCTGCGCGGCCAGGGCGCCCGGGTGATCGTGACCGAGATCGACCCGATCTGCGCGCTGCAGGCGGCCATGGACGGTTACCAGGTGGCCCGGCTCGAGGACGTGGTGGCGACCGCGGACATCTTCGTCAGCGCGACGGGGAACTTCCACATCATCACGGCCGAGCACATGAGCCAGATGAAGCACCAGGCCATCGTGGGCAACATCGGCCACTTCGACAACGAGATCGACATGGCCGGGCTGACCCGGCTGCCGGGCGTCCGGCGGATCAACATCAAGCCGCAGGTCGACGAGTGGACGTTCCCCGACGGCCACGGCGTGATCATCCTGTCCGAGGGCCGGCTGCTGAACCTCGGCAACGCCACCGGCCATCCCAGCTTCGTCATGTCCAACAGCTTCACCAACCAGGTCATCGCCCAGGTGGAGCTGTTCACCAAGACGGCCGACTACCCGCTGGGCGTGCATGTCCTGCCCAAGCACCTGGACGAGAAGGTGGCCCGCCTGCACCTCGACGCGCTCGGCGTCCGGCTGACCGCCCTGACCAAGGAGCAGGCCGCTTACCTCGGCGTCCCGGTCGATGGCCCGTTCAAGTCCGATCACTACCGCTACTGAGCCAGCTGTGTCCGACGTGCTCGATCCCGGGCTGGCCATCGCCGGCCGGCCCAGGATCGAGTGGGCGCGGCGGGCTATGCCGGTGCTGCGGCTGCTGACCGACGCCGTCGCCGGCCAGCAGCCGTTCAGCGGGCTTACGGTAGCGGCGTGCCTGAACGTCACGGCCGAGACGGCCGGGCTGGTCCGGCTGGTGACGGCCGGCGGCGGCCGGGTCCGGCTCGCGGCGTCCAACCCGCTGTCCACCCAGGACGACATCGCCGCCGCCCTGGCGGCCGAGCCCGGTGTCAGCGTCTACGCCCGGTCCGGCGCCGACCGCGGCACCTACTACGAGCACCTGCACCGGGCCCTGGACGAGGGCCCGGACCTGGTCATCGACGACGGCGGTGACCTCACCAACACGCTGCACGAGGAGCGGCCGGAACTGCTGGCCCGGGTGCGCGGCGGGTGCGAGTCCACCGCCAGCGGCGTGGCGCGGCTGCGCCGGATGGCCGCCGCCGGCTCGCTGGCCTTCCCGGTCGTGGCGGCCGACGCCTCGGCGACCCGGCGGATGATCGATCACCAGTACGGGACCGGCCAGTCCGTCATCGACGGCGTGATCCGGGCTACGAACACGCTGCTGGCCGGCAAGACCGTGGTGGTCGCGGGCTTCGGGCCCTGCGGCAGCGGCATCGCCGAGCGGGCCCGCGGACTCGGCTCGCAGGTCATCGTGACTGAGGTCGACCCCGTTCGCGCCCTGGCGGCGGTCATGCAGGGCTACCGGGTCCTGCCCATGGCCGCGGCGGCGCCCGCGGGCGAGCTGTTCATCACGGCCACCGGGTCGCGGGACGTCATCGGGCGCGCGCACCTGGAGGCCATGCGCGACGGGGCCATCCTGGCCAACGCGGGCCACTTCGACGTGGAGATCGACGTCCGCGAGCTGGACCGGCTGGCCGTCGAGGTCAACCCGGCGGTGCGGCCGCAGGCCGACGAGTACGTGCTGCCCGACGGCCGCCGGCTGATCCTGCTGGCCGAGGGCCGGGTGGTCAACCTGGTCGCGGCCGAGGGCAACCCGGCCGCGGTCATGGACGTGTCCTTCGGCGTCCAGGGACTGGCGCTGGCCTGGCTGGCCAGCGGGGAGGCCCGGCCGCCCGCCGGCGTGCACGAGGTCCCCGCGGCGATCGACACCCAGGTGGCCGGCCTGACCCTGGCCGCGCTCGGCACCGAGGTCGACACGCTGACGCCCGCCCAGCAGCAGTACCTGGATTCCTGGCGCCAGGGCAGCTAGCCGGCGCGGCGCCGGCGAGATTGCGAGGTTCCGGGGGTATGGGACGCTGTGACCCATGAAGCGCGAGGAAGCGGCACCGCCGATGCTGCCGGGGCTGCGAGATCCCAGTAACCGGGTCAGCCGGCGGGCCGTCGGGTACTGGACCGCACGGGCGGCAGCCGACGGGCTCGGCCTGCTGGCCGCGGAGCTCGCCCTGGCGATCGGCACCGGGCTGCGCCTGGGCTGGTGGATCGCGCTGGCCCTGACCCTGGTGGCGGCGGCCGCCTACGTGCTGATCATGCCGCGCTGGCGGTACCGGGTGCACCGCTGGGAAGTCACCGGCGAGGCGGTCTACACCCGGACCGGCTGGCTCTCGGTGCACTGGCGCATCGCGCCGATCAGCCGGATCCAGACCATCGACAGCCATCGCTGGTTCGGTGAGCGGCTTTTCGGCCTGGCCAACGTCACGGCCACCACGGCCTCGGCGGCCGGGCCGGTGCACATCCGCGGGCTCGACCGGGCGACGGCCGACCACCTGCTCGACCAGCTGACGGCCGCCACCGGCCAGGTGCCCGGCGACGCTACGTGAACGCGGTCCTGGAGGACCCGCAGGCCGGCTGGCGGTGGCTGAGCCCGCGCAGCCTCATCGTCCGACCCGTCACCGACCTCATCCGGCTGCTGCCGGTGCTGGTCGGCGTGCTGTTCTTCGGCTCGTCGCGCGGCTCGGGCAGCTACTGGGGCTTCGCCTTCGCCGCGGTGGCCGTGGTGACCAGCATCGTGCGCTGGTGCACCACCCGCTACCGGATCACCGGCGAGCGCATCTACCTGCGCCGCGGCCTGCTGAACCAGAAAGTCCTGTCCGTGCCCCGGGACCGGATCCGCAGCGTCGACCTGTCCGCGCACGTCATCTACCGGCTCCTCGACCTGCGCAAGGTCATGGTCGGGACCGGCCGGAACGACCGCCGGGAAGGCGAGAGCCTGCACCTGGACGCACTCCGGCTGGCGGATGCCGAGGCGCTGCGCGCCATGCTGCTCACCGCCCCCGCTGTGGCCACCGCAACCGTCGCGGCCGCCGCCGGGGCCGGGGCGCCGGGCGGTCCCGGCGCGGCGGCCAGTCTCGGCGCCCCGGCGGAACAGGAACTGGCGCGGCTGGCGCCGAGCTGGGTCCGGTTCGCGCCGCTGACGCTCACCGGGCTGGTCATCGTCGGCGTCGTGATCGGCTCGGGCATGCAGCTCGTCGACGCCACCCGCATCAACGTCACCTCGATCGGCCCGGTGCACCGGCTGGCGCTGCGGTTCGGCACGCTGGCGCCCGCGCAGCAGGTGCTCGACGGGGCGCTCGCCGTCCTGGCCTGCCTGCTGCTGCTGTCGGTGGCCGGGTACGTCGCCCTGTTCTGGAACTTCCGGCTCGTCCGGCCGGGCGGCGACGTCCTGCGGGTCTCCCGCGGGCTGCTGTCCACCCGGACCACCACCATTGACACCCGCCGCCTGCGCGGGGCCGAGCTCAGCGAGCCGCTGCTGCTGCGGGCCGCCGGGGGCGCCCGCTGCCTGGCCATCACCACCGGCCTGCGAGTGGGCCGGGGTGCCGAGCACGGCGGCTCGCTGCTGCTGCCGCCGGCCCCGCGGGCGGTCGCCAGCAATGTCGCCGCTGCCGTCCTGAGCGTCCCGGTCGATTACCTCACCGGTGCTCTGGTCCGGCATGGGGCCGCGGCCCGGACACGCCGTTATATCCGGTCGGCCGGCGCCGTTGCCGGGCTGGCCGCGGTGCTCGCGGCGGCCTGGGCCACCGGGCACGCGCCGGCCTGGCCCTGGCAGGCGGCCCTGGCCACGCTGCCTCTGGCCGCGGCGCTGGCGGCTGACCGGTACCGGAGCCTGGGTCACCGGCTGGCCGGCGGCTGGCTGATCACCCGGACCGGCAGCCTGGTCCGGCGGCGCAGCGTCCTGTCGACCGACGGCATTATCGGCTGGCGGATCCACCAGAGCTGGTTCCAGCGCCGCCAGGGCCTGGTATCGCTGGCCGCCACGACCGCGGCCGGCCGTCAGCACTACGTGGCGCACGATATCCCGGCGGCCGTCGCGCTGGCGGTGGCCACGGCGGCGACCAGCGACCTGATGACCCCGTTCTTGAGTGATAACGCTCCCTCCTAGACGCAGCGGCCCGCCGGCCCGCCGATCAGGCCGGCGGGGCAAACCCGCCGTAGCTCGGGATGTCCCGGCTGCCCGCGTCCGGGTCCGGCCCGGTGCCGGGGCTCGGCGCGGCGCCGGTCTCGGCGGCGGGCCGGGCCGGGCCGTCGCCGGGGGCGGCCCACCCGTCCCCGCCGGGCAGCGGTGCGGCTGCCTGAGCGGGCGGCGGGACGGCTGGGTAACCGGGTGGCGCAGCCGCCGCGGCCCCCGGCTCGGGCTGCTGGCGAGCGAGCCGGGCCTGCTCGTGCTGCCGCCGGACGGCCAGCACCGCCGCCAGGTACGCGGCCGGCGGCGTTCCCGGCGGCGGGGGCGGGCTGACCTGCGTCACCACCGCCGAGGCGATCCGCAGTCCCAGGTCCTCGCGCGCGGCGGGCGTGAGCTCGTAGAACCGGCGCAGATAGCTGCCGGCCGCCTCGGCGCTCTGATCGGACAGCCGGGAAGTCTGGGCCACCTGCGCCCAGCCCAGCAGCGGCGGCGGCACCACGGCGAACACCGGCGGCAGTTCCGGGCGGCGCGGCGCCCGCTCCTGGATGACGTAGGTGCCGGCGAACATGTCGCCGAGCCGCTTCCCCTTGACCGACACGATCGAGAGAATCAGCCCGATCGGCGCTCCCAGCACGCTCCAGATCTCGACGGCGCCGGTGAGCGCCCGGACCAGCGCCTGGCGGAACCGGACCGGGCCGCCGTCATCGCTGATGACGCGCAGCCCGAAGACCATCTTGCCGGGCGTCTTGCCCCGGGTCAGCGTCTCGAAGATGGCGCTGTAGCCGACCACGATCACGACGTAGCAGCTCACGAAGATCCCGCCCATCGCGGCCGTGCTGAGGTGGCCTGCCGCCTGGCCGACCGCGATTATCGCGCCGATCAGCACCGCGATCTGGATGAGCAGGTCGATCAGCAGGGCCGCCATGCGGCTGGGAAAGCGGGCGCAGGGGACATCCAGGACCACCGCCTCGCCAGTCACTACCTCAGTCACCGGGTGCCTCCCGCCGGTCCGCGCCACCGGCGCGGTCCGGGGCCAAGGCTACCGAAGCCCGGCGGCGGGTTATCGCCGCTGGCGCCCGGGCCATGATGTACCGGTGACCACCGCCCGTGACGGCACCGCCCGCGACATCGCCCTGGACCTGATCGAGTTTGTCGACGCGTCGCCGTCCCCCTACCACGCCGTCGCGCAGGCCCTCGGCCGGCTGACCGGGGCCGGCTTCACCGAGGTTCCGCTGACTGGCGACTGGCCCTCGGGCGACGGGCGTTATGTCGCCGTGGACGGCGGTTCCCTGTTCGCCTGGGTCGTTCCGGCGGGCAGCGCGCCGCAGGCGCCGTTCCGGCTGCTGGGCGCGCACACTGATAGCCCGACGCTCCGGGTCAAGCCGCGCCCGGACACCGGCCGGGCCGGCGTGCGCCAGCTCGGCGTAGAGATCTACGGCGGGCCGCTGCTCAATTCCTGGCTCGACCGTGACCTCGGCCTGGCCGGCCGCGTCGTCCTGCGGACGCCGGGCGGCCTGCAGTCCCGGCTGGTGCGCGTGCACCGGCCCGTGCTGCGGGTGCCGCAGCTGGCGATTCACCTCGACCGCGACCTGAGCACCAACGGGCTGCGGCTGGACCCGCAGCAGCACCTGGCTCCGATCTGGTCACTCGGAGCCCCGGATCCGGGCGGGTTCACCCGCTTTCTCGCCGCGGAGCTGGCCGTCTCGCCGGGCGATGTGCTCAGCCACGACGTGGTCACCTACGACCTGGCCGGCGGCACCCTGGCCGGGGTCAGCGAGGAGTTCGTGAGCTCGGCCAGGCTGGACGACCTGGCCTGCGCGCACGCGGCCCTCACGGCGCTGGCGGCGCAGGCGGCGTCCCCGGCGGCGGGGCACGTCAGCGCGCTGGTGCTCTTCGACCATGAGGAGATCGGCAGCATGTCCGCGACCGGGGCACGGGGTGCCTGGCTGGGCCGGCAGCTGGAGCGCACGGTGCTGGCCCGCGGGGGGACGCGCGAGGACTTCCTGCGCGCGCTCGGGGAATCCCGCCACGTCTCGGCGGACATGACCCACGCCACGCATCCCAGCTATGTGGACAGGCACGAGCCGGAGCACCTGATCGTCCTCGGCGGCGGCCCGGTCGTGAAGGTCAGCGCGAATGTGCTCTATGGCACCGATGCCCTGACCCACGCCGCGTTCCTGCTCGCCGCCGAGCAGGCCGGGGTGCCGGTGCAGTACTTCGTCAACCGCAACGGCGTGCGCAGCGGGTCGACGATCGGGCCGATGGTGGCCGCGGGACTGGCCATACCGACCGTCGACGTGGGCAACCCGTCGCTGGCCATGCACTCGGCGCGGGAGCTCTGCGGCGCCGCCGACTCGCAGACGCTCATCGCGGCGCTCCGGGCCTTCCTGGCGCCTGCCTGACGAAGATCGGGGTGAGGCAGACCGGCAACTGGAGCTGGCCGCCCCGGGCTCGGAGCTCGCTGGTGCGGCCGAGCACGTCGGTCACGGTGGCGGCGGCCTCGGGCCACGGCCAGGTGATCAGGACCGGCGGCTCGTCTTCGCCGCCGGAATCGCCAGCCAGCTGCCCGCCTGCCACCAGTAGTGTGCTGGCGTGGACGTAGACGCGTTCGTCGCAGCCCACCAGGCCGAATGGGACCGTCTGGACCGCCTGGTGCGGCGTCGCCGCCGGCTGACCGGCGACGAGGTCGACGAGCTGGTCAGTACCTACCAGCGCGCCACGACGCACCTGTCGGAGCTGCGCAGCGCCGGGCATGACCCGGCGCTGACCGCCCGGCTGTCGACCCAGCTGGCCAGGGCGCGGGCGGCGATCAGCGGGGCGCATACCCCGGCCTGGCGCAGCGTCGGCGCCTTCGCGGTCGTCTCCTTCCCGGCCATGGCCTACCGGGTCCGCTGGTGGTGGCTGGGAACCGCCGTGGCATCACTGGCCCTCGCCCTGATATCCGGCTGGTGGATCGCCAGGTCACCGGCCGTGCAGGCCAGCCTGCTGTCCCGGTCGGCGGCAGCCAGCCTGGTCAATCATCAGTTCCGCGACTATTACTCCCAGTACGCCGCGTCGGCGTTCGCCTTCAGGGTGTGGACCAACAACGTCTGGGTGGCCGCCGAGGCGCTCATCTTCGGCGTGCTGCTTGGCCTGCCGACCCTGTTCGTCCTGCTGGACAACGCGCTGAACCTCGGGGTCGACGGCGGGCTGATGATCGGGCACGGCAAGGCCGCCGAGTTCTTCGGCCTCCTGCTGCCGCACGGGATGCTGGAACTGTCGGCCGTGTTCCTCGCCGCCGCGGCCGGGCTGCGGCTGGGCTGGGCCATCATCGACCCCGGCCCGAGGCCCCGGGGCCGCGCGCTGGCCGAGGAGGGCCGGGCGACGATCACCATTGCGCTGGGCATGATCGTCGTCCTGCTCGTCTCCGGGGTGATCGAGGCCTTCGTGACGCCCTCGCACCTGCCGACGTGGGGGCGCATCCTGATCGGGGCCTGCGCGGAGCTGGCGTTCCTCAGCTACGTGCTGATCCTCGGCCGCCGGGCCGCCGCGGCTGGCCTTTCCGCCGACATCGAGGAGGCACCGGACTTCGCGCCGGTCACCGGCTAGCGCCCTGGCCCAGCCGCGACGGGGCGGCTGCGTCAGAGCTGCCCGGCCGCCTTCAGGCGCAGGTAGGCGTCGGCGAGAGCAGGGGGCAGGCGGTCCGGCGGGGCGTCCACGATCTCCACCCCGCGGCGGCGCAGCCGGGCGGAGATCGCGGCCCGCCCGGCCTGGGCCCTGGCCGCCGCCCCGGCCTCGTAGACCGCCTGGGCGTCGCCCCGCCCGACGGCCATCTGCGCCACCGCCGGATCGGCGACCGCCCCGATCAGCAGCCGGTGCCGGGCGGCGAGCAATGCGATCCTGGGCAGCAGCCCCTCGCTGAGCGCGGCCGGGTTCAGGTCGGTGAGCAGCACCACCAGGCAGCGCTGCCGGGCGGTGGCCAGCACCGCGCTGGTCATCAGCCCGTAGTCCGGCTCGGTGAGCTCGGCGTCCAGCACGGCCATCGCCCCGGTGAGCGCGGCCAGCAGGCCGCCCCGGCCGGCGCCGATCACCCGGGCCCGGACCTGGCGGTCCACTGCGAGCAGGTCCACCCGGTCGCCGGCCCGCGAGGCCAGCGCCGCCAGCAGCAGCGCGGCGTCCATGGACGCGTCCAGCCGGGGTATGCCCGCCACCCGGCCGGCTGAGGTGCGGCCGGTGTCCAGGACGATGACGATCCGCCGGTCGCGCTCGGGCCGCCAGGTCGCTACCATCACCTCGGTCCGCCGGGCGGACGAGCGCCAGTCGATGGAGCGCACGTCATCGCCCACCACGTACTCGCGCAGCGAGTCAAACTCTGTGCCCTGGCCGCGCACCATGCTGCGGTGCTGGCCGTCGAGCAGCCGCAGCTGGGCCAGCTTCTCCGGGAGATGCCGGCGGCTGAGGAACGGCGGCAGGACCCGCACCGACCACGGTGCCCGCAGGTTCCCCTGCCGGCCGGCCAGCCGCAGCGGCCCGAGCGAGCGGACCGTCACCAGCCCGCCGGGCCGGTCACCCCGGCGCTCCGGCAGCAGCGTGGTGGTCAGGGTGACCTGGCCGCCGCCCGGGACGAAGACCCGCGACCGGCCGGGCCGCGCTCCCGCGCTCGGCGGCCAGGCGTCGCGCACCACCCCGCGCAGCGCCCGCCGGCCCGGGTTAGCGACGGTCAGCGTGACCGTGCCCTGCTGGCCCAGCAGAATCCTGGTGTCACCCGACCGGGCCGCGCGCAGCTGCCGGACGCCCGCGGCCAGGACGCAGTCCGCTGCGATCCCGAGCAGGATCAGGCCGTCGACCACCAGGAGTGCGGCGACGCTGCGGAAGGCCAGCGCGGCCAGGGTGCCGATCAGCGCCGCGACGGCCGCGCGCCCCGTCAGCGCCATCGCGTCCCGCTCACCTCGGCACCGGCACGGAGGCGAGCACGCCCTCCAGGACCCCGTCCGGGGTCGTCCCCTCCAGCTCCGCCTCGGGACGCAGCTGCAGCCGGTGCCGGAACGTCGGCCGGGCCAGGGTCTTGACGTCATCGGGCGTCACGTAGTCCCGGCCCGACAGCCACGCCCAGGCGCGGCTGGTGGCCAGCAGCGCCGTGGCGCCGCGCGGTGACACGCCGAGCTGCAGCGAGGCGGACTGCCTCGTGGCGCGGCAGATGTCGACGATGTAGCCGGTGATCTCGGCCGCGACGCGGACCTGGGCCACCGCCTGCCGGGCCGCGGCCAGGTCATCGGCTCCCGCGACCTGGCGCAGGCCCGCGGCCTGCAGGTCACGCGGGTCAAACCCGGCCGCATGACGGGTGAGAATCCCGATCTCGTCCGCGCGCTCAGGCAGCGCCACCGTGAGCTTAAGCAGGAACCTGTCCAGCTGGGCCTCGGGCAGCGGGTACGTGCCCTCGTACTCCACCGGGTTCTGGGTGGCCGCGACCAGGAACGGAACCGGCAGCGGCCGGGGCGTTCCCTCGACCGAGACTTGCCGCTCCTCCATGGCCTCCAGCAGCGCCGCCTGGGTCTTCGGCGGCGTCCGGTTGATCTCGTCGGCGAGCAGCAGGTTCGTGAAGACCGGTCCCTTCCGGAACTCGAACTGCGCCGTCCGCGCATCGTAGATCAGCGATCCGGTGACATCGCCGGGCATCAGGTCCGGCGTGAACTGCACCCGCTTGCTGTCCAGGCTCAGCGTCGCGGCCAGGGCCCGGACCAGCAGCGTCTTGGCCACCCCCGGCACCCCTTCCAGCAGCACGTGCCCCTGGCAGAGCAGGGCGATGACCAGCCCGCTCACCACCTGGTCCTGCCCGACCACGGCCTTGCCGACCTCGGCTCGCACCTCGCCCAGCGGCGCCCGCAGGTCGCGCCGAGCCGCCGCGCCACCTGCCGCCGCGCCGCCCGCTGCCGAGGCGCCCGCCGCTGAGCTACCTGCCGTCAGGCTGCCCGCCGCGCCGGCCGGATATTCGAGGTTCACTGCCTGCGTACCTCTTCCTCGAGGGCGTCCAGATCACTGGCCAGCCTGATGAGCGCCGTGTCGGTGCCGGGCGCCTGCCCATACAGCAGGTCCGCGACCCGGGCCTCGTCCAGTGTGGACCTGGCGGCCAGCGCCGCGGTCACGGCGGCGGGCGTAGCCGCCGGCGGCAGCCCGATCGCCGGGGTCAGCCGGGCCGCCGCGCCGGCCCGGAGCGCTGTGGCCACCCGGCCCCGGGCCCGCCGGGACTGGTACAGCCGCGCGTGGCCCTCGACCGTCTCCGACGCCCGGACCACCACCGGCAGCCGCTCGGTGACGAGCGGGCCAAGCCTGCGCGCCCGCCACAGTGCCGTCAGCAGCAAGGCCACGCCGAGCTGGATCGCCACCAGGTAGGCGGCGAGCGGCACCAGGCTGGCGAAGGACCGGGAGCCGCCCGCCGGCGCCACGCTGGACGGGAACGAGGGCACCAGCCAGACGACCTGGCCGCCGGCGCTCAGCAGGTTGATGGCCAGGGCCGCGTTGCCCTGCCGGGCCAGGTAGGCGTTGGTCAGCGGATCGCCCGAGCTCAGTACGGTGACCAGGTAACTCCCGGACCTGAGCTGGACCAGCGTGGCCAGCCCGCCCGTGCGGTAGCACCGCGCCGCCCCCGGCGTGCCCGGCCGGACCCGCAAGCCGAGGCCGCCCAGGTCGGCCGGGCCGGCCAGGGTGGCGGCGCGCAGCGTGCAGGCCGGCGGCAGCGGGCGGACGGGAGTGCTGGCGCCCTGCGTGACCCGAGGGGCCAGCGCGGCCAGCGCATCCGCGTCGGGCTCGGCGATCACGAGGCTGGCCGGCGTCCGTCCCAGAGCGTGCAGCTCGCCGGCGGTCAGCAGGTACGGGCTGGTGATCATGAGCGTCGTGCCCGGCCCGGCATCCGCGACCGCCGCCTCGACCGTAGTAACGGTCCGCACGCTATGGCCGCGTGCGGTCAGGATGTCGGCGAGGGCGTGGCTGCCGCCGGCCCCGGTGCCGTCCGGGCTGAGATAACCGGTCACGGCCGGCCCCGGCTGCAGCAGCGCGATGGCCGTCCCGGCCAGCAGCACGAAGACGATGATCGCGACCGGGACTCGCAACTGGCGCCACCGGTCTGCGGCCGTCGGGCCCGCCGCGCTGCTACCAGCTCCGGTATTACCCGGCTTAGCGCTGCCCGCGTGCCCCGCTGCGGTGCTGCTCGGAGCGGTGCTGCTTGGAGCGGTGCTGCCCGCCGCGGTCTGCGGGGCGGTCGGGCTCATGCCGGCGGTCCCGCCTCGGCCGCGCCGCCGCCCGGGACGCTCGCCGGGCTGGCTGCGGCGACGGATGGGGCCCGCGCCGCCGCCAGGCTCGTGTCCAGGTCCGCGACCCGCTGGTAGCCCGCGAGCGTTCCGGCCCGGCCGCCGTAGCGAACGTCGTCGAACAGCCGGGCCGCTTCGCGCAGTGCCGGGCCGCTGCCCGGCAGCGCCCCGGCGGCCTCGGCCGCCAGCTCAGTGGCCGTCCGGCCGGGCCGCGGTACCAGGATGCCGCGCGACTCCAGCTCCACTGCGATGGCCCGCACGCGCTCGATGATGGCGCCCGCGACATCGCCGCTGGCGGCCAGCCGCTCGGCGTTCTGGCGGTGCTCCCGGGCCGTGAGCTGGCCGCCGGCCAGGACGGCGGCTGGCCGGCGGCGCCGGGCTCGCCGGGCCGGGCCGATCCAGGCGATCACGCCGAGGACTATCCCCGCGCCAACGGCGATGAGCACGATGAGCGTCCACCAGGCCGCGTGCCCCGGTCCCGCCGATCCGAGGACCGAGTTCAGCCACCGGTTGATCGCGCTCAGGATCCGGTGCCACAGTGAAGGCCGGTAGATGGACCTGGCCAGCTCGCGCCGGGCCAGCTGCTGCGCGGGCCCGCGCCCGATCCCCATCACGCGGGCCCCCGAACGTCATGGACGTGCAGCTGGTGTCGCTGTTTCCGCAGCGATCGCACGTTCACGACGCTGGGCCGGGGCTGGTGGCGGACGCGATCACCACGACGCGGGCGGGACGGCGGTCGGGGTGCCCTGACCGGGCGCCCTCGCGCGCCAGAGCCCCGCGAACTCCTCGCCGGTCATCTGCTGGTTCTGCGCGGCGTCCCGCAGGACCAGGTCGAGCCCCTCCTTGCGCATCCGCATGTCCACGTACAGCAGGACCGTCACCCCGGCTAGCACGGGCCGCGTGATCGCGCCCACCACGATGCTCCCGATGCCGCTGACGACGATGGCCGCGACGGAGGTAGCGGCGCTGATACTGCCGAACCCGCCGCCGACCACCGTCTTCACGATGTCGAACGGGATCTGCAGGATCAACCCGGCCACGCCCACGATGATGACGGTCAGCAAGAAGATCCCGAACAGCCGCCAGAAGCTGCGCGAGGCAAGCTGCCAGGACCGCCGCAGCGCCGCGACGGGCCCGAGCTGCTCCAGCACGACCACGGGCGCGGCGAGGCTGAAGCGCACCCAGAGGAAGATCTCGGCCGCGACCATGGCCAGGAACCCGATGATCCCGAATATCAGCGCCAGCGTGGTGAGATGCGCGACGAGGAAGATGGTCAGGATGATCGCGTACGGGATCCACAAGATCGCGAGGATCAGCCAGGTCAGCAAGGTCACGCCGAAGACGGCGGCCAGCCGTGGCCGGAGCAGGTGCCAGGCCAGGCCGATGCTGACCCGCTGGCCCAGGACGCCGCGCCCGATCACGGCCGTCAGCATGCCGGTCAGGACGACCAGCGCGATCAGCCCGACGACGGCCGACACCGCGAAGATCAAGCCGAGGGAAGCCAGCGAGTTCTGCAGGTTATTGACGTCAACCGATCCGGCGGCCAGGCCGGTCTCGGCGTTGGTGAGGTTGCCGTGAAAGGCGAGCGCCACGGCGGTGGTCACGATCCCCGAGATGCCCAGAACGATGGCGGCCAGGCCCACCGTCGCGGCCGGGTTGCGGCGGATAGCGGTCACGGCGCCGTTCAGGACGTCGCCCAGGCCAAGCGGCCGCAGCGGGATCCCACCCGGCTGCGGGGCGCCGACGGTGTTCCAGCCGCCCGGCCCGTACCCAGGGTGGGGGTAGCCCGGCGGCTGCCCGTAGCCCGGCGGCTGCCCCCGGGGAGGCGGCTGCTGCCCGTATCCGGGGGGCTGCCCGTATCCGGGGGGCTGCCCGTATCCGGGGGGCTGGCCATACGTGGGCGGCTGGCCATATCCGGGCTGGCCGTAGCCGGGCTGCTGACCCCAAGAAGGCGGCGGCTGGCCGTAAGGGGGCGGCGGCTGGGCTGGTCCCGGCTGGCCGTACGAGGGGGGCGGGACGCCTGGCTGGTCCGCCGGACGTGTGTCTGGCTGGTCCTCCGGACCCGTGCCTGGCTGGTCCGGCGCGCCCTCCCGGGGCGTGTTGTCGGTCATCTGCGCTCCCTGGCGGCTGCCGCGTGCCCGCCGTCCGTTCGGGCCGACCCGGCGGCGCCGCGATCCGGCCCTAATACTTCCACGACGAGGGGCGCCGGGCCGGCTCAAGCGATGTTACGAATTGACCTGGTGCGCGCTGACCGCCGGCCTCGGGGCCCGGGCTTGACCCGCTGGCTGTCCGCCGTCACGCTAGGGGAACGTCGCGAGACTGGCCGGGCTAGCGCGGGGCAGCACGGCACGGGGCAGCACGGCACGGGGCAGCACGGCACGGGGCTGGGGCAGTGCGGGGCTGGGGCAGTGCGGGTGCGGCACGGGAGGCAGCACGCGGTGGGCATGCCGGAGGGCGCCAGGGCGCCAGGGAGCCAGCCGCCGCCATGACCCTGGCGGGCGCGGGGGTCATGGCAGCCGATCCGGGCCGGGAGCGACGGCGCGAGCGGCGTGGCCTGAGCGGCAGGGTCGCGCCGGGGCGGCCGGGCGAGCAGACTCAGGCTGTGACTATTCCCGTGCTCCGCTGGGTGAGTCCGCCGGCTGGCCCCGCGATCGAGCTGCTGGATCAGACCAGGCTCCCGATGCAGGAGGCGGTCGTCACCTGCACCGATGTCCCCGCCCTGGTGGATGCGATCAGCCGGCTGGCCGTGCGGGGGGCGCCGCTGCTGGGCCTGGCCGGCGCCTACGGAGTGGCCCTGGCGGCGGCGCGCGGCGATGACGTGCGCGCGGCGGTGGCGGCGATCTCCCGGGCCAGGCCGACCGCGGTGAACCTGGCCTGGGGTGTCGGCCGGGCGCTGGCCGCCTACGAGCGTGCACTGCCGCCCGCTGGCCGCGAGCCTGGTTCCGACGCCTGCGGCATGACCGGTACCGAGCCGGGGCAGCCAGCGGCCCGGGCCGCTCTCGCGGAGGCCCGGGCGATCGCCACGGCGGACGCTTCGGCCAGCGCGGCCATGGCCGCCCACGGGCTCGAGCTGGTGCCGCCTGGCGCCCGGATCCTGACCCACTGCAACACCGGCCGGCTCGTCTCGGCCGGGGACGGCACGGCGTTCGCGGTGATCCTGGCCGCGCACCGGGCGGGGCGGCTCGCCCAGCTATGGGTCGACGAGACCAGGCCGCTGCTGCAGGGATCCCGCCTGACGGCCTATGAGGCCAGGCGGGCCGGGATCCCGCACGCCGTGCTGGCCGACGGCGCGGCGGCCTCGCTGATGGCGGCCGGCCAGGTTGACCTGGTGCTAACTGGTGCTGACCGCATTGCGGCGGACGGCAGCGTGGCCAATAAGGTGGGCACCTACGGGCTCGCCGTACTGGCCCGCCATCATCAGGTGCCGTTTGTCGTGGTGGCGCCGGAGTCGACCGTGGACGCCGGTACACCGGACGGCGCCGCGATCCCGGTCGAGCAGCGGCCGGCGCAGGAGGTGGTCACGCTGGGTGGCCGGCAGGTCGCGCCCGACGGCACTGAGGCCTACAACCCGGCCTTCGACGTGACCCCGCCTTCCCTGATAACTGCCATCGTGACAGAACTTGGGGTCATTCAGCCGGTCACTGCAGGTAATCTGCGAGTCCCAGGCGCGGGACCAGGAAGATTTGCTGGCCCCCGAGCCGCCACCAACGTGGAACGATGAGGAATATGAAGGGTCGCGTGCTGGTCGTCGACGATGATGCAGCCCTCGCCGAGATGCTGGGAATCGTCCTGCGGGGCGAAGGATTCGAGCCTAGCTTCGTCGCTGACGGAGACAAGGCGATGGAGGTCTTCCGCGACTTCAAGCCAGACCTGGTGCTGCTGGACCTGATGCTGCCGGGGATGGACGGCATCGATGTCTGCCGTCAGATCCGCGCGGAATCCGGGGTGCCGATCGTCATGCTCACGGCCAAGAGCGACACCGTGGACGTCGTACTCGGCCTGGAATCCGGGGCCGACGATTACATCGTGAAGCCGTTTCAGTCGAAGGTGCTGATCGCGCGGGTACGGGCCAGGCTGCGCCGGACCGACGACCCGGCGCCGGAGATGCTGTCGATCGGGGATGTGACCATCGACGTGGCCGGCCATGCGGTGAAGCGGGCGGGCGATCCGCTCAGCCTGACGCCGCTGGAATTCGACCTGCTGGTCGCGCTGGCCCGCAAGCCGCGCCAGGTGTTCACCCGCGAGGTCCTGCTCGAGCAGGTCTGGGGATACCGGCACGCCGCGGACACCCGGCTGGTGAATGTCCACGTCCAGCGGCTTCGGGCCAAGATCGAGAAGGACCCGGAGCGGCCGGAGATCGTCGTGACGGTTCGCGGCGTGGGCTACAAGGCGGGACCGGGCTGAAATCCGGAGGGCGGGTACGGACTCGCCCGGCCGGCAAGTCGTCCAGCGGAGAAAGGCCATGAAGGGGGCAGCCGTAGGCGGGCAGGCAGCCGGGTGGCGTCAGTCACCGGCGGCCCGGCAGGCGCTTGCCCAGGCCCGGCGGCTCATCAGGCTGGCCTTCCGGGTCCGCCGCCGGGCGCGCCGGGCCGTGGTCAGGGTCAGCGACCGGTGGCGCCGGTCGCTTCAGCTGCGCGTGATCACCGCGACGTTCGTGGTATCCGGCGTGGTGGTGACGGTCCTGGGCTTCGTGCTGATGCAGCAGATCGCGCAGAACATCGTCGCCAGCAAGGAGAAGTCGGCGGCCAACGTCACCTCCGTGGGGCTCGGCGTCGCGCAGAACTGGGCAGGCGTCCGGTCCCTGCCGAACGCCTCGGCGGGGCAGATGATGTTCGCCATCGTGTCCAACCTGCAGTCCACCAGCAGCACGTCGGGGACCGACTACGCGGTCCTCGTGACGCTGCCGCCCAAGTACCAGGGGGCGCCGGTCTTCAGCGGCGGCGCCTCGGTCGGCTTCTCCGGACGCGTGCCGTCGCCGCCCGCCGCGCTGGTCCAGCAGGTAGAGCGGGAGAAGCGCTCCCACTCCGGCGTGCTGCGGTTCGAGCCGCACAGCATGAGCGTCCTTAGTCAGCCGCAGACGCCCGGCCTGATCTACGGCGGCCCGTTCGGGAGCGTCTACCAGCTGTATTACTACTTCCCGCTGAGCGCCGAGCAGGGCAGCCTAGCCCAGGCGCAGCGGACCCTGCTGCTGGTCGGCATCGCCGTGGTGTTCCTGCTGGCCGCGATCGCCTGGCTGGTGACCAGGTGGGTGGTGATTCCGGTCCGGCTGGCCGCGCGCGGCGCGCTGCTGCTGTCGACCGGGAACCTGGACGAGCGCATGCAGGTCCGCGGCTCCGACGACCTGGCCGCCCTGGCGACGTCGTTTAACCAGATGGCGGCCAGCCTGCAGGAGAAGCTGCGCGAGCTGGAGGACTTGTCCCAGGTCCAGCGGCAGTTCGTCTCGGACGTCTCGCATGAGCTGCGGACGCCGCTGACGACGATCAGGATCGCGGCCGACGTCCTGTACGCGGCCCGGGAGGACTTCTCGGCCGCCCCCGGCCGGTCGGCCGAGCTGCTGCAGAGCCAGATCGAGCGGTTTGAGTCACTGCTGACCGACCTGCTGGAGATCAGCCGGTACGACGCCAACGCGGCCACGCTGGACGCCGAGCCCGTCGACGTCTGCGACGTCGCGCGGCAGTCGGCGGACGTGGCTCAGCAGCTCGCCGAGCGGCGCGGCACCAAGATCGAGTTCCGGCTGCCCGCCGAGCCCTGCATCGCCGAGGTCGACCGCCGCCGGGTCGAGCGCATCCTGCGCAACCTCCTGGTGAACGCGGTCGAGCACGGCGAGAACCGGGAGGCGGTGGTCACGGTGGCCGCCGATTCGGTGGCCGTCGCGGTGGCCGTGCGCGACTTCGGCGTCGGCCTCCGGGCCGGGGAGGAGCAGCTGGTCTTCGACAGGTTCTGGCGCGCCGACCCGGCCCGCGCCCGGACCACCGGCGGCACCGGCCTGGGCCTGTCGATCGCCCTGGAGGACGCGCTCCTGCACGGCGGCTGGCTCGAGGCCTGGGGCGAGCCCGGCCGGGGGTCGGTCTTCCGGCTTACCCTGCCGCGCATCGCGGGCGAGCCGCTGGCCGGGTCCCCGCTGCCGCTTGAGCCTGGACCGGCTGACGTGGACGCCGTAGCGGTCGAGCTGCCCGCGGAGCCGGCCTTCGCCAGCGACCCGGCCGGATCGCCGGGACCGGGCCAGCCGCCCGGATCCGCCGATCCGGCGGCTGCCGGCCAGGCCCCGGCGACGGCTAGCACGCAGGCTCCGGGCCGGGAGCGGGAGGCCGGGCAGGCGCCCGGCGCGAGCCGGGAAAGCGAGGTCCCCGCGCGTGGCTAGCTGGCGCCGGACTTCCCGGCTGGCCGGACTGGTGGCCGCGGTCGCCGCCCTGGCGGGCGGGTGCGCGACGGTCCCGACCGTCGGCCGGCCAGCGCGGGTGACCGGCGCGGGCGGACAAGTGCAGCAGTTCGTGCAGCCCATCCCGCCGATACCCAACGCGAGCTGGCGTCCGAAGGCGATCGTGCAGGGCTTCCTGGCGGCCAGTGCCAGCGTGACCAACAATCACGCCGCCGCTCGCCGGTTCCTGGCCCCGCAGCTGCGCCGGAGCTTCGAGCCGAGCTGGGCCGTCACCGTCGTCGGCTCCCAGCTCAGCGCCGTGCAAAAACACCCAGGGCCCGGCAACCTGGAGGGCGAATCCGGCGACGTGCCCCAGGAGGCCTGGGTCACCCTGACCGGCCAGCAGCTGGCCACGATCAGCAACATCGGCCAGTACCTCGACAGCCCCGGCTCGCGCACCTACACCTTCAAGCTGGCCAGGATCAACAACCAGTGGTTCATCACCGACCTGCCGCGCGCGTCGCTGCTGCTGACCCAGGCCGACTTCGAGGAGGTCTACCAGCCGCGCAATCTGTACTTCTGGGCCCCGTCGGGCCAGTCTCTCGTGCCCGAGCCGGTGTTCGCGCCCCAGCAGTACAACTATGCCGACGTGGCCACCAACCTGGTGAATGCGCTGCTGATGACCGATCAGGATGCGACGAGCTGGCTCGCGGCGGCCACGATGACCGCTTTTCCCGGCGGCACGACGCTGCTGGACGGGGTTTCCATCTCGGGGTCCAGCGCGGTGGTGAACCTCGGCGGCGCGGCGAGCGGCGCCAGCCCGCAGCAGAAGCGGCGCATGGCGGCCCAGCTGGTGACGACGCTGACCAGCACCTCCTACCAGCAGCCACCGATCGCCAGGTCGGTGGTGCTGGAGATCAACGGCCGGACCCAGTACATCGGCGGTAACCGGGACCAGGCACTCCCCAGCTACCCGGACCTGGCCTCCGGCTCCGGGGCGGGGCCGGCCCCGCTCTACTTCATCAACTCCGCCGGCGCGGTCAGCCTGCTGGCCCGCGGCGCGGTACACCAGGTCGCCGGCCCGGCTAACCGGGCCGGCCTGCACTTCGCCACCATCGCGACCTCGCCGACGGGGACGCCGCAGCTGGCCGGCGCGGTGGCCACGGGATCGGGCTGCACGGTCTACTACGGCCCGATCGCTGGCACGGGCTCGCTGGGCCATCGCACGCTGCCCGGCGGCCACTGCACCTCGCTGAGCTGGGACAGCGCGGGAGACATCTGGGTCGTGACCGGCCAGAAGACCTGGGTGTTGCTGGCCGGCAGCCGCCAGCCGATGGAGGTCAGCCTGCCGCCGCTCCCCGGTAACAATCCGGCCGCCTACCGGCTGCTCTCTCTGCGCATCGCCCCGGACGGGGTACGCGCGGCCATGCTGGTGCAAACCGCCGGGCGCGCGCATCAGGTGCAGGTGCTGCTGAGCGCCGTGACCCGCACCAGCAGCCAGGTCTTGCTCGGCGCGACGGCCGCGATCGGCGCCAGCCTCACCGGCCCGTCCGCGCTGAGCTGGTATGACCCCGATCACCTGGTCGTGCTCGCGGGGTCCCAGCTGTATGAGGTGCCGGCCAACGGCGGCGCCGCCGACCCGCTGGGACCCGTCCCGCCGGGCACGCAGTGGGTGACCGCCGCGGGACCGGGCCAGATCGCCACCACCAGCCACGGCGAGATCCTGACGTCGTCGGGCCCCGACCAGATCCAGCAGCCCACCGCGCGGGGGACCGGCGCGGCGTATCCGGGCTGACGGCGAGCTGTCCGTTATAGCTGGCAAAGGGCCTTATTGCGGGTCGGGGCTGACCCTGCGCGCCGGGTCCCTGCCGTCGCGTCAGGCAATCTGGAGAGATCTCTGCCCTCCCGCTCCTGACATCTACAGCTCACGGGGCTAGCGTCGTGTCATGGCACCCGCCTGGGTCCGTGGTTGCGCCGGGCCGGCTGTCCCGATAGCGGGACACCGGCCCCGGCAAGCCGATGCCAGCCGCAGGCGAAACGGCCCACGTAAGGCGACTTCTCGTCGACCGATCACGGTGCGGCTTAGAAGTAAGTCCTGCCCCACCGGGGGATCCGACATCGCCCGGGTAGGGAGAAGGGGAGTAGTGGCACAGGCCGCGAAACCCTCAGCAGGCGGATGTGGGGTCGAAGACCAGGTCGGCCAGGCGGGTGCCGCTCACCGACTGACCGACCGGAAGGGGTTCCTATCTCATGGACATCACTTTCAAAGGCCGGCACACCGACGTGCTGGACAGGTTCCGAACGCACGCGACGAGCAAGCTCGCCAAGGTGGAGAAGCTAGATCACAAGGCCATCGGTGTCGACGTAGAGGTGACGGCCGAGCGCAACCCGCGCCAGTCCGGGACCAGGGAACGGGTCGAGCTGACGATTATTACCCGCGGCCCGGTGATCCGGGCCGAGGCTGCCGCTGAGGACCGGTACGCCGCGCTGGATCTCGCGCTGGCCAAGCTGGAGTCGCGGCTGCGGCGGGCCTGCGACCGGCGCAAGGACCGGCACGCGCCCCGGCTGATGGACCTGCCCGAGACGGCCGACCAGTCACCCGCGCGGGCGGACGCCGACCTGGCGGGCGTGACGGCGCTGTCCGCGGACGGATCGGTGACGGCCAGCCCGGCGGCTGCCGGCGGCCCGGTGCCGGTGAGCCGGCCTGCCGCGGAGGACGGCGCGATCGCCGCCGGCTCCGGCAGCGGGTCTGGCAACGGATCGGTCAACGGCGTGCCCGAGGAGAAGATCGTCGCGATCGAGATGGAGGGCGACGGGCCGTGCGTGGTGCGGGAGAAGGTGCATGTCGCCTACCCGATGACCATCGATCAGGCCCTGTTCGAGATGGAACTGGTCGGTCACGATTTCTTCCTGTTCACCGACACCACTGACGGCCTGCCGAGCGTGGTCTACCGGCGCCGGGGTTACCAGTACGGCGTGATTCGCCTGGTCGAGGAGACGGCGGCGCTCGCGGCGCCGGCGCCCGGGCTGGCGAACGGACGGTCGCGGCGGGCGGCTAATCTCGCTAGCGGCTAGGTCAGCCGTGACCCGGCCCGGCGAGGGTCGGCTTGCCAGCCTGGCTCCTGTCGGCAAGAGTTTGAGCACTGCCAGCGCAGGCAGTTAACAGCGCAGGCTTCCGCCGTCCCCGTCAGGGAGGAATCAGCATGGTCCGCAGCGCCGGGGCTAGCTCGCAGCCGGCTCAGCCCCCCGCCGGGTCCGGCGGGCCCGGCGACGCTGGCGGGCCGGGCGGGTTGGGCGGCGCCGGCGGAGCGGGTGGCGGGGACGGCGAGGGTGGCGGACCTGCGGGGATCCCGCGAGGACCCGATGGCCCGCGTCGCACCGAGCCGATCCGCACGATGATCGTGGACGATCACGCGCTGTTTCGGCGCGGGCTGGAGATGGTGCTGGACTCCGAGCCCGACATCGAGCTGGTCGGGCAGGCCGGCGACGGCGCGGAGGCCGTGCTGAAGGCGGGGGAGTCGCTGCCCGATGTCGTGCTGATGGACATCCGGATGCCGCGCAGCGGCGGCATCGAGGCCTGCCGGGCGCTGAAGGACGTGGTCCCGAGCGCGAAGATCGTGATCCTCACGATCAGCGATGAGGAAGCGGACCTCTTTGAGGCGATCCGGGCCGGCGCCAGCGGCTACCTGCTGAAGGACATCCCGCTGGACGAGGTAGCGGCCACCGTGCGCGCGGTTGACGGCGGCCAGTCGCTGATCAACCCGTCGATGGCCGGCAAGCTGCTGACGGAGTTCGCGGCGATCGCCCGCCGTGAGCGGAGCGAGCCGCCGCGGCAGCAGGTCCCGGCGCCTAAGCTGACCGACCGCGAGATGCAGGTCCTCAAGCTCATCGCCCGCGGGATGAACAACCGCGATATCGCCAAGGAGCTGTTCATCTCCGAGAACACGGTCAAGAACCATGTTCGCAACATCCTGGAGAAGCTCCAGATTCACTCCCGGATGGAGGCCGTCATGGTGGCGGTCCGGGAGAAGCTGATCGAGTTCGGCTGACCTGCGGCGCCGCCGACTTAATACCAGTCCTCGAAGATGTCGGTCATCATGGCGAGCAGGCCGCCGATTGCCGCCAGGCCGGCGCCTACCCAGAACACCGGCCAGGTCGGCCCGAAGACGAGGGCCAGGCCGCCGACGACGAAGCCCGCGATGATCAGGGAGACGGCCACCCAGGAGCTCGTCCGCCCGTGAAACGACGCGTGCGAGTGGCCGGGATCGGCGACAGCGCCAGGCTCAGGCTCGGCTGGGCTGGCCGACGCCGATTCGGAGCCGGCCAGCGAGCCGGACTGGGGCGCGCTGCCGCTCACGATATCGGCCCTACCTTGTTCGCCATCCGACCTGCTCCTCTCGCACCTGCCGCCGAAGTACCTATCATTGTGGCTAGGACACGGCGCGGGTGCATAACCGGCCCCTCCGCTGTGCCTGAGCTCGCCGACTCGGCATAGCCCGCAGTCTCGCCTACCATGGCTGAGAGGACTGTGGTGCCGGTCCGGCGTAGCGCATCCAGCTAGCCCTGGCAGGGCGTCCCGCCAGTGTGGTTCGCCGCGCGGGCCCGGTCAGGGAGCCAGACGATCCGCGAGGAGCGCGACAGCAAGTGCCAGCCATCATTGACAGTGTCCTTCGCGCTGGCGAGGGCAAGACCCTGCGCAAGCTCAAGCGGATAGCTGACCAGGTCAACTCCATTGAGGAGGACATGGCAGCGCTGAGCGACGCTGAGCTGCGCGGGCTGACGGACGAGTTCCGGCAGCGCTATGCCGACGGCGAGTCCCTGGATGACCTGATGCCCGAGGCGTTCGCGGCCGTGCGGGAGGCGGCCAGGCGGACCATCGGCCAGCGGCATTTCGACGTCCAGATCATGGGCGGCGCCGCGCTGCACATGGGCAATATCGCTGAGATGAAGACCGGTGAGGGCAAGACCCTGACCGGCGCGCTGCCGGCTTACCTGAATGCGCTGACCGGCCAGGGCGTGCACATCGTCACGGTTAACGACTACCTGGCCAGGTATCAGTCGGAATGGATGGGCCGGATCCACCGGTTCCTGGGCATGGAGATGGGCGTCATCCTGTCGGAGATGGACCCGGAGGAGCGCCGCAAGCAGTACGCCGCCGACATCACCTACGGCACCAACAACGAGTTCGGCTTCGACTACCTCCGGGACAACATGGCCTGGGGGCTGGAGGAGTGCGTGCAGCGCGGGCACAACTTCGCGATCGTGGACGAGGTCGACTCGATTCTCATCGACGAGGCCCGGACGCCGCTGATCATCAGCGGCCCCGTCGACCAGAACAGCATCTGGTACCAGGAATTCGCCCGGATCGCCCCGCGGCTGCGGCGCGGCGAGGACGGCGAGGGCGACTACGAGGTCGACGAGAAGAAGCGGACCGTGGGGGTCCAGGAGGCCGGCGTCGAGAAGGTCGAGGACTGGCTGGGCATCGACAACCTGTATGAGTCGGTGAACACGCCGCTGATCAGCTTCCTCAACAACGCCATCAAGGCCAAGGAGCTGTACACCAAGGACAAGGACTACGTCGTGATGAACGGCGAGATCCTGATCGTGGATGAGTTCACCGGGCGCATCCTGCCGGGCCGCCGCTGGAGCGAGGGCATGCACCAGGCCGTCGAGGCCAAGGAAGGCGTGCCGATCAAGGACGAGAACCAGACGCTGGCCACGATCACGCTGCAGAACTACTTCCGCCTCTACGACAAGCTGGCCGGCATGACCGGTACGGCGATGACCGAGGCCAACGAGTTCCACCAGACCTACAAGCTCGGCGTGGTCCCGATTCCGACCAACAAGCCGATGATCCGGGCCGACGAGTCCGACGTGGTCTACCAGACCACGCAGGCCAAGTTCGAGGCGCTGGTCGAGGACATCGCCGGGCGCCACGAGACGGGCCAGCCGGTTCTGGTCGGCACGACGAGCGTGGAGAAGTCCGAGCTGGTCTCCAAGCTGCTGAAGCGGCGCGGGATCGCGCATGAGGTGCTGAACGCCAAGTACCACGAGCGGGAGGCCGCGATCATCGCCCAGGCCGGGCGCAAGGGCGCGGTGACGGTGGCCACGAACATGGCCGGCCGCGGCACCGACATCATGCTGGGCGGCAACCCCGAGTTCATCGCCGACCTGGAACTGCACCAGCGCGGCCTGTCTCCGGTCGATACGCCGGAGGACTTCGAGGCCGCCTGGCCCGAGGCGGTCGAGAAGGCGCGCAAGGCCGTCGCGGAGGAGCACGAGGAGGTCGTGGCCGCGGGCGGCCTGTACGTGCTGGGCACCGAGCGGCACGAGTCGCGGCGGATCGACAACCAGCTCCGCGGCCGGTCCGGCCGCCAGGGCGACCCGGGCGAGTCGCGGTTCTACCTGTCGCTTGAGGACGACCTCATGCGCCGGTTCAACGCCGACAAGATCGCGCACATCATGGAGCTGCTCAAGACCCCGCCCGAGGTGCCGCTCGAGTCCAAGACGGTCAGCCGGGCCATCAGGTCGGCGCAGACCCAGGTGGAGCAGCAGAACTTCGAGATCCGCAAGGACCTGCTCAAGTACGACGACGTGATGAACCGGCAGCGGCACGTCGTCTACGAAGAGCGGCACCGGGTGCTGGAAGGAGCTGACCTGCAGGAGCAGATCGACTCCATGATCGACGAGGTAGTGGCCAGCTACGTGGCGGGCGCGACCGCTGAGGGCTTCCCGGAGGAATGGGATCTTGACCGGCTCTGGCGCGCGTTCCGTCAGCTGTACCCGGTCGGCCTGACGATCGACCAGCTGATCGAGGAGGCCGGCGGCGACCGGTCCGGGCTGAGCGGCGAGTTCATCACCGATGCCATCAAGCAGGACGCGCTGGCGGCCTACGAGCGCCGGACCGAGGAGCTGGGGCCCGAGCTCATGCGCGAGTTCGAGCGCCGCGTCGTGCTCTCGGTCCTGGACCGCAAGTGGCGCGAGCACCTCTACGAGATGGACTACCTCCGCGAGGGCATCGGCCTGCGCGGCTGGGCGCAGCGGGACCCGCTGGTCGAGTACCAGCGGGAGGGCTACGACATGTTCAACACGATGATGGACGGGATCAAGGAAGAGTCCGTCGGCAGCCTGTTCAACCTCCAGGTCCAGGTCCAGCAGGACCCGATCGTGGCCGACGGCGACGACGGCGAGGCGGCGGGCACCGCGGCGCTGTCGGCTCCGGGCTTCGGGGCTGCTCCGGCCCAGCCGCAGTCCGCGCCGTCCGAGTCGGTCCGGCGTCAGCAGGCCCGGGGCGGCAGCGGCTTCGGCCCGGCCCAGGGGGGCCGGCCCGCGGCCGATGCGCCCGGGCAGGCTGCGGCCAGCCCGCCCGCGGCCGGCAGGGCCGCGCGGCGTCAGGCGGGAGCCGGTCAGGCGGGAGCCGGTCAGGCCGGCCCCGATCAGGCCGGGGCCGGTCAGCCCGCCGCGGCCGCCCTCGCCGCTCCCGGCCTGGCCCGGCCCAAACGGTCGGGTCAGCTGAACTACACCGCTCCGAGCACCGACGCAACGGGCGCTGCTGAGCAGCGCACGACCGCGGCGGACGGCGCCGACTACTCCAAGGTCGGCCGGAACGCGCCGTGCCCCTGCGGCTCAGGGCGGAAGTTCAAGCAGTGCCACGGCGACCCGCGTAACCGGTAACCGGTAACCGGGGCGGGCTGCGGCCGCCCCGGGCCTGCGCCCGGTCACGCGGCCTCGATAGCGGTGCAGAGCCAGTGCCGCTCGCAGCCCGGGCCGGGGTGCGCTGGCGCGGTGCGCTCCAGTCGTACCGCCATGGCCCGGATACGCGGTCCTATCCCGACAATGACGGTCATCTCGACCACGTCACGGGCTGGCACGGACGTGATAACCCGGCGCACGCGGGGGCGCTGCTCAGCCTGCAGCAGCGGTCCGAGCTGCCTGATCCGCCGGCGCGCCTGCTCGGTCGTCCACGGAGTCATCTGCCGCGACGATCGCGATCCGGCCAGCGTCTCAGCCAGCGCCTGGGCGAACCGGCCGGCCCACTCACCTGCGCCCGTGGCGGTAACCGCAGGCCGGCCGCGACTGTCGGCGGGTGGCTGGCCGCCAGCTGCCGTTAGCTGGCCTGCGGCCTGATCGTCGTCAAAGGGGGGCGCCGACTCGGGCAGCGGGATCCGGTACACCGCGATGGCGTCGGGGAGCGGCCGCAGGCGGCTGGGCCGCCCCGGACAGGGCGCGTCGGGATGCTGCGCCGGGAATGGCGGCAGGAGCGGCAGCAGGGCCGGGATGGCCGACAGTTCAGGCGCCTGGTCTGGTAACTCGGGCTGAGGGTTTCGCATGTCCCAGGTAATACCCCGCACCTGTGACATTTCGGCCACGCCGGATGGAGCATGGCCGGGCCGGTGACAGCAGCCAAGCCGGGCGGGCTCGGTCCCGAGCCGGAATGCGGGAGCCGTCGCGCTGGTTCACCCCTACTGACAAATCCTCGAACGTTGGAGATCGCAGTGTCACTGCCCCCGCTGGTCGAGCCTGCCGCTGACCTGAGTGTCGACGAGGTCAAGCGCTACTCGCGGCACCTGATCATCCCGGAGATCGGCATGGCCGGTCAGAAGCGGCTCAAGAACGCCAAGGTGCTCTGCGTGGGAGCAGGCGGCCTCGGGTCGCCGTCCCTGCTCTACCTGGCCGCGGCGGGCGTCGGCACGCTTGGCATCGTCGAGTTCGACGTGGTCGACGAGTCCAACCTCCAGCGGCAGATCATCCACGGCCAGTCTGACGTCGGCCGGTCCAAGGCCCAGTCGGCGCGCGACAGCATCAAGGAGATCAACCCCCTGGTCAACGTGGTGCTGCACGAGGAGGCCCTGGACAACGACAACGCGCTGCAGATCTTCGCCCAGTACGACCTGATCGTCGACGGCACCGACAACTTCGCCACCCGGTACCTGGTCAATGACGCGTGCGTGCTGCTGGGCAAGCCCTACGTCTGGGGCTCCATCTACCGCTTCGACGGCCAGGCCAGCGTGTTCTGGGCCGAGTATGGTCCCTGCTACCGGTGCCTGTACCCGGAGCCGCCGCCGCCGGGCATGGTCCCCTCGTGCGCGGAAGGCGGCGTGCTGGGCGTGCTCTGCGCGTCCATCGGGTCAATCCAGGTCAACGAGGCCATCAAGGTCATCACTGGCGTCGGTGAGCCGCTGGCCGGACGGCTGATGATCTACGACGCCCTGGAGATGAGTTACCGCACCGTGCGGGTCAGGAAGGACCCCGAGTGCGCGATCTGCGGGAAGAACCCGACGATCACCGAGCTGATCGACTACGACGCCTTCTGCGGCGCGGTCTCGGCCGACGCGCAGGAGGCGGCCGCGGACTCGACCATCTCCGCCACCGAGCTGAAGGGCATGCTCGACCGCGACGACAAGATCTTCCTTATCGACGTCCGCGAGCCCAATGAGTACGAGATCGTCTCCATCCCCGGCGCCACGCTGATCCCCAAGGACCAGTTCCTCAACGGCACCGCCCTGGAGAAGCTGCCACAGGACAAGCGGATCGTGCTGCATTGCAAGAGCGGCGCGCGCAGCGCGGAGTGCCTGGCGGTGGTTAAGAACGCGGGCTTCGCCGACGCGGTCCATGTCGGCGGCGGGGTCCTGGCCTGGGTGAACCAGGTGGACCCCTCGCTACCCACCTACTAAGGCCGCCCCTGGTGACCGGCCTGACGCTGTCAGGTGATCAGCAGGGGCGGGACTGACCCGCTTGGCCAGGGCAGGCCGTACGATTCCGGTGTGGTAACGCAGCCGGGGCCCGCCGACGACGACGGGTCTTTGCCCGCGCCGCCAGCGCGCAGTCGCAGTCAGGGCTGGCGGCGCCCGGGCCTGCTGATCGCGCTCGCGCTGGGCCTGTGCGGGCTGGCCATCGCCGCGGCCGGCTTCGCCAGCCAGGTGCTCCCCCGGAGGTTCTCGGCCGCCCAGCAGCGCCATATCGCGGCGTGGGAGCTAGCCCGGCGCTGGCGCGCGCTCCCGGAGGGAGCGATCTTCTCTGCCACCGTGAGCTACCGGCTGCCCGGCTACGCGCTCGACGGCGGCCAGGGCCTGTCGCTCCCAGCCCATCGGCTTGGCGTCGCCGCGGCTGTCAGCTGCCCCAGAGGCACCAGCCCGGCGGCCGCCCGGGTTCTCGGCCGCTACGGCTGCACGGCGGTGCTGCGAGCGACCTACGTCGACTCGACCGGCAGCCTGGTCGCCACGGTGGGCGTGGCGGTCCTGCCGGGCAGCGCCGGAGCCGCGGCGGCCGGACGCCAGCTGGCCGGCTCAGGGCCGGGAACCCAGCGGGGCACGGTACGGCCGGCGCCGGTCTCCGGAACGCTCGCGGCCCGCTTCAACGACGCGCAGCGGCAGCTGTCCGGGGGAGCGCACACCGGCCCGTACGTGATCCTGGCGACGGTCGGGTATGCCGATGGCCGCCCGCAGGTCCGGGTGGCCGCTGACTCCTACCTGTCGGCCGAGATGACCGCTCTGGAGACGGGCCTCACCGAGGCGGTAACCGACGTTCTGGGCAAGCCGCCGCACCCGGCGACCTGCCCCGGGACGCCCGGATGCTGAGCGGCGGGCTGCGAAGCGGCGGGATGCGAAGAGGCGGGAGCCGCCGGTCCCGGCTCATCGCGGTGCAGGCCTCCTGCGGGCTCGCGCTGGCCACGCTGGCCATCTCGGCCACCCTGATCGCGGGGGCTCCGTCTCCCGCCCGGGCCGACAGCGTGCGGGACGCCGAGCAGTGGGTGCTGGGCGCGATCAACGCGCCCGCCGCCTGGCAGGTCAGCAAGGGCTCCGGCGTCACAGTGGCCGTGATCGACAGCGGCGTCAACGGGGACGTGCCCGACCTGCAGGGGTCGGTGCGCTCCGGCCCTGACCTGACGGGCGTGCGGACCTCGCCGGCGGACCCGAACTGGGGCATGCACGGCACCTGGATGGCCTCGCTGATTGCCGGGCATGGCCACGGGGGCACCGGCAGCGGCGTCATCGGCGGAAGCGGCATCGTCGGCGTGGCTCCGCAGTCGAAGATCCTCTCGGTCCGCGTCATCACCGACAAGCTCGATCCTGGCTACGCCGCCTACGAGCGCCAGCCGCTGAGCCGGGGCCAGCTGGAGCTCGCGGAGGCCATCAGGTACGCGGTCGCCCACGGCGCCGGGGTGATCAGCATGTCGCTGGGCTACGGGGCGCCGAGCCTCCCGGTCCGGATGGCCCTGCAGGATGCCTACGCCCACAATGTTGTCGTCGTAGCGTCGTCGGGCAACTCGGGCGATGCCGCCGAGGCGGCCGGCAACGGCAGCGCGCCGTACTCGTTCCCGGCCGTCTATCCGGGGGTCATCGGCGTCTCGGCCGTGGGCCCAGACGGCCGGCCCGCCGCATTTTCCAGCGACAACCTGTCCGTCACGGTGGCCGCACCGGGCGTCAACGTCCCGGCAGAGGGCAGGGACTCGCAGTACTGGCTGGTCAGCGGGACGAGCCCGGCATGTGCTCTCACGGCGGGCGTGGCGGCGCTGATCAAGTCCAGATACCCCGGCCTGGGAGGTGCGGAGGTCGCCGAGGCCATCAACACCTCCGCGTGGCATCGCCCGCCGGGCGGCTACGACCGCCAGGTCGGGCTCGGCACCGTCGACGCGGTCGCCGCCCTGGCCGCCGCCCGGCGGCTGGCCCGGCGGGGACAGTCAACCAGGGCCGTCTCCGCGACCAGCCACTTCGGCGGCGGCCCGTCGGCCGTCCCGGCCCCGCCGGTGCAGCCGCGCGGCGCGCTGGCCCTGATCTTGTACTGCCTGCTCGGGGCGGCCAGCCTGGGCCTGATCGGTGTCGTGGCGACCCGGCTGGTGGCGTTCCGCCAGGGGTCCGGCCCGGACGCCGAGCCGCCCGGGGTGCGCAGGCCAGCCGCGCCGACTCCGGGCTGGGGCCTGCTGACCCGCGACGACGATGACATCGACCCCGGGCCCGCGCCCGGCGATGAGCCCGGCACTGACCTGCCCGCCCGCGACCTGCGGGGCTCCGATCTGCCTGGTGCTGACCTGCCCGGCGCTGACCTGCCCGGCAGCGGCCTGCCGCCGGGGTCTGCCCGCTTCCCCTGGCAGTCACCGTCTGCCGGACGGCACGCCGCTCCCTCCGACCCGGGCGGCCGCGCGGACGGCTCCGGGTGAGCGCGGCCCCCGACGCCAGCGAGTTCGCCACCCGGGTGCTGGACGTGGTGGAACTCATCCCGCCGGGCCAGGTCATGTCCTACGGGGACATCGCCGAGTATCTCGGCGAGGGGGGACCCCGCCAGGTCGGCCGGGTGATGGCCCTGTGGGGTGGCGCCGTGGCCTGGTGGCGGGTGGTGCACGCGGACGGGTCCCTGCTCGCCGGCCATGAGCGGGCCGCGCTCGCCCGGTATCGCGAGGAGGGCACGCCGCTGCGGTCCGGTGCCGACGGCCGGCCCGCCGGCATCGACATGCGCCGTGCCCGCTGGGCCGGCTGAGAGCAGACCAGCCAAACCGGCCACGGACTGTCGGCATCCTCTGCTGGAATGCCAACCGAGATGGAACGGACAGCTCCCGCCTATCGCCTTGTGCGCGCGCCGGTCCCGGCCTGGCGCCCGCCCGTACTGGACGACGCCCAGCGCGCGGTCGTCGAGCACGTCGGCGGCCCCCTGCTGGTGCTGGCCGGACCGGGGACGGGTAAAACGACGGCAATCGTCGAGGCGGTAACGGACCGCATCGCCCGCCGCGGCCTCGATCCCGCGCGGCTGCTGGTGCTGACCTTCAGCCGCAAGGCGGCCGGGGAGCTGCGGGAGCGCATCGCCCTGCGGCTCGGCCGGACCACCCGGCGGCCGCTGGCCCTGACCTTCCACAGCTACGCCTATGCCCTCGTGCGCCGGGAATTCGTGCTGGCCGGCGATGAGCCGCCCACCCTGCTGTCCGGTCCCGAGCAGCTGCTGGAGGTGCGCAGGCTGCTGCGCGGCGAGGCGAGCGACGGCGGCCGGAACTGGCCGCAGCGGCTTCGGCCGGCCCTGGCGACCAGGGGGTTCGCCGGGGAGCTGCGCGATTTCCTGCTCCGTGCCGCCGAGCGCGGCCTGGACGGACGCGGGCTTTCCGACCTCGGCCGCCGCCGGGGGCGCGATGACTGGGTATCGGCCGGCCGGTTCCTGGACGCCTACGCCGCCCGGTTCGACCTCGCGCCCGTGCCGGCCTATGACTACTCCGAGATCGTCCGGATCGCCGGCGGGCTGCTGCGGCGCAAGGCCGTCCGGGCCCGGGAACGGGAAGCCTACGACTCGATCCTGGTGGACGAGTACCAGGACACCGACCCGGCCCAGGAGGAGCTGCTGCGGCAGCTGGCCGGTGACGGCCGCGAGCTGATCGCCGTGGGTGACCCGGACCAGTCCATCTACGCGTTCCGTGGTGCGGACGTGGAGGCAATCAGGCGCTTCCCCGAGCGGTTCCGGGCGCCGGACGGCAGCCCCGCGCAGGTGATCGCGCTGCGCACCTGCCGGCGGAGCGGCCCGGTGCTGCTGGCTGCGTCCCGCCGGGTCGCGGCCCGGATGCCGGCTGCCCTCGCGGGCCAGGAGCCGGGCAGCCGCGGTCATCGTGAGCTTGTTCCCGTCCCGGCCGCCGGGCCCGGCGAGGTCCGGATCCTCACGGCCGCCAGCGCCAGCCAGGAGGGCGCGCTGATCGCGGACACGCTGCGGCGGGCGCACCTGATCGACGGGCTGCCCTGGTCGTCGATGGCGGTGCTGGTGCGCTCCGCGGCCCGCCAGGTGCCGGTCCTGCAGCGCGCCCTGGCCTCGGCGGGCGTGCCAGTGGCCGTGGCCGGAGACGAGCTGCCGCTCACCGCCGAGCCCGGTACCCGCCCGCTGCTGGCCCTGCTCACCTGCGCGCTGCGGCCGGGCGCGCTGACCGACGAGACCGCCGCCGAGCTGCTGACGGGGCCCCTCGGCGGTACCGACGCGCTCGGGCTGCGGCGGCTGCGGCGGGTGCTGCGCGCCGCTTTCCAGGCCTCGGGGCAGCCGCCGCCTGACGAGCCGCTCGCCGCCGCGCTCCGGGACCCGCGCGAGCTCATCCCGGCCGGCTGGCCGGCGGGCGGGGAGGCGCCCCTCGGGGCACCGGGCAGCCGCGCCCTGGCCGGCGGCGGGGGTGCGCCCGCCGGTCCCGCTACCCGCCCCGGCCGCCCCGGCGGCCCGGTGCTCCCGGTGCTGGCCGCCGCCCGGCGGGTGGCGTCGCTGCTGGCCCTGGCCCGCGAGACCGCGCAGGAGGGCACCCCGCACGAGGTGCTGTGGGCGATCTGGGACGCGGCCGGGCTGGCCGCGCAGTGGCAGGAGGCCAGCGTGGCCGGCGGCCTGCACGGCGCAGCGGCGGACGCGGACCTCGACGCGGTGGTCGCGCTCTTCGACGCGGCCGCCCGGTTCTCGGCCCGGCTGCCCCACGGGTCGGCCCGCCTGTTCCTGGACAGCCTGGTCGGCCAGGAGATCGCCGGCGAGTCGCTGGCCGAGCACGCGCCGCGCGGCGACGCCGTGGCGGTCCTGACCGCGCACCGGTCCAAGGGCCTGGAGTGGGACCTGGTCGTCGTGGCCGGGGTCCAGGAGGGATCGTGGCCGGACATCCGCCAGCGGGGCTCGCTGCTGGGCATGGACGAGCTGGTCGAGATGGCCGCCGGCCGGCTGGACGAGCGCGCCGCGGCGGCCGACGCCGCGGCGGCCGCGCTGGTCTCCAAGCTGCTGGACGAGGAGCGCAGGCTCTTCTACGTCGCGGTGACCCGGGCACGCCAGCGGCTCGTGGTCACGGCCGTCGGCGGCGCGGAGAGCGAGGAGCGGCCGTCGCGGTTCCTGGCCGAGCTGGCCGGGGACCAGATCGGGATCGAGCAGACGGCCGCCGGCCGGCAGTGGCTCTCGCTGCCGGTCCTGACCGCCAGCCTGCGCCGGGCGGCCGCCGACAGCGGACTGCCCGGCCATGTGCGCCGGGCGGCGGCGGCCCAGCTGGCCCGGCTCGCGACGGCCGGCGTGCCCGGCGCGGCCCCCCGGCACTGGTATGCGCTGACCGAGCTGAGCAGCGTCGGCCTGCCGATTCCGGGCGAGGTCAGGCTCTCGCCGTCACGGGTGGAGACCTTCACCAAGTGCGGGCTGCGCTGGCTGCTGGAGGCGGCAGTCGGCGTCGGCTCGCCCGCGGTGGCCCGTGACTTCGGCATCGTGATCCACGCGGCGGCGGCGCTGGCCGCGGAGGGCGCCCCGGACGGCGACATCGCCAAGCGCATCGACGAGATGTGGCAGCACCTCGATTTCGGCAGCGCCTGGTATAGCGCCAAGCAGCGCGAGCAGGCCGAGCGCATGGTGGCCCGGTTCCTCGACTGGCACCGGAGCAACCCGAGGGAGCTGGTGGCCGTCGAGCAGCAGCTGTCCGTGCGGGCCGGGCAGGTCACCATCACGGGGCAGGTCGACCGGCTGGAGCGCGACGCCGACGGCACCGCGATCGTAGTTGACCTGAAGACCGGCAGCTCCCGGCCGGCCGACGCGGAGCTGGATCGCAACCCCCAGCTCGGCGTCTACCAGCTAGCGGTGCTGCTGGGCGCCTTCGAGAAGCTCGGGCTGACCGAGCCCGGCGGGGCGGAGCTCGTCCAGGTCGGGAAGGCCGGCCTGTCGGCCAGCGTCCGGGTGCAGCGCCAGCGCGGGCTGTCCAGCGACCCGGAGCCAGGCTGGGCGCTCGAGCTTGTCGAGACGGTCGCGGCCGGGATGGCCGGGCCGGTGTTCCAGGCGACGGTCAACCCTGGCTGCCGGGTCTGCCCCGTGGCCGCCAGCTGCCCGGTCCACGAGCGCGGCGCGCAGGTGAGCCCGTGACTGAGCCCGCGGTCCGTTACAGCCCCGCGCAGCTTGCCCGCCTGCTGGGCGCCGCCCCGCCCACGGCAGAGCAGGCGGCCGTCATCGGCGCGCCGCTAGCCCCCATGGCAGTGATCGCCGGAGCCGGCTCGGGCAAGAGCGAGACCATGGCGGCCCGGCTGGTCTGGCTGGTCGCCAACCAGCTGGTCCGGCCCGAGCGGGTCCTCGGGCTGACGTTCACCAGGAAAGCCGCCGCCGAGCTGGGCGAGCGGGTCCGCACCCGGCTGGACGGGCTGCACCGCGCCGGCCTGGCCGGGCCGGCCACCGGCGAGCAGCCGGGCGAGCCGACGGTGTCCACCTACCATGCCTACGCCGGCCGGCTGGTCGCCGACCACGCGCTGCGGGAGGGCCTGGAGCCGTCGATGCGCCTGGTGACCCCGGCCGTCTCCTGGCAGATAGCCGCTCGCGTGGTGGCCGCCTACGACGGGCCCATGGACGCCGTCAGCTGGGCTCCGGCCACGGTAACGGCGGCGGTCATCGACCTGGCCGGCGAGCTCGCCGAGCACCTGCGGACGGCGGACGACGTGCTGGCCGTTGGCCGGTCACTGGATCGCCGCCTCGCGGAGCTGCCGGGCCGGATCCCGGCCCTGGCCCTCAAGGTCGTCCGCTGCCAGGCCGCGCGGGAGCAGCTGCTCCCGCTGGTGGCCGCTTATCACGCCGCCAAGGCCGCCCGGGAAGTCATCGACTACGGCGACCAGATGGCGATCGCCGCACGGATCGCTGCCCGGCACCTGGAAGTGGGCACGGGCGAACGCGGGCGTTACCCGGTTGTATTGCTCGATGAGTACCAGGACACCAGCCACGCTCAGCTGGTGCTGCTCCGCTCGCTGTTCGGCGGCGGCCACCCGGTCACCGCGGTGGGCGACCCGTGCCAGTCCATCTACGGGTGGCGCGGCGCGAGCGCGGGCAACCTGCGCCGGTTCAGCGCGGACTTTCCCGTCGCGGAGGAGCGCCCGGCCCCGGTGCTGCTGCTGTCCACGAGCTTCCGTAACACCGGCCGGGTGCTGGCCGCCGCCGGCGGTGTCCAGGCCGGACTGCGCGCGGCGGCGCCGGAGGTGCCGCTGCTGGTCGCCCCCCCGGGCCGGGCCGACCGTGGCCAGGTGGTGTGCGCGCTGCTGGAGTCCTCGGGCGCCGAGGCGGCCTGGGTAGCCGACCAGGTCAGCGGATTGCTGAGCCTGGATGCGGGCATCGCGCCGGACGGCAGCCCGTGGCCGGATGGCCGGGCCGACGCCGTTCGCCCGTCCGACATCGCGGTGCTGTGCCGCAAGCGCGCTCAGTTTCCGGCGCTGCGCGCGGCGCTTGAGGCGCGCGGCATCCCGGTCGAGGTGGTCGGCCTCGGCGGGCTGCTGACGGTCCCCGAGGTCGCGGACATCGTCGCCACCCTGCGGGTGCTCCACGATCCGACGGCCTCCGACGCGCTCGCCCGGATCCTGACCTCGCCGCGGTGGCGGATCGGCCCGGCCGACCTGGTGGCGCTAGGCCGCCGCGCCCGGGCCCTGGCCGGTCAGGCCAACAGCGCGGCCGGCGGCGCGGCGGGGGGAGGAGCCGACAGAGCGGCCGGCGGCGGTGCGGCCCGCGGCGGCCAGGCCGGCGACGCTGCCGGGGCCGGGGCCGGGGAAGGCCTGCTGGCCCAGGCGGTGACCGACCTGACCAAGGAGATGGGCAGCCTCATCGAGGCTCTCGACGACCTGGACGGCCCGGCTGCCTACTCACCGGCCGGCCATGCCCGGCTGGCGGCGCTGGCGGCCGAGCTGCGCTCGCTGCGAGCGCATGTGGCCCGGCCGCTGCCTGACCTGGTCTCCGAGATCGAGCGGACCCTGTGCCTGGACATCGAGGTGGCCTCCCGGCCGGGCGTGGACCCGGCCAGCGCGCGTGCCGACCTGGATGCCTTCACCGACGCGGCGGCCGCCTTCGCGGGGGACCGGGAGGAGCCCACGCTGGGCGCGTTCCTGGCCTACCTGAGCGCGGCGGAGGAAGAGGAGTTCGGACTGGAGGGCGGCCGGATCGGCGAGACCGACTCGGTGAAGCTCGCGACCGTGCACGCCGCCAAGGGCCTGCAGTGGCCGGCGGTCATCGTGCCCGGCCTGGCCGGCGGCGCGCAGTCGCGGATCTTCCCGGCCAAGCCCAAGGTGGCGACGCGATGGACGGAGAACCCCCGGCTGCTGCCCTTCAGCCTGCGCGGCGACGCGGCCGACCTGCCGGCGCTGGCGGGCCTCGCCGCCAGCGACCTGGCTATCTTCACCCAGGCCTGCACCGACCGGGAGCTCGCTGAAGAGCGCCGCCTGGCCTACGTGGCCGCGACCAGGGCCGCGTTCTGGCTGGGGTGCACGGGTTACTGGTGGGGCGACGGGGTGTCCCGGCTGGGCCCCTCGGAGTTCCTGGGAGAGGTGCGCGCGGAGTGCGAGGGCGGGGCGGGAGTCGTCGACGTATGGGAGCCCGAGCCGGAGCCCGACGCCACCAATCCGGCACTGGCCGAGCCGCCCACCGCGGCCTGGCCGGCCGCTGAGGCCGCCGGCGCCCGCTACGACGCCATCCGGGCGGCCGCCGACCTGGTCACCCGGGCCATGACCGAGCTTGAGCGCCGCAAGCAGCGGCCCAAGCGTCATGAACGTGGCGTCGTTACTGCTAGAGCAGCAGCAACGGCACGTTCACGCCGCCGGGCGGGCGGGGGGAGCGAGCTGGGACCGGGGCCGGGCCCAGCGAGCGCGGCAGGGCCGGGAGCGGGCTCAGGCGATGGCGGGCCGGAGCCGCAGCCGGGGGCGGAGTCCGAGCGCGGCGTCGGGCCGGATCCTTACCAGGAGCTGATCGCCTCGTGGGCCAGTGAGGCCGACCTGCTGCTCGCCGAGCGGGCCCGGCGCCGCGCCGGGGGCCACGCCCAGGTCGCGCTACCCCGGCAGCTCCCGGTGTCCGCCCTGGTGACCGTCGCGAGGAACCCGGCCGAGCTGGCCCAGCAGGTGCGCCGGCCGATGCCGCGCCCGCCCGCGCCGCACGCCCTGCGGGGCACCGAGTTCCACCGCTGGCTGGAGGAGCGCTTCGGCCAGCCGCAGCTGATCGACGCCGACGAGCTGCCGGGCGCCGCGGACGATCCCGGCGACACCGACCCGGATGCGGATCTGACCGACCTCAAGACGGCCTTCGAGGCCAGCGAATGGGCAGGCCGGCAGCCAAGCGAGGTCGAGGTGCCCTTCGAGTCGCTGATCGGGGACCGGCTGGTCCGCGGCCGGATCGACGCGGTGTTCGCCGATGCCCCCGATGGCCGGTTCGACGTCGTGGACTGGAAGACTGGCCGTCCGCCGGGTTCGGCCGCCGAGCGCCGGGCAGTCGCGGTCCAGCTCGCCGCCTACCGGCTGGCCTGGGCGGCGCTGGCCGGAGTGCCGGTCGGGGAGGTGCGAGCGGCGTTCTACTACGTGCGCGGCGACCTGACCGTCCGGCCGGCCGACCTGCTGGACGAAGCGGGCCTGGCCGCGCTCATTGACGGCATCCCGACGGCCGACGCGGAGGCCGGCCACCGGGAGGGCTGATCCGTGACCGGGGCGGCCTAGCGGAGCGGAGGAGTATGGCGCCAGCAGCACTGATGCCGGGAACGGAGCTGGCCCGGCAGATCATCGCCGACACGGCCAGCCGCGCCGCGCGGTTCACCGAGCAGGCCGGCACCCCACCGTGCCTGGCCACGGTGCTGGTCGGTGACGATCCGGCCTCGGTCACCTACGTCCGGATGAAGCAGAACCGGTCCCGGCAGGCCGGGATCAGCTCCCGGCAGGCCCACCTGCCCGCCAGCATCACCACCAGCGAGCTGGTCGCGGAGATCGCCGGCCTGTCGCAGGACCCTGCCGTGCACGGCATCCTCCTCCAGCACCCGGTGCCCGCCCACATTGACGAGCGGGCCGCGTTCGAGGCCATCGATCCGGCCAAGGATGTCGACGGCGTCACCCTGCACTCGTTCGCCGCGCTGTCACTCGGAGTGCCCGGCTTCGTCCCCGCCACCCCCGGCGGCATCATGCGGCTGCTCGACGCCTACGGCGTCGCCGTGTCCGGCCAGCATGCCGTCGTGCTGGGCCGCAGTCCCATCCTCGGCAAGCCCGCGGGCATGCTGCTGCTGGCCGCCGACGCGACGGTGACGTACTGCCATTCCCGGACTCGCGGCCTGCCCGGCATCGTGGCGACCGGCGACATCGTGGTCGCCGCGGTGGGCCGGCCGGAGTTTGTCCGGGGCAGCTGGCTGAAGCCCGGCGCGGTGGTCGTCGACGCTGGCTACAACCCCGGCAACATCGGTGATGTCGCGTTCGAGGAAGCCGTCGAGGTGGCGAGCGTGATCACGCCGGTGCCCGGCGGCGTCGGGCCGATGACGATCGCGGTGCTGCTAGCGCAGACGGTGGACGCCGCGATCGCGCAGGCGGCTGGATAGGGCGCTCGGCGGCCGACGGCGCGCGACCCTGGCCGCTGACGGCGCGCGACTCTGGCCGCGCGTCAGGAGCCGAGGCGCTGCTCGAGGGCCACCATCTTGGACTGAAGCGCACCGGTCACGCCGGGCCTGATGTCGGCCTTCAGCGTCACGCTGACCCGCGGGGCGCGCGCGGCCACCGCGTCGACAGCCCGCTTGACCACCGCCATGACCTCGTCCCACTCGCCCTCGATAGTCGTGAACATCGCGTCGGTCTGATTCGGCAGCCCGCTGTCACGCACGACGCGGACCGCGTCGGCGACGTAGTCAGCCACGGCCTCGCCGACTCCGAGCGGCGTCACCGAGAATGCGACCAGCATCCGACCTCCTCGCGGCCTACCCCCGTGTGCCGGGGCGCGGACCTCACGATAACCCGCCCCCACCCCGCGCCCCCCTAGCCGGCGCGCCGCTCCCGGCCCCTTCGGACGGCGCTCCCGGCCGCTCTTGCGCGATGGCAATGGTTGCTCTAGAGTAACCGTTCCTGATGAGTAACCAAACTGCGGACCTGGTGTTCGACGCGCTCGGGGAGCCCGTGCGGCGCCGGATCCTGGAGCTGCTGCGAGACGGGCCGACGCCGGTCGGCAAGCTGGCTGACCAGCTCCCGGTGGGGCGCCCGGCGGTCAGCAAGCACCTGCGGGTGCTGAGCGGCGCCGGGCTGATCGAGCATCGCTCGGTCGGGACCCGCAACCTGTATGCCCTCGCCCCCGGCGGCCTCGCTCCGGCCCAGCAGTGGCTGGTCCAGACCTGGGACACCGTGCTCGCCGCATACGCGGCGGAGGTCAGGCGGGCCGCCGCCGCCCCGGTCGGGGATGATCACCGCAGGCCACATCGGGAAGGACGGCAGGCATGACCTCAGTTCCGCTCATCCGCCGCGAGGTGCTGGTCGAGGCCGGCCCGGAGCTGGCGTTCGAGATTTTCACGGCCCGGATCGGGGCGTGGTGGCCGCTGGCCGACTTCAGCGTGCACGGGACGGGCGCGACTGTGTCCTTCTCCGGCGACCGGCTGGTAGAGCGGTCTCCGGCCGGCGAGGCCGCCGTATGGGGCACAGTGACCCGGTGGGAGCCGCCGCACGCGGTCGCGTTCACCTGGCATCCGGGCGCGGGGCCGGACCGGGCCAGCGACGTGGCGGTGACGTTCACGCCGGCGGGCGAGCAAACCGTGGTGACGCGGGAGCATAGCGGGTGGGAGTCCTTCGAGGACCCGGCCGCGGCTCGGGCCGAGTACGACCAGGCCTGGCCAGCGGTGCTGGAGGCGTACCGCGAGGCCGCGGGCGCGGCGGGCCAGCCGGGCCGGCGAGGCTGCCCGGCTGGCCACCGAGGACGACCCGAGCGTGGCCGGGGGGCTGTTCAGCATCACGATCAGCCCGTGGCAGGTCATGCTCGAGGCCTGACCGGCGCGTTCCTGCTCGCGGCCGGCCAGCGCATTTCATTCTCGGGCCCGACGAGCCCGTTCGTCAGTGCTTCGCGGCGTTCTTGACTTTCTTGCCCTTGTGCTTGACCTTGCCGGCGTCCTTCTTGGTCTTGCCCTTGGCCTTCTCCGCCTTGCCCTTAGCCTTCTTGCCCAGACCCATTGACCGTCTCCTTCACCATGCGGCACGACGCTGCCGGCATTGCCCTGCGCCGGCTCACTGGGACCATGTTCCATGCCATGTACGGCTCAAACATGGCGGGATAACCGCCGCGGCCATACGACCGGGAACAGCGGATGATCCAGGACGGCGCCCTCCGCCAGCTGGGCGTCGAGGCCGTCGAACGGCGGTGAGGTACGCCAGCGGCGCGGCGCGTACCGGGCGCCTGCCGATAGGTAGCGCAGCGACAGCACGCGGCGCCGGCCCTGGAAGGGGAAGCCCGGCGCGCCGTGGACGGTCAGGAAATCGAAGAAGATCGCATCGCCCGGTGCCAGGTCGAACCGGCGGAGGTCGAACCAGGCCCGGTCAGCCTCGATGTCAGGCAGCTCCGCCAGGCTGCCTTCGGGAAACCACCTCGCCTCGCCCTTGAGAAAGGTGCGCGGCATGAGCCACGGGCCGCGGTGCGAGCCGGCCAGCAGCTCCAGGGACCCCGCCGCGGGAACCGGATCGACCGGTATCCAGGCGCTGACCCCCGGGCCCTCGACGTTGTAGTACGGCTGATCCTGATGCCAGGGCGTCCGCTGCCTGGTTCCGCCTTCCTTGACCAGGATGTGGTCGTGGTAGAACCGGACCTGCGGCGTGGCCATCAGCCCGGCGGCGATCTCCGGTACCCGCGAATGCCGGGCCAGCCGCTCAAGCTGCGGGACTTGCTGCCACCGGCAGAAGTCCTCGGTGAACGAGCCGGGGTCCTCGCGCCCGCTCGCGACCTGGGCCAGGGGGCCGGGGCGGGCCAGCACGATCTCGACGGCCGCAGCCGCCTCGGCCAGCTCGTCCGCGTCGAGCACGCCCCGCACGCAGACGACCCCGTCGCGCGCGAAAGCCTCGGCCAGCTCCGCGCCCGCCAGCTCCCCGCCGGCCTGCTGCGGATCCATGGCGCCTCCTGGCTGCCCGGCTCTGCCCGTCACGAGCTCGCGTCCGGGCCAACGCGGTAGTGGTAGCGGTGATGATCGCAGAACCCGATGCCGCCGTACAGGGCGCGGGCTCCGGTGTTCTCCTCCTCCACCTGCACGTACAGGCCCGTGGCGCCGCGGTCTGCCGCCAGCGCGGCCAGGGTGGCGCTGACCGCGGTGGCCAGCCCGCGGCGCTGGTGACCGGGATGGGTCTCGATCGCCGTCAGCCCGGCCCAGCCCGCGTCGCCAGCCACCCGCCCGATCGCCACCGTCTGGCCCTCCTCGCGGACGCTGGCGAACGCCTGCCACGGCGCGGACATCAGGAGCCGCCGGCCGACGGGCGGCAGGGCATCACCGCGGTAGTGGTACATCGCCAGCCAGTCCTCGTCCGGCGCGGCTGCGACCGCGACCGCGACGGCGACGGCTGCCGCGACCGGTGCGGCTGGCCCGGCGCAGCTCGCGGCCACCTTCGGCGCCGCCGTCATCACGACCGCCGCTCCCCGGCGCAGCGGCGCGCTGTTGGCCCGTCCGGTGAAGCCGTCGGCCGCGCGCAGCAGCCAGCCGCCCAGCCACTCCTCCTGCGGCGCCTGCCAGCCTCTGGCCGCCCGTGTCTCCAGGTCCGCGATGGAAATGGTGGTGGCCTGCAACCTCCGCGCGCCTCCCGACCGTCGTGCCCGTCGCCCTTCACGCCGCAGTCCATCCTGATCGATTCGCTCCCAGCGCACAACGCGCGCGGTCGGCGCCCTAGTGTCAGACCCTCCCGGGAGGATGGACTCATGCCGGCTCAGTCCTTCTCCATCACGCCGAGCGGTCCGTTCTCCCTGGCGGAGGCCGCTACCTTCGGTTTTGGCCAGCGGCAGGACGACGGGTTCGACGGTGTCATGCGCCTGGCCTTCTGCCTCGACGGGTACGAAGGGCACGCCGGAGTCGAGGTCCGGCAGGACGCCACCCCGGCGGGCGCGGGCACCGTGCACTGCACCGTGCGCACCGCCGGGACCGTGCGCACCGCCGGGCACGCTGACCTTGGCCTGGTCCGGCGCCAGGTCGCGCGGGTGCTGTCTCTTGATCATGATGGCGCCCAGTTCATGCTGGTCGGCGAGCGGGATCCGGTGATCGGCGCGCTGCAGGCGGCGGCGCCGGGCCTCCGGCCGCCGCTGTTCTACTCGCCCTACGAGGCCGCCGCCTGGTCGGTCCTGAGCAGCAGGCGGCCGGCCCGCCAGATGATGGGCGTCCGCGATCGGCTCAGTCAGGCCCATGGCCCGGTGTTCGAGCTGGCCAGCCGGCCGCTGGCCGCGTTTCCCGCCCCGGCCGCCCTGCTGGATGTCGAGTCGTTTCCCGGTATTCCCGACGACAAGATGCGCCGGCTGCACGGTGTGGCCAGCGCGGCGCTAGAGGGCCGCCTGGACGTCGGTCAGCTGCAGCAACTTGGCCCGGAGGCCGCCATGGAGCAGCTCCAGGCGATCAACGGCATCGGGCCGTTCTACAGCTCCCTGATCGTGATCAGGGGCACGGGATTCGCCGACGTCCTGGCCGTCAATGAGCCGCGCGCCCTGGCCCTGGTCGCCCGCCTCTACGGCCTGGACGCCGATCCGTCGCCGGAGCAGTTCCGCGCGCTGGCCGAGCCGTGGCGGCCGTTCCGGACCTGGGCAGTGGTCCTCATCCGGGCGGCGGGCGGACGCATCCTGGACGCGCCGGCGGCGGCCCCGGCCGCCGGCCGCGGGCAGCCCGGAAATACGCGCGGGTAGCTTAGAGGTATGAGCGCGCACACTTCACGGAGCAGGGGCGGGTGGCCGCACGCTGGCAGCGGCCCGGCAGCCATGTCACGTTGACCGCGGACCAGTACGCCGCGGCCACCGGGCTGGTCGAGCGGTCAGCCGCCGCCCAGGTGACCGGCATCCCGGAGCATCCAGCCGACGACGGTCTCTTCGGGCCCGTCAGCGTGACCTGGCGGATCAGCACCGACCTGTCCGGGGTGATCGCCGGGCTCCGGTCCCTGCTGATCCAGGCCCTGCACCCGCTGGCGATGGCCGGCGTCGACCAGCACAGCGACTGGCGGGCGGATCCGGTCGGCCGGCTCGCCGCGACCGCCGCCTACGTCAGCACGGTCACTTTCGGCGAGCGCACCGCGGCCGAGCGGGTATCGGCCCGGGTGCGGCGGATTCACGAGCACGTCCGGGGCGTGGACACGGTCACCGGGCGCCCGTACGCGGCCGGCGATTCCGGCCTGCTGCTCTGGGTGCACGCGGCCATGGTCGACTCGGTCATCGCCGCCAGCAACCTGTTCGGCGCGGGCCTGTCGGCGCAGGACGCTGACCGTTACGTGGCCGAGATGGCGGTCGCGGCCGAGCTGATCGGCGTGGCGCCCGGCGAGATCCCGCACAGCGTCGCCGACCTCGAACGCTATCTGGACGGTGTCCGTCCCGAGCTGCGGTCCACCCCCGCGGCCAGCGAGTCGATGGCCTACCTGCTCGATCCGCCGGGCCTGGATCCCGACATAGCGGAAATCTGGCAGGACGTGCGTGACGGCGCGATCGCGTCGCTCCCGCAGTGGGCGCGTGACCTGTACGGATACGACGCGCCGCCGCTGACCCCCGCCCGGCGCAGCGAGATCCGGCAGGCCCTGGGCGTCCTGGACGCGGTCTACCTGGGCGAGCCCGGCGTGCTGGAGGCCCGGCAGCGCATCGCCCTGCGGATGCGCGCAGCGCAGCGCTCATGAGGCAGCACGCATGAAGCAGCGGCCTATCAGCCGGGCCCGCGTCCGGCGGTCCGGGCGCGGACAGGCGCGTAACCTCGGCGTTGGCCTGGCAGCCGGAGCAGTAGTAACGGCGCTGTCGGCAGCGGTGGTTCGCCGCCGGATCGGCCCCCTGCGGTTTACCCGGGGGCTGGCCGCGGTCCGGCTTGTGCTGCGCGGCGGCGTCCGCTACGCGGGTAACGCGCCCCGGCTGTTCGCGGCGGCCGGGGAGCGCCGGGAGCAGCTCCGCAGCGACCTGGCCCTGCAGACGGCCGAGGATGTCACCGTCACCCTCGGGGCGATGAAGGGCGTCCTGGTGAAGCTCGGCCAGATGGCCAGCTACGCCTATGACGGGCTGGCGCCGCCCGTCCGCCGGACGCTGAGCCGGCTGCAGGACAGCATCCCGCCGATGAGTCCCGAGCTGGCCGCCCAGGTAGTGATCGAGGAGCTCGGGCTGCCGCCGGAGCAGGCCTTCGCGCAGTGGGACCCCGAGCCCATCGCCGCCGCCTCGATCGGCCAGGTGCACCGCGCGATCACTCACGATGGCCGGGCCGTGGCCGTGAAGGTGCAGTATCCGGGCATCGCCGAGACGATGGCGGCCGACCTGGACAACGTCGCGCTGCTGCGCAAGATGCTGAAGATCACCGCGCCGAATCAGGACGTCGACGCGCTCGTCGCCGAGCTGCGCGAGCGCGTGCTCGAGGAGCTCGACTACCGCCGGGAGGCCGCCAACCAGCGGCTGCTGGCCGCCTACTACGACGGGCATCCGACGATCCACGTGCCGGCGATCATCGACGAGCTGTCGACCCGCCGGGTGGTCACCAGCGAGCTGTCGGACGGGGCGCGGTTCGCCGAGCTGGCGACCTGGTCACAGGAGGAGCGCGACCTCGCCGGCGAGACGATCTACCGCTTCGTGTTCCGCAGCCTGTATGAGGTCCACGCGTTCAACGGTGACCCGCACCCGGGCAACTACCTGTTTCACGGCGGCGGCCGGGTGACCTTCCTGGATTTCGGGCTGGTCAAGCACTTCACCCCGGAGGACCTGGACCCGCTGATGCAGATGGCGCGGCGGCTGTGCGTCGACCAGGACCCCGAGGCGTTCCGCGCCAGCCTGGAGGAGGCCGGCTTCCTGGCCCCCGGCGCGCCGCTGAGCACGGCGGCAATCGTCGAGCACCTGGCGGTGTTCTACGAGATGATCCGCGAGTCGCGGACGCTGACCGTGACCGGCGACTACGCCTCCGCGGTGGTCAAGCGGTTCTTCGACGTGCGCAGCCCGGTGGCCGAGTACGCCAGCGTCCCGCGGTCCTACGTCATCCTGCAGCGCATCAACCTGGGCCTGTTCGCGCTGCTCGGCGATCTGCGGGCGACCGCCAACTGGCGGGCCATCGCCGAGGAGATCTGGCCCTTCCTGCAGGCCCCGCCGTCCACGCCGATGGGCGAGGCCGAGGCGCGGTGGCGGACCCGCCGCAAGCTAGCGGCCTGACCGCGGCCCGGCCGCCGGCTGCCTGGCCGGCTGGCGGGCGGGACGCCTCGCTAGAGTGCCACGCAGGCACCTGGCATCCCGGGCCGAGCGCTGGCCGGGAGTGCCCGGCCGCCGTGGCCGCGAAGGGATGATCATGGACGTCCGGCAGTACGTAGACGACAACGCCGCAGAGTTCTTCGGGGCGCTGAGCCAGTGGCTCACCATCCCGTCGATCTCCGCCGACCCGGCCCGGCACGGCGATGTCCGGAGATCCGCGGACTGGCTGGCCGCTCACCTGCGCGAGACCGGCTTCCCGGTCGTCGAGACCTGGGAGACCGGGACGACGGCGGCGCCGGGCCTGCCCGCGGTGTTCGCGCACTGGCCCGCGGCCAGCCTGGCCGCGCCCGTGGTGCTGGTCTACGGCCACCACGACGTCCAGCCGGTCGAGCCGCTGGCCGAGTGGGAGAGCCCGCCCTTCGAGCCGGCCCGGCGCGATGGCCAGCTGCTGGCCAGGGGCGCGTCCGACGACAAGGGCCAGGTGCTCTTCCACGCGCTCGGCACCCGGGCCGCCCTGGCCGCCGCCGGAGCCGACGCGCCGCCGGTCACCCTGAAGCTGCTGATCGAGGGCGAGGAGGAGTCCGGCTCCCCGAATTTCGCCGGGCTGCTGCGCGAACAGGCCGGGCGGCTGGCCTGCGATGTCGTCGTGATCTCTGACACCACGATGTGGTCGGCCGACGTGCCGTCCATGTGCGTGGGCATGCGCGGCCTGGTCGAGGCGGAGATCCACCTGCGCGGCCCGGAGCGTGATCTGCATTCCGGCTCCTTCGGCGGAGCCGTGCCCAACCCGCTGCACGTGCTGGCTGACCTGCTGTCGGGCCTGCACGATGACAGCGGCCGGGTCACGCTGCCCGGCTTCTACGACAGCGTGCTGCCGCTGGCCCGGGCCGAGCGCGAGCTCATCGCGCGGCTGCCATTCGACCAGAAGGCGTGGCTGGCCGACGCAGGCAACAGCGGTGCCCCGGCCGGCGAGGCCGGCTACAGCACGCTCGAGCGGGTCTGGACCCGGCCGACCGCCGAGGTCAACGGCATGTGGGGTGGCCACACCGGGCCGGGCGGCAAGACGATCATCCCGGCGCAGGCGCACGCCAAGCTGTCGTTCCGGCTGGTGGCCCGCCAGGAGCCCGCGAAGGTGGTGGCCGCGCTGCAGCAGTACGTGCGGGATGCCGCCCCGCCGGGCATCGAGGCCGCCGTGACCTCCTCCGGTCACGGGGTACGGCCCGCGTTCTCGCCGGTGGACTCGGTGGCCGTGCAGGCGGGCCGTCGCGCGATGCAGCGCGCCTTCGGTACCGAGGTGCTGTTCACCAGGGAAGGCGGCAGCGGCCCGGAGGCCGACCTGGCCGAGATCCTGGGCGCGCCGCTGGTGTTCGTCGCCGTGGGGCTCGATTCCGACCGGATCCACGCGCCGAACGAGAAGGCCGACATGGCACTGCTGCTCAAGGGCGCACAGGCCGCCGCCTACCTCTGGGACGAGCTAGCCGCCGCCGGCGCCGAGCTCACGGCAGACCGGTGAGCCGCGGCACTAGATCGGCTGACGTGGCGGTGGCGCATACCGCGCTGCCGCGGCTGGCTCTGGCCCGCGGTGAGGTCGACCGGGCTGCGCACCGGCGCGACGACGAGCAGTGGCTGGCCGCCGCCTGGGCTGATCCGGGCACCCGCGTGCTGGTCGTGGAGGGCGGTCGCGCCCTGGTCGGCTTCGGCTCCGATGGCGCTCACCTGGTGTTTCTCCCGCCTGAGCAGGCCCCCGAGGGCGTCCGGTTCCTGCTCGGCGTGGCCGCCGACGGCGTCGTCTATCTTGGCGTCGCGGGTCCCCTGCCCGAGTCGGCGCAGGTCGTGGGCGTCGAGGTGCGCCCGGCCCCGCTGCGGGAGGCCGGCCCGCTGCTGTCCGACCGGGACGCCGGCCTCATGACCCACGCGGTCGCGCTGGCGAACTTCCATGACTCGCATCACTTCTGCCCGCGCTGTGGCGAGCCCAGCAAGCCTGTGTCGGCGGGGCACGCGCGGCGCTGCACCGTCGAGGGCACCGATGAGTTCCCGCGCTCGGACCCGGCCATGATCGTCCTGGTGACCGATCCCGGCGATCGCTGCCTTCTCGCCCGTAACGCCGCGTGGCCCGCCCACCGGGTCTCCATCCTGGCCGGCTTCGTGGAGGCGGGGGAGTCCGCCGAGCAGGCGGTAGCCCGCGAGGTGCACGAGGAGACGGGCATCACCGTCGGACAGATCCGTTACCTCGGTAGCCAGCCCTGGCCAATGCCGCAGAGCCTGATGCTGGCCTTCCGAGCCGAGGCCCCCGGCAGCCTGGAGATCACGGTCGATCAGGAGGAGATCGCCGAGGCCCACTGGTTCAGCCGGGAGGAGCTGGCCGCCGCCATCGCCGATGGCTCGATCCTGCTGCCGCCGCCGGTCTCCATCGCTCACCAGATCATCCAGTCCTGGTACGGTGCGGAGCTGCCTGGCAGCTGGTGACAAACCCGTCTCCACGGCCGCCACCGCGCCGGTGCCGGCGGCGGCCGGGAAGATCGGGCCGCGGCCGCCGGTTGGGGTACTGGTGTGAATCAAGAACGCGTATTTTCCGAGGCCAGCGCAGCTGAGCCGGACCAGGCCGCCGGCGAGGGGCGATCGCGGGGGAGCCGGCTGCTGTGGGGGACTGACCGCTGGACCGGGCGCCCGATCACGGCCCTGACCGTGCTGGCCGGCGTGCTGGTGTGGGTGATCGTCAGCGCCGCGTACGGCTTCCCGGGCGCGTGGGAGCGGATCTTCCAGACGCTGGTCGCCGCGGTGACGGTCGTGATGGTCTTCGTCATCCAGCACACGCAGGCCCGCCATCAGGCAGCCACCCAGCGCAAGCTGGACGAGATCCTGCGGGTGCTCCCGGAAGCCGATAACTCGCTGCTGGCCCTCGAGCACGCCTCCGACGAGGAACTGCGCGACACCCACCAGCAGCACCGGCAGATCCGGCAGACCGCACTGCAGGAGCAGGCCGCGCTGGCCGACCAGGTGTCCAGCCAGTGAGCTGCCGGCAGCAGCCCGCCAGGCCGCCGGGCCGGATCGCCGGGGCTAGGCGGGCGCCAGCTTGCGCAGCGAGTGGGTGATCTCCGCTCCGGGCGCGGGCAGCAGGCTGATGACCGGCGTGTCCAGGCCGTACTCCTGGTACTGCGCCACCCGCTCCCGGCAGGTCTCCAGCGAGCCGTGGATGACCAGGTCGTCGACGACTTCATCCGGGATCGCGGCCAGGGCGCCCTTCCGGTCGCCCGCCGCCCAGGCCGCCAGCATCGGCGCGAGCAGCTCGCCGCGGCCGAGCCACTCGTGGAAGGCCGCGTAGACCGGGACCGTGAGGTAGGCCGCCAGGACCCGCCTGCCGATAGTCCGGGCCAGGTCCGTGTCGGTCGTGGGGCAGACGAAGACCCGCGCGATCAGCTCGCAGTCCGGGCCCGCGGCCTCGCGGACCTGGGGGACATCGGCCGGCGAGAGCCAGTTCGTGATCGCCGCGTCCGCCTCCTTGGCCGCGAGCTTCAGCATTCCCGGCCGCAGCGCCGCCAGGGCCAGAGCCGGCGGCACCTCGGGGGCCGGGTCGAGCCGGAACCCGTGCACGGCGAACGTCTCGAACCGCTGATCGACCTTCTCCCCGGCCAGCGCCAGGCGCAGGAATTGCAGCATGTCCCGGGACCGCTGGAGCGGCTTCTCGAACGGGATCCCGTTCCACTGCTCGACGGCCACCTGGGACGACGTGCCGATCCCCATGACGAACCGGCCCGGCGCCAGGCTCGCGAGCGTCCCCGCGCTGACCGCGAGCGCGACGGGCGCCCGGGTATAGACGCCGGCGATCGCGGTGCCCAGCCGCAGCTCCGGTGCCCACTGCGAGGCCAGCACCAGCGGCGTGAACGCGTCCACCCCGTTCAGCTCCGCTGACCAGGCGTCGGTGTACCCCAGGATGGGCAGCGCCGTGACGATCTCGCGCTGGTCGGGCAGGCTGAGTCCGTGGAGCGGGAGCGTGATCCCCCAGCGCTGCGATCTGTCCATGTGGTGCTTCCTCCCAGGGTTCCGGTGCCTGCCATTGTGGCGGATTTCGGATCACCGCCAGCGGGCGGGATGCCGACCCAGCCCCCGGCCGGGCCCAGGCCCCGCGCCGCCCCGGCCACGCCGGTGCTGGCTTGCCGGGCGGTGTAGCAGGGCCGTGGCAGGCCGGCGGTCTGGACGGTGATGTCCCAGGCGGGAACTCGGTGCTGAGCTGCTGGCAGGTGGCCAGGGACCCGGCCAGCTCATCGGCGGCCGGGCTGGTGTCGGTGAGGTCGAACCCGGCGAGGATGAGCGCGGTCTCGATCTCGGTGATCCGGCGGGGTCCCAGGCCGCGGATTTCGGTGAGGCGGTGCTGGCGGCAGAGCCGGGCGGCGTCCCCGGCGGTGCGGGCGTCGGCGGCGGCGTGGCGGAGCGGGTTGAGGGCGCTGGGGGACAGGAGCGGCCGCAGGCAGTCGAGCGGGCAGTCGGGGGTGCTGGCGTGCCCGGCGCGGGTGCAGGGCTGCGGGGCGGAGGTGCTGGCGGCGGGGTCGGATGCAGGACGGCCGGCCGGCGACAAGTAAGAACCGGAACGCGTCGTAGAAGGTATCCCACTGGCAGAAGCCCAGGGCCACCGACGTCAGCGTCTCATACAAGCGAACCGTGCCGAGAAGCGTCCCCTGGTCACAGAACACCCGGGCGAATACCCGGCCGGCGCGGTTATTCCTGGCGCTTCTCGAAGCGGCTGACCGCGATGAGGCCGGCGATGAAGACCGCCACCATCGCCAGCAGCAGGGCCAGTTGTGAGGTGCTGATCCTCGCTTGCCCCGTGCTGCTGGGGGTTAGCACGAAGAGGATCCGCCGGATGACGGCCACCAGCCCGACGACGATGAACGGCTGGGCGATCAGCCGGTGCGCGCGCAGTGACAGCGCCACCGTGTGCACGATCTCCACCAGGATCAACACGAGCAGGACGCGGTCTAGCAGGAAGGTGGCCTCGTCCAGGATCGGCGCCTTGGCTGACACGCTGTGCGCGAAGTCGTAGATGCCGGAGATCAGCAGGACCCCGGCCAGTGCGATCAGCACGATGCCGACGATCACCGTCACGATGTCCTGGGCGTGCTCCAGGGCCCAGATCGACCCCTCCACGCTGCGGATGCTGTGCCGCCGGGATACCGGGCCGCCCGGGGTCGCGGCGGGATCGGCGGCCACAGGGGGGTCAGTGGGCGGAGCGAGATCGGGCGGAGCTTTGGCGAGGTCCGCTGGCGCCCCCCGCGGCTCGCCCGCGGGGCCCGTGCTCAAGGTCGGCATCTGCCCATGATGGCCGATGCGATCCGCCGGGAGAGGTGCGATGACCTTTCCGCCGGTCAGGCGATGTCGTCGCCGTCGCGATCCGCCTCCAGCTCAGCCAGGTCAGCGGGAATTACCTGCGAGACCGCGGAGGTGCCGGCCACTGGCCGGCGCCTTGTGCACCACCCTGCTAGCTGCAACCGGCATCACGAACAAGAGCCTTGGACCGTACCGGGTACGGTCCAATCGCAACCCCTATGGCGCGGAGGATCGGTCGTGATCATGAAGGGGACTGAGCGGCGGCCCGATCAGGTCGGCCATCTGGTCGACCGCGTAGCCGAAGAAGTCGTCGCTCGGGTCGGCCGTGCCGACCAGCTGCCCGAACAGCTCGAAGCTGATCATGCCGAACAGCTGGGTCCAGGCGATCAGCGCGCGGGCCAGCACCGGTGCCGGGACCCCCGGAGCGATGGCGGCGCTCAGCGCCTCGGCCTGCCCGGCTAGCAGGCCCGGCAGCGGCGGCCCGGAGGCCGGGTCCGCCTGATCCGCCACCTGCCCGTCCGCCTGATCCGCGGCCCGCCCGTCTGCCCGCCCGGCCGTCTGCCGCGGTCGCGGACCGGCCGGCTGCCCCGCTTCCAGGCCCCCCGGCCGGCCTGCTCCCTGGCTGGCAGCTTGCGGCCAGGCTTCGGCCAGCAGCCCGCCGAAGACCACCGCGACCCGCGCGGCCGAGGCGATGGTCTCCTGCGGAGCCTGGTAACCGGGGACCGGTGAGCCGTAGATGAGCGCGTACTCGTGCGGGTGGTCGATGGCCCAGGCGCGGATGGCCTGGCAGCAGGCCCGCCAGCGGCGGCGGGGGTCGTCGGCCGGCCGGGCGGCGGCGGCAGCCTCGGCGCCGGCTCCGAGCGAGTCGTAGGCGTCGATGATCAGTGCCGTCAGCAGGTCGTCCCGGCTCGGGAAGTACCGGTACAGCGCCGAGGAGACCATGCCCAGCTCGCGGGCGACCGCGCGCAGCGACAGCCGCTGCGCTCCCTCGGCGGCCAGCTGACGGCGTGCCTCCTCCTTGATCTCCCGGGTGATCTGGGCCCGGGCCCGCTCGCGCGCGTTCTGGCCGGCGCTCCGCGTGTTCGTCATGGGACCAGTCTGGCACTTCCGAGATCAGTGTTCAATTAAGAGAGCGTTGCTCTTGACCTGCGCAGGATCTAGCGGAACACTGATCTTAAGAGAGATCACCGATCTCGTAACGGCAGCCAGGCCGGTACTAGAACTCCAGGAGCAGCCATGTCTGACAGCAGCACTCGTTACGCCGTGCCGGCCACCGCGCCGGGCCGCCTGATGAACAAGCTGTTCAACTCCCTGGTCGCCAGGCTCACCAAGGCCGGGATCAGCGTGCTGGGCAGCCGGGTCCTCTACGTCCGCGGCCGCACCAGCGGCCAGTGGCGCACCACCCCGGTCAACCTGCTGACCTACCAGGGAGGCCAGTACCTGGTCGCGCCGCGCGGGCACACCCAGTGGGTCCGGAACATGCGGGTGGCCGGCGGCGGCGAGCTGCGGGTAGGCCGGAAAGTGGAGAAGTTCACCGCCACCGAGCTGGCCGACTCCGACAAGCCGCAGGTGCTCCGGGCCTACCTGCAGCGCTGGAAGATGGAGGTCGGCGTTTTCTTCAACGGCGTCGGGCCCGACGCCAGCGACGCCCGGCTGCTGGAGATCGCCCCCGGCTACCCCGTATTCCGCATCACCATCAGGTGAGAGGCCCGCGCCCGGCCCGGCTCGTCAGAGCCGGGCTTCCGCGGCGCGCCGGCTCAGCTCGCGCAGCCGGGCGCTGGTTTCCTCGTCGGCCGGGGTGTAGGTCACCATCCTGGTGCCGAGCCGCTGGCCCAGCCACAGATGGGTGTAGTTCAGCCGGAGCAGCCCGACCTCCTGGTGCAGGTAGCGCTTGGTGAGGTTCTCCGGGGCCGCAACCTCGTGCCGTTCCCAGAGCTCGGCGAACTCCGGCGATGCCTTCAGCAGCCGCGACACCAGGCACTTCCAGGCTGGCTCGGCGACATGGTCGGCCATGGCCGCGCGGTACTCGGCCACCATCCGCCGGGTGGCGTCGGGCCAGTCGATGATGGCCACGCGGTGCGCCGGGCTGGTGAAGATCCGCCAGAGCGAGTTCCGCTCCTCGAACGGCAGGTCGCTCAGCGGGCCCATGAGCCGCTCATAGGTGGCGTTGTAGGAAAGGATGTCGTAGCGGGCGTTGCGGACGCAGGCCGGGTAGGGCTCCAGCTGATCCAGGAGCAGCTGGAGCACGGGCGGTACCGCCTGGCAGTCGCCCTCGGCCGTGCCGTCCGGCGCGTCGGCCAGCCGGAACAGGTGCTCGCGCTCATGCGGATCCAGCAGCAGCGTGCGGGCGACCGCGTCCAGCACCTGCGGTGACGCGTTGATGTCGCGACCCTGCTCCAGCCACGTGTACCAGGTGACGCCGACCCCGGCGAGCGTGGCCACCTCTTCCCGGCGCAGGCCGGGCGTGCGCCGCCGGGCGGCCGGCGGCAGGCCGACCTGCTCCGGGGCAATCCGCTCCCGGCGGCTGCGCAGGAACCCGGCCAGTTCCCTGCGGCGCAGCAGCAGGTCATGGCGGGCCGCCGCGCGCCGTCCGTCCGGGGCGGGGCGGCTGTCGGCCGCGGGCCGGGCCGCAGTAGCTGGCGTACTCATGACTACCATCTTGCCATGGGTTCAATGGGGTTGCCAGGTACCTCCACTACCAGTATCAGCAGGCTCTAGTACCCGGCTGAGAAAGGCAGCCAGTATGACGGTATGCCCTCACCACTGGATTCCGCTGACGTCGCTACGACCAGCCTCGGCCCCCCGCCGGAGCTGACCGCGGGTCCCGCGACCGACCGTCTCCGCCCCCTTCTTGACCACCTCCGCGCCGGGCGCCCCGCCCCGGCGCTGCTCACCGCCACCGGCCTGTTCGTCGTGCTGGTGGGCGTCCTGCTGCCGATGGTCGACTTCTTCATCGTCAACGTGGCGCTCCCGACGATCGGCCGGGACCTGCACCCCAGCCCGCCGCTGCTGGAGCTGGTCGTCTCGGGATACGCCACCGCCTACGCGCTGCTCCTGATCCTGGGCGGCCGGCTGGGCGACAGCCTGGGCCGCAAGCGGCTCTTCCTGCTTGGCATGGCCGCCTTCACGATCACCTCGCTGGCCTGCGGCCTGGCCCCCACGGCGCTGTTCCTGGTCGTCGCGCGGGCGGCGCAGGGCGCGTCGGCGGCGCTGATGGTGCCCCAGGTCCTGGCCACGATCCAGGCCGCCACGACCGGGGAGCGCCGGGCGCGGGCGCTGGGCCGGTACGGGGCCACCGGCGGCATCGCCGCTGTCCTGGGCCAGCTGCTGGGCGGCCTCCTGGTGTCGGCGAACCTCGACGGCACCGGGTGGCGGCCGATCTTCCTGGTGAACGTCCCGATCGGGCTGGCCGGGCTCCTGCTGGCCAGCCGCCACGTGCCAGACAGCCGGGCGGCCGTGGCGGCCCGGATCGACGTTCCGGGAACGGTGCTGCTCGGCGTGACCGTGCTGGCCGTGCTGATCCCGCTGACCGAGGGCCAGGCGCTGCGCTGGCCGGCCTGGGCGATCGGGCTGCTGGCCGCGGCACCGCTGGCGCTGGCCGCGCTCGCCGCGGTAGAGCTGCGCGCCGAGCGAGCTGGCCGGTCGCCGCTGGTGCCGCCCTCGCTGCTGCGGCATGCGAGCATGCGCAGCGGGCTGCTGCTGGCGCTGCCCTTCTTCGCCGGCTTCGGCGCCTTCATGTTCTGCTACGCCCTGCTGGTCCAGCAGGGCCTGCATGACAGCCCGCTGGTCGCCGGGGCCGGGCTGGTGCCGATGGCGGCAGCCTTCCTGCTCGCCTCCCTGTCCACCTCGAGGCTGCTGGCCAGGTTCGGCGCCCGCGTCCTTGCGGCCGGGGCGGCGGCGCAGGGCGCGGGCCTGGTCATCCTCGGCCTGACGGTGCTGGCGGACTGGCCGCACGTGTCGGTCCTCGTGCTGGCTCCCGGCATGGTGGTGGCCGGCTTCGGCCAGGGCCTGGTCATGAGCCCGCTGTTCGGCCTGGTGCTCTCCGAGGTGCCGCCGGCGGTGGCCGGCGCGGGCGGCGGCGTGCTCACCACCACCCAGCAGACCGCCCTGGCGCTCGGCGTCGCCACCCTCGGCACGCTATTCCTGGCGCTGGCCAGGGACGGGGCGGGGATGCGCGACGGGTTTCTGGTCGTCGTGGCCGTCCAGGTCGTCATCGCGGCGGGCCTGGGCCTTGGTGCCCGCCGCCTGCCGGGCTGGCGCGCCGGCTGACGCCGCGCGCTGAGAGCGGTCCGGGCCGCGCTGGTGACAGCGCGGCCCGGACTCCCCGGCGGTATCGCGGCCCTCGCCCGGATCAGCAGACCGTCGCCTGCCCGGCCCACGGACACGGGGACACGGTGGTCAGCCCGCCGATGTCCAGGCCCTCGCGCCAGATCACCCTGGCGCGTCCCGTCCAGGCGGAGATGGCCAGGAAGCTGCCCGCGGAGGTCGCCCCGTAGAGCTGGCGCCCCGCGGCCACCAGTCCCCACACGCGGTGGTAGCCCGTCCGGCCCACGATCCGGGCGGCTCCCGTGCGCACGTTGACCGTGGCCAGGATCGACTCGGCTGAATGCGGCCGGGTCACGGTGGCGTAGAGCCGGTGGTTAGCGAAGACGAGATCGCCCGACGAGCCGAGGCCGTGCCCGTACCGGCCGATAACGGCGGCCCGGCCGGTCCGGGGATTGACCCGGAAGAATTCCCCGTGCTGGTCAGCACCGTAGAGGGCGTCAGTTCCCGGCTGGGTGGCCAGCGCGTTGGCGGCCGTGATGCCGAGCGACCCGATCTTGTGCCGGGCCCCGCTGGCGGGGCTCAGCCGGTACAGAGCCGTGAAGCTAATGGCGTAGAGGATCCCGTGCCGGAAGGCCAGGTCGGTGAGCCTGGTCCCGGCGCGGCCGGCCAGGACGGCCCGGTGCGAGCGCGGGTACAGACGGTAGAGCGCGCTGTCGGCGGCGAACGTGACGCCGTAGACCAGCCGTGGCGGCATGGGCCTGGCCGGCGCGGCGCTGGCCGCCGCGGGAGCCAGCGTGAGCGTGCCTGCGGCAGCCAGCGTGAGCACGGCGGCCAGCGGACGTTGTAACAGCAGTTTCCGGAATCTCGCATAGGACGTCATGGCTAGCCCCCGGGCCATCTCAGAAAGTAATCAGCAACTGGCCGATAGTAACAGCGCCCTGGTCAGGACGGCCTCACCTGGCCAAGGCCGACTTCCCGGCGGTTGAGGGCTTCCCGGCGGCAGGGCTACCCGGCAGGTGCGGGACTCCCGGCCGGTCAGCCGGTCAGCCGGTCAGGGCCAGGGTGGCGCCGGTTGGGTCGACCAGCCGGTGGCAGCCCGGCGCGGCCGGGAACTTGGCCAGCGGCCCGCGGACCCGAGCCTTGGGTCCGTCAGGGCCGGTCAGGATCGCCCCGTCCGCGGCGCTGGCCACCAGCTCATCGCCGACCCGCAGCAGGACCGCGCCGTCCCGGCTCGCCGACACGGCCGTCCGGCCGGCCCGGAGCGCCTCCAGGATCGCCGCCGGGTCGTCGGCCTCCGCCTCGGCCCAGGTGGTCGGGGTGCCCGGCAGCGCGTCGTTTCCCGGCCGGTGCCAGTCGCTGCCGCCGACCGGGATCGCCGCCGGATCCCAGGCCATCCACCAGCCCAGGGGAGTGGTCCAGTGGGTGTCCAGCCAGCTCCAGTGCCAGACCTCCAGCAGCGGCGGCCGGCGCTTCATCGGCGTGGCCCAGCTCACGTGGCCGCCGATCGGGTGGTTAACCGACAGCAGGCCGCCAGCCTGCTCGGTGGCCTCCAGCCAGGCATCTGGCGGCTCGCGGAAGTCGACCCAGCCGATGTCGCCGAGCGCGTTGGCGTGCCCGGTGTCGATCGTCAGCTCCTGGCCGGGCACCAGCACGATGCCGTGCGCCGCCGCCGCCGCGGGCAGTTCGGCATGGTGGCTGACGGTGTTGTGATCGGTGACCGCGATGAACTCCATGCCCTGTCCGGCCGCGAACCTGGCCAGCTCGGGCACCGTCATCACGCCGTCCGAATGCACGGTGTGCGTGTGCAGGTCGCCGGCCAGCCAGCGGCGGCCGGCGGCGGCCGGCAGCTCACGGTGCGGCGGCCGGTCGAGCAGCGGGGGCAGGTCCTGGGGGACCGGGTCGGGCGTCAGCTCGCCGGGCGTGCTGGAGACCTCCACGGTCACCCGGTACTCGGCGCCGCCCGGCGGCACCCGGTACAGCCCGATCACCACGTGCCAGGTCCCCGGCTCCAGCTCGCCGGGCAGGTAACCCGGCGTCGCCACGCCGGGGCAGATCACGAACGACCGGCGCGCGCCGCCGGACCAGCCGCGGAAGCCGTCGGCACCCATGCAGCCCAGGTCCATGACCGCGCCGGACCGCTCGTACTCCAGCTCCGCGCCCAGTGCGCAGGCGCCGGGGGGCACATCCACTGGCAGGTACTGCCACGCCGAGACGAAACGATCTTCCAGGGTCCAGCGCCCGAGGTGCCGCGTAACGACCATGGGCTCATCTGATCAGACATCCGGTCCGGAGGCGACC
>Ga0208589_1000006_pt1 | contig 121148 bp, 131 predicted proteins | sample NGESurshal092012_2_FD_184486 | JGI IMG/M metagenome (GOLD analysis project Ga0208589, IMG submission 184486) | Arctic peat soil microbial communities from Barrow, Alaska - NGEE Surface sample F53-2 shallow-092012 (SPAdes) | ecosystem: Environmental > Terrestrial > Soil > Wetlands > Peat ...
TGGTGGGCGTGTCGGTGGTGAACTCGAGCTACGACGAACAGCCGGTGACGCTGACGATCCACGTGACGCCGCTCAACAATCGAGGCACGGCCTTCGCACAGACGATGAAGACGACGCTGGGTCCCCTCGGGGCTTTCGCCTTTATTCCGGGCGGTATTCACACCGTCGCGAGCGAGCGCGCTCGGATCGTGTTGACGCTGTCGGGCGCGCGGGCCGCGCCGGGCAAGGCCATCTCGGAGACCTACCAAATGCAGATGTCGCCGTCGGGAACCTCATAGAGAGATTGAGTTACTGGTGAGTTCGCGTACGATGGACGGGCCCCTAAAAGTGAATCGAGGAACTGTGCCGCAGTCCATTACCGTGACCGATAACCGCACTGGTGAGACGCGAGAGATCCCCATTGAGAACGGTGGCATCGCCGCGAACGAGTTCTCAAAACTCCTACCCGGCATCTGGTTCTACGACCCGGGCTTCATGACGACGGCGATGGCCGAGTCATCCATCACGTACATCGACGGTGACGCGGGCATCCTGCGATACCGCGGTTACCCCATTGAGCAGCTCGCCGAGAAGTCGACGTACGTTGAAGTCGCCTACCTGCTCTTGCACGGTGAGCTACCGAACGCCGAGCAGGCCGCCGATTGGGAAAAGGAGATCACGTACCACACGTACATCCACGAGAACGTGCGAAAGCGTTTCCTGGAAGGTTTCAACTACGACGCGCACCCGATGGGCATGTTGGTCTCCGCGATCGCGGCGCTGTCCACGTACTACAAGGACGCCAAGGACCTTGACGACCCCGAGATCTTGCACAAGCAGATCGTGCGACTGATCGCGAAGATGCCTACGCTGGCCGCCGCCGCGCACCGCTTCAGCGTCGGCATGCCTTTCGTCTACCCCGACAACTCGATGTCGTACGCGCAGAACTTCCTCTCCATGATGTGGAAGGTCGCCGAGCCTCGCTACGAACCGGATCCGGTTCTCGCCCACGCGCTCGACGTCCTATTCATCTTGCACGCCGACCACGAACAGAACTGCGGCACGACGGCGATGCGTGTAGCTGGTTCGTCGCACGCTGATCCCTACTCGGCGACCGCCGCCGCGACGGCGGCGCTGTACGGCCCGCGACACGGTGGGGCCAACGAAGCGGTACTGAAGATGTTGATCAAGATCGGCAGCATCGAGAACGTGCCGGCCTTCGTCGAGACGGTGAAGCAGGGAAAGACCCTTCTCGAGGGGTTCGGACACCGGGTCTACAAGAACTTCGATCCCCGTGCCCAGATCATCAAGAAGATCGCCGATGACGTCTTCAGCGTCACCGGCAAGAATCCACTGCTCGACATCGCGCTCAAGCTCGAAGAGGTCGCGCTCGCCGACGACTACTTCATCTCACGTCGTCTCTATCCCAACGTGGACTTCTACTCGGGTCTTATCTATCAGGCGATGGGCTTTCCGATGGAGATGTTCACGGTGCTCTTCGCCATTCCCCGTACGTCGGGGTGGCTCGCGCACTTCCAGGAACTTCTCGCGCAGGACACGAAGATCGCTCGACCTCGTCAGCTCTACGTCGGGGCCGACGTTCGTGACTTCGTTCCCATGCACCAGCGCGACTAGCGCCTAGTTCGTCGCGACTTTCTCGGCGCCGTTCTGGGTCAGGCGGGTCAATCCCTCTTGGACCATTGATACCTTCAATTCGCCGTCCCTCGAGAACAAGAACCCTCTCGCGAGCCCACGTCCGCCGAAAGCGATGGGCGACTCGGTGTCGTAGAGCAACCATTCGTCGGCGCGCAGGTCGTGGTGGAACCACATGCAGTGGTCGAGGCTCGCGCCCATGAAGGAGCCGTCGTCCCACTTGATCGAGTGGGGTTTCAAGATGGCGTCGAAGAGACTCATGTCGCTCGCGTAGGTAACGACGCAGGCGTGCAACAAAGGATCGTCGGGCAACGTGCCGTCGGCCTTGATCCAGATCTGTTGGCGAGGATCCTTCGAACGATTCGGGCTCCAAGGAAGTTCTCCGAGGAAACGCTGATCGATGGGGTGGGGTCGACTGAACCACTCGTCGACGTCACCGAACTCGCTTTGGACCCGATTGAAGAGAGAGTCCACGGTCTCTGGTCCGGGGACGACGGGCATGGGGATCTGGTGCTCGATGCTGATCTCGTCGGTGTGAAAACTCGACTGCATGTTGTAGATCGCCCTGCCGTGCTGTACTGCTACGACGCGTCGTGTCGAGAAACTTTTCCCGTCGCGGATGCGGTCGACTTCGTAGAGAATGGGCGTCGTGGGGTCGCCGGGACGCAGAAAGTACGAGTGCAACGAGTGAACTCGTCCCCGGTCCACCGTGCGACCGGCCGCCATGAGCGCTTGGGCCGCCACTTGGCCGCCGAACGTTCGTTGGCGCTCTTCTTTCGGGTTAATGCCTCGATAGACGTTCACCTCAATGGTTTCGAGGTCGAGCAGGTGGACGAGAAACTCGAGGGCCTCAGACATAGAGCCATTGTTGCACCTGACGTCACCTGGTCCGGATGGGCGAGCCCGGTAGACTCCATCCAATGATCGAACGACTTCGTGCCTTGATGACGTGGTCACGCACGCACCAAGGCAAGAAGATGGTGCGCTACGTTCTCGGCTCGGTGATCGCGACGGGCGTCTCGTTCACGTCCATCGCCGTCCTCTATGGCTTTCGCATCATCCCTGGCGTCATCTGGGCGACGCTGGCCGGTAACTTAATCGCGACCCTGCCCGCGTACCACCTCAATCGGACATGGACCTGGGGCAAGCGCGGCCGTAGTCACTTTCGTAATGAGATCGTGCCCTTCTGGAGCATGTCGTTCCTCGGCATCGCCTTCTCTCAGTTCGGTGCGTTCTGGTCTCGGGCCGAGGTGCACTCGCACACGTGGAGCCACTTGGCGAACACCGCGCTCGTCACCGGCACGAACCTGGTCTGCTTCGGGGTCTTCTTCATGTTGAAATTGGCGGTCTTCAACAAGATCTTTCACGTCAACAAGCTTGAACTCATCGACGAGCACCTCACCCTGGAGGAGCGGACTGCTCTCTAGTCGTTCCGTGGAGTAGCTCGACGTACTTTGCGGATTGACCCCGTTTCGACCTCCTTCGGTCGGCGAAACACGGCGAGCGCGCTTCCAACACACCCCGTGGCGACAAGTAAGTTAGCAACGATGAAGTATTCACCCAGCTCGGTGATGGAGTGGTCGCGCACGCACCAGGGCAAGAAAATGATCCGCTACACGCTGACCTCTGGCGTCACGACGGCGGTCTCCTTCAGCGCGGTTGCCGGACTGTACGGACTACGAATTATTCCGGGCGTCATCTGGGCGACGCTGACGGGCAACATCATTGGTATGTTGCCGGCGTATCAATTGAATCGCCGCTGGACGTGGGGCAAGAAGGGCCGCAGCCTCTTTCGCCTCGAGGTGCTTCCCTTTTTGATCATGTCGATCCTCGGCATCGCGTTCGCCCAACTCGGCGCGTGGTTCGCCAAGAATGAGGTGAATTCGCACCAGTGGAGTCACTTGGCGAACACGGGCCTCGTCGCGGGCATCAATCTGGTGTGCTTCGCCGTGTTCTGGGTGTTGAAGCTCATCGTCTTCAATCGAATATTTCACGTCCATCCGCTCGAACAGATGGAAGAGCACCTCGCCGTCGAGGAGAAGACCGCGATCTAATCGCGAAAGTTCGTGAACTGCAGGGGGACGTCCAAATCGGCCTCTTTGAAGACGGTCATGGCGCGCTGAAGGTCGTCGCGCTGCTTACCCGTCACGCGGACGTGGTCGCCTTGGATGGACGAGCTAAGACTCTTCAGTCCCATGTCCTTCACGAGCTTGTTGATCTTTTTTCCGACGTCTTGGCTGATGCCCGCCTTCAGCGCCACCTTTTGACGGGCACTGTTGTGACTGGCCTCTTCGATCTTTCCGGCGTCGAGCGACTTCAGAGACACCGATCGCTTGACCATCTTCTCTTCGAGCAGTTGGTACAGCGCGCGCAACCGGTCCGCGGTCGTCGCGCTCAGGGAGAGTTCCTTCTCCGAGAACTCGATGAGGGCGTCGGTGCCCTTGAAGTCGAAGCGCGTCGTCGCCTCGCGGTTGGCTTGATCGACGGCGTTGCGTACTTCTTGGAGGTCGACTTCTGAGACGACGTCAAAACTAGGCATGGTCAAATGGTAGAGGCTCGGACCTGTTTGGCAGCGGGGTCGTCGCGGGAAGTAGAATTTACGACGGGTCAGTGCCCGAGTGGCCAATGGGATCTGGCTGTAAACCAGACGGCTTAGCCTACGGGGGTTCAAATCCCTCCTGGCCCACCACGGTCAATCCTTCCTTGGGGGGATTGACCACGTCGCACTTTGCGTTGGCGAAACGGCGAAGTACGGTGTCACTGATCGTGGCGAAAGGAGTTTCGTGGGTCGAGTGAACTCGTTGGCGAGAGCCGTGCGACGCTCGTACGAACGCGTGGCGACCCGTTTTGAGTCGGGCGTCGAACTCCTCGAACACCGCTACACGCCACTCGGTCGATTCACGCCCGGTCCCTTCGAGGGCTGGGGATTCCTCTGGCAACCCGCGGTGCTGGGTTTCGTCGCCATGACCTCGATCCTCGCGGGCGTCTCCTTCACGAACTCGCCGTTCAAGCTCAACATGGCGAACACCTGGTTCTTTGGTGAACCCTCGGCCAGTCAGGTCGGCACGCCGAGCTTGACGAAGTACATCCTCTCGGTCGTTCTCGTCTACGGCGGTCTGCTGTTGTTGATGCGGGTGTGGCTCCGACTTGCTGAGGTCATGAAACTGCACGTCGGGGCGGGACTCAAGCCGTTGTGGTGGATCCTTGGCCTCTGGTCGTTGCCGATGATCGTCGCGCCGCCCCTCTTCTCGCGCGACGTCTTCAGTTACGCGGCGCAAGGCGAGATGACGGCGCACCACATCAGTCCTTACCTTTACGGTCCGTACACCCTGGGCGGCGGACCGTGGGTCCCACCGGTCGATCAGTTGTGGGGCAACACGCCTGCGCCCTACGGCCCCTTCTTCCTCTTCCTCGACGGCACGATCGACCGCATCGCGAACCACTACGAGCTCGGCATCGTGGTGGGACTTCGACTCCTCGAGGTCTTCGCCGTCGCCATGATCGGCTACGGCGTCACGATCCTCGCGAAGGGGCTCGGACGCGACCCGGGCGAGGCGTTCGTCTTGAGCGCGATGAACCCACTGGTGCTGCTCACCTTGATCGGCGGCGCGCACAACGACGCGATCATGACGGGGTTCCTCGTCGTCGGCTTGGGCCTCGCCGTGCAGCGACATCCGGTCTGGGCGCTGTTCTTCTGTTCGATAGCCACGGCGATCAAGGCCCCGGCGGCCATTGGCTTGGCGTTCGTCGCGTGGACGTGGCTCGGTCCGCAAGCCACGCTGAAACAGAGGATCCGCCCCTTCGTCATCGGCGGGTTGGTCGTCGGCGCCACGTTGCTCGTGACGTCATTCATGGCGGGATTCGGGTTCGGCTGGGTCAATAATCTCTTGACGAACGGGACCGTTCGCTCGTGGGCGGCACCCGCGACGGCCGTCGGCATGGCGCTCGGCAATCTCATGCACGCCGTGGGACTGCACTCCGTGTCCATCGGCACCGTGCTCTCGTTCACGAGGTTCCTCGGGTTCATGGCCGCCGCGGTCTTCTCCCTCTGGCTGCTCTGGCACTCCGAACAGCGCGGTTGGGTGCGCTCGCTCGGGCTGTCGCTGATTCTCTTCGTCGAACTCGGTCCCGTGGTGCAGCCGTGGTACCTCGCGTGGGGCATCGTGGTGCTGGCCGTCAGTTACAAGGGTCGCGAGCACTTTTGGCTCTTGTTGCTCTCGATCACCGGTCCCTTCGTGGGGTTACCCGGCGGACGTCAGCTCCTCGCGGGACTCGTGCACTCGAACCCGCTGCTCATCGCAATAGCGGTAGCCATCCTCGGCGGCGTCTTGTTGTTGCCCATGGGGCGCTGGACCCAGTGGTCGTGGCCCGAGAAAGAGCTCGAAGTGAGCGACATCTCGGCCTAGTGACGAAGATCGGGCATCACGTACTGGTACTCGACGACGTCGAGCCAACGGCCGTGCTTTCGCCCGACTTCGATCTCGGTGCCCACGAGCGTGAAGCCGACCTTTTCGTGGAGACGGATCGAGCCGGCGTTCTCGCCCACGATGCGCGCGATGATCGAGTGAAAGCCCGATTCTTTTGCGGAGGTGATCAGGTCTTTCAATAATTGCTCCCCGACCCCGAGCCCCCGGGCCGCGCGATGCACGTACACCGAGTTTTCGACAGTGGTGGCGTACGCCGGGCGCTCACGAAAAGGGGAGAAGGACGCGAAACCGGCGATGGGTTCGTCGCGGGCACCTGGTTCGCCGACACCCCCGTCGGTGTTCACCGCCACGAGACAGAGGTGGGTGGATTGGTGGTCGAGGATCCAGTCGCGCTGCTCGTCGAGGGATTTGGGCACCAGATCGAACGAAACGGTGACTTCGACGACTTCGGGGTTGAGAATGTTCATCAGGGCGCGAGCGTCGTCCACTTCGACCAGGCGCGTTCTCATACGCGTCTAGGGTACCTGCCGGTGGGTTGGATAAAAGAGGCTTTTAGGGAGTACAATTTTCCCTCGCGACTTTTTATCGCAAACGCCCTCTTAGCTCAGTGGTAGAGCACTTCCATGGTAAGGAAGGGGTCGTCGGTTCAATCCCGACAGAGGGCTCGCCAGGCGGCGTAGCTCAGGTGGTCAGAGCACACGGCTCATAATCGTGTTGTCGCGGGTTCGAGTCCCGCCGCCGCTACCAGGCAAAATGCAGGGCCCAGGCTGTGCCAAGGAGAGAAGAATGGCTAAGAACGAAAAGCGCATCCAGGTGACCCTGGCGTGCGAGGACTGCAAGCGACGCAACTACATCACGACCAAGAACAAGATCAACGATCGTGAGCGTATTGAAATGAAGAAGTTCTGTCAATGGGAGCGCAAGCACACGCTGCACAAAGAGACCCGCTAGGGGCACTCCCAAGCGGTGGTGGTAAGATTGACGTCCCTAGGGACACGTCCATTTTCTTGGACCGTGACCCCATAGGGCAGTGGCTCAATTGGTAGAGCACCGGTCTCCAAAACCGGTGGTTGGGGGTTCGAGTCCCTCCTGCCCTGCTCGAAGATGGTTTTCGATCGATGTAGTGAAGTACGAACGAGAGACGTGAGATGAATCGCGAACAAAAGCGCATGATGCAGCGACAGGGACAGGTGGGCGCCGACGGCGCCGCTTCGTCACGTCGCACGTCGGCGCAGGACGTTCAGCGTCGCCGCAACGACCGCGCGACGCCGCGCGAGTTCTTCCGTCAGATCCGCGAGGAGATGCGCCAAGTCTCGTGGCCGACTCGTCCGGAAGTCATCAACTACACCTCCATCGTTTTCTTCGTACTGGTCTTTATGACCTCCCTAATCTTCGGACTCGGATATGGATTCTCCAAATTCGTCACGTTCCTCTTCGTCAAGTAGGCCCTCATGAGTGATCTAGAAACCCCCCTCGAAGCCGACGCCGACGTCACGATCGATGAAGAGATCCTCGACGTCACGATCATCGACGACGAAGAGCCCATCGTCGAGAGCGCCTACGACCGTCCCGGTCGTTGGTACATCGTGCACACCTTCGCGGGGCACGAACAAAAAGTGATCGGCGCGTTGAACAACATCGTGAAGAGTCGCGAGTTGAGCGATTCCATCTACGAGATCTATTTGCCCGAAGAGGACGTCACCGAGTTCAAGTCCGGTAAGAAGGTCACGGTCTCGAAGCGCATGTTCCCGAGTTACCTCTTGATCCGTTGCGAACCCGACCCCGAGATCTTCTACGTCATCGGTTCGACGCCGGGCGTGACGGGCTTCGTCGGCGCGGAGAAGACCAAGCCCACGGCGTTGACGCGTCGCGAGGTCGACAACATCATCCGTCCCCACGTCGAGGGCGTCGAACAGCCCACCGCGAAGCGGCGCATGCCCACCCACGAGTTCGAAGTCAACGACACGGTGCAGATCAAGACCGGTCCCTTCGCGACCTTCTCGGGCCACGTCGCCGAGATCAACGAAGACCAACTCAAGGTCAAGGTGTTGGTGGACATCTTTGGACGAGAGACCCCGGTGGAGCTCGACTTCACGCAGGTCACGAAGCTGTAAAGAACTAACAGGAGAACGGCCATGGCCAAGAACGTTGTCGCAGTAGTAAAGATCCAGCTCGAAGCGGGCGGAGCGACGCCCGCGCCGCCGGTTGGTACCGCGCTCGGGCCCCACGGCGTGCAGACGATGGAGTTCTGTAAGCAGTACAACGCCGCTACCGAGTCCATGCGCGGCACGGTCATCCCCGTCGAGATCTCGATTTACGAGGACCGCACCTTCACGTTCATCTTGAAGACCCCGCCGACGCCGGTGCTGTTGCGCCAGGCCGCCGGTATCGCGAAGGGCGCGAAGCTCGCCGGTCGTGAAGTCGTCGCGTCCGTGACGATGGACCAGGTCGAAGAGATCGCGAAGACCAAACTGAAGGACCTCAACACCGACGACGTCGAGATGGCCAAGCTCCAGGTGGCCGGCACGGCGCGCTCGATGGGCATCACGGTCGCGGGCTAGGAGAACAACATGAAGCACGGTAAGAACTACAAGAACGCACTCGCGCAGGTTGACCGCGAAGAGCTGTTGACGGTCACCGAAGCGCTCGACAAGGTGAAGAACCTTTCGACGGCGAAGTTCGACGAGACCGTCGAACTGGCGATTCGCTTGGGCGTCGACCCCCGCAAGGCGGAGCAGATCGTGCGCGGCACGATCTCGTTGCCCGCCGGCACCGGCAAGACGAACCGCGTCGCGGTCTTCGCGTCAGGCGAAGCGGCGCAGGCCGCTCGTGACGCGGGCGCCGACGAAGTGGGTGCGGAGGACCTCGTGGCGAAAGTCGCGGGCGGCTTCCTCGACTTCGACGTCGCGATCGCCACACCCGACCTCATGGGTCAAGTCGGTGGACTCGGTCGCGTGCTCGGTCCGCGTGGGCTCATGCCCAACCCGAAGACCGGCACCGTCACCATGGACGTCGCGAAGGCGGTCACCGAGTTCAAGGGCGGCCGCGTCGAGTACCGCACCGACAAGATCGGTAACGTCCAGCTCCGCGTCGGCAAGGTCAGCTTCTCTCGTGACGACCTCGTTCGCAACGTCCAGGCCGTCATCGACGAGGTCGTGCGCGTGAAGCCGGCGAGCGCCAAGGGCCGCTACCTCATGAGCATCACGGTGTCCTCCACGATGGGCCCCGGCGTCAAGGTCGACCCCACGCGCACGCGTGACGCCGACGAGGTCTTGACCCCCGCGTAGCTGAGGTTTTGACGAGGCCGTCGCTTCGTCACTACGCTGGACACCTCGCACGAAGTCGATGCAACAGATTTATACAGAACGCCGAAGACATCCGGTGCGCGAAAGTGCTTAAAGGACCAAGGTCCGCCTGACGAGGAGTTCGGGTTTCCTTCGGGAGCTCGTTCGCTTGGATGTCCGAGGCCCGTTACCGGGCGGCATCCGGTGAAGGAGTCACTATGAACAAGGTCCGCACCGCCAAGGTCGCTACCGTCGACGAACTGAAGGCGAAGGTCGACGCCACCTCCACGGCCGTCGTCACCGAGTACCGCGGCATGACGGTCGCCCAGATCTCGACCCTTCGCCGTCAGCTTCGTACGCTCGACGCGGACTACAAGGTCTTCAAGAACACGCTCGTGCGTCGAGCGATCGTGGGCACCTCCGTGGAACCCCTCGAGGCGTTCCTCGAAGGTCCGACGGCGATCGCCTTCGTGAACGGCGACGTCTCGGCGGTCGCTAAGGCGCTTCGCGACTTCGCCAAAGCCACGCCCACTCTCGTCATCAAGGGCGGCGTCCTCGACGGCAAGGCACTCTCGAAGGGCGACCTCAGCGCGCTCGCCGACCTGCCCACGCGCGACGTCTTGTTGGCGCGCTTCGCCGGCCTCTTGGCCTCTCCTCTGACGACGATGGCCGGTCTCTTGAAGGCCATCCCGCAAAACCTCGCCTACGGCCTCTCGGCCTTGATCGACTCAAAGGGTGGCGTTGTTGTCACTCCCGAGGTCGTCGAGCCCGAAGTGGTCGCCGAGACTCCGGCCGGGGTCGAGGAAGCTGCTCCCGCAGCGAGCGACGACGCCGCGACCGTGGTCGCGGAGGTCGCGGACGACGCCCCCGTGGCGGACTCCGAACCCGACACCTCTGAGGCGTCGAGCGACGCCGCGAGCGAACCGGCCGAATAACCGACAACGTAGTAAGTAGAGAAAGGAATCACCATGGCTGCAACCCTGACCAAGGAGCAGATTCTTGATGGCATCGCGGAGCTTTCCGTCATCGAACTGAGCGAACTGCTCAAGGAGTTCGAGGAGAAGTTCGGCGTGACGGCCGCGGCCCCCGTGGCCGCAGCTGCAGCGCCCGCCGCTGGCGGCGCCGGCGACGAAGCTGTTGCCGACGAGAAGAGCGACTTCGACGTCATTTTGACGAGCGGTGGCGACAAGAAGATTCAGGTGATCAAGGAAGTGCGCGCACTTACCAGCCTGGGTCTGAAGGAAGCCAAGGACCTCGTGGACGGTGCTCCCAAGCCCGTGCTCGAAAAGGTCTCGAAGGCCGACGCCGAGAAGGCGAAGGCTGCCCTCGAGGCCGCCGGCGCGACCGTAGAAGTCAAGTAGCTCCACGCAGTGTGAAAACCCCGGCGGGAAACCGGCCGGGGTTTTTCTTTTCTACGCGCGTGAGTTCTTGCAACGACCGTCGGGAGCGATGAGCCGCTAGCTCGTCGTCGAAGGCAGGCGGCGCGCCGTCCCCGGTTCTTGGGTGGGCATCGACTGGGTCGCGGGCAGTGGGTAGGGGTCCTGCGCCGTGCTCGTCTCGTTGATGTCCGACGGTGTACAACCCTGGACGCCGAGCGCTGCCGTGCGAAAGTGCGTGGCGGAGGGGAGTGAAGGTACCGGGACGTTGGCGCTCTTCAGGTGCAGTGTCGCCGTGAGATCACCGACCGTCGCCCGTCGCCACGCGGAGATGTTGTTCGCGCGGATGCCAAAACGCTCTTCGAGGAATCGAATCTGCGACGTGTGGTCGAAGACGTCGGACGAGACGTACCCGCCGCGACTGAAGGGCGACACCACCAGCATCGGCACGCGAAAGCCCAGCCCCAACGGTCCGCTGACGCCCTGAGCGTCGGGTGGGAGGGGGTTCACGCTCACGTACTCACCGGGCGTGCCGACGGGCGCGACGGGCGGCGCGACGTGGTCGAAGAAGCCGTCGTTCTCGTCGTACGTGATGAAGAGGACGGTCTTCGACCAGATTTTCTTGTTGGACGTCAACGTCCGCACGACGTTGTTGAGGAACCACGCCCCGTAGCTCGGCGCGCCCGGCGGGTGCTCGTCGTAGCCGTTGGGCGCCACTATCCACGAGACGCTCGGTAGCTGTCCGGTCTTTACGTCATGGCTGAACCCGCCGGGGTAGGTGGGCAGAAAGGCCCTCTGGTACAAGGGGGAGCTCGGTCGTCGGTACTGCGCAAAGTACGGGAGGATGGCGTCGCCGAAGCCGAGCTCGGGATTCCTCGGGATGAATCCCTGTCCCGGTGTCGTGTAGGTCTTCCATGACACGCGGGCGTCCTCCAACAGTTCGGGCACGGTCGTCCAGTTCACACTGAAGAGCGCTCGTGACGTCCTCTCGGTCGTGAGGACGGGACCGCCGTGGCGACCTTGGGGATCGATAGTCCCTGATAGAGCCATCAATCGATTCGGGTGGGTCGGACCCATGATCGAACTGTGGTACCGGTCGCAAAGGGTAAACGCGTCGGCGAGTGCGTAGTGAAAGGGGAGGTCGGCGCGGGTGTAGTACCCCATCGTGAGAAGTCCGGAGTTCGCGCCGTCCAACTGGGGCTCCGTGTGGATCTTCACGAAGGAGTCCATCGCGCCTGCGTTCCAACAGAGGTGTTGGGGGCGCCAGCTGTGGTTGAGATCGTGGGTGCATTCGTCGTGGCCCGTCGTCGAATCGAGACGGAAGGGCAACGCGGCGCCGAGTGGGGGGCGCGTGGTGTTCGCGGGGTAGGCCTGCGCGAAGGCACCCAACGTACCGGCGGCGTGGTCGTCGAAGCCTTGCACCCCCTTGTAGGAGCCGAAATAGTGATCGAACGACCGGTTCTCCTGCATGACGAAGACCACGTGTTCGATCGCACCGAGGTCGGAGCCGGCGGGCGTCGTTCGCCGCGCACGCGCGATCGTCGAGCGTTGGCTCTCGTTGACCAGTGCGCCACCGCCGAGGGCGAGACCACCGCTCAAAAAGTGGCGACGATCGAAGACCGAATCGTTCGATGCGCGGGGCGGGGCAGGTGTCATGGGGCTCTTCTCTCTGCGTCCCTTCGAGTCTCCCAGGAACGAGTATTCGTCTTTACGCACGCCGCAGCGGTCGACGCGAGGAATCGTCGTCGGCGAGCGATCAGAAGAAAACAGGTAATTCCAAGGGTTTCGCGGCCCTCCGGTGAGGGTTTTACCTGATCATTTTTCTAAGGATCGAAAGACTTGACCTGGGCGTTGAACCTGCCTAGGGTGAGCGCAACCGATTTGAACGGCCGCGTTTCTCGAATGAGGAGCGCCAGTTGCGCATTCTCCGGCAGAACCACTAGAGTTGAATGACCGTGTTCCTGCCCTCAACTTCGTCAACCCTTGACGCCGTTTTGTGCTTAGAGCCGGCACGTATCTGTAGCAACTCACCCACTTACACGGAGGATGACCGTTGACGTCTCGGTCCACTAGCCCGGAGCGCTTTAACTTCTCGGCGTTGGGTGAAGCTCACCCGCTGCCCAACCTTCTCGAAATCCAACGCGACAGCTTCGACTTGTTCATGAAGCAGGGTCTGCGCGAAGCCTTCGAGGCGATCTCGCCCATCACCGACTTTACGGGCCGTCTCTCGCTCGAACTCGAGTTCGACCCTGACGACGTGGACCTGAAGAGTCCGCCGAAGTTCACGGTTGAAGAGTGTCGTCAGCGCGCCACCACGTACTCACAACCCATCTTCGTTCGCGCTCGCTTCTTGAACTCCGAGACCGGTGAGATCAAAGAGCAGACCGTCTTCATGGGTGACTTCCCGATCATGACCGAACAGGGAACGTTCATCATCAACGGCACCGAGCGTGTCGTCGTGTCTCAACTCGTGCGTTCGCCTGGCGTCTTGTTCCAGCCCGGTAAGGACGAGAAGGTCGCCTTCGAAGGAACCATTCACCCGAGTCGCGGCGAATGGCTGCAAGTCGACTTTGAAGAGAAGAAGAACAAGTCCGCCAACGCTGGCGCGCGCATCGCGCGTAAGCGTCGCATCTCCATCTTCACGTTGCTGCGCGCCCTCGACATCTCGATGGACGAAGCGTTCTTCGAGAAGTTCGTCGCGCACTTCGACTTCCTCGAAGACCAGTTCCACGTGGACTGGAAGAAAGCCCACCTCGAGATCTCCAAGCACATGGAGAAGTTCAACATCGACGACACGCCTGACAACTTCTTGCGCGCGAGCCAAGAGACCGCGTGGCTGGAGATCTACCGTCGCGCGCGTCCCGGTGAAGTTCAGACCGTCGAAGCGGCTCGTCAGTACTTCGAGGGTGCCTTCTTCTCCGAGAAGCGTTATGACCTCAGCCGCGTCGGCCGCTACAAGCTCGACCGCAAGCTCGGTGACGAGGTCGCGAAGAACGTCGAACTCTTCGGCAACTTGCTCGAACTCCCGAACGCCGACCTGCACGTCTTGTCGAAGGCCGAAGTCTTGGCGACGGCGACGTACCTGCTCAACCTTGCGCGTGACCGCACGGCCAAGGAGACCACGTACCACATCGACGACCAGGACCACTTCGCGAACCGTCGTATTCGTAGCGTCGGCGAGCTGATCCAGAACGCACTGCGCACGGGTCTCTCTCGTATGGAGCGCGTCGTTCGTGAGCGCATGAACACCCAAGACGTCGAAGCCATCGCGCCCCAGACGTTGATCAACATCCGTCCCGTGATGTCGGCGATCAAAGAGTTCTTCGCGACGTCGCAGTTGAGTCAGTTCATGGACCAGAACAACCCGCTCTCGGGTCTGACCCACAAGCGCCGACTCTCCGCGCTGGGACCAGGTGGTCTGTCACGTGAGCGTGCCGGTCTTGAAGTTCGAGACGTCCACTCCTCGCACTACGGACGTATGTGTCCCATCGAGACGCCCGAAGGCCCGAACGTCGGTCTTATTGGTTACCTCGCCACGTACGCGCGCATCAACGGCTACGGCTTCATTGAGACGCCGTACCGCGTCGTCGCGTCGGGCAAAGTCACTGGTGAGATCCGTTACTTCACCGCCGACGAAGAAGAGCGTTACGTCATCGCCCAGGCCAACACCGAAGTCGACGAGAACGGCCAGATCAAGGCCGACCGCGTCCTCGTGCGCCGTGGTCCCGTGGGCACCGGTCTTCGCGTGGGTTCGTCCAACAAGTCGTCGTCGACGACGTCGGAGATCGACTTCGTCAAGCCCGACGAAGTCGAGCTGATGGACGTCTCCACCAAGCAGATCATCTCGGTCGCGACCTCGCTGATCCCCTTCGTCGAGCACGACGACGCACAACGCGCGCTCATGGGTGCGAACATGCAGAAGCAGGCAGTTCCGCTCATCATGCCCGAGGCACCCTTCGTGGGTACCGGCATGGAGGCGCGCGCCGCGCTCGACTCCGGTGACGTGTTGATCGCTGAAGGCAACGGTGTCGTCAAGTCCGTCTCGGGCGACCGCATCGTCGTCGAGTACGAGAAGGACGTCACGGACCGCTACGGCAAGGCCTTCGGCAAGAAGCAGTACAACCTCAACAAGTTCCGCCGTTCCAACCAGGACACGTCGATCAACCAGAAGCCCCTCGTCTTCGGTGGCGAGAACGTGAAGGCCGGCGACCTCTTGGCCGACGGCACCAGCACCAGCAACGGTGAGTTGGCCCTCGGTAAGAACCTGCTCGTGGCGTACATGCCGTGGGAAGGGTACAACTACGAAGACGCCATCATCTTGAACGAGCGTCTCGTGCGTGACGACGTCTTGACGTCGATCCACGTGAAGGAGTACGAGATCGACGCGCGCGACACGAAGTTGGGCGCCGAAGAGATCACTCGCGACATCCCGAACCTGCCCGACGACATCCTGGCCGACCTCGACGACCTCGGCATCGTGCGCATCGGCGCTGAAGTCCAGCCCGGCGACATCCTCGTCGGCAAGGTCACGCCGAAGGGTGAGACCGAGCAGTCACCAGAAGAGCGACTCCTTCGCGCCATCTTTGGTGAGAAGGCTCGCGAAGTTCGTGACACCTCGTTGAAGGTTCCTCACGGTGAGTCCGGCAAGGTCATCGACGTCAAGGTCTACAGCCGTGACGAAGACCACGAGATGCAGCCCGGCGTCAATCAGTTGGTGAAGGTCTACGTCGCGCAGAAGCGCAAGATCTCCGAGGGCGACAAGCTCGCCGGACGCCACGGCAACAAGGGCGTCATCTCGAAGATCCTGCCCGAAGAGGACATGCCCTTCCTCTCTGACGGCACGCCCATCGACATCATCTTGAGCCCACTCGGCGTGCCGAGTCGAATGAACGTCGGCCAGGTGCTCGAAAGTCACCTCGGCTACGCCGCTCGACACGGCTGGGCCGGTATTGAGATGAATAGCGCCGTCGGCACGTCTGGTCACGACGACCAGAAGGACCCCGCGACGCGTCCGTATCGCAAGACCCGTCCGCGCACCGAGCCCGCGGTCTACGTCGCCACGCCATCGTTCGACGGTGCGCACTGGGATGAGACCGAGCGCGCGAAGGACAAGCCCACGATCCAACAGACCTTCGAAACGTTGAACGTCGACGGCCAGAACGGCAAGCGCATGTTGGCCGGGGACAACGACGGCAAGGTCACCCTGTACAACGGTCGCACCGGTGAGGCGTACGACAGTCCGATCTCGGTCGGCTACGCGTACATCTTGAAGCTCGCCCACATGGTCGACGACAAGATTCACGCCCGTTCGACTGGTCCGTACTCGATGATCACGGCCCAGCCACTTGGTGGCAAGGCGCAGTTCGGTGGTCAGCGCTTCGGTGAGATGGAAGTGTGGGCCCTCGAGGCCTACGGCGCCGCGTACGCGCTCCAGGAACTCTTGACCGTCAAGTCGGACGACATGAAGGGTCGCGAGCGCGCCTACGAGGCCATCGTGAAGGGTCAGAACTTGCCCGAGCCGGGAATTCCCGAGTCGTTCAAGGTACTAATCAAGGAAATGCAGTCGCTCTGTTTGAACGTGGAGGTGCGCGACAAAGTCGGTGCCCACGTCGACCTAGCCGACACCGAAGAGGACTTCTTCTCGGTCACGCGCGAATTGGGCATCGACATCAGTCGACCCGAGCGCGGCAGTGACGAAGAGGACGCCCGCCGAGCCGCCGAAAGGAAGTTGTCGTGAGTCCACTCGACGTAAACCAGTTCGATGAGATCTCCATTGGTCTCGCCACCGCACAGAACATCCGTAGTTGGTCATCGGGTGAAGTAAAGAAGCCTGAGACGATCAACTACCGCACGCTTCGTCCCGAGAAGGACGGACTGTTCTGCGAGAAGATCTTCGGGCCACAGAAGGCCTGGGAGTGCGCCTGCGGCAAGTACAAGCGCGTCCGCTTTAAGGGCATCGTCTGTGAGCGCTGTGGTGTTGAGGTAACGAGTGACAAGGTGCGCCGTGAGCGCATGGGTCACATCGCGCTCTCCGCGCCGGTCGTGCACATCTGGTACCTGCGCGGCACCCGTTCGTGGTTGGCCTACCTGTTGATGGGCACCGCGCCAAAGGAAGAGCTGAAGGCCAAGCAGTTGGAGAAGGTCATCTACTTCGCGGCCCACATGGTCACCTACGTTGACGTCGACCGACGTCACGACGACCTCGCCGAGTTGCGCGTCGGTCTCAACGACGAAGTGCTCGAGATCGCCGAGCGTGAAGTGAAGGCGCTCGACAACAAGCTCAAAGAGATCGAGGCCCGCGCCGCCAAGCTCGAAGCCGACGGCGCCAAAGAGTCGGAACTGCGTGCCTTGCAGCGCGGTACCGAGAAGGAACTCGACGGCGTGCGTTCGCGCTTCGCCGAAGAGCGCGAGCTCGCGAAGCAGGCCTTCGACACGTTCGAGGGTCTTCACTCACGTCAGATCATCGAGGACGAAGTGCTGTACCGCGAGATGGACTTTCGCTACGGCGAGTACTTCGAAGGCGGCATGGGTGCCGACGCGATCCTTCAACTGATCGACCGGATGAACCTGGACGACGAAGAGAAGGTCATGCGCGAGATGATCGACGCGAAGGACGGCCGCAAGCCGCTCAGCGCGCAGCGTCACGCGAAGTTCCTGAAGCGACTCGCCATCGTGCAGTCCTTCAACCGTCGTGACGACCACGGTCACCGCTTGAACGACCCGCGCGCCATGATCCTCGAAGCCGTGCCGGTCATCCCTCCGGACCTTCGTCCGATGGTGCAGCTCGACGGTGGACGTTTCGCGACGTCGGACCTCAATGACCTGTACCGCCGCGTCATTAACCGCAACAACCGATTGAAGCGACTGCTCGACCTCGGCGCGCCCGACATCATCGTGAACAACGAGAAGCGCATGCTCCAAGAGGCCGTGGACGCCCTGTTCGACAACGGACGTCGTGGACGCCCCGTCGCCGGACAGAGTGGTCGACCACTGAAGAGCCTCTCGGACATGTTGAAGGGTAAGCAGGGCCGTTTCCGTCAGAACTTGCTCGGAAAGCGCGTCGACTACTCGGGCCGTTCGGTCATCGTGGTTGGACCCCAGCTCAAGCTGCACCAGTGTGGACTGCCCAAGATGATGGCGCTCGAGTTGTTTAAGCCCTTCGTCATGAAGCGTCTCATCGAAACGCAGATGGCCCAGAACATCAAGAGCGCGAAGCGCATGGTCGAACGTCGTAAGACGGTCGTCTGGGACGTCCTCGAAGAGGTCATCCGCGAGCACCCGGTGCTTCTCAACCGTGCGCCCACGTTGCACCGACTTGGTATCCAGGCTTTCGAGCCCATCCTCGTCGACGGCAAGGCCATCCAGATCCACCCCCTCGTCTGCAAGGCGTTCAACGCCGACTTCGACGGTGACCAGATGGCCGTGCACGTCCCGCTCTCGGCGGAGTCACAGGCCGAAGCACGTATCTTGATGCTCTCGACGAACAACATCTTCACCCCCGCGACGGGTCGTCCCATTACGGAGCCGGCCCAGGACATGGTGTACGGCGCGTACTACTTGACGCTGCCCATCGAAGAAGAAGTCGAGAACCCCAAGGTCTACCGCCACGTCTACGAGATCGAGAACGCGATCGCTGACCACTTGATCGGTCTACGCGCGCCCATCCAGATCCGACCCCTCGAGGGATCGTCGCTGGACACGCGTCTCGAGTCGGCCGGTGTCGAAGTGAAGGGCGCGGGACGTTCACTCGTCACGACGCCTGGTCGCGTCCTGTTCAACGAGGCGCTGCCCTTCGGGTTCCGCTACGTCAACGAACTCATTGGCAAGAACGCGGTGCCGATCGGCACGATCGTCGAGGAGATCTCGGCGAGCTATTCGCGCCAGGAAGTCGCCGAGTCGCTCGACGCCATCAAGTCGTTGGGCTTTCGCTTCGCGACGAAGTCGGGCCTCACGATCTCCATTGACGACATCATCACGACCCCCGAAAAGGCCGCGATCCTCAACAAGTACGAGGAGCAGGCCGCCAAGGTCGAGACCAACTACCGTCGAGGCGTCATCGTCGACGACGAGCGTCGTCAGCAAGAGATCGAGATCTGGACCAACGCCAACAAGGAGGTCGGTGACGCCACCGACCGCGCGATGAACGCGATTCCCGACAACCCGATTCGCCAGATGGTGGACTCGGGTGCTCGTGGTAACTCCCAGCAGATCCGTCAGATCGCCGCGATGAAGGGCCTCGTGTCCAACCCGCGTGGTGAGATGATTCCCCGTCCGATCAAGTCGTCGTTCCGCGAGGGCCTGTCGGTCCTCGAGTACTTCATCTCGACGCACGGTACCCGTAAGGGTCTCGGTGACACCGCGCTTCGCACCGCGGACTCGGGTTACCTGACGCGTCGACTCGTCGACGTCGCCCAAGAGCTCATCGTCAAGGAGTTCGACTGCCAGACGGGCCGTGGGATGTGGATCGAACACGTCGCGCCGGACACTCGTGCGCAACGAGCACACCTCGAGACCAAGTTGTGGGGCCGCGTCGTCGCTGAAGACGTCACGCTCTCGGACGGATCGGTCATCGAGGCGGGCACCATGTTGTTGATGGACGACGTCGAGCGACTTCGCGACGACGCCCAGGTCGGCCGCGTTCGTGTTCGCACGACGCTCACCTGTGACGCCATCCAGGGCGTGTGCGCCGCGTGTTACGGACTCTCGCTCGCCACCCACCAGCTCGTCGAGCTCGGTGAAGCGGTCGGCGTCATCGCCGCGCAGTCCATTGGTGAGCCGGGAACACAGCTCACCATGCGTACCTTCCACTCCGGTGGTGTGACCGAGAGCGACATCACGCACGGTCTGCCGCGCGTGGTGGAGCTCTTCGAAGCGCGTACCCCGAAGGGGGCCGCCGCCGTGGCCGAGTTCTCGGGCACCGTGCGCGTGGAGCTCATCGGACGTGAGCGCAAGGTCACGATGGTCGGCGACGAAGGTCAGGTGCAAGAAGAGTCGATCTCGATCGCTCGACACCTCCTCATTGAGGACGGTCAAGAGGTCGAAGTCGGCACCCCGCTGCACGACGGCCCGCTCGACCCCAAGTTGATGATGAAGTTCCGTGGAACCCGTGAGACCCAGCAGTACTTGGTCGAAGAGGTCCAGAACGTCTACCGCGACCAGGGTGTGTCGATTCACGACAAGCACATCGAGCTGATCGTTCGTCAGATGACCCGCCGTGTGCAGATCGTCGACGCCGGACTCTCGTCGTGGCTCCCCGGAGCGCTCATCGACGTGAAGCTCTTCAACGACACCAACGACGAGCTCGAAGCGAGCGGCAAAGAGGCCGCGGACGGACGTGCCCAGTTGATGGGTATCACGAAGGCCTCGCTCGCCACCGACTCGTGGCTCTCGGCCGCGTCGTTCCAAGAGACGACGCGTGTCCTCACCGAGGCCGCCATCGAAGGCAAGCGCGACAACCTCGTGGGTCTGAAGGAGAACATCATCATCGGTAAGTTGATTCCGGCCGGTTCGGGTCTTGAGTACTACAACAAGCGCGAACTCCGTCTCGACATGCCCGACGCCGAACTGCTGCCCGCCTGGGCGCAGGTCAGCGACGACGACCTCGACCTCGCCAGTTTGCTGGGCGAGTTGAGCAGTGACGACTCCTTTAGTGCCGACTTGAGCGCCTTCCAGAACATCGGAACGGCCACGTACGACGAGTCAGCCCTACCGGAAGACGACGCCGTCAACCCCGAAGATCAGCTCGGCGGCCAGGCGCTCTAACGCGTAAGTTCACCGCCGCTCTCGCCGGGCGGTGGTGGGCTTGCCGTACGAAGGCAGTTTGTCGTAGGATTGACAGTCCGCACTCGGGCTTCGCTCGAGCGCCACGAGATTTACCAACAAGAGAGGTTCCGCGTGCCCACAATCGCACAGTTGGTCCGAAAGGGCCGACAGGACAAGGTTTCAAAGACGAAGACGCCGGCCCTGAAGGGGGCCCCGCAACGTCGAGGCGTCTGCACCCGCGTGCACACCGTCACGCCCAAGAAGCCGAACTCCGCGCTGCGCAAGGTCGCGCGCGTTCGCCTCACGTCGGGTGTCGAGGTCACGGCCTACATCCCGGGCGTTGGTCACAACCTCCAAGAGCACTCCATCGTCCTCGTGCGCGGTGGCCGCGTGAAGGACCTTCCCGGTGTTCGCTACAAGATCATCCGCGGCGCGCTCGACACCTCCGGTGTTCGCGACCGCAAGCAGGCCCGTAGTCGTTACGGTGCCAAGAGGGAGAAATAATGCCTCGCAAAGGTCCCGCCGTACGCCGTGAGATCCCGGTCGACCCGATCTACAAGTCGGTCCTCGTCACGCAGGTCACGAACAAGATCTTGGAGCGCGGCAAGCGCACCATCGCGGAGCGCATCGTCTACTCGGCCCTCGAGCAGGTAGAACAGAAGACCGGCACCGACCCGATCGCGACACTGAAGCGCGCGCTCGAGAACGTCCGTCCTGAGCTCGAAGTTCGTAGTCGCCGCGTCGGTGGCACCACGTACCAAGTGCCCGTCGAGGTTCGCCCGCGTCGTTCGACGACGCTCGCCATAAGATGGTTGACCGACTTCGCGAAGAAGCGTCGCGAGAAGACCATGGCCGACCGTTTGGCTAACGAGATCATCGACGCCAGCAACGGTGTCGGTGCGGCTGTCAAGCGCCGTGAGGACATGGCCAAGATGGCTGAGTCCAACAAGGCCTTCGCCCACTATCGCTGGTAAGTAAAAGAAAGTCTGTAAGGAAATGACCGCACGCGAATACCCCCTGGAAAAAGTTCGCAACATTGGCATCATGGCGCACATCGACGCGGGTAAGACCACGACGACCGAGCGCATCTTGTTCTACACGGGCAAGAACTACAAGATCGGTGAGGTGCACGAAGGCGCCGCCACCATGGACTGGATGGTCCAAGAGCAAGAGCGTGGCATCACGATCACCTCGGCCGCGACCACCTGTTACTGGAACGGCAACCGCATCAACATCATCGACACCCCCGGCCACGTCGACTTCACCGTCGAAGTCGAGCGCTCGCTGCGGGTGCTCGACGGCGCGGTCGCGGTCTTTGACGCCGTCGCCGGCGTCGAGCCCCAGACCGAGACGGTCTGGCGCCAAGCGAACAAGTACAACGTGCCGCGCATTTGCTTCGTGAACAAGATGGACCGCGTCGGCGCGGACTTCTTTCGCTGCGTGGACATGATCGCCGACCGCCTCGACTGCGTCCCGGCCGTCATCCAACTCCCCGTCGGCGCCGAGGGCAACTACCGAGGCATCGTCGACCTGACGACGATGAAGGCGACGCTGTACCACGACGACAAGGGCGAAGAGCTCGACATCGTGGACGTGCCCGACGACCTCAAAGAACTCGCCGCGACGTACCACGCGAAGTTGCTGGACGTCCTCACCACCTTCGACGACGACCTCATGGAAAAAGTCCTCGGTGACGAGGACATTTCCCCCGACGACATCCGCCGGGCGCTGCGCCGGGGCACCCTTGAGGGCCACTGCGTGCCGATCCTTAACGGCAGCGCCTTCAAGAACAAGGGCGTCCAGCCCATGCTCGACGCGGTCGTGGACTTCTTGCCCTCGCCGGTCGACCTGCCGCCCACCCAGGGCACCAAGCCCGGTAAGGAAGAAGTCCTCGAGCGCAAGCCCGCCGACGACGAGCCCTTCTCGGCGCTCGCCTTCAAGATCATGACCGACCCCTACGTGGGCAAGCTCACGTACCTGCGCGTCTACTCGGGCACCCTGCAAAAGGGTGACACCGTCATCAACACCACGAAGGGCATGAAGCGCGAGCGCCTCGGCCGGCTGCTCTTGATGCACGCCAACAACCGAGAAGACCTCGACACCATCCGCACCGGCGACATCGTCGCGGCCGTGGGTCTAAAGCAGGTCACGACCGGTGACACCTTGAGCGACCCCGACCAGCCCATCCAGCTCGAGACCCTGACGTTCCCCGAACCCGTCATCCACGTGGCCGTCGAACCCAAGACCAAGGTCGACCAGGAGAAGCTCGGTAAGGCGCTCTACGCCCTCTCAGAAGAGGACCCGACGTTTCGCGTGCGCACCGACATCGAGACCGGCCAGACCGTCATCTCGGGAATGGGCGAGTTGCACCTCGAGGTCCTCGTCGACCGCATGTTGCGTGAGTTCTCCGTCGACGCCAACGTGGGTAAGCCCCAGGTGGCGTACCGCGAGACCATCCGCAAGAAGGTCGAGAAGGTCGAAGAGAAGTACGTCCGCCAGACCGGTGGTAAGGGTCAGTACGGCCACGTCGTCATCACCGTCGAGCCCACGGGCCCCGGCGGCGGCTACGAGTTCCTCGACGAGATCTCGGGTGGTGTGATTCCCAAGGAGTACATCCAGCCGGTCAACCAAGGTATTACCGAGGCCCTCACCGCGGGCGTACTCGCGGGCTACCCCATGGTGGACCTTCGGGTCCGCCTGACCTTTGGTAGCTACCACGACGTCGACTCCTCGGAGATGGCCTTCAAGATCGCCGGTTCCATCGCGGTGAAGAAGGCGACGCGTCTCGCGAGTCCCGTGCTCCTCGAGCCCGTGATGAGCGTCGAGGTCGTCACGCCCGAGGACTACATGGGCGACGTCATCGGTGACCTTTCGTCTCGCCGTGGTCGCATCGAGGGCATGGAAGCCCTCGGTAATAACCAGGTGATTAAGGCGCTTGTGCCGCTGGCCGACATGTTCGGCTACGCTACTGACCTGCGTTCTCGCACCCAAGGGCGCGCGACGTACACCATGCAGTTCAATTCGTACGCGGAAGTACCTGACGCGATCGCCAAGGAGATCGTCGCCAAGGCCACTGGCGCGTAAGGAGCTGGGAAACCAGCGAAAACAGGTCCAAACCGTCGTCGGGGAGGGCCGAAACAAACCAGACCGATTCACCTAGAAGCGGTCACGAGAGAGAAAGTTAGTCCCCGACAATGGCAAAGCAGAAGTTCGAGCGCACTAAGCCGCACGTCAACATTGGAACCATGGGCCACATCGACCACGGTAAGACCACTCTTACCGCGGCGATCACCAAGGTCCTCTCCGAGCGCATCCCCGGATCCGCCTTCACGCCTTTCGACCAGATCGACAAGGCCCCTGAGGAGCGTCAGCGCGGTATCACCATCTCTATTGCCCACGTTGAGTACGAGACGGCTAACCGTCACTACGCCCACGTCGACATGCCCGGCCACGCCGACTACGTGAAGAACATGATCACGGGCGCCGCCCAGGTCGACGGCGCCATCCTCGTCGTGTCGGCCAACGACGGTCCCATGCCCCAGACCCGTGAGCACGTGCTGCTCGCTCGTCAGGTCGGCGTGCCCTACATCGTGGTGGCCCTCAACAAGGCCGACATGGTCGAAGACGAGGAGCTCCTCGAGCTCGTCGAGATGGAAGTTCGCGAACTTCTGTCGAGCTACGACTTTCCCGGTGACGACACGCCCATCGTGCGCGTCTCCGCCCTGAAGGCCCTCGAAGGCGATAAGGAGTGGGGCGACAAGATCATGGAGCTCATGGACGCGGTGGACAGTTACATCCCCGAGCCCGTGCGCGCCCTCGACAAGCCCTTCCTCATGTCGATCGAAGACGTCATGTCCATCACTGGCCGTGGCACCGTCGTGACCGGCAAGGTCGAGCAGGGCGTCGTCAAGGTCGGCGACGAAGTAGAAGTCGTTGGTCTGCGTGACACGCAAAAGACGGTCGTCACCGGTATCGAGATGTTCCGCAAGCTCCTCGACGAGGGTCGCGCGGGCGACAACCTCGGGGCGCTCCTTCGCGGTACGAAGAAGGAAGACGTCGAGCGGGGTCAGGTCCTCTGCAAGCCAGGGACCATCACGCCGCACACCAACTTCGAGGCTGCCGTCTACGTCTTGACGAAGGAAGAGGGCGGCCGTCACAAGCCGTTCTTCGCGAACTACCGTCCGCAGTTCTACTTCCGCACCACCGACGTCACGGGAACCATCGAACTGCCCTCGGGCACCGAAATGGTGATGCCCGGTGACAACACCGACATGACCGTCACCCTCGGTAAGCCCATCGCGATGGAAGAGGGTCTCACCTTCTCGATTCGCGAAGGTGGCCGCACCGTAGGTTCCGGCCGCGTCACGAAGATCCTGAAGTAGGACTGGTCATGGCCGACAACCGACAGATGATTCGAATCCGATTGAAGGCCTTCGACCACGGCGTCTTGGACCAGTCCACCGCGAAGATCGTCCAAACGGTCGAGCGTACGAACGCTCGGGTGCAGGGGCCAGTGCCCCTGCCCACCGAGAAGCACCGTTACACGGTGGTTCGTGGGCCCCACAAGCACAAAGACAGCCGTGAGCACTTCGAAATGCGTATTCACAAGCGTCTTTTGGACATCGTGGACCACACCGCGAAGACCGTCGACTCGCTCCAGCGACTCGACCTGCCGGCCGGTGTCGACATCGAGATCAAGATTCGCCAGAACTGACGCCTCGACCCCGTGGACTTTGCGCCCACGGGGTCCGATGGTGTACGGTTAATAGCCCCATTCATTGCGAATGAGGCGAACAGCAGAAGTGTTCAGTTGCCAATTTTTGGAACGCTGAACCAACCAGTCGAGCGCTCCGTTCGGGTTTTCATGGCCCGGCGGAGCGTCTGTATGTCGGCCCTGGTCGACGTAGGGATAAGTAGAGGAAGAGGAAAACGTGGCGGCCAAAGCGATCGTCGGCGAGAAGGTGGGCATGACCCAGGTCTGGGATGACCAGAACCGGGCGATCCCGGTTACGGTCGTTCGGGTCAGTCCAGCGCGCGTCGTCCAGGTGAAGACCCCCGAAAAAGAGGGCTACTCGGCCGTGCAGGTCACGTGGGGCACGCGCCGCACGTCGACCATGACGAAGCCCGAGCTCGGACACTACGAAAAGGCCGGCGTCACGCCCGGTAAGAAGCTCGTCGAGCTCCGTCTCGACGACGTGACCGGTTACAGCGTCGGTCAAGAGATCCTCGCCGATTCCTTCGAAAAGGGCGAGATGATCGACGCCACCGCCGTCTCCAAGGGCAAGGGCTTCGCCGGTGGCATGAAGCGCCACAACTTCTCGGGTCAAGGCGCCGCGCACGGTAACCACAAGCACCACCGCGCGCCCGGCTCCATTGGCGCCTGCGCGACGCCCGGTCGAGTGTTCAAGGGCACGAAGATGGCCGGACGCATGGGTGGCGCGCAGGTCACGACCACCAACCTCGAAGTGATCTCGGTCGACGTCGAGCGTCACCTCGTCCTCGTGAAGGGTGCCGTTCCCGGTCCCCGCGGCGGCGTCGTCGTACTGCGTACGTCAGTGAAGAACCCGATGAAGGCCGGAGGTAACCGATGAGTGAGACCTTTACCCTTCGCGGTCCGATCAAGAAGGACCGTCCCGCGCTCGTTGAGCACTCCGTGACGCGTAAGTCGCTGAGTGGCGCCGAGCTCGGTTCGGTCGACCTCGAGCCCACGTACTTCGGCGTCACGCCCAACATGGCCGTGATGCACCAGGTCGTGAAGGCCCAGCTCGCCGCCAAGCGTTCCGGTACCCAGTCCACCAAGACCCGCAAAGAGGTTCGCGGTGGTGGCAAGAAACCGTTCAACCAAAAGGGCACCGGCGGCGCCCGTCAGGGAACCATTCGCGCGCCGCACTACCCGGGTGGTGGCATCGCTCTCGGACCGAAGCCTCGCAGCTACGAGCAGAAGACCCCGAAGAAGATGATCCGCCTCGCGCTCTACTCGGCCCTGTCGGACCGCGCGAACATGGAGCGTATTGCCATCGTCGACAGCTTCGACGATTGGAGCGCGCCGAAGACCAAGGACGCTATCACCGCGATGCGCGCGCTCGGCCTCGAAGGCAAGATCCTCATCGTGCTCGGTCGCGACGACGACACGGCGATCCGCTCGTTCCGCAACTTGGGGAACGTGAAGACCATCGACGCCGGCGAACTGAACGCCTACGACGTCCTCGACTGCGACTGGCTGCTCTTCACCGACGCCACGTTGCCGACAGCGAAAGTGATTGCCTGATGCGCGACGCCATGAACATCCTGATCCGTCCCGTCGTATCGGAGAAGACCTACGGCCTGATGGACACGGGCACCTACGTCTTCGTCGTGGACCCTCGCGCCACGAAGGTCGACGTGCGCAACGCCGTCGAGCAGGCCTTCAACGTCAAGGTCATCAACGTCAACACCCTCAATCGCAAGGGCAAGAACACGCGCAACCGTCGCACCGGTGTGCGCGGTTCGAAGCCCAACACCAAGCGAGCCTTCGTCACCTTGAAACAAGGCGACACGATCAACCTCTTCGAGAACTAAGGAACACCATGGCCCTTCGTCACCGCAAACCAACCAGCCCCGGTCGCCGCTTCCAGACGGTCTCGGACTTCGTCGAACTGACGACCTCCACGCCCGAGAAGTCGTTGCTCTCGCCCAAGCCCAAGTCCGGTGGTCGTAACAACTACGGCCGCAAGACCTCGCGTCACCGCGGTGGTGGTCACAAGCAGCAGTACCGCATCATCGACTTCAAGCGCAACAAGGACCACATCCCCGCGAAGGTCGCCACCATTGAGTACGACCCCAACCGCACCTGTCGTATCGCGCTGTTGCACTACGCCGACGGCGAGAAGCGCTACATCCTGGCCCCGAACGGTCTGAAGGTGGGCGAGTACGTCGAGTCCGGCCCGAAGGCCGACATCCGCAACGGTAACTCGTTGCCGATGCGCTTCATCCCGACTGGTTCCACCGTGCACAACGTGGAGCTTCGCCCCGGCGGCGGCGGCAAGATGGCCCGCAGCGCCGGCATGAGCGTCCAGCTCGTCGCGAAAGACGGCGGCTTCGCCACCCTTCGACTTCCCTCGACCGAAATGCGCCGCGTGCCGATCGACTGTCGCGCGACGCTCGGCATCGTCGGCAACTCCGAGCACGAGCTGATCAAGATCGGTAAGGCCGGACGCAACCGCTGGAAGGGCATCCGCCCCCAGACCCGTGGTGTCGCCATGAACCCGGTCGACCACCCACTCGGTGGTGGTGAGGGCAAGACCTCCGGTGGTCGTCACCCGGTCTCGCCGTGGGGTCAGCCCGAAGGTCGTACGCGTCTGCCAAAGACATCAGACGCGCTCATTATTCGACGCCGCCGTGGACGCGGCGCGCGGAGGTAGGTAGACAATGTCACGCAGCTTAAAAAAGGGTCCCTTCATCGACACCCACCTCTTGAAGAAGGTGGACGCGATGAACGCGGCCAACGAGAAGAAGGTCATCAAGACCTGGAGCCGTCGTTCGACGGTGATCCCCGACATGGTCGGCCACACCTTCGCCGTGCACGACGGTCGTCGTCACGTGCCGGTCTTCGTGAACGAGTCCATGGTCGGCCACAAGCTCGGCGAGTTCGCTCCCACGCGCACCTTCAAGTTTCACGCGGGCCAGGAAAAGACGGGTAGGCGCTAATGACCGCATCCAAGACGAACGAACGCCCCGGAACCCGCGCCACGTTGCGCGGCTTTCCGATGTCGGCGAGCAAGGCGCGCGTGGTCCTCAACATCGTGCGGGGAGAAGACGTCAACACGGCCCGTGAGATCCTGGCCGGTACGACGCGTGAAGCCGCCGACGTGATCGGCAAGGTCCTCGCCTCGGCCGTCGCGAACGCCGTCAACAACGACGCTCAAGTCGCCGAAGAGCTCTACGTCTCGGCGGCCTACGCCGACGAAGGCATCACCATGAAGCGCTTCTCCCCTCGCGCGCGTGGCCGTGCGGGCAAGATCTTCAAGCGTTCCACCCACATCACCGTGATCGTGTCGCGCATGGACGAAGAGCGCCTCGAACGCATGCGCAGTGCGCGCACCGAGCAGGCCGCCGCGAGTCGTTCACGTCGCGTCGCGTCGTCGCGTCGCCGTGCCGACCAGACCGCGAGTCTCAACAAGCGCGAGGCAGCCCACGAAGCACAGGCCGAACTCGACGCCGCCGCCGAAGTCGAGGCGAACAACCTGGCACTCGAGACGACCGAGAGTGACGCTCCCGAGACGTTCATCAACGACGGCGGTGAGGAAGTCACCGACGTCGCCGCGATCAGTGACTACGACGACGAGACGCCAGCGACCGAGGTCGCCGACGAGGACGAGAAGACGGTGTCCACGGACACCACGGAGGAGACCAACTAATGGGTCAGAAGGTAAACCCCTACGGTTTCCGTCTCGGTATCACGACGGACTGGAAGTCGCGCTGGTTCAAGGAGCGCGGCTACAAGGACCTCGTCATCGAGGACTGGAAGATCCGCGACTACCTGACGCGCCAGCTCGAGAGTGCCGCCGTCTCGCGCATCGAGATCGAGCGCAACTCGGACCGCATCCGCGTCGACATCCACACCGCGCGCCCGGGCATCGTCATTGGTCGCCGCGGCGCCGAGGCCGAGCGTTTGAAGAAGGACCTCGAGAAGATCACCGGTCAGAAGAACAAGATTTCTCTCAACATCCAAGAGATCAAGCAGCCCGAGCTCGACGCCGCGCTCATCGCCCAAGGCATCTGCGACCAGTTACTTCGCCGCGTGGCCTTTCGCCGTGCGATGAAGCGCGGTATCCAGACGGTCCAGAAGGCCGGCGCTATGGGCGTGAAGATCCAAGCTTCCGGCCGTCTCGGTGGCGCGGAGATGTCACGTCGCGAGTCCTACCGTGAAGGTCGCGTGCCCCTGCACACGCTTCGCGCGGACATCGACTACGGCTTTCGCGAAGCGCGTACGTCAACGGGTCGCGTCGGTGTGAAGGTCTGGATCTACAAGGGCGACATCCTGCCCTACCAGTTGACCAACGACGAGAAGATCGTTCGCGAGGCCGCCATGGCCGCGGGCGACGCGGTCCCCGTTGGTTCCTCACCCGCCACGCCCAAGGGCGTCGTTCGTGCCGGCGGCGGTCGCCGTCGCGTGGACGCTGAGCCCGTCGCCGACGACGCCGTCGTCGAAGAGATGCAGGGTTCGGTCTCGAACAAGGTCGCCGAAGCGCAGGAGCACGAGACGACCAACGAGATCCTCGACGACGTCGCCGACGACGCCGTCACCGACACGCCCGTCGCGGACCTCCTCGCCTCTACGCCCGAAGTCGAGGCGCAGCTGAGCGTCGAAGAAGAGATCGAGCGTCGCACCGCGTCGGACCACACCGACACGCCTCACTTTCGAAAGGACGCAGAGTAAGCATGTTGATGCCCCGCAAAACTAAGTACCGCAAGCAGATGCGCGGTCGTCGGGCCGGAATGGCCAAGGGTGGGGTCGATCTCAACTTTGGTGACTTCGGTATCCAGGCCCTCGAGTCTGGCTGGGTCACCGCTCGCCAGATCGAAGCCGCGCGTATCGCGATGACCCGCCACGTGAAGCGTGGTGGCAAGGTCTGGATTCGCGTCTTTCCCGACAAGCCCGTCACGCAGAAGCCCGCGGAGACTCGCATGGGTTCGGGCAAGGGCAACCCGGAGTTCTGGGTCGCCGTCGTGAAGCCCGGTCGCATGTTGTTCGAACTCGGTGGTGTCGACGAGACCCTGGCGCGCGCCGCGATGGAACGCGCCATTCAAAAACTACCCATCAAGGCGAAGTTCGTCATTCGTCCTGGCACCCACGGCACCCCGGAGGTGATGATCTAATGGCAAAGACCAAAGAACACGTCGAAGAGTTGCGTCGCCTCGGCGACTCGGAACTCCTCGGACGATTGGGCGAGTCCCGACGTGAGCTGTTCAATCTTCGTTTCCAGTTGGCGACCGGTCAGCTCGACAACTCAGCGCGCCTCGGCGCGGTGCGCAAGGACATCGCGCGCCTCTCGACGTTCATGCGTCAACGCGAGATCACGGCCGCCGAAGCTCTAGAAGAAGGTACGAAGTCATGAGTGACGAAACTACGAACGAACCAATGAACGAAGAAGTTGCGGACGTCGCGGCGGAGGCCCCGGTCGACGCCGTCGTCGAGGCCCCGGTCGACGTTCCGGTCGAAGCTCCCGCTGAGACCAAGGTTGAGAAGAAGGTCGAGACCAAAGTCGCGGCCGAGCCAGCGGTCACGGTCGAAGAGACCGACGACTCTCGTACCAACCCGCGCAAGGTCCGCGAGGGCGTCGTCGTCTCGGACAAGATGGACTCGACGTTGGTCGTCGCGGTGAACGAACGTGTCCGCCACGCCCGTTACGGCAAGACCGTCCAACGCACGAAGAAGCTCTACGTGCACGACGAGAAGAACGAAGCGAAGGTGGGCGACAAGGTTCGCGTGCAAGAGACCCGTCCCCTTTCGAAGCTCAAGCGCTGGCGCTTGACCGAGATCGTGGAGCGTGCTCGATGATTCAACAAGAGAGTCGCCTAAAGGTCGCCGACAACTCCGGTGCGAAGGAAGTCCTTTGCATCCGGGTGCTCGGTGGATCGCGCCGTCGCTACGCCTCGATCGGTGACGTCTTCATCGCCACCGTCAAGGACGCGATTCCCGGCGCCGCGGTGAAGAAGGGTGACGTGGTTCGCTGCGTCGTCGTTCGCACCGCCAAGGAGAAGCGTCGTCCCGACGGTTCCTACATCAAGTTCGACGAGAACGCCGCGGTGTTGATCAACGATCAACTCCAGCCACGAGGTACCCGCATCTTCGGTCCCGTCGGCCGCGAACTTCGTGACAAGAAGTTCATGCGCATCATTTCACTCGCGCCGGAGGTTTTGTAATGAAAATTCATAAGGGTGACGACGTGTTGGTCCTCACGGGCAAGTTCCGTGGACAACGCGCCAACGTCGAAGAGGCCCTGCCCACAGTCAACAAAGTGATTCTGGACAACCTCAACATCGCCAAGCGCGCCACCAAGCAGTCGGGCTCGACCATGCAGGCGGGCATCATCGACAAGCTGATGCCACTGAACGCGTCGAACGTCGCCGTGTGGTGCCCGAAACACAAGGGTCCCGCGAAGATTGGCTCCAAGGTCGTCGACGACAAGAAGGTTCGTGCCTGTCGCAAGTGCGGAGAGGTCCTATGAGCACCACCACTCGTCCACGTCTCAAAGTCCGTTACGACGAAGAGATTCGTCCCGCGCTGAAGGAAGAGCTCGGTCTCGCGAACATCATGCAGGTGCCGCGCCTCGAGAAGATCGTCCTCAACTCGGGCGTCGGTCGCGCGACGCAACAGGCCTCGTTGCTCGAGGGTGCCCAGCGTGACCTCGAACTCATCACCGGCCAGAAGCCCATCGTGACGCGCGCGAAGAAGTCGATCGCGAGCTTCAAGTTGCGCGAGGAGCAGCCCATCGGCGTCAAGGTCACCCTTCGTGGCGACCGGGCGTGGGAGTTCTTCGACCGGCTCTTGAGCATGGCCATCCCACGTATCCGTGACTTCCGTGGACTGTCGCCCAAGTCCTTCGACGGCCACGGCAACTACACCTTCGGTGTGAACGACCAGTTGATCTTCCCCGAGCTCGACTACGACAAGATCGACGCGCCTCGTGGCTTTGACATCACGATTGTCACCACGGCCGCGACCGATGAGCAGGGACGCGCGTTCTTGCGCGCCTACGGCTTCCCCTTCAAACAGGAGAATCGATAAGCATGGCTAAAAAAGCTCTTCGAATCAAGCAGAAGCAGACTCCCAAGTTCTCCACGCGTGCGTACACGCGTTGCGAGCGCTGCGGACGTCCGCGTTCGGTGTACCGCAAGTTCGGCCTCTGTCGAATTTGTCTACGCATGATGGTTCACGCCGGCGAGATCCCCGGCGTCACGAAAGCAAGTTGGTAGGAGGACAGCTATGACAATGACTGACCCGATTGCCGACATGCTCACGCGTATCCGTAACGCCAACGCCGCGATGTTTGACAGCGTCAAGATGCCCAGTTCCAAGTTGAAGGAGAACCTGGCGAAGCTCCTGCAGCGCGAGGGCTTCATCTCGGGCTACACCGTGACGAAGCTCGAGAACAAGCCCGGCGCCCAGCTCGAGATCAACCTCAAGTACTCAGAGGACCGCAAGAAGACCATCATTGGTATCAAGCGCGTCTCCAAGCCGGGACTTCGTATCTACAAGAAGTCCGACCAGATGCCCAAGGTCCTCGGTGGTGTCGGCGTGGCCGTCGTCTCGACGAGCCACGGTCTCATGACCGACCGCGAAGCCCGCAAGGCCAAGTTGGGCGGCGAGGTGCTCTGTTATGTGTGGTAACTCGAGCACGAACAAAGTGGAGGTTCACTGATGTCGAGAGTTGGACGTAATCCCATCACCCTGCCGGCCAACGTCACCGTGAGCGTGGCGGGTGACGTCGTGACCGTCAAAGGTCCAAACGCCACCATGACCCGCAACATCCCTGACGGCATCACGATGAACCAAGAGGGCGACACCCTTGTCGTCGATCGTCGAAGTGAAGAGACGACCTACAAGGCGTTGCACGGTCTCACGCGCACGCTGGTCTCCAACATGGTGACCGGCGTCACCGAAGGCTGGAGCAAGGAACTCGAGATCATCGGCGTGGGTTATCGCGCCTCCGCGGGTGGTCCCGGTGTGCTCAACCTGGCACTCGGCTTCTCGCACCCCGTGACGTTCACCGCCCCCGAGGGCGTGACGTTCGAAGTACCCACGCCCACGCGCGTGATCATCAAGGGCGCGGACAAAGAGATCGTCGGACAGGTCGCCGCCAACATTCGCAAGCTTCGTAAACCCGAGCCCTACAAGGGCAAGGGCGTGCGCTACCTCGGTGAGCGAGTGGCGCGCAAGGCAGGAAAGGCCGCAAAGTAATGGCACGCACTACACGTGAACTCCGCCAACGTCGTCACCGTCGTCTTCGCAAGACCCTCTCGGGTACCGCGGAGCGTCCGCGCGTCGCGGTGAGTCGCACCAACAAGCACATCTCGGCGCAGATCATCGACGACACCACGGGCCGCACGCTGGCCGCGGCCTCGTCGGTCGAGGGAGCCTTGAAGAGCGCCACCGGTGGCAACATCGAAGGGGCGAAGGCCGTTGCGAACCTGCTCGCGACCCGGGCCAAAGAAGCCAACATCGCCACGGTGGTCTTTGACCGCGGTGGCTTCGACTACCACGGCCGAGTGGCGGCGTTCGCCGACGCCCTTCGTGCCGGTGGACTGGAGTTTTAATGAGTGATGAAGTGTACGAAGAGCGCACCATCAAGGTGAACCGAGTGTCCAAGGTCGTCAAGGGTGGACGTCGCTTCTCCTTCACCGCGCTCATGGTGATCGGCGACGGCAAGGGCAAGGTCGGTCTCGGCTACGGCAAGGCCAAAGAGGCCGGACTCGCCGTGCAAAAGGGCATCGAGGAAGCTCGCAAGAACCTCTTCGACGTGCCCCTCGCCGGTTCGACCATCGTCTATCCCGTCATCGGTAGCTCCGGCGCCGGTCGCGTGTTGATGAAGCCCGCGGCTCCCGGTACCGGCGTCATCGCCGGCGGTGCCGCGCGCGCCATCCTGGAGATGGCCGGCGTGAAGGACATCATCGCGAAATCCCTCGGTTCTTCCAACGGCATCAACGTCGCGCACGCGACCATCGAGGGCCTGAAACAACTTCGTCGTCCCGAAGAGCTCGCCGCCCTACGCGACAGGCCGGCCGACGAGATCATTCCTTCGGGGACGCTGCGCGCGTACCGCGAACGTCAGCGCGAGAGCGACCTCTTCAAGGTCACGGAAGGCTAACCATGAAGTTGAAAGTCACCCAGATCCGTTCGGGCATCGCCACCAAGCCCAAGCACCGCGGGACGCTCCGCGCGCTTGGACTGAGGGGCATTGGCCAGTCCAACGTGCTGCCCGATCGTCCCGAGATTCACGGGATGATCGCCCGCGTACCGCACCTGATCAAAGTAGAAGAGGTCAACGAATGAAGTTGCACGATCTCAAGTCACCAGAAGGCTCCACCCACCGTCGCAAGATCGTCGGTCGCGGTATCGCCGGTAAGGGCGGCAAGACCGCCGGTCGTGGTACCAAGGGACAGAAGGCGCGTCGCCAGATTCCTGCGGGCTTCGAAGGTGGACAGTTGCCGTTGCTCCAGCGCATCCCGAAGTTGAAGGGTTTCACGAACCCCTTCCGCGTTGAGTACACCCCGGTCAACCTCGACGCCCTCGTGGCGCTCGGAATTGCCGAGATCAATCCCGACGTCCTCGTCGCGAAGGGTCTCATGCGCAAGAAGGACCTCGTGAAGGTCCTCGGGCGCGGCGAGCTCACGACGGCACTCAACGTCTCGGCGCACGGCTTTTCCGCCTCAGCGAAGGCCGCCATTGAAGGCGCGGGCGGGACCGTCACGATGGTCGACCTGCCGTTCTCCGTTCGACCGGCCGCGTCGGGTAACCAACACCAAAACCGTTAGGGTCAGAGAGTGTTTAAGCGCCTCGGGAACATTTTTCGCGTACCGGACCTTCGTAACAAGGTTCTCTTCACGATCGCGATCATTTGCCTGTACCAGTTAGGCGCGAACCTCCCTATTCCCGGCGTCAGTTGGCACCAGGTCCAGGCGCTGCAAAGTAAGGCCGGCGCCAGTGGCGTGCTCGGCTTCTTGAACCTGTTCTCGGGTGGCGCCTTGACGCGCCTCGCGGTCTTTGGCCTCGGGGTCATGCCCTACATCACGAGCTCCATCGTGATCCAGCTGCTGACGACCGTCATCCCCAAACTCACCGAGTGGCGCGACCAGGGCGCCGTTGGCCAGAAGAAGATCACCCAGACGACGCGGTACCTGACTATCGGACTCGCCCTGTTGCAGTCGACGGGCCTCGTCTACGCCTTTCACGGTCACGACCAAGCACTGCTCGGCTTCAACATCGACCTGATCCCGAAGTTCACGATCTGGCTCGGCCTCTTCATGGTGCTCGTCTTGACGGCCGGCACGGCCTTCGTGATGTGGCTCGCTGAGCTCATCACCCAGCGCGGCATCGGCCAGGGCATGTCGCTGCTCATCTTCGCGAACGTGGTCTCGGGACTTCCCTCGGGCGGCAAGGCCGTCTGGGCGGAAGGCGGCGCGTTCAAGTTCTTCGTCATCTTCCTCGTCTCGATCGGGCTTCTGATCCTCATCGTCTTCATGGACAACGGACAGCGACGAATACCCGTCACGTTCGCGAGACGCGTCGTCGGGCGACGAGAGATGGGTGGCAACTCCACCTACATCCCGCTGAAGGTGAACCAGTCGGGCGTGATCCCGATCATCTTCGCCTCGTCCGTCCTCTACATCCCGGTCCTGATGTCCAACATCGTGCCCTGGGCGAGTTTCCAGAACTTCGTTCGCAACTCACTGACCCCGACGAACTTCTTCTACATCACGTCAGACTTCGTGCTGATTTTCGCCTTCACCTTCTTCTACGTCTACATCGCCTTCGAACCTCACCAGCAGGCGGAGATGCTGCGCCAACAGGGTGGCTTCGTGCCGGGCATCCGTCCAGGACTGCCGACCGAGAAGTACTTCGCGCGCCTGCTCTCGCGTATCACTGTCGTGGGCGCCGTGTTCTTGGCGTCGGTGGCCGTCGTGCCGAGCATCTTGATGGCGCTCTGGAACATCAACCGCTTCCCTTACTACGGCACCACCTTGTTGATCGCCGTGGGTGTCTCGCTCGAGACCATGCGTCAGATCGATAGCCAGCTCATGATGCGCAACTACGAAGGCTTCTTGAAGCGCTAGCCATGACGGGACAACTCAACCTTGTCGTCCTGGGTAAACAGGGCGCGGGCAAAGGCACCCAGAGCCAGCGTCTGTGCGAACTCCACGGACTCGCGCACATCTCGACGGGCGACATGTTGCGCGCGGCGGTCGCTGCCGGCACGCCCCTCGGTCGCGAAGTCCAGTCCGTGCTCGACGCCGGTCAATTGGTCTCGGACGAGCTCGTGAACCAACTCGTCGCCGACCGTTTCCAAGAGCCTGACGCCCAGAAAGGTGCCGTCCTCGACGGTTTTCCACGCACGACGTTCCAAGCCCAGGCGCTCGAACAGCTCTTGGGCGAGGGCGGCATCAAACTCTGCATCAGCATCGAGATCGCGAACGAACTGGTGATCCAGCGTCTCTCGTCACGTCGCGTCTGTCAAGAGTGCGGCACCTCCTACAAGGACACCGACGTAGCGGCGATCTCGGGGACGTGCGAAGTCTGCGGCGGCGACGTCGTGCAGCGAAGTGACGACAAGCCCGAAGCGATTCAAAAGCGTCTCGAGACCTTCGATCGCGACACGCTGCCCCTCTTGTCGTTCTACGAATCGAGGGGCCTCCTCGTCAAGGTCAACGGTGATCAGCTCCGTGAGAAGGTCGCCGCGGACATCGACGGACTCGTGCACGCTAGGGGCCTCGCGTGATCAGAAAGAAAGACGAGCTCGACAAGATGCGCAAGGCCGGCAAAGTCGTCGCCGAGATCCACGAGGTCACGCGCGCCGCGCTTCGTCCCGGCGTCACCACCATGGAGCTCAACGAACTCGCCGAAGAGGTTCTCGCCAAGCGCAACGCCCGATCCAACTTCTTGAACTACAACGGCTTTCCGGCGGTCATCTGCACGAGCCCCAACGACATGATCGTCCACGGCATCCCCGGAGCGTACGAACTCCAAGAGGGCGACATCATCTCCATCGACGCCGGTGCCATCGTCGAGGGCTACCACGGCGACGCCGCCTACACCGCGGGCGTGGGTGAAGTGAGTGCCACCGCGAAACGCCTCATGGAAGTTACCGAGCGCTCACTGTGGGCTGGCATCGACAAGTTGGTCGTCGGCGGTCGGCTGCACGAAGTCGGTCGCGCGGTGCAAGACGTCGCGGAAGCCGCCGGCTTTTCCGTCGTGCGCGAGTACGTCGGTCACGCCATCGGCACCGAGATGCACGAGAGCCCCCAGGTGCCCAACTACTGGCCCGGGTCGCCCGGTCCGACCTTGAAGGCCGGCATGGTCTACGCCGTCGAGCCGATGGTCAACGTCGGCTCCTACGAGACGTACGTGCTCGACGATGACTGGAGCGTCATGACCGAAGACGGCATGCTGTCGGCGCACTTCGAACACACCATCGCCGTGACCGAGAACGGGCCCGAAGTCTTCACACGCTCCTGAGCTGGACCTTCGCCGGTCTTCTTCTGTCGGCGAGTGCCTGAGCGCCCAGCGGACGTCTAGTGAGTCAGTCCTCGCGCGTGAAGAAGTAGTGCACTTCAACGCCGAGACGACAATCGGGATCATCACTGCACTCGATCGCGCCGTTGGTCATGATGATCGCCGTGCCGTGACAGTGCACAACATCTTCGCTGCAGTCCACGCAGACGACGGTCGTCGGAATCTTTCTCCCCATGGAATAAATGTAGAAGTTCTCCCGTACGAAGTGGTTGATTTGACTTTCGACCCCTTTGGGATAGTGTTCACCATCGCACGTTGATATTGAGGAACTTCTCATCGAGGAGCTGCACTGTGGCACGAGCAACATGGTCCGGATTTCTAAGTTTTGGACTCGTCAGCATCCCGGTCGGCCTCTACACGGCGACCACCGATCAGACGGTGCACTTCAACCAGATCCAAAAGGGAACGTCGCATCGCGTGCGCTACCGCAAGGTCGATGAAGAGACGGGGGACGAACTTCGAGCCGAGGACATCGTCAACGGCTTTCCCGTCGGTGACGGCGAGTACGTCGTCGTCACGCCCGAGGAGTTGAAGGAGAACGCACCGGGTAAGTCCGAGCTCATCGAGATTCAAGACTTCGTCGATCTGTCGGACATCGATCCAAAATATTTTCGTCAGACGTACTACTTGGCCCCGAGGGCCAGGGGAGCGAACCGCGCGTACTCGCTCCTCTTGCAGGCGATGCGCGAGACGAACAAGATCGGCGTCGCCACGTTGGTGCTGCGCGACAAGGAGCATCTCGTCGCCGTGAGGCCGAGCGACTCGGTCCTCATACTCGAGACGATGTACTTCGAAGACGAGATTCGAAGTCCCGAAGACGAACTCGACGACCTGCCGACGAACGAACGCGCGAAGCCCCGCGAACTGGCCGTGGCGAAGCAGTTGGTTCAGTCGCTCACCGTCAAGTGGGACCCGACGCGCTACGAGAACACGTACCGCGAACGAATCAACGATCTCGTGGAAAGGAAGCGGGCCGGTCACGCCGTCGTCGTGAACGACGAGGAACGACCGAAGTCCAACGTCGTCGACCTGATGTCGGCGCTACGAGCCTCGATAGGTCGAACCGGCTCGCGTCGCGCGCCGACGACGTCGAGAGGAACGACGAAGCGTTCGACGGGGCGTTCGGGCGCGACGGCGAAAGCACGCGAATCCCTGTCGGATCTCACCAAGTCGCAACTTCTCTCCCGCGCGAAGAAGGAACGCGTCGAGGTCACGTCACGAATGACGAAGTCCGAACTCATCGACGCGTTGTCGTCCGCGAAGAAAACGCGTCGACGCGCGTCATGAGCGTGAAGAAGCCGCGGACCGCGACGAAGGCCCCTCCGGTTTCGAAGAAACTCTCGACGTATCGCGCGAAGCGCAACCCGCGAAAGACCTCCGAGCCAATGGGTTCGGCGCGCAGCGCGAAGAAAGGGCGCCAGATTTTCGTTGTTCAAGAACACCACGCTCGCGCACTGCACTGGGACTTTCGACTCGAGCGCGACGGCGTCCTCGTGTCGTGGGCTCTCCCCAAGGGACTGCCCGAGGACCCGCACGCCAACCGTCTCGCGGTGCACACCGAGGACCACCCCCTCGACTACGGCAACTTCGAAGGCGACATTCCAAAGGGGGAGTACGGAGGTGGTCACGTCACCGTCTGGGATCACGGGACGTACGAGACTGAGAAGTGGCGTGACGACGAGATCATGGTGGTCCTCAACGGGCAACGTGTCTCGGGCCGGTTCGTTCTCTTTCAAACCAACGCGAAGAACTGGATGATCCACCGCATGGACGGTCCAGCCCCGAATTTTGAGGTGATGCCGGAGCATCTGAAGCCCATGCTCGCGACGCCGGGCGACCTGGGGACGCTGGGTCGAGGTTGGGCGTACGAGTTCAAGTGGGACGGCGTGCGCGCCATGGTGTACGTCGAAGGTGGTCGGGTGCGGGCGTTCACCCGTAACGACAAGAGCTTGGTGTCGACCTTTCCGGAGCTTCGAGAGATCGGGCTCTTCCTCGGATCTCGCTCGGTGGTGCTCGACGGCGAGATCGTCGTCCTCGACGGTGACGGGCGGGCGAACTTCGCTCAACTCAGTCACCGACTACACCTAACGTCCAAATCGGCGATAGATCGCCTGGCGAAGGACTCGCCGGCGAGTTTCTTCGCGTTCGACGTTCTCTATCTGGAAGGGAGGTCGTTGCTCCACGCCACGTACGACGAGCGTCGGGCGCTGCTTGAGTCGATCAAACTTGAAGGCCCGTCGTTCGCGACGCCCCCGTCGAGTCCCGACGGAAACGGCGCGAAGTTGCTCGTCATCGCGAAGGACCGAGGTCTCGAGGGAGTGGTCGCCAAGCGAAGGGAATCGCTCTACGCGCCGGGAAGGCGCAACGGCGACTGGATAAAGATGAAGAACTTTCGAACACAAGAGGTGGTGATCGGGGGATGGACGCGAGGTCAGGGAGAACGAGAGGGCAGTCTCGGGGCGCTGCTTTTAGGTGTCAATACCAGCAAGGGACTTGAGTACGTGGGAAAGGTGGGAACCGGATTCTCGTCCGACGCTCGAAAGGAACTTCTTCGAACGCTCGCGCCCCTTGCGCGAAAGACGTCACCCTTTCTCCTCTCGCTCAGCGCGAGTGAGACCAAGGCGGCCCAGTTCGTTCGGCCCACACTGGTCGGCGAGGTGCGTTTTGGCGAATGGACCAACGACGGTCGCCTCCGTCATCCGTCGTGGCGAGGTCTTCGCGTCGATAAGAAAGCCCGGGACGTGACGCGTGAGTCCTGATCGGGTCGAAACGGACGTGGACGGCAGGCGGGTCACCGTGTCCAACCTCGACAAAGTGCTGTATCCCGAGGCTGGCTTCACGAAAGGTCAGGTGCTCGACTACTACGCTCGCGTCGCGGACGCCATGTTGCCGCACGTAAGAGACCGCCCCGCGACCTTCAAGCGCTACCCGAACGGCGTCGAAGGCAAGGCGTTCTTTCAAAAGCACGCTCCCGACACGAGGCCCGACTGGGTGGTGACACTCGACGTGCCGTCTACGAGTGATCCGGGCGTCTCGGTTGAGTTCGTGGTCGTTCGTGACCGCGCGACGCTCGTCTGGGCGGCGAACCTCGCGACGCTCGAATTTCACGTGCCGCTCTGGCACCAGCGCAAAGGGAAGGAACCACCGGGGCCACCTGACCACATGGTGTTCGACCTGGACCCCGGTCCGGGAACCTCGATCGTCGAGTGTTGTGAGGTCGCGCGCTGGATAGGCGACGCCCTCGGAGAGGACAAAGTCCTCGCGAAAACCAGCGGTTCAAAAGGGCTGCAACTGTACGTGCCGCTGAAGCGAGCCCAGTGGGACGCGACGAACGAGCGAGCGCACGAACTCGCGCGCTCGCTCGAGAGCGAACATCCCGACGCCGTCGTGTCGATAATGCGAAAAGCCCTGCGACCTGGCAAAGTGCTCGTTGACTGGAGCCAGAACAGTCCCTCCAAGACCACGGTGGCCGCGTACTCACTACGCGCCCGCGCGACGCCCACCGTGTCCACGCCCGTGACCTGGGACGAAATCGAGGCGTGTCGGCGAAGTGGCGATCCAAGGGATCTTCGATTTGAAGTGACGGACGTCTTGGACCGCCTCGAAAAATTCGGCGATTTGATGGCTGGTCTCGTGAAGCCCCCCGCAACGACCAGACGCAGCGCTCAAAAGTCCAGCCCGGGGCGGCCGCGTCGCCCTACGTAAGAACGCGACGTTCCCCCACCGACGCGCTCGCCGAGAGCTCGGCTCCGGCATCAAAAGATCGACCCGCCGGTAGAATGGCGTGGTAAATCCGCTCTGTGTCGTTTCCGAGCTACCGGAGCGCAGGGTGTCGGCTGCAATTTAAAGCTGTTTTTGCGTTTTTAAGAATTTCCGGTAGAATAGAAAGCCGACCTCTGGGCACGACTCCGAGGTCTACTCGCGTGGGAGTCCTGCTCTCGCGCGCCCAGTAGTGACGTAATAAGGAGAAAGAACCTGAGTAAGCCAAAGGAAGACGCGTTCACCGTTGAGGGAACCGTCGTTGAGCCTCTACCCAACGCCATGTTTCGTGTTGAGCTCGAGAACGGTTACACCGTCCTCGCTCACAGTTCGGGAAAAATGCGCATGCACCGCATCCGTATTCTTCCCGGCGACAAGGTTCAAGTAGAGATTACGCCCTACGACATGACTCGCGGACGCATCACCTACCGCTACCGATAACTCACGTTCTTCGAGATCGAGAAAGAAACTACATGAAAGTTCGCGCGAGCGTGAAACCCATCTGTGAGAAGTGCAAGGTCATTCGTCGGGCCGGGGTCGTTCGCGTGATCTGTGAAGCGAACCCGCGCCACAAGCAGCGTCAGGGTTAGGAGAAAAGAATGGCTCGTATTGCAGGTGTTGACATTCCGCGCGACAAGCGCACCGTGATCGCACTCACTTATATCTTCGGGGTCGGACCCACCATCGCGCAACAGATTTGCGCCGCGACGGGAATCAACGAGTCGACACGCGTGAAGGACCTCACCGAGACTGAAGTCAATCAGCTGCGTAGTTACATCGACCAGAACGTCACCGTCGAAGGTGACCTTCGTCGCGACGTCGCCCAGGACATCAAGCGCAAGATGGAGATCAACTCGCTCCAGGGAATTCGCCACCGTAAGGGCCTGCCCGTTCGCGGTCAGCGCACGCGCACCAACGCTCGCACTCGCAAAGGACCCAAGCGCACCGTCGCCGGTAAGAAGAAGGTAACGAAGTAATGGCTAAGCCAACGACGGTTCGCAAGACCCGCAAGAAGGAACGTAAGAACGTCGCCTTTGGCGTCGCGCACATCAAGAGCTCGTTCAACAACACCATCGTCTCGATCACGGATCCCGAAGGCAACGTCTTGGCGTGGGCTTCGTCGGGTCAGGTCGGTTTCAAGGGTTCGCGCAAGTCGACCCCCTACGCCGCGCAGTTGGCCGCTGAGAAGTGCGCCCGCGCCGCAATGGAACACGGTGTGAAGAAAGTCGACGTGTTAGTGCGCGGTCCCGGCTCGGGTCGCGAGACCGCGATTCGTTCCATCGCCGCGGCCGGCATCGAAGTCGTGGCGATCAAAGACGTCACCCCATTGCCGCACAACGGATGTCGCCCCAAAAAACGACGTCGAGGTTAAGGAAAAGTTATGGCTCGTTACACCGGACCCGTCTGTCGACTCTGTCGACGTGAGCGCACCAAGCTCTACCTAAAGGGTGAGCGCTGTTTCACCTTGAAGTGCCCCGTTGCTGAGAACTCGGACCGCCGCGTTCGCGCCTTCCCGCCCGGCATGCACGGTCGCGACCGTCAACGCCAGGGTTCGGAGTACTTGGGCCAACTTCGCGAGAAGCAGAAGGCCCGTCGTATCTACGGCGTGCTCGAAAAGCAGTTCCGCAACCTCTACGAGGAAGCCAGCCGTCGCCCCGGCATGACCGGCGTGAATCTGTTGCAGTTCCTCGAGACGCGTCTCGACAACGTGACGTACCGCGCCGGTTGGGGCGCGTCACGCGCCCAGGCCCGTCAGCTCGTTCGTCACGGACACGTGAGCATCGACGGCAAGCGCGTGGACATCCCCTCGTACCGGGTTCGTCCCGGTGAAGTCGTGACCTTGAAGGCCGCGACCCGCGAGAACTTCAACGTCAAGCGCAACCTCGACGTTTTGGACCGCAGCGTGCCAGGCTGGCTCGAAAAGGGCGAAAATGGCTTCAGTGTCACCGTGCGCGTCGTACCCCAGCGAGAGCAGATCGACGAGTCGATCCAAGAGCAACTCATCGTCGAGTTGTACTCCAAGTAACCCTTCTTTCTAAATACCCTAGGAGTCCCTATGTTGATCATCCAACGACCTACCATCGAAGCCCTCGGCGACGAGGTCAATAACCGTCAGTCCTTCGGCATTGGCCCCCTGGACCCCGGCTTTGGCCACACGCTCGGTAACTCCCTGCGCCGCACCTTGCTGTCGTCGATCCCCGGAGCCGCGGCTACGCGCGTCAAGTTCGACGCCGTGTTGCACGAGTTCGGTGTCATCGAAGGCGTGAAGGAAGACGTCCAGGACATCACCTTGAACCTGAAGGACCTGCTCATCCGCGTGCACTCCGACGAGCCCGTCACCTTGCGTCTCGACAAGCGCGGCGAGGGCCCGGTCCTCGCGTCCGACCTCTCGACGACGGCCGACGTCGAGATCTTGAACGGTGACTTGCACCTCGCGTACCTGACCTCACCCAAGAGCGCCCTGACGTTCGAGCTCACCGTTGAGCGCGGCAAGGGCTACGTGGGTGCCGAAGGTAACAAGGGCTCGTCGACCATCGGCGTCATCCCCCTCGACGCGATCTTCTCGCCCGTTCGTCGCGTGAGCTTCGAAATCGAGCCGGTTCGTGTCGAGCAGAGCAAGGACTTCGACCGTCTCGTCATCGACATCGAGACCGACGGATCGATCTCACCGCGCGAAGCGCTGGCCTCGGCCGGCAAGACGCTCGGCTCGCTCGTCGAGCTGATCGCGAGCTTCGATGAAGAGGCTCCTTCGCTCGAACTCGGTGACGTGGGCAGCGCCCAGGCCGCCGCGAGCGAACTGGACATCCGGATTGAAGAGCTCGGCCTCACCGAGCGTTCGCGTAACTGCTTGAAGCGTGCGGGCATCAACACGATCGCCCAGCTCGTCAACGCCACTGAGCGTGACCTCACCTCGATCACCAACTTTGGCGCGACGTCATTGAAGGACGTGAACGACCGGCTCGATGAGCGCGGCCTTTCACTGCGGGTAGAGGACTAAGCATGCGCGGTACACCAACCAAGGGCAAACGCTTCGGGGGTAACTCGGCGCACCAGAAGGCGATGATGGGCAACCTCGTCGCCTCGATGATCGCCGCGGAGTCCATTGTCACGACCGAGGCGAAGGCGAAAGCCCTGCGTCCGATCGTGGAGAAGGTCGTCACGGCGGCGAAGAACTCTCCCGAGGGATCGGTCCACGCGCATCGTCGCGTCGTTGCGTTCATTCGCGACAAGGACATGACGCACAAGCTGTTCACCGAGATCGCTCCGCGTTACACCGAACGTCCCGGTGGCTACACGCGCATCTTGAAGCTCGGGCCGCGTCAGGGCGATAACGCCCCGATGGCGCGCATTGAATTCGTCTGATCCACTAGGCGCCACGCAACGTTGGCGCCTCGACCTGGCCTACGACGGCCAGGCCTTCAGTGGTTTCGCGTACCAACCTCAACACGACACGGTCGTGGGGTTGCTTCGCGCCACGCTGGCGAAAACGCTTCGCCTCGACCATGAACCACTGATCGTGGGTGCTGGCCGCACTGACGCCGGAGTGCACGCGTTCAATCAGGTCGTCCACGTCGACCTCCCCGTCGTGGCGAAGGTCCGCTCGCTCGAGAGCGAGCGGCTCATCTCTTCACTCAACAAGCAACTGCGTGGCCGGGTCCAGATCCTCCGGGCTGAACCCGTCGAGAGTGACTTCCACGCGCGCTTCTCGGCGACGTGGCGTGAGTATCGCTACCTCGTCCTTGAGTCCAAGCCGCCCGGACTCGAGTCGACGAACGCGTGGGCCTGGTCGGTCGCGGGACCGCTCGATCTACGCGCGATGAATCGCGCCGCGAAGAACGTCCTGGGCACGCACGACTTTCGAGCATTTTGTCGCCGCCCGACGAACTCAACCGCGGACGAGCCGCTTTTTCGTAAGGTCCTCGTCGCGCGCTGGGAACGACTGGAGGACGAGTGGGTCATGAGCCCGCGTCACGCGCCCGTCGTGCGCCTCACGATCCGCGCCCAGTCCTTCTGTCACAACATGGTGCGGTGCCTTGTCTCGACGATGGTCGCGGTGGGTCAAGGTGAACTTGGAGCCGACATCGTGGAGGAGCGATTCGAGAGCTTGAGCCGCTACCAACTGCCACAAGCAGCGCCCGCGGGCGGCCTTGCACTCGTGGGCGTGGGCTACCCCGATTCGAAGTGACGCTTCGCGCGCGCGCGGAAGAGAGCTGGCGCGCCGGACGTCGTTGTGCGAGGGGTGGGCGAAGCCCTAGCATCGCGACACGAAGCGCTAACGGAGGGTACGTAGTGAGAGAAGAGCAACGATCACTCCGTGTCAACGTAAAGTCGGGCGCCGTTCGATGAGCGCCGTCGCGTGAACGTTCTCCTCTTCATTCTCGGTGCGGTCGTTTCCCTGATTGTCGGCGCCAACGTTCTCTTCGCGCTCGTGCTCCCACGCAGACCGCGTGGTTTCGAGCGGATCTCGCTCAAAGTGAACTCCGCTGTCCGAATTGCTTTCATCGGGCTATCCCAGATTGGTCGACGCTACGAGTCGAAGGACGCCATCCTCGCCCCGACGGGACCGGTCTGCATCGTGGCGCAACTCATCTCGTGGGCGGGAGGCTTCATCGTCGGCTTCGCGCTGATGCTGAACTCGACGACGCACAGTTTCACCAACGCGTTGGTCCAAGCGACCACGAGTCTCTTCACGCTGGGAGCGATTCATCCGGGGGGACAGGCGAACGTCACGCTCGACATCACTGCGGGCGCGGTCTGGGTCGTGGTCGTGACGCTTCAGATCGCGTACCTGCCCAGTCTCTACGCGTCCTTCAATCGACGCGAGGGTCTCGTCGCGCTTCTCGAAAGTAGGTCGGGTGTGCCCGCGTGGGGACCGGAGATCTTGATGCGCCACCAAATCGTCGGCATCACCGATACGTTGCCCGACTTCTACTCGACGTGGGAGGAGTGGTCGTCGGACCTGGCGGAGAGTCACACGACCTATCCAGTCCTCCTGCTCTTTCGGTCCCCGGAGCCGTGGTACTCGTGGCTCGTTGGACTCCTCTCCGTACTCGACGCCGCCGCGATGCATCTCTCGTTGGCGCCGAACCGAGCGTCGTCACAAGCGCGACTCTGTCTTCGCATGGGCTTCACTGCGTTGAATCGAATTGCCGTGACGCTCGGCTGGGACGTCGAAACCGACCCCGATCCCGCGGGTCCAATTGAGCTCACCTACGCCGAGTTCGAAGAAGCGGTCACCATGATGCGCGCCACCGGCTTCGAGATGGAGCGCAGTGCCGAAGAGGCGTGGCCCGACTTCGTTGGTTGGCGCGTTAACTACGAGAAGGTTGCCTACCGACTCGCGGCGCGGATCGTCGCACCTCCAGCGCCGTGGTCAGGTCAACGTCCCTATCTGCATCTGGCCACCGAAGCTCCGCACCGTCCGCCGCAACGAACGCCGAGAGGGTTCTCTACTGACAGTTGAGGATGGATAAGGTCACGCCGTGTGCGTTGGGGCGTGCAACGTAAGGGCTCGCTACGCGATCTCCGGTGGACCATTGGCTCTGCCTCAACGCGACCACGTAGGAGTACAATTCGTCTCATGAGACCTCCCCGTCGGACCGGTAGCGCTTGGTGGCTCCGATTCTCCGTCCTCGCCGCGATGTGCCTTGGTGTGCTCCCGATACAGACGGCTTCGGGCGCGGCCAGTCTCGAGTTCGATTCGCCGTCCGGACTGGCTTTCGGCGGAGGACACTTGTGGGTGACCAACGAGGCCGGCAACTCCGTATCCGAGATCAATCCGTCGAACGGCTCGTGGATCGCGACGTTAAGCGCGACCAACTACGGGTTTTCGCGTCCGACGGCAATCGTGCGCTCGGGAGCGAACCTCTTTATCACGAACGCGGCCGGCTCAGTGAGTGAGATCAGTGCCGGCAGTGGTGCGCTCGTTCGCGTCATAGCTGGTCCGAAGTTCCGCTTCGCGGATCCCGTCGCGATTGAAGCCGCCGGGCGGACGATCTTGGTGCTGAACGCTGGCCGCTCGAACGCAGTGAGTTCGATCACGATGATCGATACGCGTACCGGTGCCTTCGTGCGCTCGGTGTCGGGTGCTCGATTCTCGTTCCGCAACCCCGTGGCGCTTGCCGTGTCTGGCCCCGACGTCTTCGTCGCCGACAAGGGAAGTAATTCCGTGACTGAGGTGAACGTTGCTCAAGGGCGATTGATTCGCGTGGTCGCTCAGCAAGGATTGAGCGCGCCCGACGGGATCGCCGTGGGAGCGGGCCGCGTGTGGGTGGCCGATAGTGCGACTAACGCAGCGACTGAGATTTCGGCAGCCTCCGGCGCCGTACTCGCTACCTACAGCGATTCACAGGGAAGCTACGGCTTCGGTTCCCCCTCGACCGTGATCGGCGTTGCCGGCAATATGTACATCGCGAGTCCGTTCGGGACGAGTCCCATGGTGACGAAGTTGTCCGACACGAGCGGTCAGCCGAGTTGGTACATGTGCAACACCAACGGGCCCTACTACTTCAGTCAGCTCTCCGCCTTTGCAGTTTCTGGTGGGAATCTCTGGGTGGCTAGTCAATCCGGGGCCAACAGCCAGACTCCGGGTGCTCGTACGGGATCGCTCACGGAGCTGTCCATCGGGAATGGCGCGCTGATTACGACGTTGCCGAAGGCGACGAATCCGCCACCGACTTCTACGACGGCGACCACTTCGACTCCGGCGGGCTGACCCCCGTCGTGGGCTGACGCGTTGACTCGCTGACCGTCAAGGGACAGAGACTGTCGAAATCACTCGGTTCTCCCATTGATCAAAAAGAAGAGGACAACCGACGCGATGAAAGTCGCAGGGTCTTCCATTCGAATGGTGGACTGGCGTGACGCAGAGCCACCCGTGAAGCCCAACCCGGTATCGAGAACGACGGCGATACGATTCTTCAATGAGTGACATCAAGAAACTCTTGATCGCGACGTTGGACGACCAGCGCCAACATGTCCTTGGTATTCTCGAAGGTCTTTCGGATGAGCAGCTACGACGTCCCGTACTTCCCTCCGGGTGGAGTTGTCTCGGCATGGTGAAGCACTTGGCGCTCGGTGTAGAGCACTACTGGCTTCGCTGCATCGTGGCGGGCGAGTCACTCGACTTCTTCGCGCTCAATTCGCTCGACGACGACCGCGACTGGGATGTCGGGCCCAAGGAGACCGGCACCGAAGTCTTCAATCTGTACCGCGACGAGATTCAGCGCGCGAACGAGATCATCACCGAGACGCCGCTCGATGCGCCACCGGCCCAACGAGACGATTGGTGGGGGTCGTGGGAGATCCCCGACTTGGAGTACGTCGTTTTCCACCTAATCACGGAAACGGCCTGTCACGCGGGGCACCTCGACGCGGCTCGTGAACTCATCGACGGGCGCCAGTGGATGGCGCAGTAGATCCCTGAGGCTGGTGAAGTGGGGAAAAGCCGGCGTAGTGACGCTGACACGCTCTGGGTCGTCATCATCGGTGTAGAGGTGCTCCTGGAGCCAGATTGTTGACTTCGGAGCCCAGAATCGGTGAACTTGCTTAGCGGGGCCGAAATTTCGTAAGATGGGGAGCCCCTTCGGACCCCGTCGGGGCTCATCCGAATTTTTCGCTGAAGGAAGAACCTTGAAGACGTATTCACCAAAAACGAGTGAGCTGACGCGCGAGTGGTTGGTCATCGACGCCGAAGGTCTGATCCTCGGTCGCGTCGCCACCGTCGCTGCTTCGCTGCTTCGCGGTAAGCACCGCACCTTCTACGCACCCCACGTCGACACCGGTGATTACGTCATCATCGTGAACGCCGACAAGATCGTCGTCACCGCCAACAAGGCCGCACAGAACTTCCACTATCACCACTCGGGCTACCCGGGCGGTCTTCGTGCGACGTCGTGGCAGACCTTGATGGACACGAACCCCACGAAGCTCGTCGCCGACGCCATTCGTGGCATGGTGCCAAAGAATCGCCTCGGTCGCGCGCAGATGGACAAGCTGTTCGTCTACGCCGGCGCGGAGCACCCCCACGTGGCGCAAGCGCCAAAGAAGTTTGACACCTCGGCGATTCGCCGCGGTTAAGGAGCAGTCGTGACCATTCCCCTTACCCAAACCACCGGCCGCCGCAAAGAGGCCGTCGCGCGCGTTCGCCTTCGTCCGGGTACCGGCACGATCACGATCAACTCGCGTGCCTTCGACAACTACTTCACTTCTGCGACGCACCGCCAGATGGTGATGGAGCCACTTCGTCTCATCGACGCGCAACAGACCTACGACATCGACGCCACCATCGAAGGAGGCGGCGTCGCCGGTCAGGCGGGCGCCTTGCGACTCGGTATCTCGCGTTCGTTGCTCAAGCTCGACGAAGGTGTTCGTCCCTCGCTCAAGAAGGCCGGACTGCTCACGCGTGACTCGCGTAAGAAGGAGACCAAGAAGTACGGTCTCAAAAAGGCGCGCAAGGCCCCTCAGTACTCCAAGCGGTAATGGTCATGCCCGTGCGTTTTGGCACGGACGGGATTCGAGGACGTGCGAGCGACGAGATCACCGTCGACCTCGCGTATCGACTCGGCCGTGCCGTGACCAGCGTCTTCTCGGTTCCCATTTTCGTCGGTTACGACACGCGCGAAAGCTCCCCGCCCCTTGCCGCGGCGGTACTCGCCGGACTTCGTGACGGTGGGGCACTCGGCGTCAACCTCGGCTACTTCACCACACCAGGGGTCGCGGTCATCGCGCAACAGCGTGGTGGCGCCGGCGTCGTCGTGTCGGCCTCGCACAACCCCTTCTACGACAACGGGCTGAAGGTCCTCGGCGTTGGCGGGGCGAAACTCGATCACGCGACGGAAGCGGCGGTCGAGAGCGCGCTCAACGTGGCCGAGAGCCCTGGCGTCGCGACCTTCGATGACGTCATGATCGACGAGTCGGCTGAACACGAGTACGTCACGCACCTGCGCAAACTCGCGCCGGCGGACCTCTCCACCCTCACCATCGTGGTGGACTGCGCCAACGGCGCGGCGTCGCACGTGGCGCGCGAACTCTTCGCCTCAACGGGCGCGAAACTCATCACGATTCACGACCAACCCGACGGTCGAAACATCAACGAAGGCGCGGGATCGACCCACGTCGAAAGCCTTGTCGAGGCGGTTCGCGTCGCCGGGGCTGATCTCGGCCTCGCCGTCGACGGTGACGCCGACCGGTTGATCGCCGTGGACTCCGAAGGCACCGTTCGAGACGGCGACGACCTCATGGTGCTCTTCGCGCTCGACCGGAACGATCGAGACGCGTTGGGTGGCGGGGTCGTCGTCACCTCCATGAGCAACCTGGGTCTCTATCGCGCGCTCGAAGCGGCGGACATCGAGATCGAAGAGACGGACGTCGGCGACCGCAACGTGCTGATGGCACTCGAAGAGAAGTCCTGGATCCTCGGCGGCGAGCAGTCGGGTCACGTCATCTTTCGCGACCTCGCCCCGACCGGTGACGGTCTCTTGACGGGACTGTTGTTGGCGGAGCTGCTCGTGCGACGTGGATCACTGGCCGAACTCGCGGGCGGTTCGTGGCGTCGCGTTCCCCAAGAACTCTTCAGCGTGTCGGTCGAGCACTTCAGTGACGACGAAGTCCAAACACTCTTCAACGAACTGTTGAGCGTCTACAACGTCGAGCGCAACGACGTTCGCCTGCTGGTGCGTCCGTCGGGTACCGAGCCGCTGGTTCGGATAATGATCGAAGCGCTGAACGCCGAGTTCGTCGAAGTCTTCTCCGAACGGCTCAAGTCGCTCTACGGTTTCTAGGCCGTCACTCGGGAACCACGAAAAGTGGCGCGGGTAGGCTGGCTCCATGTGCGGCATCATTGGGGTCGTTGGATCCCCAGACACCCTGGAGACGTTGCTCGAGGGCCTGGCTCGCTTGGAATACCGTGGCTACGACTCGGCGGGTGTCGCCCTCGTGCGCCCGGGCGAGACCTGGCGCGCGCGCACCGCGGAGGGCACCGAATCGGTGAGGGCGCTTCGCGAAGAGTGCGATCTCGCGCCTCACGGCTTCTCCTCCGGTATCGGTCACACGCGCTGGGCGACCCACGGCGGTCCCGAGACCATGAACGCGCACCCGCACCTCGACTGTTCGGGCAACATCGCCATCATCCACAACGGCATCATCGAGAATCACGCCGACTTGCAAGAACAGCTGGAGTCGCGGGGCCACGTCTTTAGTTCCCGCACGGACTCTGAAGTCCTCGCGCACCTCATCGAGGAGTCGCGCGCGAACGGCTTCGAACTCATCGAAGCCGTTCGACGAAGTTTGCTCGTGGTGCGCGGCGCCTTCGCCGTCGCCGCGATGGACGCGACCGAGCCCGACGTCATCGTCGCCGCACGGCGTATCTCACCACTCATCGTCGGCACCGCGCCGGGCGTGACGTATCTCGCGAGTGACATCCCCGCCATCCTGGACCGCGCGACGGCGTTCTACGCCGTGAGCGACGACGAGATCGTTCGCCTCGCCCCCGAGGGTTTTCGTGCGGTCGACCTCGAAGGCGTTCCCGTACACCTACATCCGCTTTCCGTCGACTGGGACTTGGAAACGGCGGAAAAGAGTGGCCACGACGACTTCATGACCAAGGAGATCGAGGAACAGCCCGACGCGATTCGTGCGACGTTGCTCGATCGCCGTCGACGCGACGGCACGATCACCTTCGACGAACTACGAATCTCGGACGAGGAACTGCGCGACGTGAAGCGAGTGGTCATCGTCGCTGCGGGCACCTCGCACCACGCCGGCCAAGTGGCGAAGTACGCCATCGAGCGCTGGGCGAGGATCAGCGTCGAGGTTGACATCGCGAGTGAGTACCGCTACCGCGACCCCATCGTCGAGATCGGCACGCTCGTGATCGGCATCTCGCAAAGCGGTGAGACGATCGACACGATTCAAGCCATTCGCGAGGCGAAGCGTCGAGGCGCGCGCGTCGTCGCCGTCACGAACATCGTCGACTCCTCGCTCGCGAGAGAGTCCGACGCCGTGGTCTACACCCGTGCCGGACTCGAAGTATCCGTCGCGTCGACCAAGGTGTTCCTGGCCCAAGTAGCCGCGCTCGAGCTCTTGGCCCTTCGCTTGGCCCAACTTCGAGACACGGTTCCGGCCAGTGACGTCGACGCGCACTTCCTTGGACTGAACGCCGTCGCGGCGCAGGTCGCCACCGTCCTCACTCGACGCTCCGCCGTCGAAGACGTCGCCAAACAGTTGCTCGGCGCGCGGGACTTCTTCTTCCTCGGCCGCCACGTCGGATTCCCGACGGCCCTCGAAGGGGCGTTGAAGTTGAAGGAACTTTCGTACTTGCACGCGGAGGGTTACCCGGCCGGCGAACTGAAGCACGGACCACTCGCCCTCATCGAGCCCGGCGTCGTCGTCGTCGCCGTCGTCACCGACCCGGCGATGCACGAGAAGATGCTGTCGAACTTGGCTGAGGTGAAGGCGCGCGGCGCTACCGTCGTCGCGGTGGCAACGGACGACGATGAGTCGATAGACGCCATCGCCGACTACGTGCTGCGCGTGCCCGCGACCGAGCCGATTTTTTCACCCATGGTGGACGTCGTACCGCTGCAACTCTTCGCCTACTCAATGGCGCGAGGACTCGGTCGAAACATCGACCGGCCGCGGAACTTGGCGAAAACCGTGACGGTGGAGTAATGGCGACACGCAACGTCGGTGTCGACCTCGTGGACGTCGCGCGCTTCACGTTGGCCCTGGAACGTCATCCGCGCCTCGCGGAACGTCTCTTCACCGACGGCGAACGGCGTGACGCGAAGTCACGACCCGAACGACTCGCCGCGCGTTTCGCCGCGAAGGAAGCGGTACTGAAGGCGTTTCGCGTGGGCATCGGCGCGGCACCGTGGCGATCCATCGAGGTGACGACCGATGACGCCGGTGCGCCGAGCGTGGTCTTGCACGCGCCAGCGCTCGCGCTCGCCCGCGCGGCCGGTGTCGAGACCTTGCACCTCTCCATGACGCACACGCACGTGACCGCTGCCGCCTTCGTCGTGGGATCGTCGTTGAAAGACGAGACCAGTGCCGGTTGAGGGAGTCCGCCGTCCCGCGTGGGCAGAGATTTCGGCGTCCGCGATCGCGCACAACGTCCGCGCGCTCAAGTCCGTCATGGGTGACGCGTCGTTTTGTGCCGTCGTGAAAGCCAACGGCTACGGACACGGCGCGCCCCTTGCGGCGAAGGCCGCGCTCGACGGGGGTGCCGACTCGCTGGCGGTAGCCATTATCGACGAAGGCATCGAGCTTCGTGGCGCGGGCGTGACGACGTCGATACTGCTCCTCGCGGAGATCCCGCCGGCGACGATTCTCGACGCCCTGGCGAACGAACTCACCCTCACCATTGGCTCACTCGACGGCGCCAAAGCCGCCGTCGAAGCGGCCGAAGAGATCGGCGGACGACACCGCGTGCACGTCAAGATCGACACGGGCATGCACCGCATGGGCGTCGCGCCCGATCAAGTTGACATCGTGGTCGACACGTTGCTCGCCTCGTCGGCTATTGACCTCGAGGGTCTGTACACGCATTTCAGCGTGGCCGACGGATCGAGCGCCGACGACCGGGCCTTCACGCGCCTACAGATCAAGACCTTCGACGACGTCGTGGCGGCGTTGGCGACGCGCGGCGTGTCGCCACGAGTCCTGCACAGCGCGAACTCGGCCGGCGCGCTCGGGTACCCCGAAGCGCGTCTGTCGATGGTTCGCGTGGGCCTCGCCCTCTACGGCTATCTCCCGCAAGATTGGCTCTCCGGAGCCCTCGAGGAGAAACGGCTGAGACTCGAGTCCGCGCTGTCGCTTCGCGCCCAGGTCGTCGCCGTGCGTCGCGTCGCGGCCGGCGAACGTCCGAGTTACGGACGCAGTCGCGCGCTCGAGCACGACGCCACGATCGCGACGGTGCCCTTCGGGTACGCGGACGGCTACCCCCGTCGACTCTTCGAGGCCGGCGCGGACGTCTTGATCAACAACAAGCGCTACCCATTAGCGGGCAACGTGACGATGGATCAGCTGCTCGTCGACGTCGGAGACGACGCGGTCGAGCCCGGGGACGAAGTGGTCCTTCTCGGTCGTCAGGGTGACGAAGAAGTCACGGCCGAGGACTGGGCCAACTGGGCCAACACCATCACGTGGGAGATCCTCTGTGGCGTCGGGGCCCGCGTCCCGCGCGTACTCGTGGGGTGAGTGATGGCCGATTTCAAAGGGCTCTCGACCTGCGTGCGCTGTGGTCTCTCCGCCACGCGCCAACGGGTCGTCATTGGCTCGGGCCCGATGACGGCGCGACTCATGATCGTTGGTGAAGCGCCCGGTCGAACCGAAGATGAAGGCGGCGCGCCCTTCATTGGCCGAAGTGGAAAGTTGCTGTTCACGCTGCTGGAAGAGGAAGTCGGTCTCACGCGCGAGGAGTGCTACGTCACCAACGTCGTGAAGTGTCGACCGCCCGCGAATCGGACACCGACGCCAAAGGAGATCGTGACGTGTCGTCCGTGGCTCATCGAACAGCTCGACCGAGTGGCGCCACGATTCATCTTGACGCTCGGCAACACCGCCGGTCGCGCCATCTTCGCGTACCAATCTGGTATCGGTCAGGTGCACGGACACGTCTTTCGCTCGGGCCAGATCCAAGGCGTGCCGACGTACCATCCGGCGGCGGCGCTTCGTGGCGGACCGAGCGTGGTGGACGTGATGCGCAGCGATCTCGGCGTCGTGCGTCGTTTATTGGAGAGCGCGTGAGTTGGCGGCGCTACGCGGCGTTGGCCGAGAACACCAAGGAGGCCGGCGAAGCGTTCGCGCACGTCCTTCGACCAGGCGACGTGGTCCTGCTCTCTGGTCAACTGGGCGCCGGAAAGACAACCTTCACCCAGGGCGTTGCGCGCGGCCTCGGCGTCCTCGAACGTGTGACCAGTCCGACCTTCACCATGGTTCGCCAACACGAGTGCGTGAACGGCCGAGGGATCTCGACCCTGCACCACGCCGACGTCTATCGCGTCGGCACGCTCGACGAAGTCGTCGACCTAGCCTTGGGCGAGTTGGTCGAAGAGTCCGCGGTGGCCCTCGTCGAATGGGGCGAGATTGCGTCGTCGGTGTTTGGCCTCGAGGTTATGAACGTGGATTTCACGATTGACCAAGACGAAGGACGAGCGCTCGTGGTCACGGGCGCGCTGGCCGCCGGTAGAGAAGACGAACTCGACGACTGGGCGAACGCGTGAACGTGCTCGCGATCGAGACCGCGACGCCGGCGTGCGCGACGGCGCTTCGAACGAATGAGGGCGAGGAGCTCGTCCTCGTGGTGGACGATGAGCGTCACCACACGGAAGCGCTGACGCCCGGGATCCGTGACTTACTTGTCCGCGCAGATATCACGCCGAAGGCCATCGATCGCGTCGTCGTTGACCGCGGACCCGGCCTCTTCACCGGACTGCGGGTGGGTATCGCGACCGCGATCGGCTTCGCCCTGGGCGCGAGCGCCGATCTCGTGGGCGTGACCTCGTTGGAACTCTTGGCGCACGGCGCGCGGAGGGCGGGTGTTCACGGCAATCTGGTCAGCGTGGTCGACGGTCGCCGTGGTGAAGTCTTCGTCCAGACCTTCAACCTCGCCGACGAGCTGACCACGGTGGGTGAAGCGAAGGTCGCGCTGCCCCAGAGCGTGGTCGAGGAGTGGAGTGAGCGAGGCGCCGTGACGTTCACGGGCGACGGCGTCATTCGTTACGAGGATCTCTTTACTTCTCTCGTCGCCGCGACGGTCTTCGAGCAGCGAGTACCTCCGGTGCTTGAGGCCTTGCACGTGGGCGCGCAGCGCCGCGCTGAATCGCAGATCGTGCCGCTGTACTTACGAGAAGCGGACGCGGTGGCGAACTTCACGACGCGTGAACGCTCACAGTGAGTACGTGGACGATACGCCTGGCTGAGCGGCGCGACGTACCCGATCTGCTCTCCATTGAGGTCGCGCAGTTTCCCGAACCGTGGACGCGCTCGATGCTGCTCGACGAGATCACGAATCTCGCGACACGCCGCTACACCGTCGCCGTCGAGGAGAAGAGGATCGTCGGGTACCTGGGCGTGATGTACGTGATGGACGAACTGCACGTGAACACCATCGGGACGCTGCCGGGTAACGAAGGTCGCGGGATCGCGACGGCGCTCATGAACGAGGCGTGGGGCGTGGCCAAAGAACGTGGCGTCCAACGCGCCACTCTCGAAGTCGCCGTCTCGAACACGCGCGCGCAAGAGCTGTATTTCCGCTTCGGGTTCTCACCCGTCGGCGTGCGCAAGAACTACTACGAGCGCACGAATGAAGACGCGCTCATCCTCTGGGCGGACCTGGCCTGAGCACGAGTGTCCGCGCCCTACGCTGGCGAGGTGGCGTTGGTCCTGGGCATTGAAACGAGCTGTGACGAAACGGCGGCGGCCGTCGTGGACGAGAACTTTCGGGTCCTGTCGTCGGTCGTCGAATCCTCGATCGATCAGCACCGCGCCTTCGGTGGCGTAGTGCCGGAGCTCGCCGGGCGCGCGCACGTGACGATGATCGGTCCCGTGATACGGCGCGCTCTCGACGACGCCGGACTCGATCCGAGTGATCCGGCGATTGACGGATTGGCCGTGACGAGTGGCCCGGGACTCATTGGTTCGCTGTTGGTCGGGCTCTCGAGCACCAAAGCACTTTCACTCGCGTGGGGCGTTCCGTACGTGGGGGTCAACCACCTCGAGGGCCATCTCTTCGCGCCGCTCCTCGAAGCCAACGATCTCGAGTGGCCCCTGATGACGCTGTTGGTGTCGGGCGGGCACAGCCTCATCGTTCGCCAAAGTGGACCGGGCCAGCACGACGTCCTCGGTGAGACCATCGACGACGCAGCGGGCGAGGCGTACGACAAGGTCGCGCGATGGCTCGGGCTGGGGTATCCCGGGGGACCGGAGATCGATCGACTCGCGAAGTCCGGCGTCTCGAGCGCGCTGAAACTTCCGGTGTCCATGATCGGCGACGACTTCGATCTCTCTTTCTCTGGTCTCAAGACTGCGGTCGTTCGCGCGACCGAGGCGCACCGTGAGATCTCGCTCGAAGACGTCGCGGCTTCGTTTCAGTCGGCCCTCTGCGAACAGTTGCTGCGAAAGCTGCGCCACGCTCTTGAGCGTTACGAAGTGCGCGGTGTCGCGCTCGCCGGTGGCGTCGCGGCGAACTCTGCACTTCGTGAAGGTGTGACGCAACTCGCAAAAGAGTTCGGCCTCGTGTGTCACTTGCCGACGATGGCGATGTGCACCGACAACGCCGCGATGGTTGCCGCCGCCGGTCTCTACCGACTTTCGAGCGGAGCGACGAGTCCGTTGGACCTGTCCGCTCGGCCCAACTGGCAACTCGCGGACGTCTCGTGAGCGATCGTTGGGTGCCCCTCGACGTCGAGCACGTCGACGCGAATCCCTTCACGCAGTTTCAGCGCTGGTTCGCCGACGCGAAGGGCGAGATGTTGGAGCCCGAGGCGGTGGCGCTCGCGACCGCAACTTCCGATGGGGCACCGAGCGTGCGAATGGTCCTGCTTCGTCATCACGACGATCGTTTCTTCGGCTGGTACACCAACTACGAATCACGCAAGGGTGGTCAGCTGGACACCAATCCTCGCGCGGCAATCCTTTGGTACTGCGAACCACTGGGGCGTCAGATCAGGATTGAGGGTGACGTGCAGAAGATGACGGCGGCTGAGTCCGACGCTTACTTCGGAACGCGCGCGCGAGGAAGTCAGCTCGGCGCGCACGCAAGTCACCAGAGTCAGCCACTCGACCGTCGCGCAACGCTCGAAGCTCGAGTCGAGGCCTTGGCGCTGCAGTTTGAAGGTCGCGACGTACCGCGTCCCGAATTCTGGGGTGGGTACCGCCTCACGCCGGAACGATTCGAGTTCTGGCAACATCGAGACGACCGACTCCACGATCGGGTTCTCTATCGTCTCGACGGGTTGAACTGGCGGCGCGAGCGCCTCTCGCCCTGACGGGCAGCATTTCCCGTTTCGGTAGCGCCTGATCAGGAATAATGTGGCGACAAAGGGGGAGCGGCGTTCGAACCGGCGCCGAAGGACCATCGCCGGGCGCCGTACAGAGGTTCGAGCTGAGGGCAGACCACTGAGGCGTTAAACGGTCACTGTTGGCACTCAGGACCGCTGGCTGCTAAATTGGCAGTCGCAAGTATCGAGTGCTAATTGCTCAGGAGGCAAGAAGAATGAAGTTGCACCCACTAGAAGACCGCATCGTCGTTCGTCCCAACAGCGCTGAGGCCACCACGGCTTCGGGCCTGGTGATTCCCGACACCGCCAAAGAGAAGCCCCAACAGGGCGAAGTGCTCGCCACGGGTCCCGGTCGTCGTACCGACTCCACCGGCGAGATCATCCCCACTGGCGTCTCGATTGGCGACACCGTCGTCTACTCGAAGTACGGCGGCACCGAGATCACCGTTGACGGTGAGGACCTTTTGATCCTCTCCGGCCGTGACGTCCTCGCGACCGTAACCAAGTAGCCCTTGACGAGCACGGCTCGTCACTCCCTCCGAATACGAAAGAAGACAAATGTCAAAGTTATTGAAGTTTGACGAGGACGCGCGACGCGGCCTCGAAGCAGGCGTCGACAAGCTGGCCGACGCCGTCAAGGTGACGCTTGGACCCAAGGGTCGCAACGTCGTCCTCGGCAAGAAGTTCGGTGCTCCGACCATCACCAATGACGGTGTGTCGATTGCTCGAGAGATCGAGCTCGAAGACCCGTTTGAGAACATGGGCGCGCAGCTGGTGAAGGAAGTCGCCACGAAGACCAACGACGTTGCCGGTGACGGCACGACGACGGCAACCGTGCTCGCGCAGGCCCTCATCAAGGAAGGTCTGCGCAACGTCGCGGCCGGCGCCAGCCCCTCGGGTCTGAAGCGCGGCATCGAAAAGGCCGTCAAGGCCGCCGTCGAGTCGATTGCGGACCAGAGCCAAGAAGTCTCGGGCAAGACCCAGATCGCACAGGTCGCCACGATCTCCGCTGCCGACGCCGCCATTGGTGAAGTCATCGCTGACGCCATTGACAAGGTTGGCAAGGACGGCACCGTCACGGTCGAAGAGTCGAACACGTTCGGCATCGAGCTCGAGCTCACCGAAGGTATGCAGTTCGACAAGGGTTACCTCTCGCCGTACTTCGTCACCGACGCGGAGCGTCAAGAGGCTGTTCTCGAAGATGCTTTCATCCTCTACACGAGTAACAAGATCTCGGCCGTGCACGACCTCGTTCCCGTTCTCGAGAAGGTCATGCAGGCCGGTCGGCCGCTGTTGATCATCGCCGAAGACGTCGAGGGCGAAGCGCTCGCGACACTCGTGGTGAACAAGATTCGTGGAACCTTCACGTCGGTTGCCGTGAAGGCGCCAGGCTTTGGCGAGCGTCGCAAGGCAATGCTCCAGGACATGGCGATTCTCACGGGTGGCACGGTCATCTCGGACGAAATTGGTCTGAAGCTCGACAGCGCGACCGTGGACCTGCTCGGAAAGGCTCGTCGCGTGGTCGTCACGAAGGACGCCACCACGTTGGTTGACGGCGGCGGTTCAAAGGAAGACGTCGCGGGTCGCGTCGCGCAGCTGAAGCGCGAGATCGAGGACACGGACTCGGACTGGGACCGCGAGAAGCTCCAAGAGCGACTCGCGAAGCTCGCCGGCGGTGTCGCCGTTGTCAAGGTTGGCGCGGCCACTGAAGTTGAGCTCAAAGAGAAGAAGCACCGCATCGAAGACGCGCTCAGTGCTACGCGCGCGGCGATCGACGAGGGCATCGTCGCCGGTGGTGGCACCGCGCTCGTTCGAGCACGTGCTTCGGTTGACAAGCTCATCGAGACGTTGACTGGTGACGAGGCCACGGGTGCGCGAATCGTCGCGAACTCGCTCGAATCGCCTCTTCGCCACATCGCACAGAACGCTGGCTACGAAGGCGCCGTGAAGGTGCGCGAAGTTGCTGACGCGAAGGGTTCGATCGGACTCAACGCCGCGACGGGTGTCCTGGAAGACCTCGTCAAGGCGGGCGTCATCGACCCAGCGAAGGTGACGCGCTCGGCGCTGCAGAACGCGGCGTCCATCGCGGCACTTCTTCTGACCACGGAGGCCATCGTGGCCGACAAGCCGGAACCGGCTGGCGCGTCCATGGGCGACGGCGGCATGGGTGGCATGGGCGGGATGATGTAACGAGTTTCAACGTTTTATCGCAGAACAGCCGGACGTGAAGTCCGGCTGTTCTGCTTTTTACGGAGCGTTCGCGGATCGCCCGACCGCAAGTTGCGCGGGCCTTTCGATGACGGAGTTATCCCCGAGCGAACTGTTCGATCGTCTCTTCAAGGTAGTTAGCCATTCGTTGCGCAACGTGTCTCGAACGTTTCGATCGGCTCATCATCGTCACGAGCACCGTGACACCTACCGCGAGTGTTACGACGCCGGCTTCAACTGTCGCGTCGGTGAGGAGAAGAGCCAGCCCGATTCCAACGAACAGTGCACCCAGGGTGAGACCGACGATCCAGGCGACGACTTGTGAGTACTGCATCATCCGCACCCGGTACGAAATAGTGGACCCTCCGTCGTTCGCGAGGACGACGTCACCGATGAGTCGTGGTATCCAGCGTCGTCGTGCTCCGTACCCGGTCGCGACTTCGAACCATACGTCCGTGATCCCGACGCGACCCCACAGTCCTCGTGATCCCATAGCGAGGTCGCCTCGATCGTTGAAATCGGCCATGAACGCGGTGAACGAGTCCTCGGGTAGGAAGTCCGACTTCGAGGAGAGCGAGGAGAGCGCTTCGTCCTGCCACGGTGGCCTCGGCGTGACGCGGAGTGCCACCTTCGTCAAGAGGTCCGCAGGCGCCATCGAGGAGTGAAGGGTCTTTCGGTCTTCGCGCAGTTGGGAGAAGAACCACCAAAGTGCTCCACCCATGTAGTGAACTCCCGCTCGAGGCTTACCGATGGCATCCTATTCGTCTCGTGTCGGCGGTCTTTGAACACACTTCACGATGGAGGGCGCGTGAACAAGAACCTTCACCGTGTTCCAAGAATCGCGCCACCCTGCCGTCGACTGTCGTCACGTACTCCGAGGCATTGACGCACCAAACTTCGAAGTGAGGTAGCGGGCGCCACCTGAACACTCACGTTGGCGCGATGATATTCTCCGGACAGTTCTTCCCCGCGACAGGGTGTGAAGTGGTGACAGAGCGACGTCGTTACTGCGGATCGAGAGTTGGCGTCGTGGTCGTGGACCGCACAACAGGCTGCGTCTGGTCTGGAGTTGGAGACACGGCATGGTCGAGGAGGCTCGCTTACTGGACCTTGGATTCACGCCCGAACGTCTCCTCGAAGGTACCCACGCGTGCTTCTTGTTTGGTGACGAGGTCGAACGACGAAGTGTCATCTACCCCTTCATTCGGGCCGGTCTTCGAGACATCGAGGACGTCTACTACTACGCTGACGCGTTCGCGACCGAACTCTTGGAACGAGCACTGGATGAATAGACGACGGCGACTCTTTCGCGCGAAGAACTCAGCCGACTGAGCGTCGCGAGTGCGATGGACGTGTACTACCCGACGGGGGAGTTCGTTCCTGAGGCGACGCTCGAGACACTCACCCAGCTCTTCGAACTCAGTCGCACGGATGACGCCCGGGGGTGTCGGACACTCGGAGAGATGGCGTGGGCGTTGAGGGGAGTGCCGGGTTCTGATCTTCTCGTCGAGTATGAGTCGTCCATCAATTCGCTCGTCGACACGATTCCACTCAATGTTCTCTGTCAGTACGACACCGAGCAGTTCGACAGCGAGACCATCTTCGAGATTCTTTGCGTCCATCCCCTGATGGTCATCCGCGGCCAAATCATGCGCAATCCCTACTACCTGCCTTCCGATGAGGTCATGAGCGGGGTGCGCCGCGGCGAGCACGTGGTCCAAAATGCCCCTCAGGTCGACGTGCTCGGTTGTCTCCTCTTGGTCCAACTAATCCTTGGCGTCCTACCCGACGAACGCCGGATCGCCGAGTTCACCCGGGGGCCCTGCGTCAGGTTCCCGGCGTTCGTGACGTGCACATGTGCATGACGGGGCGGGTCATCCCTCCGGGAGAAGAGTGGGAACCAACACGCCTGCGGTGCGTCGAAGCTCAGACGGATCCGAACTCCCTCGACGTCTCGGCCATCGAGGAGGAGACGGGTGCGTCCGTCTTGTTGCTGCGCACGACGGCGCGACTCTTTGGTCTGGTCCTCATCGACGCCGCCGACGCCGCGCTGTTTTCCCTCTATCAAGACTTCCTCGTCAATATCGCCAACGCCATCGCGATGGCGCTCGACGCAAAACGCGGTCAAGTGGAGTTACGCGCGTGGCCCGAGCGCGTGGCGAATCTCGAGCGACGCCTCTGGCGTATCGCGCGTGAGTTCGAAGGCGCCGACATGTTCGCGGCGGTCAACAGTTTGCCGGATCCCTATAGCCTTCCGGGCGTCGACGAGTTGTCGCCTCGACAGTGGGAAGTCCTCACGCGACTCCTGCACGGAGAGCGCGTTCCGCGAATCGCGGAGGACCTCTTCCTCAGTCAGAGCACGATGCGAAACGACCTGGCGGACATCTTCAAGAAACTGGGCGTGCACTCCCAAGAGGAGTTGCTCGACCTCTTTCGTGGCGCGAGGGGCGGGTAAAGTTACTCGGTCGCCTCGACGGCCACGTGAGGAACGATCCGGTCCAACCAGCGAGGCATCCACCAGTTGGCGTTGCCGATGAAGTGCATCAACGACGGCACGAGGACGGTGCGAATCACGAAGGCGTCGATCAAGACGGCGCCGCCGAGGCCGATACCGAACTCGGCGATGACACGCTGACCCCCGATGGCGAAGGACATGAAGACACAGATCATGACGAGCGCTGCGGCCGTAATGACGCGTCCGGTGTTCGCCTGTCCTCGGATGATGGCCTCTTCGTTGTCCTTGGTGTTGAGCCACTCTTCGTGCATGCGCGAGACCAAAAAGACCTGGTAGTCCATCGACAGTCCGAACAGGATCGCGATCATGATGATCGGTAAGAAGGACTCCACTGGCCCCGTGCCGGCGCCGAGCAGCGCACTACCCCAACCCCACTGAAAGACCGCGACGACGAGACCGAACGACGCGCCCACGGCGAGCAAGTTCATCACGGCGGCCACGATTGGCACGAGGACGCTTCGAAAGGCCACCATGAGAAGGAGACAGCCCAGCAACACGATCACCCCGACGAAGAGCGGGAGTTTGCTCGTCAAGACCGCGGCGAAGTCGACGAAGATGGCGGTGATGCCTCCGACGTAGATGGCGGTGTGCGACGACGTCGTCGCCGCCGGGATGTACGTCGATCGAATGGTCGAGATGAGGGCGGCCGTCTTCGCGTCTTGCGGACTCGTCGTCGGGATCACGTTGATGATGCCGACGGTCTTGTTCGCGTTGAAGGTGAGGGGCTGCACGAAGGCGATGCCTGGCTTGCCGTTCAACGAGGCGTCGAGCCTCTGCATTGTCGCCGTGTCGCCGGCGTTCTTTATCGAACCCACGATCGTGAGGGGACCGTTGAACCCTGGCCCGAAGCCTTTCGCCAACAAGTCGTAGGCCTGGCGCGTCGTCGAGGACGCGGGGTCCGATCCCTGGTCAGAACTACCAAGGTGCAACGAGAAGAAGGGGATCACGAAGGTGATGATGATCGCGAGCGCCGCGACGGTGAGGACGCGCGGGTGGCGTGAGACGAAGTGCGACCAACGCTGCCAAGGGCCAGAGATGACGACCGGACCGGGCCCGTCTTTGTCGAGTGCCCGACGCTCCTTGCGACTGAGGACGTGCTTCTTTTGAAAGGCGAGGAGCGACGGCAGGAGTGTCACGGAGGCGAGCATCGTGATCAAGACGGTGAGCGACGCCGAGACGGCGACACCGTTCAGGAACGACAGTCCGAGTATCAACATGCCGAGAAGAGCAATGCAGACGGTGGAGCCCGCGAACAGTACGGCGCGCCCCGAGGTGTTGAGTGCCGTCATCACCGCTTCTTCCACACTCGAGCCGCGTTTAAGTTCCTGTCGCGATCGCGTGACGATAAACAGCGCGTAGTCAATACCCACGCCGAGGCCAATGAGCGAGCCCAAGATCGGGGCGAACTGCGCGATGGCGAGGACGTGGCTGAGCAGCACCCCACCCGCCAACGCGATGCCGAGTGCGAAGAGCGCAACACCGAGGGGTAGGAGCATGGCGAAGAACGAACCGAAAGCCAAGACCAGCACGATGGCCGTCGCGATGAGGCCGAAGGCCTCGAAGGGACTTCCCTTGGTGGAGTTCAGTTGACCAAACGCGTTACCACCGAACTGAACCTCGAGCGTCCCCGAGCGGATCGTGGACGCTTCGGTGATGACAGCCTTTACCTGCGGATTCGTGAGTTGGTTCGCGGTCTTTGAGAATTTGACGACGGCGTAGGCGATTGAGCCATTCGAAGAGACCAGACCCGGCTGACACGTGCCAGCTTTCGTCGTGCTGGTGCCGAACGAGCCAGAGCAGAACGGCGAGATGACGGCGCCGACTTCGGGAAGCTTCTCGACCTTTAATAGCATCGCCTGGATGGTCGCCTGATGCGAGGCGACCGAGCCGCCCGTTGGCTGGAAGACGATCTCGTCCATGTCACCCGACTGGTGAGGGAAGCCTTTGGCGAGGAGCGACTCGGCGTGTGTGGAGTTGGTGCCCGGCAAACTGAAGGCGTTCGAGTAGGCCGATCCAACGGACTGCGAGATGACGTTAATGAGGATGAAGAGCGCGAGCCAGGCGAAAAGGACGTACCAGCGATGGCGAACACAGAAACGAGCAAGCGATTTCAAAGAGGAATTCTCCTGGGGGAGTCGGGGGCCGTTTGTTACTTTAAGTACGTCAAACGCACCATAAGTGTAGAGGAAGAACGATGACGTCTAAAGGCGAGCGACCCGAGCGCTTCGTTGGACATCGTTTTCCGCAGATCATCCCCGATCCCGATGACGTCGAGGCCGGAGCCCTGGCGCCGTGGGCATCACTTCCGCTAGCGGCTCGCTCGGGCTTCACCCTGCGCGCGGTGCAGGCGAGTCTCGCTCGCGAGCATCGTCTCCTGGTGACGAATCCGTTTCCGGAGGAACCCGAGGAGCTCTCCGTCGTCGCCGACGCCCTCCCCGTGCCGACCACGGGTCGCTCCGCTGTCCTCGTGGCCCTCTTCGAAGAAGGGGGCGAAACGTCGATCGTGCTTACTCGACGCGCCCTCTCCTTGCGTCATCACGGAGGTGAGATTGCCCTTCCCGGAGGTCGGAGCGAGTCTGGCGAGACCCCCGTGGAAACGGCACTGCGAGAGGCACACGAGGAAATCGGACTCGAACCTTCGGCGGTGACGCCGCTCGCCTGGCTGAGCCCGATCGTCAGTTTCGCCTCGGGTTCGTCGATCTGGCCCGTGGTCGGGCTCTTGTCGGAACGCCCGACGTTCACCATCGATTCGTCTGAAGTCGATCGCGCCTTCACCGTGAGGCTGGCGGACTTGGTCGCGGACGACGCCTTTATCGAAGAGCGCTGGCGGCACGCGCTTCTTCGCCCGGGTTCCGACGCGGACGGTTACTTCCCGATCCACTTCTACAAGGTTCCCGGGGACATCGTGTGGGGAGCGACGGCTCGGGTCTTGAGCGAACTGCTCTCGCTCGTCACCGACGTTCCCTGGCCGGAGGAACGAGGGCCAAGGTGACGAGCGTCCTAGTAGATTGTTACAAACACTCGTTCACTTTGGGGCGTTTTCTATCGGAGGACTTCATGGCGGAAGTTGAGATCGGCATCTTCAAGTCGGCTCGTCAGGCGTACGGCTTTGACGACATCGCGATCGTACCCTCACGGCGAACGCGCGACCCTGAAGACGTTGACATCACGTGGCAGATCGACGCCTACAAGTTCGAACTGCCTGTCCTCGGCTCGGCCATGGACGGCGCCATCTCGCCGCTCACCGCCATCGAACTCGGTCGCCTCGGCGGACTGGGTGTCTTGAACCTCGAGGGTCTCTGGACTCGTTACGAGGACCCGATGCCCCTCTTCGAAGAGATCCGCGAACTCGACGACGACAAGGCCACGGCCCGAATGCAACAGATGTACTTAGAGCCCATCAAACTCGAACTGGTCGCCGAACGAATCAAGCAGATGAAGGACGCGGGTGTTACGACGTCCGCCTCGGTCACGCCCGCGCGCACGTCGTGGATGTCCAAGACGATCATCGACTCCGGACTCGACATCCTCGTCATCCAGGGCACGGTCGTCTCCGCCGAACACGTCTCGAAGACCGCTGAGCCACTCAACCTGAAGAAGTTCATCCGTGACTTCGAAGTGCCGGTCATCGTCGGCGGCTGCGCGAGTTACCAAGCAGCGCTGCACCTCATGCGCACTGGTGCCGCGGGTGTGCTCGTGGGCGTCGGACCAGGCAACGCCTGCACGTCGCGAGCAGTTCTCGGCATCGGTGTTCCCCAAGCGACCGCGATCGCTGACGTTGCGGGCGCGCGGATGCGCCACCTCGACGAGACCGGCGTCTACGTCCACGTCATCGCCGACGGCGGCATGAGCAAGGGCGGCGACATCGCCAAGGCCATCGCCTGTGGCGCCGACGCCGTGATGATCGGTTCGCCGCTCACGAGCGCGGTCGAAGCACCCGCGCGTGGATTCCACTGGGGCATGGCGACCTTTCACCCCACGTTGCCGCGCGGTACGCGCGTCCGCACGCAAGTGCGTGGCACGTTGAAGGAGATCCTCACCGGACCCGCGCACGAGAACGACGGACGACTGAACCTCTTCGGTGCCCTTCGTACGTCCATGGCGACGTGTGGCTACGAGACGTTGAAAGAATTCCAGAAGGCCGAGATCATGTTGGCGCCGTCACTCCAGACCGAAGGTAAGCAGATGCAGCGCTCCCAGGGCGTGGGCATGGGCCATTGAACGACACCGTTCTCGTTGTTGACTTCGGCGCACAGTACGCGCAGCTGATCGCTCGAAGAGTTCGCGAAGCGCACGTCTTCTCAGAGATCGTGCCGAGCACCATCAGCGCCGCCGAGGTTCGAAAGAAGTCGCCCGGTGCCATCATCCTCTCGGGGGGACCGAAGTCGGTCTACGCCGTGCCGGCCCCGTCGCTCGACTCCGAGATCTACGATCTCGGCATCCCCATGCTGGGTATCTGTTACGGCGCGCAACTCATGGCGCAACAACTCGGCGGTGAGGTGGCGAACACGGGCGTTGGTGAATACGGACGCACGACCCTGACCCGACACGGCCCCACCGTGCTGATGACGAACTGGCCCTTGACGACGACTGCGTGGATGAGCCACGGCGACGCCATCGCCGTGGCACCCGACGGATTCGTCGTCACCGCGTCCACGCCGGAGGCACCGGTCGCCGTGATGGAAGACGTCGTCCGTCGATTGCACGCCGTGCAGTTCCATCCCGAGGTCGCTCACACCGAACAGGGTCAGGACCTGTTGGTGAACTTCTTGCACCACGTGGCCGTGATCGCGCCGACGTGGACGAACTCTTCGATCATCGAAGACCAGGTCGCGGCGATCCGCCAACAAGTCGGTTCCGAGCGTGTCCTCTGCGCGCTGTCCGGCGGTGTCGACTCGGCCGTCGCCGCGGCGCTCGTCACCAAGGCGGTAGGCGCGCAACTGACCTGCGTATTCGTCGACACCGGACTCATGCGAATGAACGAGGGCGATCAGATCGAAGAGACGTTCACGCGTCAGTTCGGCGTCGACCTCGTGCACGTGAAGGCCCAGGACCGTTTCTTCAGCGCGCTCGAAGGCGTGACCGACCCAGAGACCAAACGCAAGATCATCGGTGAACTCTTCATTCGCGAGTTCGAAGAGGTCGCGCGCGACCTCGCGAAAGACGGTGACGGTCCCCGTTTTCTCGTCCAGGGGACGCTGTATCCCGACGTCATCGAGTCGGGCTCGGGACACGCCGCCAACATCAAGAGTCACCACAACGTCGGTGGGTTGCCGGAGGATCTCTCCTTCGAGCTCGTCGAGCCCCTGCGCACCCTCTTCAAGGACGAAGTGCGCCGCGTCGGTGAGGAGTTGGGGCTGCCGAGTGAGATCGTCTGGCGCCAACCGTTCCCCGGTCCCGGACTCGGCGTGCGCATCATCGGTGAAGTGACGCGCGAGCGTGCCGAGATCCTTAGAAACGCCGATCACGTAGTCGTCGACGAGATCAAGAAAGCGGGGCTGTACCGCGAACTCTGGCAGAGTTTCGCAGTGTTACCCGCCGTGCGTACTGTGGGCGTCATGGGAGATGGACGAACGTACGCGTACCCCATCATCATCCGCGCGGTCACGAGCGACGACGCCATGACCGCCGACTGGGCGCGACTGCCCTACGAGGTGATTGAGTCGATCGCGAACCGCTTGATCCGCGAGGTCGAGGGCGTCAATCGTGTCGCGCTCGACGTCACGAGCAAGCCACCAGGCACCATTGAGTGGGAGTGACGCGCGGTTCATACTCCGACGAGTCGCTGTGGGATAACGCCGCACTTGATTCGCTGAGTCGCCTCGACCCGGCGTCGCTGCTCGAGGGTCTCACGATTCCCCAAGGTGAGGCGGTAACTCAGCGCGGTGGCCCCCTCCTCGTCATCGCCGGCGCTGGTTCGGGTAAGACGCGCGTCTTGACGCGGCGCATCGCGCACCTGCTCGCGACCGGTGACGCGCGGCCCTTCGAGATCATGGCCATCACCTTCACCAACAAGGCCGCCGACGAGATGCGTCGACGGGTGGTTGACCTCGTGGGTGGCGAGGCCGATCGCATGTGGGTGTCGACGTTCCACTCGGCGTGTCTTCGAATGCTGCGCGCTCACGCCGAGGTACTCGGGTACGAGCGGGGCTTCACCATCTACGACGCCGGTGACGCCGAAACGGCCGTCGAGCGCATCATGAAAGAGCTCAACCTCGATACGAAACGGCTCTCTCCGCGCAGCGTCTCGGCCGCGATCTCGGCCGCGAAGAACGAGATGCTCTCACCCGACGCCTACTTCGACAACTACGGCGACGATCCCCAGCGGCGCCGCATCGCCGAGATCTACCAGCTCTACGCGAAGCGCCTACGCCTCGCCAACGCCATGGACTTTGACGACCTTTTGGTGAACGCGGTGTTGATGATGAAGGCCGACCAGCACGTCCTTCGCTCGTACCAGGAACGCTTCAAATACCTCTTGGTGGACGAGTTCCAAGACACCAACGGCGTGCAGAACGAACTCGTGATGATGCTCGCCGCCGAGCACCGTAATCTTTGCGTCGTGGGCGACTCGGATCAGTCGATCTACCGTTTCCGCGCGGCCGACGTGCGCAACATCTTGCAGTTCGAACTCCGCTTTCCAGACGCGCGGGTCATCCTCCTCGAGCAGAACTTCCGATCGACCCAGACGATCCTTGACGCGGCGAACGCGGTGATCGCAAAGAACGCGAGTCGCCACGCGAAGAACCTCTTCACCGACGGCGACGAGGGTGAGAAGATCATGCTCTATCGCGCCGGTGACGAGTACGACGAAGGCCGCTGGGTCGCGAGCGAGCTGCGCCGACTGCGCAGCCAACACGGACTCGGTTGGAACGACTTGGCGGTGTTCTATAGAACCAACGCACAAAGCCGTGTCTTGGAAGAAGAGATGCTGCGCGCGAACGTGCCGTACCGCGTGGTGTCGGGTATGCGTTTCTACGATCGCAAGGAGATCAAGAACGCGCTCGCCTACGCGCGACTCCTCGTCAATCCCCGCGACGAGGCGTCCGCTCGACGAGTGATCAACGAGCCTAAGCGCGGGGTCGGTGACGGTGCGCAGGCCAAGCTCGGTACGTACGCCGCCGAGCACGGACTTTCCTTCGCCGAAGCGGCCCACTACGGCGCCGCGGCCGGCTTGACTGGTCGAGCACTCGCGGGCGCGGCGAAGTTCTCCTTCATGCTCGACGAACTACGTGCGCTCGCGAACGACCTCAGTCCACGAGAGTTGATCGACGCGATCGTGCGCGAGTCGGGCATGGGCGACGCGCTACGCGCTGAAGACTCTGACGAGGCGTACTCGCGCTTGGAGAACCTCGGTGAACTCGCGTCCGCGGCGGCGCAGTACGACACGTTGCTCGACTTCGTCGAGCGAATGGCCCTCGTCGCGGACTCCGATCAACTCGGCAGCGGTGAGGGCGCGATCTCGCTCATGACGTTGCACGTCGCAAAGGGCCTCGAGTTCCCGGGTGTCGTCGTCACTGGTCTCGAGGAGACCGTCTTTCCCCATCGACGCGCGCTCTCGGACGACGCCGAACTCGAAGAGGAACGCCGTCTCTTCTACGTCGGCGTCACGCGGGCCATGCGTTATCTGATCTTGACCCACGCCTGGAGTCGCACGATGTGGGGTCAACGCCTCGAAGCCATCGCGAGTCGATTCCTCCAGGAGATCCCTTCGGAACTCATCACGGATCTCTCCTCTACGTTGCCGACACGGCGCCCTAGTTTCTCGCTCGAGGACGACGGCTTCGTGGGTCGGGCCACGGAGTTCACCCAGGGAAGGGCCTTTGGAACGGGTGCCGCGCCACCCGTTCGCTCGACCGGCGCTGAAAAGCTCGGACTGGCGGTGGGCGAGCGCGTGATTCACGACCGTTTCGGACCGGGCGTCGTGATTCGCGTCGAGGGAGAGGGCTCGCACGCGCGCGCCGCGGTGACGTTTGACGAACACGGCACCAAACACCTGGTGCTCGCTATGACACCGTTGCATCGTGCCTAAATCGTTCGTAAGAATCTCTCGGCCTCCGGAATGAGTCCGCCACCCGGAGTGCGAGAATGGGAGACCATGAACTCACCGAGGCACGCGTATCGTCCGCCGGTCGCTCCAAAGAATCGCCGCTACTCAGCTTTCGTCTACTGGCGCCGTCGTGTATTCGTGGCACTTTTGGTCACGACGGTCGTCGTCGTCGGGTATCTCGGCATCACGCTCGGCTTCGCCCTCGTCAACCCTTCCTATGGCGTGTCCATGCAGGCACGATTCGCGGAGTGGGGTCGTCAACACGGCCTCGGACCCGAGGTGACCTGGGTCGAGACCGAGTACTACAAGCTCCACCCGGCCAAGAAGGGCGGCGCGCCGCCGCTCACGGCCTTCGGTTCCGGCACGACCGCCGTCAAGGTCAAGGCCGGTGGTCACCTCGCGCCGCCGAAGACCATCCAGTCGCCCGCCGCGAAAGCACTACCGGGTGAGGGCGTGTGGCACGTCGCGGGGCGCGAGACCGCGACGGGCGTGCCCACGATGTACGAAGCGTTCGTTCGACCCGACGCCGTGCACACGAGTTACGTGGTGGGCGTCGTTTGGATGGACCCCACGCTCTTGCAAGCGCAGCTCTACTCGGGTTCGTCCATCCCCGGCGGCGGTCCTTACACCTACACCGCGCCCATCACCGCGAAGAGTTCTGAGAATCTCGTCGCCGCGTTCAACGCGGGCTTCCTCATGGCCGACGCGAACGGCGGCTACTACACCATGGGACGCACCATCCTTCCGCTGCGTAAGGGTGCCGCGTCGGTCGTCGTCTTCAAGGACGGAACGATGACCGTGGCGAGGTGGGGCACCGACGTGACGATGTCGAACCAGATCGCCTCGGTTCGACAGAACCTCGACCTCATCGTGCAAAACGGTAAGCCTGTCGCCGGACTTACCAACGCCAACGTCATGCGTTGGGGCAAGACCCTCGGTGGCGGCTTCAACGTCTGGCGATCGGGTCTCGGTGTCACGAGTGACGGCGCCCTCGTCTACGTGGGCGGACCAAGCCTCTCGATCTCCGACCTCGCGAACGTCTTGGTTCGCGCGGGTGCGGTGCGGGGCATGGAACTGGATATCAACACCGACTGGGTCCAGTTCTCCGCCTTCACCGGTCCCCTCAACACGCCGATCAACGGAAGCAACGGCACCAGCTTGGAGAGCGCTATGGCTGGCAAGCCGTCGCGCTACTTCGCCAACTGGTGGACGCGCGACTTTTACACGATGACCTTGCGCTCGAAGGTGACAACCACGTCGTCAACCACCACCTCGTCCTCGGGCTGAACCGCGAACTAGCGGTTGGTCACCTTGCGCCAAAGCGGCGCGGGAAGATGGCGAAGGACGAAGAAGACGTAGCGCAAGAGCGGTGGACTCCAGATCACGTCGCTGTTGCTCGCCAGTCCGCGCATGACGTTCTCGGCCACCTCGTTCGCGCCGGTCGTGAAGGGTGGCTCGTCGACACCGACGGTCATCTTGGTGCGCACGACCGCCGGTCGAAGAAGTTGCAGCTTGACGCCGGTGCCTTCGAGAGATTGCGCGATGCCACCGCAGAGTCGATCGAGGCCGGCCTTGGCGCCGGAGTACACGTACGAACTCTCACGCACTCGAATCGCGGCGGCGGAACTCATGACGAGAATCCGGCCACTGCCTTGGGCGAGAAGTCGGTTGCGGATCTCCGCGAGCGCCGCCACGGGCCACGTGACGTTGACCGTGATCATTTCGGCCGACCTCGCGGCGCTCACCTGGTCCTCGGCCTGGACGCCGAGCTGTCCCACCGCGATGATCACGAGGTCGACCTGGTCGCCGACCTTTTTGAAGGCCTGGGAAACCGTGCGTTCGGCGTTCGAGGGATCGGTCGCGTCAAAGATGACGGTGTCGGTTTTGGTCGCGCCGTACTCTTGCGCTTCGAGCGCAGCGGCGTTGAGGAGCTCTTGGTTGCGGCCGGCAAGGATCACGGTGTGGGCACGGGCCGCGCAGAGTTTCTTCGTGATGGCGCGGGCGATGTCCGAGCTGCCACCGAAGATGACGACGTTTTGCGGTTGACCGAAGGCGTTTTCCATAGTCACTTTCCTACTAGGTCGAGACGGCGCGCGAGATCGCTCGTCAGTTGATCGTCCGGGTCAACGCGCGACTTCACCGCTCGAAACTCGTCGAGCCGTGGGTACATCGCGCGAACCTGGTCGGCTTGGAGCCTCGCGTCCTTGGCGAAGTAGACGCGACCGGTCGCGGCGACGACCATTTCGTCGAGGTCGTCGAGGACGCCGGGAAGCGCGTCTGCGCCCACGGGCAAGTCGAGCGCGAGCGTCCAACCCGAGAGCGGGAACGAGAGGGGAGAGGGGTTACCTGGACCAAAACGTTTCAGTACCGCGAGAAAACTGGCGACGCGTGACTCCGAGAGTCGCCTGATCACGTCGACGACGGTGTCGCCCATGGCGTCGGGCACACAGAACTGATACTGCACGAAGCCCCGTTTGCCGTAGAGGAGATTCCAGCCCGCGACGCCGTCGAGCGGGTAGAAGAAGGACGAGAGAGATTGCGCCTCGTCAAGCTCGTGGCGCGGGGCGGTACGAAACCAGAGTTCGTTGAACGCGCGCACCGAGTACCGGTTGAGAAGTCCACTCGGCGCTTGGAAGGGAATCGTCAGGCGTGGCTTCCGCGGCCCGCTCAGCGCAGCCTTCTTCACGTCCGCCGCGCTCGCGTGATTGCCCCGAGTGAGGATGGCCCGTCCCATGTGGGCGCCGCGCGTCATGCAGTCCACCCAGGCGACCGAGTAGCGGTAGTCGTCGTCACCGCTCGACATGGCGCTCATCACGCTGTCGAGATCGCCGAAGCGATCGGTGTCGACCAGCATCTGACTCGTTTCGATCGCCAGCATCTGGAGGGTGACCGACGTCACCACGCCGGTGAGTCCCATGGCGCCCATGGTCGCCCAAAAGAGCTCGGCATCATCCTTCGGCGACAACGTGGAGGCGCCCGTGGGCGTCACGAGTCGCATCGAGAGGACGTGCGCGCCAAGGGAACCGTCGACGTGGTGGTTCTTGCCGTGCACGTCGGCCGCGATCGCGCCACCCATGGTGACCTGGCGCGTGCCGGGCGTGACCGGGACGAACCAGCCCTGGGGAATGGACACCGTGAGCAGTTCGTCAAAGGACACGCCGGCGCCGAGCGTGACGACCCCGGTGTCGCTGATGGGAGAGATCGCGTCGAGCGCTCGGTTGTCGAGCACGACGCCGCCACTCAGTTGGGCTGCGTCACCGTAACTTCGTCCGAGCCCTCGCGCGATAAGTCGCTCACCGGTCGCGAACTCCGCGACCACGTCCTCTTCGTTGCCGGGTGTTCGAAGCGTCACCACCGACGCGTTGGTGCGTCCCCAGCCCGACAGCGACGTCGGACTCACTGGTAGACGCCCAGGACCATGAGTCCCGCCCAGATCACGATCAAGACCTGCACCGTTCGGTCGTGAATGACGAGATCTTCGGGAGCCGATGCGTTACCGGCTTCAACGGAGCGCAAGATGAACAACACCGCGAAGACGACCGGCACCACGCTCAAGCGCACTGGCAGTACGGCGTCGTGATTGGACGAGAGTCCCGCGTTCGACGTGTCAAAGGCCCAGAGACAGTAACCCGTGACGACGACCGTCGCGCACAACGTGAGGGCCGAGTCGAGAAAGCTGCTGGTGTACTCGGCCAGGACCTTTCGCGTCGTGCCGGCGCCGACGGCCTTCAGCTCACTGTCGCGCTTCCCGACGACGAGGAAAAGCGCGCCGAAGGAAATGACGACGAGGAACCAGGTGGAGACGAAAATGTGCGACGACGCCGCCCCGGCGTAGGCCCGCAGGAAATAGCCACTCGCCACGGCGCCCAACTCGATGACGGGCAGCGTTTTGAGCCAGAAAATGTAGGAAAGTGAGATCGCCACGTAAAGCCCGAGTACGAGGAAGAGGTCCTCGGGACGCGTAATCGTGAGGGGTATAAGGAACCCGCCGATCAGGAGGACGGCGGCGGCCGTGACGGCCACGGAGGAGTTCAGTTGACCCGAGGCGATTGCGCGGTATCGCTTCGTCGGGTGCTCGCGGTCGGCCGCGACGTCACGGAGGTCGTTCAACAAGTAGAGGCCCGACGCTACCAAGCAGAACGCCACGAAGGCCATCGCGGTCTGTCGCGCGACGTCGTGGTGCAACAAGGTACCGGCCGCCGCCGGTGCGATAATGATCAGACCGTTCTTCACCCACTGTCGAGGTCGCATCGCCGAGAACAACGCACGGACCGGACCGCGCTGTTTGGCCACTTCGGTCGTCACGATTAACAACGCTAGTCGGGGGCTTTGACGGGTCCGAGAGGGAGGCACCATCATAATTTGGCCGTGTGGTGTGGCCTCTATGCTGAACTACTGATGGAGCGCACGTATCGAGTCGTAGTCGCCAAACCCGGTCTCGATGGACACGATCGGGGCGCGAAGGTCATCGCGCGAACGCTGCGGGACGCCGGTTTCGAAGTCGTCTACACCGGACTTCACCAGACACCTGAGCAGATCGTCCAGGCCGTCATCCAGGAGGACGCCGACGTCCTCGGTCTCTCGCTCTTGTCGGGGGCGCACCTCGTCCTCGTGCCGCGCGTCGTCGACCTCTTGAAGAGTCAAGGTCGTGAGGACGTCCTCCTGGTCGTCGGCGGCATCATCCCGGACGACGACATCGCGGCCCTGGAAGTGGCTGGCGTCGCGAGGGTCTTCACCCCGGGCGCGTCGCTCGACGAGATCGGATCGTGGCTCGAGGCGACGCTCGACGCGCGTGAGCTGCAACACGGGTAACCAGTCGTTCATCATCGGTAATCAAACGAAAGTAGAAGTGAATGGATCTCTTTGAGTATCAGGGCAAGCGGTACTTCGCGCGCTACGGCATCGCCGTGTCGCCCGGCGACGTCGCCGACACCGTTGACGAGGCTGTTACCGTCGCGGAACGCGTGGGCTATCCGGTCGTCGTCAAGGCGCAAGTGAAGGTCGGCGGTCGCGGTAAGGCCGGTGGCGTCAAACTCGCCAGTGACGTGGATGAGGTTCGAGAGCACGCGGGCAACATCCTGGGACTCGACATCAAGGGTCACGTGGTGAAGCGACTCTGGGTCGAGCGCTCGAGCGACATTGCGAAGGAGTACTACGCGTCGTTCACGCTGGACCGTCCGAACAAGACGCATCTCGGGATGTTGAGCGCCCAGGGCGGCGTCGAGATCGAAGTCGTCGCGGAAGAGAATCCCGACGCCATTGCGTTCCTGTCGATCGATCCCGTTGAAGGTCTCTCGCTCGCGACGGCTCGTCGCTGGGTCGCCGAGGCCGAACTCGACGAGGTAGCGCGCGAACAGGCGGCCGAGCTACTCGTCAAGTTGTACGAGTGCTACACGCAAGGCGACTGCGACCTGGCGGAGATCAACCCGCTCATCCTGACGCCCGACAATAAGGTGCACGCGCTCGACGCCAAGGTGACCTTGGACGAGAACGCCTCGTACCGTCACCCTGAATGGGAAGAGTTCCGCGGTGACGAGTTCGAAGACCCGAGAGAGAAGATGGCCAAGGAACGAGGCCTCAACTACATCGGGCTCGACGGCACCGTCGGCATCATCGCCAACGGCGCGGGACTTGCCATGTCGACGCTCGACGTCGTCAATCAAGTCGGTGGGACCGCCGCCAACTTCTTGGACATCGGAGGTGGCGCGAACGCCGACGTCATGGCGGCCGCGCTCGAGGTCATCAACGCTGACCCCAAGGTGACGTCGATCTTCGTCAACATCTTTGGAGGGATCACCCGGGTCGACGAAGTCGCGAAGGGCGTCCTCGAGGCGTTGCAACGCGTCTCGATCACCTCACCCATCGTGCTTCGACTCGACGGCACGAACGCCGTCGAAGGCCGCGCACTCTTAGCGCCACACCTGAACGATCACTTGATCACCGAGCCAACCATGCTGGACGCCGCGCGTCGCGCAGTAGCGCTAGCGAACTGAGGAAGAACGATGAGCATCTTTGTCGATGAGAACACCAAGGTCATTGTCCAGGGCCTCACGGGCGGTCAAGGACGATTCCACGGACTGCGCAACCGTGACTACGGCACGAAGGTCGTCGGCGGCGTCACCCCTGGCAAGGGCGGCACGGACGTCGACGGTATTCCCGTCTTCAACAGTGTGAGGCAAGCAGTCGACGCGACGGGCGCCACGGCTTCGTTCGTCGTGGTGCCGCCGAGGTTCGCCTCCGACGCCATCATCGAAGCGGCGCAGGGCGGCATCACGTTCATCGTCTGCATCACCGAGGGAATCCCCGCCCACGACGAAGCGTTGACCTACAACCGGCTCACCGAGGAGTTTCCGGGCGTGCGACTCCTCGGTCCGAACTGCCCGGGCATCATCAGCCCCGGTAAGTGCAACATCGGCATCACCTCGGGCGATATCGCGCTCGCCGGTGGCCCGGTGGGCATCGTCTCGCGCTCGGGCACGTTGACGTATCAGGCGTTGCACGAGTTGAGCATGCAAGGGATCGGTCAGACCACGTGCGTGGGCATCGGCGGTGACCCCGTGCCGGGAACGAACTTCATCGACTGTCTGGCTGAGTTCGAAAAGGATCCCGAGACGAAGGCCGTCATGATGATCGGCGAGATCGGCGGTTCAGAAGAAGAGCGCGCCGCGGAGTGGATCAAGCTCAACATGACCAAGCCGGTCGTCGCGTACGTCGCGGGCGTCACCGCGCCGCCCGGGCGAAAGATGGGCCACGCGGGCGCCATCATCTCAGGATCGAAGGGCACGGCGCAGGCGAAGATGGACGCACTCACGGCGGCGGGCGTGTTCGTCTGTCAGAACCCCACTGAAGCGGGCGCGAAGATGGTCGAGATCGTCAGGGCGATGTAGCGCTTGGCCCCCGTTCGTCTCTGTGTTCTGGTGTCGGGTTCGGGCACGATTCTCGAAGCCATCCTCAACGCAGGACTCGAGGTCACTCTCGTCGCCGCCGACCGACCGTGTCGTGCGCTCGACGTCGCGCGTGCGGCCGGAATCACCTCGTTGTTGGTGGACCGCGAGAAGTTCGGTGGTTTCACGTCGTCCTTCGACCGCGGCGCCTACACCGCGGAGCTCACGCGACTCCTCGTCGAGGGCCGCATCGACCTCGTCGCGATGGCGGGCTTCGGCACGATAGTGACGGGAACGTTTCACGAGGCGTTTCCCGGACGCGTCCTCAACACTCACCCAGCGTTGTTGCCGGACTTCAAAGGTTGGCACGCGGTTCGAGCAACGTTGGCGGCAGGAGCCACGGTGTCGGGGTGCACGGTGCACGTCGCGACCGAAGCGCTCGATGACGGACCCATACTCGCGCAGCGTCGCGTCGACGTCTTGAGTGACGACGACGAGTCGTCACTGCACGAGCGAATCAAGATAGTGGAGCGGGCGCTTTATCCCGAAGTCATCGCTAGGGTGATGGCGTCACTCGCGCAAGGCCTCGAGCCCGAGAGTGTCGCGGGCACGATGGAGGGGAGCTAGATGCGGGCGTTGTTAAGCGTGTGGGACAAGACCGGGCTCCTCGAGTTCGCCCAGGGCCTTCACGCGCAAGGCTTCGAGCTCGTGGCCTCGGGCGGCACCGCGAAAGCCCTCCGTGACGCGCGCGTTCCCCATCTCGACGTCGCGGACGTCACCGGTTTTCCCGAGATGCTCGACGGCCGGGTGAAGACCCTCCACCCAAGGATCCACGCCGGCATCCTCGCGGACCTCGACCTCGATGAGCACCGCGCCGCGCTGGCCGAACACGACATCACGGCCATCGACCTCGTGGTGTGCAATCTCTACCCCTTTACGAGCGATCCCTCAATCGAGCTCATCGACATCGGGGGGCCGGCGATGGTGCGGGCCGCGGCGAAGAATCACGCGCACGTGGGCGTGCTCACGAACCCTACGCAGTATGAATCGGTGTTAGCGGAGATCGTGACGACGGGATCGCTCTCGAACGCGACGCGCCACGAGCTCGCGCGGGCCGCCTTCGCGCACACCTCCGCCTACGACGCGCAGGTGGTTCGGTGGCTTGACGGGGGAGGCGTCCTCGGCGAAGCACCGAGTGAGCGCGACGCCGTCGTGCCCGAAACCTTGCATCTCTCGCTCGAGCGAGCCGAGGTGACGCGCTACGGCGAGAATCCCCATCAGATCGGCGCTCGGTACCGGTTCGCGGGAACCACACCGTGGTGGGACGGCGTCACCAAACACGCGGGGAGCGCCCTTTCGTACCTCAATTTCTTCGACGCCGACGCCGCGTGGCGCCTCGTACACGAGTTACGTGCCGACGCGCCGGGGCTGGCGTCCGTCGCCATCATCAAGCACGCCAACGCGTCCGGTGCCGCGCTCGGCACGTCGCTCGCGGACGCCTTCGCGAAGTCTCTCGCCGCCGACCCACAGAGTGCCTTCGGTGGCGTCATCGCCATTGACGGTGAGGTCGACCAGGCGTTGGCGACGCTCATCGCCGCTGGACCACAGGCGGACGTGATCATCGCGTCGGGATTCAGCGACGACGCGATTTCGACACTCGTCTCGCGACGAAAGGCGACGCGTCTTTTGAGTGCTCCGGCACCGGAACCCCTCGGGCTCTCGGTTCGCACCTTCGGTGACACGGCCCTCGTACAGAACGCCGACGAACTCGTGGTTCCCGTCGCTGCGTGGCGATGCGTGACCGAGGCGACGCCGAGTGCTCAACAGCTCCAAGACCTCGCCGTGGCGTGGCGAGTCTGCGCGCGCACAACCTCTAACGCCATCGTCATCGCGAAAGACGGTGTGGCCGTGGGCGTGGGTGCGGGACAACAGTCGCGCGTCGTCTCGGCAGGTATTGCCGTGACGAAAGCGGGCGACTTCGCGAAGGGCGCCGCCGCGGCGTCCGACGCCTTCTTCCCGTTCGCCGACGGACTGGAGTCGCTCACCGACGCCGGCGTGACGTCGGTCGTGCAGCCGGGCGGCTCAGTTCGCGACGCCGAGGTCATCGAGGCCGCCAACAAGGCCGGAATCGTCATGATGCTCACCTCCGAACGACACTTCAGGCATTAGGAGCGTTATGACCGCAGAACTGCTGAACGGAGAACCCGTCGCCGCGCGCATCAAGATGGAGTTGGCCGACCGCGTGCAACGCCTTGTCGCGGCTGGGCGAACGCCGGGTCTTGGCACGATCCTCGTCGGTGACGACGTCTCGAGCGCGCGCTACGTCGAGATGAAAGTCGAAGAGAGCGCGGAGATCGGCATTCGCTCCTACGACGAGCACCTTCCTTCAACCGCGACCCAAGCTGAGATCGAAGCCATCATCGATCGATTCAACGACGATCCCAACGTCCACTCGATCCTCGTGCAGCTCCCACTGCCTGAAGGGATGAGCGAGGAAGAAGTGTTGCTTCGCGTGAAGCCGGAAAAGGACGTGGACGGACTGCACCCAACCAACTTGGGACGACTCGTCATGGGCGCGCCCGGACCACTGCCGTGCACGCCGAACGGCATCGTCGAACTCCTCGCCGCGTACGAGGTGCCCGTAGAAGGCAAACACGTCGTCATCATCGGCCGCGGCGTCACCATCGGTCGGCCACTGGCAGTCCTCATGGCGACGCGCCGACCACACTGCAACGCCGCGGTCACCGTGGTGCACACCGGCGTCGAGGACATGAAGGGAATCGTGCTCACTGGTGACGTCGTCGTCGTCGCGGCCGGGAAGGCCGGGCTGGTCACGCGTGACATGGTGAAGCCGGGCGCGGCCGTCGTTGGTGCGGGCACCACGTTCGTTGGGCGAAAACTCCTGAGCGACGTCGCCGAGGACGTCAGCGAAGTGGCCCGCTGGATCACGCCGCGTCTCGGTGGCGTCGGTCCGATGACTCGTGCCATGCTGTTACGCAACGCAGTCCTAGCCGCAGAGAAGATTCGATGACGATAAAAGACAGTCGAGGTCGAGAGCACGACGAACGTCCTTGGGGATCGTTCACCGTGCTCGATGATGAGCTTTTCGATCACAAGGTGAAGCGCATCGTCGTCGCGCCCGGCAAGCGACTCAGCTACCAACGACACACTCGTCGCGCCGAGCACTGGTTCGTCGTGAACGGTACGGCGACCGTCATCCTTGACGACGTCGAGTACGTCGTGCCCACCGGTGGTTCGATCGACATCGGTCTGGCGCAGAAGCACCGCTGTGAGAACCGCGGAACCACGCCCGTCGTGTTGATCGAAGTCCAACACGGTACGTACTTCGGCGAAGACGACATCGAGCGCATCGAAGACGACTTCGGTCGCGCCAACTAGTCCCGTGCGCGTCGACGAACTCCTCGCCGAGGGAGTGACACGTTCCTTCGAGTTCTTTCCGCCGAAGTCCGACGAGGAGAGCGCCGTGCTCGAACAGTCGCTGCTCGACCTCGACCCACTCGAGCCCTCTTTCGTCTCCGTGACGTACCGAGGGGGACGCGAGTCGCGTCAGCGTACCTTCGACCTCGTCACCGAGATTCAACAGGCGGGTCACGTCACGGCGATGGCGCACCTCATTTGCGTTGGTCATTGCCGCGACGAGATGCGCGATCTCTTGAAGAACTACCTCGACGCGGGTGTCAACAACGTCATGGCCCTCGGGGGTGACCTTCCCGAAGGACCCGAACTCGCGCCGTCGGAGTTCACGTACGCACTCGAACTCATTGAACTCGTGCGCGAGGTGGGGGAGTTCTGCGTTGGCGTGGGCGCTCATCCGCAGGGCCACCCGCGTTCGAAGGACTTGGCGTCGGACCGCCGACATCTGGCGAGGAAACTCGAAGCGGCCGACTTCGCCGTAACGCAATTCTTCTTCGAGCCCGACGAGTGGGTCCGTCTCGTCGGTGAGCTCGCCGAACTCGGGGTCAGGAAGCCCGTACTGCCCGGCATTATGCCCGTCACCACGTTGAGCGGCGTGAAGAGAATGGCGACGATGGGCGCGAGCGTGCCCGCGTCACTGGTCGAGCGTCTTGAGGCCGCCGACATTCGAGGCGGAGCGCCCGCCGTTCGAGCGGAAGGCATCCTCGCCGCGACTGAACTGTGCGCGCGGCTGCTCGAAGCCGGAGCGCCGGGACTGCATTTCTACACCTTGAACCGCTCGACCGCGACGCGTGAGATCTATCACGCGCTCTTCACCTAAACGACCAATTGCGGAGGCCGTTTGGCCAAAAAGTGCTTCTCGAAATCGCCGTAGGATGTGAACATGGCTGAGAAAATCACAATGAGTAAAGAGGGCGTCCTGCACGTCCCGGACAACCCAATCATCCCCTACATCGAGGGCGACGGTATCGGGATTGACATCTGGCCCGCCGCGCAACTCGTGCTCGACGCCGCCGCGAACAAGTACGGCAAGACCATCGCGTGGAAGGAAGTGCTCGCGGGCCAAAAGGCCTTCGACGAGACCGGCAACTGGCTCCCCGAACAGACCGTGACCGACTTCCGCGAACACCTCATTGGTATTAAGGGACCACTGACCACGCCCATCGGCGGCGGCTTTCGCTCCCTTAACGTAGCGCTGCGTCAGATCATGGACCTCTACGTGTGCTTGCGCCCCGTGCGCTGGTTCCAGGGCGTTCCCTCACCGGTGAAGCGTCCCGAGGACGTCGACATGGTGATCTTTCGCGAGAACACCGAAGACGTCTACGCGGGCCTCGAACTCGAAGCCGGAAGCGTGGACGCCGAGAAGTTGCGCGCCTTCGTGAAGGAAGCCTTTGGTTGGGACGTTCGCGAGAACTCGAGTCTCGGCCTCAAGCCCATCTCCGAGTTCGGCTCCAAGCGCCTGATCCGTGCGGCGCTCAACTACGCGGTGAGTCACGGACGTGAGTCGGTGATGTTGGTGCACAAGGGCAACATCCAGAAGTACACCGAGGGCGCCTTCATGCAGTGGGGCTACGAACTGGTCAAAGAGGAGTTCGACGACGTCGCTGTTGGTTGGGACGACTGCAACGGCAAGCCCGGCTCGAAAATCCTCGTGAAGGACGTCATCGCCGACATCGCACTGCAGCAGGTCTTGACGCGCCCCAAGGAGTACGACGTCATCGCGACGACGAACCTCAACGGTGACTACATGTCCGACGCCCTGGCCGCCCAGGTCGGTGGCATCGGCATCGCGCCCGGAGCCAACATAAACTACGTCACAGGTCACGGCATCTTCGAGGCCACCCACGGCACGGCACCGAAGTACGCCGGCCAGGACAAGGTGAACCCCGGTTCCGTCCTACTGTCGGGCGTCTTGATGTTCGAGCACCTGGGCTGGACCGACGCCGCGAACGACATCGTCAAGGCCCTCGAGGCGACCATCGCCGACAAGATCGTCACCTACGACTTCGCCCGTTTGATGGACGGCGCGACCGAAGTGAAGTGTTCGGAGTTCGGCGCGGCCATCGTCGAGCGTCTCTAAAAACGTAGAAGGAGCTTCATGACCACCCCCGTCCACGTCACCGTGACCGGCGCCGCCGGCCAGATCGGTTACTCGTTACTGTTTCGTATTGCCTCGGGCGCACTCTTTGGCCCCGACACGCCCGTAGTTCTGCGCCTGCTCGAGATCGAACCCGCGATGAAGAGTCTGGACGGCGTCGTCATGGAGCTTGACGACTGCGCGTTCCCCCTTCTCGCGGGGATCGAAGCGACGAGCAATCTCACGCACGCCTTCGACGGCGCGAACTGGGCGCTCCTCGTGGGCTCCATCCCACGCAAGGCTGGCATGGAGCGCAGTGACCTGCTCAACGTGAACGGCGGCATCTTCAAACCCCAGGGTCGAGCGATCGCCGAGAACGCGGCCAGCGACGTGCGCGTGCTCGTCGTCGGCAACCCGTGCAACACGAACTGTCTCATCGCACGTTTCAACGCGCCCGAAGTTCCCGCCGATCGGTGGTTCGCCATGACGCGTCTCGACCAGAACCGCGCGGAGACGCAGTTGGCGAAGAAGGCCGGCGTCGCCGTGAAGGACGTCAAGAACCTGGCGATCTGGGGTAATCACTCCGCCACGCAGTTCCCCGACTTCGCCAACGCGACCATCAACGGCCAGAAGGTTCCTGACGTCATCGACGACCACGCGTGGCTGCAGGGCAACTTCATCACCACGGTACAAAAGCGTGGTGCCGCGATCATCGAAGCTCGCGGACTGAGTTCCGCGGCGTCGGCCGCGAACGCGGCGATCGACACGGTCGTGAGTCTCGTCAACGCGACACCCAGCGACGACTGCGCGTCAGTCGGCGTGACCAGCGAAGGTGCGTACGGTGTGCCCGAAGGGTTGACCTTCGGCTTTCCTGTGCTCGCGGACGGACAAGGTTCGTGGAAGGTCAAAGAGGGTTTCGAACTCGACGAGTTCGCCCACGAGCGCATCAAGATCACGACCGACGAGCTCGTCGGTGAGCGCGACGAAGTGCGCGCACTCGGACTTATCTAAAGTAAGTGCGCGGTATCCCATTTTCCGACTGGGGGTGACGAACACTGATCGGATCTGACCGGTGACCTAGGGCTAGGGCGCCGTCTCCAAGGGCCTTTTCCGGGAAAAGATCACGTGGAGCTACGTTCGAATTTTGCATATCGAACGTCATCTGATCGAGGAGTAATCGTGGTAGACACCGCCGCGAATCCAGATATATCACCGCCGACACCACAGCCGGTGCTGGCGACCCTCACTGAGTCCGCGATTCTTCTCTCGATGACGATACGCGAGGGCGCCGAGAGCGATGCTCACGATCTGCTCGCTGACGTGTCGGGTCTCCAGCGGGCGGTGGGATTTCGGGTCCCCGAAGCGCTACTCAGCGTTGTTGCGGCCATTGGAGCTGCGGCGTGGGACCGACTCTTTTCGGGACCTCGACCGCGCGACCTCCACGAATTTCGCGAGGTGCGAGGAGACAAGCACTTGGCTCCCTCGACGCCGGGCGATCTTATGTTTCATATTCGGGCTCGACCGATGGACCTTTGCTTCGAAGCGGCGGCGTTAATTATGGACCGGCTCCGCGGTTCTGTGGTCGTCGTCGACGAAACGCACGGCTTCAAATATCTCGATGAACGTGATCTGCTCGGTTTCGCCGACGGGACTGAAAACCCGGTGGGGCGCGCGGCGGCGGAAGCGGCGCTCGTCGGCGCAGAGGACCCGGCCTTTTCCGGATCGAGTTACGTCATCACTCAGAAGTATCTCCACGACCTAGGCGCGTGGAATCTTCTCTCCGATGAGGAGCAGGCCAAGGTCGTCGGTCGCAGCAAGCTCTCGAACGTAGAACTGCCCGACGAGATCAAGCCCTCCAACTCTCATGTAGCGCTCAACACCGTCGTCGACGAGCAAGGGGTCGAACACGACATCGTACGAGACAACATGCCCTTTGGCTCAGCGGGGGTAGGAGAGTTCGGTACCTACTTCATTGGCTACGCTCGCACACCCGCCATTACGGAATTGATGCTCCAGCGCATGTTTGTGTGCGATCCTCCGGGCAACGACGACCGAATTCTTGACTTCTCTACGCCCATCACCGGAACACTCTTCTTCGTCCCCACCGCTGACTTCCTCGACGATCCACCCCCGGCGCCTTCGCGAGAACACTGAAGGTATTCCTCGTCGAGCTGGGACGGCCTGAAGAAATGGATTCCGATGGTGGGCGGCTCCGGATTCGATCCCGCCACCTCGGACCGATAAGTCTCCTGGTCAATCACTTCCAAGGGCGTGGGCGCTCTGTAGCCAGCCGATAAGTGGCACGAGTCCCTGCACGTCGCCACGGACTTTGAAGCGCCCTCCACGCAACGCGACCGCGCTGTTGAGCGTGCCCGCCGTCAGCGCCTCCGCGTCCTTGAACGAGAGTCGGACCACGGCGTTCGCCGCGAGGTGATCGCCCAACTCGGCGAACGCGCCACTGGCACTGACGCTGAAGGTGAGCGCGTGTGGCGCGGAACTGGGTCCGTCGGTGAGTTCGAGCACAACACGAAAGACGGATTTCGGATCCTCGAGTGGCGCGGGACCCGCGCCAGCGAGCGTGTCGTTGAGCGACGACAACCACGCGGCGCTGAGGAAGGCCGCCATTTCCTTAGGGAGCCGGCTGGACGGCTGCGTCGGCCGCCGACGTCTTCGGCTTACGTCGAATCTTTCGTCCGAGCCAGGCGACCGGGTCATAGTGGGCGTCAACGACGCGCTCCTTCAACGGGATGATCGCGTTGTCGGTGATCTTGATGTGCTCGGGACAGACCTCGGTGCAGCACTTGGTGATGTTGCAGTACCCGAGTCCCATGTCCTCGCGAATGAGGTCACGACGGTCGTTCTGGTCGAGCGGATGCATTTCCAGTTCGGCGTAGCGGATGAAGAAGCGCGGGCCGGCGTAGTGCGCCTTGTTCTCCTCGTGGTCGCGGATGACGTGACAGACGTCTTGGCACATGAAACACTCGATGCATTTGCGAAACTCTTGACCGCGTTCGACGTCCTCTTGGAACATGCGGTAGCCGCCCTCGGGCATGGGCGGGGGCAAGAGTGCCGGCACCTTCGCGGCTTGGACGTAGTTGAACGAGACGTCCGTGACGAGGTCGCGGATGATGGGAAAGGCCTTCATCGGCGTGACCGTCACGGTTCCCTTGGGCAACGTATCCATGCGCGTCATACACATGAGGCGGGGCTTGCCGTTCACCTCGGCGGAACACGAGCCGCACTTACCGGCCTTGCAGTTCCAACGGCACGCGAGGTCGGGCGCGTCGGTTGCTTGGATCCGGTGGATCACGTCGAGGACGACTTCGCCCTCGTTCTGCTTGAGCGTGAAGGTCTCGAAGTCACCGCCGTTGGCGTCGCCACGCCACACGCGCATGGTTACTTCAGCCATTACTTGTCCTCCTCGAGAAGAGCCTTCAGTTCGTCGGGCATGATGAGAATTGGCGACTCGACGACCGAGACGGGGTCGTCCCAGTGACCACCGTCAGACGTCTGGGCGAAGTTGAGCTTGCCCAATTCCGGGTCCGCGTTGGGGAAGTCCTCGCGGGTGTGACCACCACGGGACTCCTGCCGTCGCAAAGCGCCGTTGGTCACGCACTTGGACACGCTGATCATGGCCGGAAGGTCCGTCGCGAGGTTCCAACCGGGGTTGTAGGCCCGGCCACCCTTCACGGAGACGTTCTTCACGCGCACGGTGAACTCGTCGAGTGCGATGATCGCGGCGTCGAGTTCGCTCTGGTTTCGAATGATGCCGACGTTGCTCTGCATCATCTCTTGCAGGTCGTGCTGGACGTCGTAGGGGTTCTCACCGTCACTGCGCTCGAAGGGCGCCAACGCTTCTGCGATGGCCTCGTCGACCTCTCCTTGGTTGTAGGAGGTGGCGACGCTGCCGGCCTCGATGTACTCGGCCGCGCCGATGCCCGCGCGACGACCGAAGACGATGAGGTCCGAGAGAGAGTTACCGCCCAGGCGGTTAGCGCCGTGCATCCCGCCAGCCACTTCACCGGCGGCGAAGAGCCCGGGTGCGGCGGTTTCCTGGGAGTCCGCGTCGACCTGGACGCCACCCATGATGTAGTGACAGGTCGGGCCGATCTCCATCGGTTCGCGCGTGATGTCGACGCCCGCGAGCTCCATGAACTGGTGGTACATCGAGGGCAGGCGTCGGCGGATGAACTCGGGCGAGCGACGAGACGCGATGTCGAGGAAGACACCGCCGTGGGGACTCCCGCGACCGGCCTTCACTTCGGTGTTGATCGCGCGCGAGACTTCGTCACGGGGCAACAGCTCGGGCGCCCGGCGCCCGGCGCTGTGGTCGTCGTACCATTTGTCGGCCTCTTCTTCGGATTCGGCAGTCTCGGCGCGGAACATGGGCGCCACGTAGTTGAACATGAAGCGTTCACCGAGCGAGTTGCGAAGCACCCCGCCGTCACCGCGCACGCCCTCGGTCACGAGCAGTCCGCGAACACTGAGGGGCCAGACCATGCCGGTCGGGTGGAATTGGACGCACTCCATGTCGATGAGCTTCGCTCCCGCCCACAGCGCCATCGCGTGACCGTCGCCGGTACTCTCCCATGAGTTCGAGGTGAACTTCCAGGACTTGCCGGCGCCACCGGTCGCCAAGATGACGGCCTTGGCCCGGAAGGTGACGAACTCGCCGGTCGCGCGCCAGTACCCGACGCAGCCCGCGACCCGTCCCTCGGCGTCGTGGACGAGTTGGAGGACCTTGCACTCCATGAACACGTCGGTGCCCATCGAGACGACCTTTTGCTGCAGGGTGCGGATCAGTTCGAGGCCCGTGCGGTCACCGACGTGGGCGAGTCGCGCGAAGCGGTGGCCGCCGAAGTCGCGCTGCAAGATCTTGCCGTCCTTGGTGCGGTCGAAGAGTGCGCCCCACTGCTCGAGCTCCCAGACGCGATCGGGCGCCTCTTTCGCGTGCAGTTCGGCCATGCGGTAGTTGTTCAGGTACTTGCCGCCGCGCATGGTGTCGCGAAAGTGCACCATCCAGTTGTCCTCGGGGTAGACGTTACCCATCGCCGCGGCCATGCCGCCTTCCGCCATGACGGTGTGCGCCTTACCGAGGAGCGACTTGGTGACGATGCCGACCTTAAGGCCTCGTTGACCCGCTTCGATGGCAGCACGAAGGCCCGCGCCGCCGGCGCCGATGATCAGTACGTCGTACTCGTGGTGTTCGGTCGTTACGTCGGTCACGAAAGAGTCCTTAAGCCTAGAAAAGCTTGTAGTCGGAGATCGCGCCCGAGGCCACGAGGCGCACGTAGACGTCGGTGAGGGCCACGAAGATGAGCGATGCCCAGGCGAAGTTCATGTGCTTGGCGTTGAGCGGCGTGACGAACTTCCAGAATCGATAACGCAGCGGGTGAGCCTTGAAACTCTTCACGTGACCACCACAGAGGTGGCGACAGGCGTGGCACGACACTGAGTACAACCAGAGCAACGTCGCGTTCACGGTCAAGACGATCGTGCCCACGGTGACGCCCCAGCCGAGACCGGGCTGGCGAAACGCAAGTACCGCGTCGTAGGTGAGCAGAACGTTGAAGACGAGACCCGCGTAGAAGAAGTAGCGGTGCAGGTTTTGCATCAAGAGCGGGAAGCGCGTCTCGCCCGAGTAGGAGCCGTGCGCGTCGGCGACAGCGCAGCTCGGTGGCGACCACCAGAAGGCGCGGTAGTAGCTGCGCCGGTAGTAGTAACACGTCAGACGAAAGCCCAACGGAAAGATCAGAATCAACAGCGCCGGCGACAGAGTCCAGGCGTTAACGGCGAAGGTGAACTTAGCTCCAGGCACACAACTGCCACCGATGCACGGGGAGTAGAAGGGGCTGATGAGGTCGCGGTGCACGAGAGCGCCCACGTAGTAGTACTTGTTCTGAAAGGCCGCCCACGTCGAGTAGATGACGAAGGCTGTGAGGATGGCGACGGTGGCGACGGGCTGGATCCACCAACGGTCTTTGCGCAGTGTCGGTTGGTCGGGACCGCCCCTCGTTCCCCCCAACTGAACCTTCGTCGAACTCTCTAGGGCCGTCACAGACTCTCCTCGTCAGTCATCCTCTGGGCACCACACCGCAGAGCCAATACTAGGCAGCGACCGCGCCTCGCCTGAGACGCGCGAACGTCACCCTCACCAATAAAAAAAGATGAACGACGTCGAGAGAACTTCGACGGGTTCAACTGATCAACGCGTACCGCCTCGCCGCCCTTCGGCCGTTCCTCCGAACAACGCCCAGACCACCAGACCGAGACCGGGGACTAGAAACCAGATGCCGAACACCAACGCGAGTACCACGAAGAAAGCGCCCATACCGAGCGTGAAGGGCCATATGGACGTTCCGGGGAAGGCGCCCACGACGCCAGCACCTTGAGCCTGCGTGGCGTTGGGATCGTCTTCGGGGCGCGCGCGCATCCTTCGGCTCCACCAGTAGTAGTAACTACCGGGCACGAAGCAGAGCAACATGGCCGCGAAGATCATCACGCCGCCAGCGTTCTCGTGTCCCCAGAACCAGTAGAGAGCGGCCATCAGTCCAAAAAAGCTGCCGAGGCTCAGGAGGATCCTTGCTTCGACTTTCATGCGACGGGCACTTCCTCGTCATTCGACGGGTGGTGACCGTGTTCGGCCGCCGTGTGGCCGGGGTGGTTGTAGTCCCAGGTCGGACGCTCCGAGCGAATCTGGGGCAGACGGTAGAAGTTGTGGTGCGGGGGAGGCGAGGTGGTGAACCACTCGAGCGTGTGACCATCCCACGGGTTGTCACCGGCCGGGTACTTCTTCCAGCTGTAGACGATGTTCACCATGAAGGCGATCGTCGAGATACCGATCATGATGGCGCCCACCGTCGAGAGTTGGTTCAAGGACTGCCACGACGGGTGCAGCGGGTAAACGCCGACCCGTCGTGGCATGCCCCTGAGACCAAGTAGGTAGTCGGGAAGCGTAAAGACCTGGATTCCGATGAACAAAAACCAGAACTGTACCTTGCCAATAGTCTCATTCAAGAGATACCCGGTGATCTTGGGACCCCAGTAGTAGAGACCGCCCATCGCGCCGAGCACCAACGCCATCACGATCGAGTGGAAGTGCGCCACGACAAAGTACGTGTCGTGTGTGAAGAAGTCCAGCGGTGGGCTCGCGAGGTAGATGCCAGTAATGCCACCAACGAGGAACGTGAACAGGAATCCGATGGCCATCAGCATGGCGGTGGAGAACCAGATCTCCCCTCGCCACATGGTGCCGATCCAGTTGAACATCTTGATACCTGTGGGCACCGCTATCAAGAAGCTCATTAAGGAGAAGAACGGCAACAGCACGACGCCAGTGGTGAACATGTGGTGCGCCCAGACACCTAACGAAAGCGCACCAATGGTCATTGTCGCAAAGACCATCCCCTTGTACCCAAAGACGGGCTTACGCGAGAAAACGGGGATGATTTCGGTGATCATGCCAAAGAACGGCAGGGCCAGGATGTACACCTCCGGATGACCCCAGAACCAAAAAATATGCTGCCACAGCACTGGCACCCCGCCCCCTTGGACGGAGAATATGTGCGTGCCAAAGTGTCGATCGCAATAGAGCATGATTAGTCCGGCGGTAAGCACGGGGAAGGCGAGAAGAATCAAGATCGCGGTCACCAACATGTTCCACGTGAAGATCGGCATGCGGAACATCGTCATGCCGGGCGCTCGGAGATAGAAGATAGTGGCACAGAGATTGACGCCCGTAAAGATCGCGGAGAAACCCGTTAAGAGCAGACCACCGATCCACAGGTCCGCGCCCGCGCCGGGAGTGTTGATGGAATTCGACAGCGGGGCGTAAGCGACCCAACCGAAGTTTGCGGCACCTCCGGCCACGAAGAAGCCCGAAAGCATCGTGATCGAACCGGTCAAGTAGAGCCAGTAACTCAGCGCGTTGAGACGAGGAAAGGCCATGTCCGGCGCACCAATTTGAATGGGCACGATGATGTTGGCGAGCGCGCCAAAGGCGAAGGGACCAGCGAAGAGGTAGATCATGACCGAACCGTGCATGGTGAACAATTCGTTGTACTGCGCGAGAGAGACCAACGTATTGTTCGGAGATGCGAGCTGCGCTCGAATGATTTCGGCGAAGGCGCCGCCGATCACCATCATGATGACCGCGGTGACGGTGTAAGAAAGACCGATGATCTTGTGATCGGTCGTCGTGATCCACTTCAAGATTCCGGTCGGACCGTGGTGTTCTTCGTGGGCGTGATCACGTGGTTCGGAAGTGACCGGTGGGTCGAGTACGTCAGTCATCAGTTGTTTCCTTCGCTCTTCGCGGGCTTTGTGGGGACGATTGAGGACGTCTGCTGATTCGTTGCGGTCTGCGAGGTACGGACCGCGCCCGCACTGGCATTCGTTGCGAGCCACGTGGTGTACTCGGACTGACTGACCACCTTTACTCGAAAGAACATCAGTGAGTGATAGAGCCCACAGAGTTGGGTGCACTGCCCGTTAAACGTTCCGGTGTTCACGGCGCGAAAGGTGAACTCGTTCAACACTCCGGGTAGGGCGTAGCGCGAGAAGTTAAAGGCGTGGACGTAGAAGCCGTGAACGACGTCCGACGACGTAAGATTGATGTGAACGTTTTCGTTGACCGGTATCACCATCTCAGGGTCTTGAGTTGTCTGTCCCACGACGACGACGTTCTCACCCAGGTACGTGAACTTCCAGCCCCACTGAAAGGCGTTCACGTCAATCGTCACACTGGTCTTGGGATTCGCGACTTCTTTATTCTCGACGACCAAGGTCGCCGCGAAGAGACCCAAGACGATGACGATCGGTATGATGATGTAGGTCATTTCGAGGGGAATGTGGTACTGAACCTGCTTGGGGATGCGATCGCTCGTGCGACGATGGAAGATGACCGCCCAGAGAATGAGCACGACGACGAGCGTGCCGATGATGGCCGCGCCGATGGAGAATGCCTGCCATAGGTGGTAGGCGGACTGGGAACTGGTGGTGGCACCGGGCGAGGCGCCAAAGGTAGGCACGGTGCAACCCGCGAGCGCGAGAGCGGCAATGGGGAGCGCAACAATTCGTCGCACGCGGCGCCAGCGGCGTGTGCGGTTGGAGACTCCCTGTGGGGACAGGGCGGGTGGTTCCACGGAGAAAACCTTACTCATCTTTTAAGGAGGGCAGACTCAAAGGGCGTTGGTGTCGATCGCTGTGTAGAACGAACTAACGACCTCGTCGACTCGGCGACTATTTGTCGTCCTCAGGTGTCTTCGTCTCCGAAGCGTCGGTGGCCTTGGTGGTACCCGAAGCCTTGCCCTCCTTCAGACCTTTTTCGAACTCGTTCTTTGCGGAACCGAGGTTCTTGGCCAATTTGGGGATGGCGGCGCCTCCAAAGATAAGGACGGCGACCACGATGACCACGATCAAGAGATCCGGTCCAAAAATTTCACCAAAGAACACGGTCCACTCCTCTGACGTGCGTAAAACCAAGAGTAGTCCGCCCACCGAGACGCCCGGCTACGCCCGCGCAGTCTCTCATCAGGCTCGGCAAGAATGAAGAGGTGACGACAGCGCCCCGTGAGACGTCTCGCGACGCCTTCAGCGTCGCGTTCACGGTAGGGACCTACGGCGTCGCCTTCGGGGCCGCCGGGATCGCGGCGGGATTCTCCGTCCTCCAGACTTGTCTCTTCTCCCTCCTCACTTTCACGGGGGCCAGTCAGTTCGCGGCCGTGGGGGTGATGGCAGCCGGTGGGGGTGCCGTGAGTGCCGTCGCCGCGGCGACCATGCTCGGTACGCGCAACGCACTGTACGGACTCCAGATGGCACCCCTCGTGCGAGTGAAGGGTTTTCGACGGGTGGTGGCGGCGCACCTCACCATCGACGAGTCGACTGGCGTCGCGCTCGCTCAGACGCCGCGCGGCACGCACGCGATGCGACGGGGCTTTTGGCTGACCGGCGCAGGTGTCTATCTCTTCTGGAATCTCTTCACCCTCCTCGGGGCGATCGGCGCGAAAGCACTCGGGAACCCCGCGTCGTGGGGACTCGACGCCGCGGTCCCCGCCGCCTTCCTAGGGCTCCTCTGGCCGCGTCTCACGACGACGTTCCTTCGCGTCGTCGCGGCGTCGTCGATGACCTTTGCCGTGCTCGTCACGCCCTGGCTGCCGGCGGGACTGCCCATCATCGCGAGTGCGCTGGTCGCTGTTGTCGGGGGATGGCGCGAACGATGAGTAGCGCGACGGCTTGGATCGTCCTCGGCGCAACGAGCGTGTTGTGCTTTGGCGTCAAACTTTTCGGCTACTACGTCCCCGAGGGCTGGCTCGCGCGTCCGCGTCTCCAGCGCGTGAACGCGCTCGTGCCGATCTCGCTCTTGAGCGCGCTCGTCGTCGCTGAGGGACTCGTCGTCAAGACCCACGTCGTGCTCGATCACCGACTGGCCGGTCTCGCGGTCGCGCTCGCGGCACTCTTCGCAAAGGCGCCGTTTCCCGTCGTCGTCGCGTCCGCGGCGATCACCTCAGCGCTGGTGTACCACCTGCACTAACCGGCGAGCGCGACGCCAAGGACCATGGCGGCGATGGTGCCGAGCATGCCGACGCTCGCGAAGACTCCTTTCGCCTTGGGTGAGGCGGCCTTCGTGTGCAAGAACGCACCGAGTCCCGCGATGATCACGCAGAACATCTTGATACCGAAAACGGCATTCCAGTTCGACGACGCCCCCGCACCGACGGCCGCGACGCTCCATACACCCGTCACGATCAAGAGGCCGAAAGCGGGCCACGTGAACCTCGCGAAGGCCTTCGCCACTTTGCCGGGGGCGTCGTGAGAGATCCCACGAAGTGTCACCACGAGTCCGGCGAGTACCAGTTGTCCACCCACCCACACGCACGCGCCCAGTACGTGCAAGCTGAGTCGGACAATGGTCCAGGCGTTGGCGAGTTGCGCGTGATGCGCGACGGTGAACACCGAGCTCACCTACCTTGCCAGTTCGGGTCGCGCTTCTCGGCGAACGCGACGGCGCCTTCCATCGCGTCGCCGCTCAAGCCGATCATCGCGAAGGCCCCGTCGCTCACGACCCAGGCGTCGGCCTCAGTGAGTTCCCCGGCTCTGCGCATCACGTCCTTCGACGTGCGAACGGCCAACGGTGCGTTCTTCGCAATGCGTTCGGCGAGCGCAATGGCGACGTCGAGGACGACGTCGCCGTGCACGACGTGGTTCACGAGACCGAGCTCGTAGGCGCGCTCGGCGCTGATGGGATCGGCGGTGAGCGCCATTTCGAAGGCAATCGTGAGGGGAACGCGCTTGGGCAGGCGGATCAGTCCGCCCGCACCCGCGACGAGACCCCGCGACGCTTCGGGGATGCCGAACATCGCGTGGTCGGCAGCGACGACCATGTCACAGCTGAGCATCATCTCGAAGCCCCCGGCGAGCGCCGATCCATTGGCCGCGGCGATCAAGGGTTTGGGGAAGTCTCTCTTCGTGAGGCCACCGAAGCCCTTGTCGGTGATGGGGAACTCACCCGTGGCGAAGGCCTTCAAGTCCATGCCCGCGGAGAAGGCCTTGTCGCCCGCGCCGGTCAACACCACGACCCACACGTCGTCGTCCGTCTCACACTCGTCGAGCGCGTCACTCAACGCAGTCGCGGTCGCTCGGTTGATGGCGTTGCGTGCTTCGGGCCGGTTGATCGTGAGTAGTTCAACGTGCCCGCGGCGTTCGCGCAGTATCTCATCGGCCATGGGAGCTCCTTCGAAAGGCCCTCGCGGGCTTCGACCGAGACGCTAGTTGACGTCGGCCCTTGGCGTGCGTGCGAAACTGACCTCGTGAACGCGCGAGCTCGACTCTTCGTAACGCTCGAGGGCTACGCGGTCGAAGGTGGCTTCGATCGACCCGGCGGTCCGATGACCTGTTACGCGCCGACGATCGGACTGGGTCGTCACGTGGGTCCGGGCGTCGCGGACGATCTCTGGCGCCAGTACGAGAACGTCTTGGACTTCGTGCCGGCACTCGGTTTCGCGGGCGTGCGGCTCAGCGTCGAATGGGCGCGCGTGGAGCCGCGTCTAGGGCAGTTCGACGACGAGGCACTCCGTCGATACCTCGACGTCGTTCGATTCGCGCGCACGCTGGGACTGGACGTGACGATCGCGCTCGTCGACGCGGTGTGGCCCTCGTGGACCGGGCAAGAAGCGTGGCTCTTGCCGTGGGTAGTGCCCCACGTGCTGGCGCACGCGAGGCGAGTCGTCGAGGCGCTGAAGGACGACGTCACGGGCGTTGTCGCTTTCACGCAGCCCGAAGAACTCGTCATGCGGGGATTCCTGGCCGGCAAGGCGCCCCCGTGGCGCAAAGGGGCTTTCGCCGACGCCCGCTTCGCCAACGCCCAGATCGAAGGGATTATTGGCGTTCTCGGCGCCGACGAGATCGTCGGACCACTCCTCGTTCGCTCGAGCGCCGTCACGTCGATCGACGTCGCACCAGAAGAGTTCGCCGAATCGCGGCGTACCCTCGACGTCGACGAGATCTACGTGCGATCGCTCCTTCGCGGCAGTGGTCCCACGAGCACGGGCGCGGGACTGCTCGCGCTGCACGGTGACGAGTGGCGCGTCAACGCACCAGAAGAGTTACTCAGCGCCCTTCGCTGAATCACCACCGAGGCGCTCTTCGCTCCACTCTCGTTCTTCGTGGGCCTCGCGACGTTTCTTCACGTAGTGCAACCCGACGATCAATCCGATGACGAGCACGAGCACGGCGATGCCGGCCCATCCGGACCACTTCTGGATTGTCCCGAGGGCGTGGCCCGCGAAGTAACCGAGCAACGTGTAGCCGACACCCCAAAGGAGAGCGCCCGCGGCGTTGGCAGCGAGGAAGCGGCGATAGCGCAACCGACTCATCCCCGCGAGGCCCGGCATCACCGCGCGGAGGAACGCCGTGAACCGTCCGATGAAGACGTACGTGGCGCCGCGACGACGAAGGCCCTCGAGCGCACGTTCGAGGGCATCGTGTCGTTTGCGAAGGATGGGGAGTTTGATGAGACGTTGACCGTAGCGCTTACCGATTTCGAAGCCGAGGGAGTCGCCGACGATGGCAGCGACGACGACCAAGATCGCGACGGTCACCACGTTGACACGGCCCTGACTTGCCACGACACCCGCCACTATCACCGACGTCTCGCCGGGTAACACGAAGCCAATAAACAGCGCGGCCTCACCAAACACGAGCAGGGCGACGAGTACGTAGACGATCACCGGCGAGACACTGTGCAACTTTTCCGTCAAGAACGAGACGATCGACGCGTTGAACATCTCTCCATTGTGGTTGATAAATCTTGGGTAAGAGTCATCCGCTGCCGGACTCTGGGTGAAATCGCTGTGGCACCATAGTGTCGTGCCACAATCACCACGTGCCAAGGGGCACGATCTTTCACTCCGTTCGCCACTGCTGCGGCCCCCGGTCGGGGCGAAAGCGCTGAGCGCGTGGTCGTTGTTGCCGTTGCGCGTCTTCCTTGGCGCGACCTTCACGTACGCCGGACTCCAAAAGTTGGCGAATCCCAATTTCTTCGACGCGAAGAGCCCGATCTCGATTCAGTCCCAGCTGATCGCGGCCGCGCGCACCAGTCCCATCCACGCGCTGTTGAGCCATCTCGGGAGTGTCGCGGTCCCGGTCGGCGTGATCATCGCGGTAGGCGAACTGGCCATTGGCCTCGGCACGTTGGTGGGGCTCTTCACCCGGGTGGCCGCGGTCGCCGGTCTCTTGCTGTCTCTATCGCTGTTCTTGACGGTGAGCTTTCACGCGTCGCCGTTCTTCACTGGCGCGGACATCGTGTTCCTCTTCGCGTGGACGCCCTTCATCGTGGCGGGCGGAGGATCGCAACTATCGATGGACGCTTGGATCAAGGAGCGTGTCGCGAAGGAACATAAACGACCGCCTCCCCTACTCGTGCCCATCGCCTTTGCGACCGTGCAGCGCCTCTGCGGCAACTTCGACAAGGGAAAGTGCACTGCACGAGGCGGTCAGCCCTGTGACCCGGCGGCCTGTCCGGTGTTGCTGGAGGAGGGTGCACGACCGCCTACGCCCGCCGTCGCGCACGCGGCCGACCGGCGCGCCGTCGTCCTGGGTGGCGCGCTCGCCGCCGCCGTGGGGACGTCGGTCGTCATCTCGGGCGCCGTCACGGCGGTCGCGGGTCGACTCATCGACGCCGCACCGAAACCGAAGGGTCAAGGGACGCAACTTGCCCCGCCCACGACGTCTCCGACGACGGCGACGACGACGTCGCCGGGTGCTTCAACCACGACGACCGCGCCAGGTTCGGCGCAGGGTCAGTTGCTCGGTTCGGCGAGTCAAGTCCTGAAGAACCAGGCCGCGAGTTTTACGATTCCTTCGAGTGGTGATCCCGGCATCGTGATTCACACGGACGCCGGTGAGTTCGTCGGCTACGACGCGGTCTGTCCCCATACCGGTTGCACGGTCGGCTACTCCAACACCGCGAAGATCATCGTGTGTCCTTGTCACGGTTCAGAGTTCCAGGTGAGCAACGGCGACGTGATCGTGGGACCGTCGCCGCACGGCCTCACGAAGTTGAAGATCGTTGAAGGAGCCAACGGTAACCTCTACCTGCAATGAGTGATCAACCCCTCCGCGTCCTCGTTATCGAGGACGACTACGACCTGGCGAGTGCGGTGGCGGGACTGTTGGTCGACGAAGGTTTCGTCGTAGTGCAGCGTCACGACGGCGAAACGGGCTTCGAAGAAGCGTTGAACGGTGGCTACGACGTCATCGTGCTCGACATCATGCTCCCGCGACGCAGTGGCTTTCGGGTCTGCCAGGATCTGCGCGAGGCGGGACTGCAGACGCCCCTCTTGATGTTGACCGCCAAAGAGGGGGACTGGGACGAAGTCGAAGGACTCGACGTCGGGGCCGACGACTTCTTGCGAAAACCTTTTGAGCGCGCCGTTTTCATGGCGCGGGTGCACGCCCTGCTTCGTCGTCAAGATCGCGGTCGACCACAGATGCTCACGCTCGGCACCGTCGTGTTGGATCCCATGAGCCGCCACGTGACGTCGCAAGGGCGAAACGTGACGCTGACGCCGCGAGAGTTCTCCCTCTTGGAGTTCTTCATGAGTCGCTCGAAGGTCACGCACACCAAATTGGAGATTCTGAACTCGGTGTGGGGTAGCGATTTCGACGGCGACCCGAACATCGTCGAGGTCTACGTGGGTTACCTTCGGCGAAAGATCGACGTGATGGATGAACCGTCGATCATCCACACGGTGCGCGGCGTCGGTTACTGCGCGCGTGACGCGTGATGGGCGAGGGCCGTCAACTATCCATTCGGGCACGCCTAACGCTCATCTTCGTCATCGCTATCACCATCATCTTGACCTTCACCGGGGTCGCGCTCGTCAACCTGGTGCACCGCTCACTCCTGAAACAAGCGACCAATCAGATCGACTCGGTGATGGAACAGACCCAGCAACGTCTCGCCACCGCGAACGTCTCGCCCTCGCGGGTCATCAGTCTTCCGACCGCTGGCGACGTTGTCGTGCAAGTCACCAACTACAGCGATACCCGAGTGTTAGCGGCGAGTTCGTCTATCCAGAACGCGCCGGTCCTCGCTCGACCCATTACCGACGCTCTCCTGCCCAGCGGTCTGACTTTCCAGTTCATCCATGACCGGGCCAACCGGGCCACGCTCTCCGAGTTGAGTTCCGGCGACGTGTCGACGATCTCGACGACGCGCGGTCCCGCCCTCGTCTTCGGGTTCGTCTACGGCGGCGCGATCGAGCACAGCGTCCGGGTGCTGTTAGTCAGCCTCTTGATCTCCTTCCCCCTGTTGTTACTCATGTCGGGAGGTCTCATCTGGCTCGGCATTGGACTCGCGCTCGCACCCGTTGAATCCATTCGCCGTCGCGTCGACGCGATCGCGGCGGAAGACCTGACGGAACGGGTTCCGGTGACGGGCGGTGACGACGAGATCGCTCGCATGGCACGAACCGTGAACGCCATGTTGGACCGTCTCGAGTCGGCGTCGAAGTTCCAACAGGAGTTCGTCTCGAACGCCAGTCACGAACTACGAAGTCCCTTGACGACGTTGCTCGCCACCACCGAACGAGCGACGAGTGATCCGGCCAACGCCAACTGGACGGAGGTCGCCGACGTCATCATGCGTGAAGGTCGAAGACTCGACGGCATCATCGGGGACCTCTTCTGGCTGGCGCGCCACGACGAGGACCACATTTTCAGCGAACGAGCGGACGTCGACTTCGACGATCTGCTCTACGAAGAGGCGACGCGCGTTCGCTCCATGAGCGAACTGGTCGTCGACACGTCGGCGGTCCACCCCACGCGGGTCGTGGGCGATCCAGCGATGCTGAAGCGCATGATTCGTAACGTCGTCGACAACGCGATGCGCTACGCGCAACACGAACTACGATTCGCCGCGCACTTCGACGGCGACGAAGCGGTCGTCGTCGTGAGCGACGACGGCGAAGGAATCGACGTGGATGAGAGCGCTCGCTTCTTCGAGCGGTTCACGCGCGCGGACTCGGCGCGGAGTCGTAAGTCCGGTGGTACGGGGCTCGGACTCGCGATCGTCACTGAGATCGTCATTCGCCATGGAGGATCGGCCCGGTTCATGACCGTCGACACTGGATCGACCATCGAGCTGCGCGTTCGCAGTGACGGACAGCGTCTCGCGCCCTAGGTTCCGATCAGCCGAGAGCGACCTAGAGTCATCGATATGAACACCGCCGAACTCGCGACGCTCACCGCCGATCCCATTCAGACGCTCGGCATGAGCTTCTTCTTCGATCCACTGACGGGCGAACGCGCGAAAGAACACGGACTCAACATCTTCGAGTTCTACGGGCTCGGTCGCGCTGGCACGTTGGGTGACGTCGACACGCCGAGCGTGTTCGAGGCGTTCACGTTCTTCAATCAGTCGACGATCGATTATCTCTGGACTCGAGCGAAGTCGAAGGCAGACCCCGTGGCGACCGCCGCCGACTATCTGCTCGCGGCGTACTCGTTCGCCGACCGGACCTTCGGTGGCGTCGACGTGACGGTGCTCGCGAACTTTGCGTCCGCTGCCCGGAAAGTCGTCGACGCCCAGCCGAGCGGCGTGTGTCCGCTCGTGGACGGCTACAAGAAGTACCCGGCGCCGGCCAACCCGGTGCACGCGGCCTACCTCGGCACGATCTTCCTTCGAGAGCTTCGTGGCGGCGTCCATATTCACGCGGTGAACGACGTCGGCATCTCGCCGCTGGAAGCTTGCTTCTTGCAAGATCCGGGCGTCTTCACGTTGCACGGCTATCAGGCCGAGGAAGCGCCCGTAGTCACCGAAGAGCTTGAGGGCAAGAAGTTAGAGGCCGAAGAGTTGACGAGTGTCGCCATGCAGAAGTGCTTCGACGTGCTCAGTGACGTCGAGCGCGAGTCGCTCGCCGCGGGTACGCGCGCGATGTTCGAAGCTCTTAGCGACCCGGTACCCGTTACTCGGTAGTTCCGTGGCACACCGACACGCGTTTTCGACCACGCGCGATCGACTGTTGACCGTTCTGATCACGGGCGCGGTCCTCGAGGTCCTCTGGACGGTGTACCTCGGATGGCGCCTTCCCCGTCATCGCATTGCGTACCATTGGGACGTCGCGTGGGTGGGGCTCGACGTCGCGGAGATCCTCATGCTCGTCGGCGCGGCGTGGGCCGCGTGGCGTCGTCGAGCGGTGCTGATCTTCTTCTCCATCGCGTCGGCGACCCTGTTGTTGCTCGACGCGTGGTTCGACGTCACGACCACTGGTCAGAAAGGCTTCGGGGAAAGTCTCACGCTCGCCCTCGTCGTCGAGATTCCCTCCGCGCTGGCGCTGCTCTGGGTCGCTCGACGGGCCGCGCACGTGTTGCTCACGACGCAACTCAATCGGGGCCACCTCGTCGAACTACCGCTGCGAGAGATTCCGCTGACGCCGACACTCGACGACTAGTAGTGCACTCCTTCGAGCTCGAGGAGGAACCGCTTGACCTCGTCGCCCCCGCCGTAGCCACCGAGTCCCGTCGACGACACCACGCGATGACAGGGGACGATGACGGGCCACGGGTTCGCGTGGTTCGCGTTTCCTACCGCGCGTGACGCGAGTGGTCGATCGACGCTCACGGCGACGTCGCCGTAGGTACGCACCTCGCCGTAAGGGATCTCGGTGAGGGCGTCCCAGACGTCGTGTTGGAAGTCCGTCGCGTCAACGTGGGCCAACGAGACGTCGAAGTCGCGCCGCGTTCCCTCGAAGTACTCGGCGAGTTGTTGGGCGGCACGCGCCACGGCGCGCGGCGGTGTTCCAGACGACACTCGGTGCAGTTGACTGGGCAGGTAGATGGCCGTGATCTCGTCGGCGGTTCCCTCCACACCGAAGGGACCGACGGGTGAGGGGACGTTGGCGATAAAGGTTTCCATGGTGACGTTCTAGTTCGTAGGTGTACGGTCTCGACGATGGAGACCCTCACAGTAGAAAATGGGAACGTGCGCCTGCGGGTCTCTCTGCAGGGAGAAGGGCCGACGGTCCTGCTGTTACACGGCTGGCCCGACACCTCGTCGCTCTGGGACGACGTCGCGCCGGAACTGGTGAGCGCCGGTTACCGGGTCGCGGCACCCGATCTTCGAGGGTGCGGACGGAGCGACAAACCGAGAGACCTGGCGAGCTACAAGATGCACCACCTCGTAGGGGACGTGGCGAACATCGTCACGGCTCTCGGGGACGAGAAGGTGACGTTAGTCGGCCACGACTGGGGCGCGAACCTCGCGTGGGCCTTCGCGGCGTATCACCCCGAGCTCGTAGAACGACTCTGCGTCGTGTCGGTGGGTCACCCCACGGCCTTCTGCTCCGCGGGCATCGAACAACAAGTGAAGAGTTGGTACACGCTGCTCTTCTACATCGAGGGCCTGGGCGAGCGGTTTCTCAGAAAGGACGACTACGAGGTGATGCGTCGATGGGTCGGTCATCCCCGCGCCGAGGACGTCATCCAAGAACTCGAACGTGATGGTCAGATGACGACGCACCTCATGTGGTACCGCGCGAACCTCGCGCCTGACGCGTTCATCAAGCCACCACCCGAGTTGCCGCCCATCGAGGTTCCCGTCCTCGGTCTCTGGTCGAGCGGCGACTTCGCGTTGAGCGAACGTCAGATGACCGACTCGGCGCCATACTGCACGAAGGGTTGCCAACTGATGTGACACCACCCCGCAAGACTATGAAGTAATGAATTTAAGTGAGTGGGCCAAAGTACAGGGGATACATCCCCAGACCGCCTATCGGTGGTTTCGAGAGGGAACGCTGCCCGTGCCCGCATGTCAGATTGGGTGATTGATACTGGTTGGCGATCTCGAAACGCAGAGCTTGGAAGATGGCATTACCGCCGTCTACGCTCGCGTCTCGTCTGGTGACCAACGAGCAGACCTCGATCGTCAGGTGGCGCGAGTGAGTACTTGGGCCACGTCGCAGGGTCTTTCAATTGATCGCGTGGTAACCGAAATCGGATCCGGACTCAACGACAAGCGACGCAAATTCCTCGCTCTGCTCGCTGACCCATCCGTGACGACGATTGTGGCCGAACATCGTGATCGCTTCGCCAGATTCGGTTCTGAATACGTCGCTGCGTCGCTACAGGCGAATGGCCGACGACTGGTCGTGGTGGACGACGCCGAAGTCGACGACGACCTCGTTCGCGACATGACTGAGGTGCTGACGTCGTTCTGCGCTCGTCTCTATGGTCGTCGTGCGGCCGCACACCGAGCGGCGAAAGCGTTGGCGGCGGCGCAGGAGTCGACCGATGCCGCGTAGGTACTGCCCACCCGAGGGCCAGATCATTCAGGCCTTCACTTTCGCGCTCGATCCCACGCCCGATCAGCGAGCCCAGATCAGTCGATTCTTCGGAGCGCGTCGCAAGGCCTTTAACTGGGCCCTCGCGACGATTACGTCTGACCTCGAGCGTTACCGCGAGACCGGCGAGTCGGGGGCGCCCCCTTCGTTCTACTCACTGCGCAAGCGCTGGAACGCGCAGAAGGACGTCGTCTGCGTGAACGCTCACACCGGTGAGATCTGGTGGCCCGAGGTCTCGAAGGAAGTCTTCGCCGACGGCGTGCGCGGCGCCACCGACGCCTACTGGCGCTGGCAGCAGTCGCGCGCGGGCACGATCAAGGGTCGCAAGGTTGGCTTTCCCCGATTCAAGAAGCGCGGACGTGACCGCGACCGATTCTCCTTTACAACCGGCGCAATGCGACTTGAAGCCGACCGGCGACACCTCACCTTGCCGGTGCTGGGTACTATTCGCACCCACGAGAACACCCGACGGATTGAACGGCTCATCGCCCTGGACCGGGCCAAGATCCTCGGGATCACCGTCTCACGCCAGGGAGAGCGCATCATTGCGGCGGTGCGGGTGAGTGTCGCTCGTCCCCAGCAGACCGGCGTTGCTCAGCCCGACTCGGTGGCCGGCATCGACGTGGGCGTGCGACGACTGGCGACGATCGCTACCACCAACGAAGTCATCGCCGAAATGGTCAATCCGCACGCTCTCGAGCACCGACTTAGCGAGCTGCGCCGTCTCCAGCGCCAGCGGACTCGTCGCACGCGTGGTTCACGACAGTATCAAGAGACCGCCGCCAAGATCACCCGCCTGCACGCGCAGGTGGCCCACGTCCGTCGTCACACCATCCACGTCTTCACCACGAACCTCGCCAAGACCCACGGCGTGCTGGTGGTCGAAGGTCTGGACGCGGCGTCACTGCTGCGACAGAAGGGCCTTGCCGGTGCGCGTGCGCGCCGACGGGGTCTCTCTGACGCGGCAATGGGAGAGATCCGTCGTCAGCTTCGCTACAAGTGCCCCTGGTACGGGTCCACCTTCATCGAAGCCGACCGGTTCTTTCCGTCGTCCAAGACGTGTCACACATGTGGTCACGTCCAGGACATTGGCTGGTTGGAGCACTGGACCTGTGACGAGTGTTCCTCGTCACACCAGCGCGACGACAATGCCGCCATCAATCTCGCCCGTTGGGCGAGCCTGGGTTCAGTTGGAGCCCCGGTGAAGCGTGGAGCCGAGCATCAGACTGAGTTTCACTCAGCGGCTGGCGATGACACGCGGAAGGGAACTCCGGCGCTAGTCGGGGCGAACAACTCCGTGAGGAGTGCAGCATGAGTGGACTCACTAGAACTCACTCGGTTGCAACGGCTTCACCTACGTCCGCTTCGAAGGTCAAGGTCACTGGTTGCCACTCGAAGCGCCTCGTGAACTATCCCACGAGGTCATCGATTTTTGTTCAGCGTCTCGCTGAAGCCGCCGGGCCCGAAGGGTGAGGCTGATAGAACAATGGAGTGAAAATTGCGCTCTACAAAGAGTCGCGCAAGGGTGAAACCCGTGTTGCGCTGACACCCGTCGCGGTGAAGACCCTCGTCGGTGATGGTTGGCAGGTCGAAGTGGAGCGCGACGCCGGTGAACTCGCGCACTTCAGCAACGAGAGCTACACGGCCAGTGGCGCGACGATCGTGGACGTCGCGTCGGGTGACGTGAACCTGCGCGTCAACGCGCCAACTGTTGAGGAAGCGGCGCGCCTGAGCGAAGGATCGCTGCACCTTTCGTTCCTCTCGCCACTGTTGCAGCTCGACGTCGTGAAGGTCTTGAACGACCGCAAAGTCACCGTACTCTCCTTCGATCTCTTGCCGCGGATCTCGCGCGCGCAGTACATGGACGCGCTCTCCTCGCAGGCAACGGTCTCGGGGTACCGCGCGGCACTCGCCGGCGCCACGTACCTCGACCGATTCTTCCCCTTGCTCACGACGGCGGCTGGCACGATTCGTCCGGCGAAGGTGCTCGTGATGGGCGTCGGGGTCGCCGGTCTCCAGGCGATCGCCACCACGAAACGACTCGGCGCCAAGGTGCGCGCCTACGACGTACGCTCGGCCGCGAAGGAAGAGGCCGAGTCCGCTGGCGCCACCTTCGTGCAACTGGGCGTCACGGCCGACGCGGCCGGTGGTTACGCGCGCGAACTCACCGACGACGAGCGCCAACAACAACAAGCGGCGTTGCTCAGTGAAGTCGCGGGATCGGACGTCGTTATCACGACAGCGGCGGTACCGGGTCGAAAGTCCCCGATTCTCGTGACGACCGCGATGGTCGAAGCGATGGCTGAGGGCTCGCTCATCATCGACATGGCCGCCGACGGTGGTGGGAACTGTGAACTGACGAAGGTGGGCGAGGTCATCGAGCACCAGGGTGTTCGCGTCGTGGGCCTCGCGAATCCTCCGTCGGAGATGGGAACTGACGCGAGTTTCCTCTACGCGAATAACGTCCTCAAGTTGCTAGGACTCTTTGGATCGAAGGGCGAGTTGACTCCCGACTGGAACGACGAAGTCGTTATCGGTGTCACGGTCACGAGAAACGGTGACGTGAATCACGCCCCGACGGCCGAGGCGCTCGGTGTCGCGCACGTGGCGATCACGCCGGAAGTTAAGGAGACCCCATGAGCAACCTCTTGTTGCAGTACGCCACCGTCTTGGTGCTGAGTGCCTTCGTCGGCACGGAGATCATCGCGAAGGTGCCGAGCATCTTGCACACGCCTCTCATGAGTGGTTCGAACGCCATTCACGGCGTCATCATCGTTGGATCGATGCTCATCTTGGGCTCGGCCAACACGAACCTTGAAGAGGTCTTGGGATTCCTCGCGGTCATACTCGCGACGCTCAACGTCGTGGGCGGTTTCGTCGTCACCGACCGGATGCTCGAGATGTTCAAGGGCCGCAAGCCCCAGCCCAAGAAGAAGTCCGATGGGGCCGCTTCATGAGTCGTGGGACCCTGATTGACCTTCTCTACCTGTTTTCAGCGACGACGTTCTTGGTGGCGCTGAAGGGGCTCGGCAGTCCCAAGCGCGCCCGCCTGGGCAACGCCGTCGCCGCCTTTGGCATGCTGGTCGCGATCGTGGCGACGTTCTTCAAGTTCGTCGACGGCCACCCGTTGCACCACGTGTGGCTGATCTTGCTCGCGATGTTCATCGGCACCATCATCGCGGTGCCGACCGCGCGCCTCGTGGAGATGACGGCGATGCCGCAGCTCGTGGCCATCTTCAATGGCGTTGGCGGTGGTGCGGCGTCGCTGGTGTCGATCACCGAGTTCGTGCACATCAAGTCAACGAACCCTGCGACCTACGTGACGTTGGAGGTCCTGCTCGGTGTCCTGATCGGTACCGTGTCGTTCGCCGGTTCGGCGATTGCGTTCGCCAAGTTGCAAGAGCTCATGACCGGTCGTCCCGTCACATACCCCGGCCAGCAGATCATCAACGCCATCGTGGGCGTCGGCGCGCTCACGCTGATCGTGATCATCCTGGTCCAGGGTTCGACGGTGCTGCTCTGGGTTCTCTTGATCGTGGCGTTCATTCTCGGCGTCGCCTTCGTGTTGCCAATCGGCGGCGCGGACGTGCCGGTCCTGATTTCGCTCCTCAACGCCTTCACCGGACTCGCCGTGGCGGCGTCGGGTTTCACGCTCGGCTCGAACCTCCTCATCGTGGCCGGCACCCTCGTCGGCGCCTCGGGTATCTTGCTCACGCGCCTCATGAGTAAGGCGATGGGTCGGAGTCTCTCGAACGTGCTGTTCTCGGCCTTCGGTTCGAACATCACCGCGACGGGCGTGAGTGGCGTCGAAGGTCGAAGTGTCCGTTCGGGTTCGCCCGAGGACATCGGCGTACTCCTCGGATTCGCGAGCAAGGTCGTGATCATCCCCGGCTACGGTCTCGCGGTGGCCCAGGCACAGCACGTGCTCCAAGAGCTCGCCCAAGTACTCGAAGGCAGGGGCGTCGAGGTCTTCTACGCGATTCACCCCGTCGCGGGACGTATGCCCGGGCACATGAACGTGCTCCTCGCCGAAGCGAACGTTCCCTACGAGGACCTCCTCGAGATGGACGAGGCGAACTCGGAACTCGCGACGGCGGACGTGGCGCTCGTCGTGGGCGCGAACGACACCGTGAACCCGGCCGCGACCAACGATCCCGCGTCGCCGATTTATGGCATGCCGATCATTCACGCCGACCTCGCGGAGAACGTCATCTTCTTGAAGCGCTCCATGCGACCGGGATTCGCCGGCATCGACAACGAGTTGCTCTACAACCCGAAGACGCTCCTCGTCTTTGGTGACGCCAAGGACACGCTGACGAAGGTCGTCGCCGTCGTGAAGGCCTCGTAGCTTCGTTACCGCGTGCTCACGCGTCGAGGCGCTCGAGCTCCTTCAGTTGGTCTTGGCTCAGCACGGTGACGGCCGCAACGTTGGCGCGGATCTGCTCGGCAGTGCTCGCGCCCGCGATGACCGACGAGACACGGGGATGACTCAAGAGCCACGAGAAGGCGAGCGAAAGAATGGGCACGTCGATGTCGTCGGCGTAGGTCAGTAACTCGCCGACGCGCTGTTGGAACTCGTCGCTCAGCCAGTGCGCGCTGCGCTCGGGCGCCATGAGCGCGAGGCGTGTGCCTTCGGGCAACGGTTCACCCGGCCGCACTTTTCCGGTGAGTAGTCCGTTCGCGAGTGGGTAGAAGGGCAAGAAGCCGAGACCCAGTTCGTCACAAGCTTCCAGCACGCCGTCACGCTCAGGACTGCGGTCGAGCAACGAGTACTGGTTCTGGACCGAGACGAACGCTGGCCCGTCGCCCGCGGCCTCCTTCGCTTCGCGAAGTTGGGTCACGTTGAAGTTCGAGCAGCCGATCTCGCGCACCTTGCCCGCTTCGACGAGACCGCGCAGCGCTCCGAGCGTGTCCGCAATGGGCACCGTGTCGTCGGGGTAGTGCAACTGGTACAGGTCGATGTAGTCGGTGCCGAGACGGCGAAGCGAATCCTCGCAGGCGGCGCGCACGTAGTCGGGGCTCGCGCCGACGTGTGTGTCGTCGATGGGCATACCGAACTTCGTGGCGATCACGACGTCGGCGCGTCGACTACCCAGCGCTGTGCCGAGGAAGCCCTCAGACTTTGTCGCGCCGTAGATGTCCGCGGTGTCGAAGAAGTTGACGCCCGCGTCGAGCGCGCCGTTGACGACGTTGGTCGCGCCTTCTTGATCGAGTCGAGTACCCAAGTTGTTGCAGCCAAGTCCTACTTCTGAGACTCGCAGAGAACCGAGTGAGCGCTGTTGCATAACCGTCCTTTGTCACGAACGAGCATAGGCATGATGACGTTGCCGGGTGTCGTGACGACGGCTCTCAACTACGATGAGTGGAAAGGAGGGCACGTGAAAGTATTGGTTGATTACGATCTTTGTACGTCCAACGCGGTCTGTATGGGCATCGCCCCCGAAGTCTTCGAAGTTCGCGACGACGGATTTATGTACGTGTTGAACGAGAATCCCGGACCCGAGTTCGACGAGCGACTTCGCCGGGCCGTCGCCGGTTGTCCCAACGGCGCCATCTCGATTGAGGAGTAGCGAGTGAGTGGTCCTCGGGTGCGATTCGCACCGTCACCGACGGGTTACTTCCACGTCGGATCCGCGCGATCTGCGCTCTTCAACTGGTTCGTGGCGCGACAAGACCCCGAAGGCGTCTTCATCCTCCGCATCGAAGACACCGACGCCGAACGCAATCGTGAGGAGTGGGTCGAGGGCATCTACTCGGCGATGAACTGGTTGGGTCTCAACCTCGACGAAGGTCCCTTTCGCCAGAGTGACAACTTCGCCGCGCACGACAGTGCCGCGCAGCTACTTCGCCGCTCCGGGTACCTCTACTACTGCGACTGCACCTTTGGCGAACTCGAAGCGCGCAAGGGTCCGGGCGCCACGCCGGGCTACGACGGATTCTGTCGCGAGCGGGGTCTGGAACGCGGGCCAACGACAGCGCTTCGTTTTCGCACGCCACGCGAGGGCGTCACGATCGTGCGTGACCTCATTCGAGGCGACGTCGAGTTCCTCAACCACCTCATCGACGACTTCGTCGTCGTGAAATCCTCCGGCGTTGTCCTGTACGCACTCGCCAACGTCACCGACGACCGTCACGACCGCATCACGCACGTCATCCGTGGCGAAGAGCACCTCGCCAACGCGCCCAAGCAAATGATGCTCTGGGAAGCCCTCAACGCGGCGACCGGCGATGAAGTGCCACTCGCGCTCTACGCGCACTTGCCGCTCCTCGTGAACGAACAGCGAAAGAAGCTCTCGAAGCGAAAGGACCCCGTCGCCACGGAGTCCTACCGTGATCAGGGGTACCTCTCCGAAGCCTTCGTCAACTACTTGGCGTTACTCGGATGGAGTCCGCGCGGTGACGAAGAGATCGTGCCGCTCGCCACGCTCATCGAACAGTTCCGACTGAGTGACGTCTCGCATTCGCCGGCCTTCTTCGACGTGAAGAAGTTGACGCACATGAACGGCGAGTACCTGCGAGCGCTCAGTAGCGAGGAGTTCATCGAGCGCAGCGCTCCCTGGGTGGCGCCGTGGACGAGCGCGTGGCGTCCGAGTGACCGAGAGCCTCCGTGGCGAGAAGAGCAGTTTGATCAGCCCCTCTACGCGCGCGTTGCCCACTTGGTGCAGGAACGGGTGGCGACCTTCGGCGAGGTTCCGTCGATGGTGGCGTTCTTCTTTCTCGACGACGTCGCTTTGGACGAGGCGAGTTTCAACAAAGTCGTCGTCAACGATCCTCTCGGCCGCGACGTGCTCGGTCGTGCGGTGCAACACTTCGGAGAGTTGACGTCGTGGGACGCGGTGTCGTTGCACGACGCGACGCTGTCATTGGGTGAAGAGTTGGGCCTCGCGCTTCGAAAGTCGCAAGCACCGATTCGTTGCGCCGTCACGGGGAGTCTCGTCGGGCCGCCGCTCTTCGAATCTCTCGAACTCCTCGGTCGTGAAAAGTCGCTGGAGCGGCTGCGCGCGGCGCTGGAGCGCGTGTGATCTTTGGTCCCATCAAGTTGGTGCTGCGTCTCGTGAGCCTCTTCTTGACGGTGCTGGTCCTCTACTTCGCCGTGACGTTCGTGCAGATCTGGTGGCGCGGCCACGAACACTCGACGTCCGGGGCGCAGGCGATCCTCGTCTTCGGGACCACCGAAAACAACGGCACACCGTCGCCGGAGTTGAAGGCTCGGCTCGATCAGGCACTCTCGCTCTATCGAAGGGGCCGCGCTCCGTGGATCGTCGTGACCGGTGGCAACCTTCCTGGCGACGTGTACACCGAAGCGGGTGTCTCCGCGACGTACCTGGAGGACCACGGCGTTACTTCGTCGCGCGTCTTGCAGGGCGCCGGGAGCGACACCTGGCAGAACGTCCAGACGGTGATCAAGAAGTTGAAGCGACGCCACATCACGACGGTGATCACGGTGACCGATCCCTTTCACGAGTTTCGCGCGATGGCGATCGCCTCCTCGCAGGGTCTCAAGTCCTACCCCTCACCCGTTCGAGACTCACCCACGATCAAACATCAGCTGTGGCGCTACTACCTCAAAGAGACCCTCGAAGTCGGTGTAGGCCGAGTCATTGGCTTTGGACGACTGAGTTCGTGGACGACCACAGCGAGCAAGATTCACGTGCACGGCGTGCACGTTCCGAAGATCCACCTTCCGTCTGGCAACTGAGAAGGGGACTCCGATAAGATTGCGCAGCCCTTCGGGGGTGGTGTAATTGGCAACACAACTGGTTCTGGTCCAGTTATTCAGGGTTCGAGTCCTTGCCCCCGAGCGAACGAGTCAACGGGCACGTTGGCTTTTCATGGTCCCATCGTCTAGTGGCCTAGGACATCACCCTCTCAAGGTGGAGGCACGGGTTCGAATCCCGTTGGGACTGCCATAAGTTAGCGACAGAAGTCGGCTGACTGCACCGACAAAAGTCGGTCGCAACAGTGTGCCATGACGCTGCGACATTCGCTCTGGTCATTGGTTGACTAGCCCCGATTATTCACCAGTTCGTCTGAACTAACCACTCGCAATACGCGAAAATGCCCTCCGCGCAAGGGAAACTGGAGTTGCGAAACAACCAGGACACCAACGACGAAGGGCACTTCTCAGATGAACAGTACTGCAACGAATCGCGTCAGTGTGGAACCCGGCGGAAAGGGCGTCGTCGCGCACGTTGGCCTGCACGCGCTCGGTAGTTTGGCCGACTCATTAGGCCTCGCGTCTGCGCTCACGTCGTGCATTGAACCGGCGAGCCAACGAGCACTGCGTCACGATCGGGGCAAGGTGCTCGTGCAGATGGCCCTCGTGCTGGCGGGCGGCGGCGAGAGCTGCGCCGACGTCGAACACCTGCGCGCACAGAGCGAGCTCTTTGGCGACGTGCCCTCGGATTCGACGGTCTATCGCACCTTTCACGAGTTCGACGCCCAACAGCGCGAGCACTTCGCGCGAGCCCTCGCTGACGTTCGTCAAAAGATCTGGGCGAAGGTCGACGTCGACGTTGATGAACCGGTGATCCTCGACTTTGACGCGTCGCTGGTGATGGGACTCGCTGAGTCCAAGGAGAACGCCGCTGCGACCTATAAGGGCGGGTTCGGCTTCCACCCACTGTTCTGCTTCGCTGACCTCACGGGCGAGACGCTGAGTCACACCCTTCGCCCGGGCAACGCGACGGCCCATAACGCGGCCGATCACGTTGAGGTCTTGGACGCGGCTCTCTGCCAACTACCCGCGTCGATTCGCGCCGGCCACGGCGTCGCTGATGAGTTCACGCCATCTCGCCAGGTCATCGCGCGCGCCGACAACGCGGGCTGCACCTTCGAATTCTTGGCGGCGTGTCGAGCCCGCAAGGTCAACTTCTCGGTGACCGCCCGCGCCAACGCCCGGTTACAGAGCGCTCTTTACGCGGTCGCGGGGCGCGAGGACCTCTGGCAACCCTCGCTCGCTCAAGACGGCGCACCGCGTCGTGGAACCAGTGTCTGTGAAGTGACCGACTTTCTCACCCTGCGAAAGATGCCCAGTGGCACGCGCTGCATCGTGCGCCGAGAACCCCTACACCCCGGTGCCCAGCGCAGCCTCTTTCCGAGCGACGAGTTTCGCTACTGGGGTTTCTACACCGACTGCGAGGGCGACCCCGTGGATCTCGACGTGGTGATGCGAGCCCACGCCCACGTCGAAGACCACATCCAACGACTGAAGGAGTCCGGACTCACCCGCTTTCCCTTCATGAAGTTTGAGGCCAACGCCAACTGGCTCATGACCGTCGCCATGGCCGGTGACGTGGTGCGGTGGTTCCAACTGCTCTGTCTCGAGGGACGCTGGCGAGACGCACGTCCGAAGGCGCTTCGCTGGGAGATCTTTCACGCCCCGGGGCGCATCGTGCGCAGTGCTCGGCGCGTCGTCGTTCGTCTTCTCGACGGTTGGCCCACGGCACGTCAACTACTGAGCGCCTATCAACAAATCGCCCTACTCACCTAGGTCGAATTACTTTCTCCCGAGTGCGACCCGTGAGGGGTCAGCGTCGTCTTTATCGACCCGCCGAGCCATTTTGCATGGTCAAAAATTGCACCAAGGGCAACGTCGACCCTTCGTCAGCGACGTCATTGTTCCCCAACGACCTCAACCACTCGAAAATCAACGTTGCAAGTGATCGGTCCACCGATCATGAATGATTGAGGCTAGACGTCCGCAGTTCGGACGGCGAGTCTCGTGAACGACGTCAGCTGGCGAGGTAGTCCGTCAGACTCACCCGTCGGCGGCGGGCGCGTTTTCTCGCTTCGAGCTCGTCACGATGAATCATCTGGTGATGGTGGGTATCGATCTTGCGTAGGTTGGCCGCGACGATGAGCAGGGTGACGAAGACTCCCTGGGCGGCGATGCCGCGCACCCGACGTCGCGCCGGCTGGGCCAGCGCTTCGTGCGCGGGATCCTTCACGAACCCGTTCCATCCTTCGATGGTGTTGCGCAACGTCGCGTAGTGCCGAGCCCACTCTTGGGATCCGTAAGCGAAGGACTGGGCGTGGCGCGCGGCCACGTCGGGCGCGATGGTGATGGCGTGCTGTGAACACAGCGGCGGTGGCGATGTCGGTGGGTTGACGGTTCTCGCACCAATCACGGCGAGGGAGGCGCGACGCAGTTCGCAGCGCACCTTCGGATGCGGTGCCTGGGCTGGACACATGAAGCGTTCGTAGCCGTCGGCGTCGGGACCGGACTTGCGCCGCAGTTGATAGGCGCGTCGCGCGTCAATGCGCTGGCGATAGGTAGTGGCGTCGATGGTGCCACTGCGAAGATCAAGGGTCGCACTCACCAACGCCTCGGGCATCCCCGGGCAGTACCAGGCGTCCTCGACCAACACCGCGCCGTGGCTGTTCGCCTGGCGACCGAGCTGATCGACGCGGTAGTCGATCACGAGCTCGTAACCCATCGCGCGCGCCGGCAGGTGAAAGTTCGTCGCGAACGCGCCCGAATAGGCGGGGTCGACGCCGAGGGGGCCCGGGGCGAAACTGCGCGAGCGCGCGTTCGCTAAGACCCGTATCGCGGTGCCGCCCGGGTCGATACCCGGTCGCTCTATCGCGAGACCGACGACGAGGTTGGGAAACGACGCCATCATCCCGGGCTCAAGAGGGGCCGTCGTGAGCAGCGTCGCCTCTAGGGCCCAGGCAACGCGGCTGCGGCGCCGACCCTTATGATCCTCTCGTTCGCGGTGGTCGCCCTCGCGCACGTACCAGCCTCCGTCGGGGTCCGTGGCGCAGAGCCCCTGGCGCTTCGAGGGTCCACGCGAGAAGAGCGGCACCGCGGTGGCGTCGAGGCCGTAGGCGAGACGGGCCGGGCGCTCGCACCCCTCAACGCTGGCCGCGAGCATCGCGCCCATGAACGACTCGAGACGATTCCTCGCGTCACGCACCTCGTCGTCACCGAGTTCAACGCAGCGCAGCGCGAACTCGTCGAGCGTCAGTCGGCGATTCTTGGCGAGGCCCGAGGGGTCGAGCACCGAGGTGATCGCGTGAAAGAGGTAACGCACCTGGCGATATCGCGCCAGAAAGGAACGAGCGTCACCGACGTCACCGGTGACGCTCAGCGTCGCCTTCGCCTCATCGGAGAGTCGAGCGAATAACACCTCGGTCGCGCCACTCAAGTGCAGCGCACGGTCGTCGGTCGCGAGCAGGACTAGGGCCGTCAGCAGCGCCGCGACGGACAGCTCGCGCGGTCGTCCGGGGCGACGGTAACGGGCTTGGATCTCAGCCTCCAGCCACTCGGCAACCCCGGAGCGCTTGACGAGCGCGAGACAACGCGCCACCTCGTCGTCGTCGATCGTGCGACGACGACTCATCGCTGACGTTTCATTAACGCGCGCAGCTCGGCCTTCGTCTGAGGCGCACTCGCCACGTGGCGCGCGTAGCGCAGGAGCGATTCGACGTCACGTAAACCCGCCAGGGCGCAGAGTTCGCGCAGCGGCGTGTCGTTGGCGAGATGACGACAGAGAAACGTCGAACGCGCTCGTCCACTCGAGAGCGCCACCTCGTCGGGGTCACCCACGAGCGAGTGCGCGATCTCCCCGACGAGATTCTTCGTGTCGCGTGCCATGGCCCCGGGGCGAAAGAGGTAAGCGCGACGCTCGCGCGCACGCTCGAGGACGACGCTCGCGTAGAGACCCTCGACCGGCACGAGTCGTCCATCGCCGCGCACGCGCACGCTCACTTCTTTCGCGCCGACCTCGACGTCGGACCCGTGCAGGTGGGCCAGTTCGCGCGGGCGTAGCCCCGCACCCACCATCGCCGCGAGCAGCACCGTGGCGTTATCGATGCGCGCGCGGCTCGTCTGGTGGTTCGCCCTCGCCCAGAGTCCCGCGAGGTCGCGGTCGTCGTAGGGCGCGGGGGCTGGCGACGCCGGAAACCCGCGGGTCGTTTGAGGGGCGCCACCAATTCGGCGCAACGTCGAACGGTAAGTGCCGAGCGAGTGCGCGCTCAGTGTCGAACAGCCGATCAAGAGAAATGCCTCGACGACGTGGGCGTCGTGAAAGGCCCCATCGAATGTGAGGCCCTCCACCGCGCAGAAGTGCTCAAAGCGTCGAAGCACACTGGCGTCGCGTTGGTCGAGGCCCATAGGATATCCTGACATGAAACAATCTCAAGAACAGGGATGGGGGATGCTGGTGACGGTGAAGAGTGAACAGCGACGTCGAGCGATCCTGGCCGAAATCGCCCGATTGGGTTCGGTGGTGCCGGGGAATCTCTCACGACGTTCCACGACGTGCGCGGGTGCGGGCTGTCGGTGCCGAGCCGATCCCCCCATGCTGCACGGTCCCTACCCGACCTGGACGCACCAAGTAAACGGTCGTCAAGTCACGAGGACCCTGACCGTCGAAGAAGCCGAAAAGCTTCGCCCCGCGATTCAGGCCAACCGACGACTGCGACAACTGGTGAAGGAGCTTGAAGCCCTCTCGGCGAGCGAGTTCGAGTCAAACCTCGCTCGAAAATAGACGTCACGCGGAGTGGGACAATCACTCTCTTAGGGTGGGAACGAAGTGAAACGAGCGAGTCAACAGTGCTGATCAACGACTTCTGTCGTTAACCCACCATTTGAAATCTGTCACGTCATGGTGAACAGCTGAACCTGTGACCCATGGCGCGAGGACTGGTTAGTCGACGACGACGTCGAGCGGCGGCGTCACCGTTTTGGGCCCGAAGTTCGGCTCTCCCTTTACGGGTAACAAGAGGATGACCGCCGAGAGCGCAACGACCACGGCGATGATCGACAACTCCCCGCGATAGCCAAGGACCGTGATCAAGGCGGCGCCAACCGCAATGGAGATCGTCTGAGGTAACGACGCTATGAGGTCAAAGGCCGAGAACGCTCGACCCTGCAGTTCGTCGGGCGTGCGAAGTTGCAAGAGGGTGAAGGCGCCGACCAAAAGAGGTGGCAGCGCGACACCGAACACCACCGCGCCGAGCAGGACCAGAGAAAGCGAACCACCTTCGAACAAGAGCGAGCCCACGACGACGAGGATGAGGCCCACACCACTCAACCAGCGCTCACCGAGGCGGCGCATCATCGGCGCGGAGAGTGGCCCACCGATAATGGCACCCACCCCCTGGACGGACATGATGACCCCAACGAAACTCGCGCTGCGATGCAGTTCAATGCTCACGACGGCGAAGATCGCCGTCTCGGCGAAACCGACGACACTGAGCGCGACCGCTAACGAGATGATCATGCGACGAAGGACGGGGGTTGCGATGACGTGGCGGAAACCTCCCGCCAACTCGGTTAAGAAGTGCGTGGAAGCTCTCGAGGGTTTGTCCTCTCGCACGTGCAGTGCGAGCACTGACAACGCCGCGATCACGAATGTCGCCGAGTCGAGTACCGCGATCCAGTGTCCGCCGACGAGGACGAAGAGCCCCGCGCCGGCCAGTGGCGCGATCAGGCGCAGTCCTTCTCGGACGGTTCGAAGGAAAGCGTTGGCGTCGCCGAGTTGGTCGGCGGGAAGGAGCACCGTCAAAAACGCGGACTGAGCCGACCCGATGAAGTTGCCGGCGAAGCCGTAGAGGAACATCGTTAGATAGATGATCCAGACTTCCTTCGACGAGTGCACCATGAGCAGGAGAAGCACCAGGACCGCACCGACGACGTTGACGACGATGAGTACGGGACGGCGACGACTGCGGTCGACCATCATTCCAGCGAGTGGCGCGAAGAGGGACGCGGCGACGCCGAAGAAGAACGTAAGGCCCGCCGCGGCGTTCGAATGCGTGAGTTCCTTGGTCCAGATGCCAAGGGCCAAGAACATCGAGGTGTCACCGAAGAGAGAGAAGCTCTGGCCGATCAGATAAACGCGCGCGTCGCGCGTGGAAAGTACCTGGCGCATGCTCACGAGATACCGCCGGGAAGCCTCACGGGGTAGGAGAACATCAACACCTCTACAGGAAGTGAATCAACCGGACGAAGTGACGTGTCTTGGAGACGGTCGTGAAAGCGGCTCACTACAGCGAGGACTTCGCTGTTCACCTGGCGAAGTTCGTCGGGGGTCGCGAAGAGGATCACCTCAGTACTGTCGGAGGCCTCCTGCCATTCCTTGGGAAAATCTGACTTGGTGTCGAAGAAGTGCTGCAAGCGCGCGAAGCCTCGTTCGAAGACCATTCGCTCAAGACTCTTCGCGGCAACGTTCAACTCGGGATCGTCGTTCGCGTCGTTGAACCGCAGTCCGAGGTGCACCACCTTCCAGGGACGCTGTCGACCAGCACCGCCGCCGGCCTCCTCCACGAACCCGTACTTGGCAAGTTGGCGAAAGTGGAACGAGCACGTCGTCGGAGACTCACCTATCAGCTCACCGGCCTGCGTCGCGGTAAGTGGTCCTTCAAGGGCCAGTACTTCTAGGAGCGCGAGCCGCACGGGATGGGTGAGCGCGCGCATCGATTTTGGATCGTTGAGTTCGCGAAGTTCCGATTCCTTCGCTCCCTCGTTCGCGCTAGTTGGTTTTGAGGTCGGAAGCGAATCGGTCATTTCTCGAGCGTACTCTATCGAGAGACAACTATCGAGAGAACTCTCTTGATCTCTGGTGGATCAGTGTTTTCCAGGCGAGGAACTCGGAGCCGGCAAATCAAGTGCCTCCAAAAGTATGAGATCGACCTGTATTGGTGACCTGACGCGGACTCGACCTTCGAACGCTCAACCTTGAAGAGTCGCGCTCACGCGCAGGGACACGTAGTCAACGTGGGAACCGTTGGCAATTCGCGGCCTCGTCGGTCATTCGATGGTGGCGTCGCCACCGTCACTTTCGAACGGCAAGTCTTCGGCGAACCAGGCCATCATGCCGCCTGAGAGATTCACCACGTCGAAGCCGTTCTCCTGCAGATACGTCGCCGCGCGCAAGGATCGACCCCCGGATCGACAGGTGCAGACAATGAGGTTGTCGCGCGGGAGCTCATCAAGGTGATCAGGTAGTTCGGCGAGAGGTATGAGTGATGCCATCGGCGCGTGTCCGGCGTCCCATTCACTTTCTTCTCGCACGTCGAGCAGAATCGCGTCACCGTCGAGGAGTTCGAACGCTTCACTGGCACTTACTTCGTTGACCGACATTGGAGTCTCGACCCTTTACCCGTTGTTCTCACCGCTGACACGGCCGTCTTTTTCGAATCTACACGCTGTCCGATTGGTGACCTGGGCGAAAATCTTCGCCGTAGGCTGGTGTCGTGCCAGAGAAGTCAATTCCGCTCATGAGTGGTGACGAGTTGGCGGCACGACTCGAGGACCCACTTCTGTACCTCATCGACGTGAGGGAACCTGACGAAGTGGCGGAGTGGCAAATTCCTGGTGCGCACAACATTCCACTGGCGTCGCTGCGCTCACGAATCGCTGAAGTGCCGCTCGACAAGGATTTGGTCCTCGTGTGCGCCAAAGGGTCGAGGGCGCTCGAGGGCGCCGAACTCTTGGACCAACAGGATCTCAAGAGTCGTGTACTCGAGGGCGGCATGGCGACGTGGGGTTCGACCTACGACCAGGTCACTGGTGACTTCGCCGGCGCCACCGTCGTTCAGTTACGGCGTCGCGGTAAAGGATGTCTTTCGTACGTCGTTGGCTCGGGACCCAATGCCGTCGTCATCGACCCGTCGCGAGAGATTGGTCAATATAAAGGCGTTGCGAAGAACCATGGCTGGAAAATCACGCACGTGCTCGACACCCATCTTCACGCTGACCACCTGAGCGGTGCGCGCGAACTCGCGGCAGCGACCGGCGCCGCGCTGTGGTTGAATCCGGCCGATCACTTCCACTTCGACTTCGTGCCTCTCGCTGACGGCAAGTCCATTGAACTCAAGCCGGGCGTTGACCTCAAGGTCTCATCGGTCAGTGTTCCAGGACACACTGAAGGCTCGACCATGTACCAACTGGGCGAGCAGGCCATCTTTACCGGCGATACCCTGTTTCTCGAGAGTGTCGGGCGCCCAGATCTGGCCGATCAGGCTGAAGCCTTTGCCCATCACCTCTTTAAGAGCCTGCACGAGCGCGTTTTGCCCCTGAACGATGAAATCACGGTATTTCCAGCCCATTTTGGTCCCGGTGTTGCTGTCCACGCCGATCAGTTCGTGGCCAGCATCCTTGGGTCGCTGCGCAACGTTTTGGCACCTTTGGCCCTCAGCGAGCCCGATTTCGTCGAATGGGCTCTCGCGAACGTAAAGGACCGGCCCGGGAACTACCAACAGATTGTTCGAATAAACGAAGGTCGAGCCGAGATCGTCGGCGACGCGGCGGACTTGGAGATGGGACCGAATCGCTGCGCGATCGCCTAAGTGTTGAGCGTTGCCTTCGAATCAGAAAAATTGATCACTGTGCCCCATGATCACTTCTGGATCGTGAGCGACAACGCCGGAGTCTGAAGTTCGATGGTTCCTTCTTCGTTCAACGATGCTCCATCGAGGAGGTGGTGCTCACTCCAAAGTGGCGCTTCATTCAACAAGAATCCATGCATGGCGTTCACTGATTAAGACGTTTACAATGAAAAAATTGGCGCGAATCTGTCGGCGCAAAGTGGCGCAAAATCGCTGAATCACTGGCTTACAATATGGTTACGATTTTTTTCAGTCTCACCAGGCGCGTCATCGTTGAATTTGAAATTGCTTTTTCTTTGCCTCTGACCAGGTACTTTATGGGTGCATTCAATGACCATTTTTTGACAACTACATGAGTAAAGAAATCTCTGGCCTCTTCGCCCTGCTTGCGCTCGTTACCTATACTTGGTCATAAGGAAACGGCCGTGTTATGTCACGAGGCGCTACCTTGTGAGTTTTATCGCTGTGCCGCATGATCTAAAAATTAAAGGTTGACGAAGTTCGACCCTTATGAATGGAGTGAATTGACCATGAATAATCCACGACGGATACAACGCCACTTGGTAAAGGCACTAGCTGCTGGCGCCGTGCTGGTAGCTGCGGCACTGCCGATGGCTATAGCAAGCGTTGCCGGTGCAGCGGGAGGGTCCATCACTTCGGTGGCCTTCACACCACAGGGTACGACCCCGAACTCCTTCGGGCAGGGTGGATCTGGAAACGTAGTGATTACCGGTACGGGCTTTGCCGCCAGCGGTGGCACCGTTACCGTTACGTCGAACGCTCCTGGTTTGACCTTTAGTGGCGCAACAGAGCCCGCGAGCACTACAGAAGTTGACGCGGCCTTTGCATCGACCTCGGCCACTGTCCCTGGTAGTTACAGCATCACGGTGACTGACAGCAACGGTGTTGCCACCTTGGCGAACGCGATTACGGTCGACGCGGCTCCAACGGTGACCTCCCTTGCGCCTGCGTCACTTAGCCAGGGCAACGCGCCCGTGCTCGTAGCCATTACCGGAGCCGGGATTTCAGCCAACGCGACGGTGACCTTTACGAGCACCGTCGACGGCACGTCTCTCGCCAGTGCAGCGGGCAACACGTTCACGGGTGGCAAGGTAACGACTCCCGCCAACCAAGGCACCGCGACCATGAGCAACTCGGGCGCGACGCTTTCTGCGTACGTGAGCCCCACCAACTCAGTGAACGGCAGCCCGGCGACGCCCGGAACCTACACCGAGACAGTCGTGAACGCCGATGGCGGTACGGCTACATTGGTCGGTGCATTCACAAT
>Ga0208589_1000007_pt1 | contig 115852 bp, 115 predicted proteins | sample NGESurshal092012_2_FD_184486 | JGI IMG/M metagenome (GOLD analysis project Ga0208589, IMG submission 184486) | Arctic peat soil microbial communities from Barrow, Alaska - NGEE Surface sample F53-2 shallow-092012 (SPAdes) | ecosystem: Environmental > Terrestrial > Soil > Wetlands > Peat ...
AGCGCCGCCACGATCTCCGCGTTGCCGACCAAGAAGCCCACGCGCCAGCCCGCCATTGAGAACGATTTCGTGAGCGTGTAGAGCTCGACGCAACATTCCTTCGCGCGCGGGACCTGAAGTATCGACGGCGGCCGGTAGCCGTCGAAGCCGAGATCGGCGTAAGCGAAGTCATGGCAAATCACGACGTCGTGCTCGAGGGCGAAGTTGACGAGACGCTCCATGAACGCGAGATCGACGCACGCACTCGTCGGGTTATGGGGAAACGAGACGACGATGACGCGCGGCTTGACGCTCGCCTTCTCCCACGCGTCGACGAGACCGGCGAAGAAATCATCACCGGGATCGTTGGTACTCGCGCCCGGATCCACCATCGGCACCGTGATCACGCTCGCCCCGGCGAAGCCCGGGCCGGCCAAGTGGATCGGGTAGCTCGGACTCGGCACGATGGCCGAGTCCCCCGGACCGAGGAGCACCCACATCAAGTGCGTGAGCCCTTCTTTGGCCCCGATGGTCGTCACGACCTCGGTGTCGGGATCGAGGTCGACGTCAAAGAGCATCTTGTAGCGCTTCGCGATGGCGAGGCGCAGATTCGGAATGCCGCGACTCGCGCTGTAGCGGTGGTTCTTCGGATTGTGGGCTGCTTCGGCGAGTTTCGCGACGGCGACGTCCGGACTCGGGAGGTCGGGATTACCAAAACCGAAGTCGATGACGTCACGACCGTGGGCGCGCGCGTCAGCCTTCAACCCGTTGATCTGCGCGAAGACGTACGGTGGCAAACCCGTTATGCGGCGGAACTCCATCTAGAAACGATAGTTACTCAATGCGTCCGACGCCACTCTTCCAACAGATCGACTCTGAGCGGCGCGCTCGCGACCGCCCACGTGGCGCCCGCACCCGCCAACAAGTCGAGTGTGTCGCTGGTGTTCTCGTTGAGCGGGCCGGCCCAACTCACGGGTCCACTTTGCGCCACCTCGCGAACGACGGCGGTCTCCTTGCCCCAGAGATTTAAAACCACGCCGAGCTCTCTCGCGAGTTGATCGGTCTTCGCAGATCCCGCGCCGCACCAGACCTCCATCGAGGGCGAGAGCGCCACGATCGCGTCGCGCAAGAGTTCACGGCGATCGTCCGCGGACGGGTAGCCGAGGTCGTAGGCCAACTGTTCCGCTTCGGAGAGCTTGTCCCCCGTCCCGATCGCGGCGATGACGCGTCCGGGCGCGAGTAACAAGAGGGTCTCGAACTGCTCTACGAGTTTCTCCGTCCCTACGAGTCCGACCCGCGCGACGAGCGGACCGAGGAAGAGCGATGGGTGTCGCGATGAGATCGCCGCGAGGACGGGAAAGGGAGCGAGCGAGGGACGTTCGGGTGAACCCATGGGCCAAAGGTGATCGAAAGCGAAGACACCGTCGAGTCCGGCACGCTCGGCCTCCTGCGCGACGGCGAAGGCTGCGCTCGCGTCGTCGCGAAAGGTCGGCAGTAGGACGCCGAGTTTCACGCGCCCTCGAAGGCCACCAGCGTCGCGCCCATCGCGCCGGAGCGCGCACCGAACATCGAGGTCGTGACTGTGATGGTTGGACGGGTTTCGTAGCCCTCGGCGAGTTCGGCGAGGTACTCGCGCGCCGCGGGCAACACCATGTCGGACGCGCTCGAGAGTCCGCCACCGATGACGAAGTGACCACAGTCGAGGATCGCGACCAGATTCGCGAGCCCGAGCGCGAGCCACCAGCCGACTTCGCGCATCAACGTGACGGCTTCGAGCAAACCTTCAGCGGCGCCACCCGTCACGTCCTCGGCGCGCACGTGTCGCGGGTCGCCCCCGCACCGTTCGACGAGGGCCGAGAGACGCCCGTCGAGAGCCGCCTCTCTCGTCATGCGGTGCAATCCCCCGCCCGAGGCGTATCGCTCCCAACAGCCGTGTCCCCCACAGGGACACGCCGCGCCGCGTGCCTCGACGACCATGTGGCCGATCTCGCCCGCGAACCCACTGCGACCGCGAACAAGCTGACCGTCCGCGACCACGCCGCCGCCAATGCCCGTGCCGAGCGTCACCATGACAAAGTCTCGGATGCCGCGACCAGCGCCCCACTCGTGTTCAGCGAGCGCCGCGCAGTTCGCGTCATTCTCACAGAAAACGCTCGAGTTGCCGAGTGCGTCGCCAAGCAGGGCACCGAGATCGGCTCCCGAGGCCGTTTGGAGATTCGGCGCGAACGCGAGGTGTCCGTCTCGGCGCATCATGCCCGGTAGGCCGAGGCCGACGGGAACGTGGGCCGGATCGAGACCCTGACGATCACACAGTTCGTTGACCTGCTCCACGAGGACTTTCGTCGTCGCCTCACCCGCACCGAAGCCTTCGTCGTGGGGCGTTTGAGACTTCATCTCGCCCAACACCCTGCCGTCGCGTGCCACAATCAGCGCGAGCGCCTTGGTACCCCCGACGTCCACGCCAATGGCGACGTCGCTCATCGGGCTCGCTCGGCCTGTACTTTGAGTTCGCGCAGCGCCTGGCTCTGGATGCGATGCGCCGCCCTCGACGTAATGAAGGTGGGTATGGGCACGAGGAGTTCCACTTCGAGATCGTAGGTGAGAAGCGTTCCAGCGGCGTGGGGCTCGAGCCGGTACTCGCCCTCCAACGACGACGTGAGGTCGCCACTCGTCTGATGCCACGTGAGCGTCGCGGGCGCGCGGTCGTAGTCGTAACGAAGTGCGTACGTCGTCGATCGTCCGAAGGCGGCGGCACGGAACTCGATTTCGAGTGGTCGCCCCGTGGCGTCGCGCTCGAGAACTTCGATCCTCTTCAAGTCGCTGACCCAATCGATGTAGTGCTCAAAGTCGGTGACGACGCGATAGACCACCTCGGGTGGTGCGTTGACCACTATCGACTCCGTCGCCCGTTGCGTCACTCCACCTCCTTCGCGCTCCACCCTAGGCCAGCGAGCTCGCCGCTTTGAAGTGATCAAACGGTTCGAGACCCGATCCGAGTTCGAGCGCGAGAGAGCTCCACGAAAAGTTCGCGAGCGCGAGCGCACGTGCTTGACGCCCGTAACGTGCCCGACGTTCGTCGTCGAGCATCAACGACTCAATCGCTCCGGCGAGCTCGCGCGCGCTCCTCGGGTTCTGGAGAACGATTCCCGTCTCGCCGTCGCGTACGGCGTCGTGACTCCCACCCGAACGACCAGCGACTTGCGCGAGTCCGCAGGCCCCGGCTTCGACGAAGACAATGCCGAAGCCCTCTTGCTCAAGCCCCAACCAACGACTGCGACACGCCATCACCATGAGGTCGGACGCGCCAATCCAACGAGGTTGCGCGTCGTCGTCGACGTAGCCGAGGAACGTTACCGGTGCCGACAACTTCGTGGCGAGGCGATCGAGGCGACGCCGGTCGCGGCCCGTCCCGCCGATCACGACGCGAAGTTGTGGATACGACTCGCTCAGCAGCGCGCTCGCGCGAATCAACGTGTCCATGCCCTTTCTTGGCACGAGCCGCGAGTACGAAGCGACAATGAACTCGTCGTTCCCGAAGCCGAACTCGGCGCGCGCTGCCGCGCGCGCGGCGGGGCCAAGGGGCTGGAATCGCTCGGTGTCGACGCCGGGAGGGATCTGGACGACAGGTCCGAGGCGTTCGGCGGCGTTGCGGACGGCTTCGCTTTCGGGATACGAACCTGCCGCGATGGCGACCGTGGCGTTCTTCAGGACGTAGCGAAGTGACGACGCGACCAGCGGAACGCGGCCGGGAATCGTCACCTCCGCTCCGTGCAGGATCACACCGTAGGGTCGAGAGAGTCGCGGTCCCAAGAGTCCAAGGGGCCACGCCGGGTCGAGCAAGACGAGATCGGGTTGGTGGCGCTCGATCGCGGCCTCAATGGCGCGAAGAGCCCGAAACGACGGCAGGAACAACGTGGACCGCTCAACTCGTTCGACGATGACGGTGCTCGCGGCGTCAAAGTCCTTCGCCGCAGCGTGCGACGACGCCGTCAACACGACCGATCGTCCGTCGTCGAGGCGGCGCCACAGTTCGTGGAGGTAGACCTGGATACCACCGGTCTTCGGGGGGTAGTCGTTGGTCACCAGGAGATGGCGGGCCATGGAACCACGCTAGCCACCGCGCAGCGACGCTTGGCTAGTGGGAAGTGGGATGGTACTTCAACGTCGGCAACAGTCCTTCAGCAGTGAAGAGCTGCACGACTTCGGCCTCTTCCGCCGTCATCACCAATTCATCGGGTGTCTCACCGAGGACGAACGTCACCAGACAGTCCGAACAGTCGGGTGTGCCGCGTCGTACGCAATCGTTACAACTTATCGACAGCTCAATTTCCCTGGTCATGTTGGCGCCTCTTTTCCGATACGCCCACTCTGCCAAGAGCCTGTAACACGTCAAATGCTCAACAACGACGCGACCTCACTCGCAACCTGCGCGGGACTGAAGAGGGCGCCTTCACCAATCACTTTGGACTTTGATGGATCGATCAACACGTAGTACGGCGCTGAGCGAATGTCCAGATCGTCCATGAACTCGGGTGCGACCAGGATCGATTGGCGTGCGTCGCGCCATTCGTCGCCCCCGGGCGCGGCGCTAATGACGATGACACGTACGGATCCCAATTCGTGAAGATCACCGTGAATGAATTCGTGGCAACCGTCACAGTTTGGCTTCACCGCGACGATCAACGTCGGACCGACGAACGCAACCGAGAGCTCTTCACCAGTCAACGTCCGAGCGCGAATCGAATCGGGTGCAGGGCGTTCGCGTGGCGCGTCGAAGGAGTGGACGTGAAAGTCACTCACTGGGGTTCGGTGAAAACCTCGACGCCTCGTCCGTGACCGCACCAACGACACGACACCGACTCCACAGTGTGCGCGATCACCTCGGGCTCTTCGACGTTCAGTTCGCCGCCGACACTGTAGTGATGAAACGCGCGAATCGACGTGGTCTCCACCACGTCAAAGCGCGTCAAGTTGCCGCACGCGGTGCAGCGGTATCGGTTTGTCACGACCTCAAGTTACCGGAATAATTTATTGGTCATTCGTGGCGTCGTCGTTGCCACTCGTCGGGACGAACTTCGAGCTGATACGGATCGGGATCTTCGTACGTATAAATTGTGTCCAGCGGAATCGAGTGATCCTCACCGTCACGACGTTCCGCGTCGATCAAACGACAGAGCGCGCCGGGATGGCGCACGAAGCCCACCGCCAGTGGTCCCGCGGACGTTTCGAGGAAAACGTAGCCCCGTCGCGTGAGACGCTCACTCACTCGTTGGTCCACTCTCGTCGCTATGACGTCGCGCATCTCTATCGACGTGCGCTGATGTCGAAGGACGCCGCCCTCGATGATTACTCGATCATTGGTGACGTGGACCTTGTGCGATCGCCAGCGCCACAGGCGCGTCAACGCCACGAGACCGAGTGGGCCGATCAGGACAAGCACCAACCAGTCTTCGAAGCGGTGAACCAGTGCGTACCGTGACGCTCCTTCGACGATGAGCGCGATCGTGGTCAGCGTGACGAGCACTGGGCGCAGCACGCCGCGCGACACTGGCGTCACTGAGATGATTCGCACTTCACCCTCGCGTAGGAGGTCACGCCTGCCCATATCCACCCAGCGTAAGGAGTTTGCGTCAGGAATTGGCGGAGGGGTATCGCCGACGAAGCTAAACGTTTCTCATTTGATTGGCGGCCATGAGGAAATACGCAGTCATCTCTTCATACTGATCGTCACTGAGTTGGTCACGCACGCTGTTAAGCGCACTCCCCATCGCCGCGAGCCACGCGTCACGAGCCGTCTTCGTGATTCGAAAGGGCACGTGTCGCATCCGGAGACGGGGGTGGCCGCGCTCGTCTTGGTAGGTCCGGGGGCCTCCCCAGTACTGAATGAAAAAGAGCGTCAAGTGCCGTCTCGATTCCGAAAGGTCTTCGGGGTACATGGGGCGCAACGTCTCGTCGAGCTCAACGGCGTCGTAGAAGGCGTTCACTAGCTGTTCGAAGAACGCTTCGCCGCCGACCTGTTCGAAGAGTGATTCTTCCACCTCGTCACGCTAATCGCGTCGCCTACAATGGTTATCCCGATCATTACGGGACACGCGGGTGTAGCTCAATGGTAGAGCTCCAGCCTTCCAAGCTGGATATGCGGGTTCGATCCCCGTCACCCGCTCCAGCGAATTTTTTGAAAATGCAATAGTCTCAAGTACTTTCGTTTGACCATGATTGTCCCGCAGTGACCGCGACCGTCCTCTGTGAAGTGCCCATAGGTGCCCAAGTGAACTCGTGAGGTGCCCAAAGGTGCCCAAAACAGGTTTCCCAAACGAGAGGATTTGCGATATGAAAATGGACGCCATGGTTCGGCTAGGTACCCAGAGAATTTTGGGAGAGGTCTGCGACGAAGACGCTTAACCAAGTGGTCGGGCAAGTGCGCCAAGAGCGTCGGCAATAACTCGATCTCGGTCCTTCGTGGCGTGCTGATAACGCATCGCGGCGACGGATGAGGAGTGCCCTGCGCGATGCATCAACTCAACTGTCGTGGCGCCCGTTGCGGCCGCGAGCGTCAGTCCTGTATGGCGCAGATCGTGCAACCGAAGATCGGGCCTACCTGCACTAGTCCGAGCACGCTGCCAGGCAGTTTGAAGAACATTCGCCGTTGGGGGAATCCCGGTAATTCCGGTGAACACCAAGGACTCAGGCTCAGGGCCTGTGTTTTGCTCAATGTGTCTTTCAATCTCCGCAACGAGGAAGTCGGGAATGGCGATCGATCGCCGGCCGGCAGCCGTCTTGGGTTCCTTCACCAAAGATTTGCCCCTCATCGTCACAGTCCGACTCTGTTCAATTCGAAGTGTTGCACCTGTGAGATCGACGTCTATGCGCCTCAAGCCAAGGAGTTCCGCTCGTCGAAGTTGGCACCACGTAGCGAGTGAAACGACAAGACGAAGGTGTTCCGGCATCGCAGCGTGCAACAAATTGATTTCGCTTACTGTCGCAACTGGTCGCTCAGGCGGCCTTTCAACTCCTGCGCCGTTTACTTTGCATGGAGAGGCGACGAGGAATCCATCAGTCACCGCTGTCTTCATGATCGAGGAAAGGAGTCGATAGGCCTTCGCAGCTGTTGAAGGATGGACTCGAGATAGGGATGCATGCCAACTTCGTATCTTTGACGGCGCCAGACCGACGAGCGTTGCATTCCCCAACGACGGGAGGATATGCCGCTCGAGGAGGTACTGATAGAGCTCTTTCGTTCGTACTGCGAGGTCGTTGCGTTGGTCGAGCCATTCCTCGGCGTAAGCATTGAGTGTCGTTCTGCCTGCTCGTGGGTCAATCCACGCACCTCTTCGAAGGTCCGACTCAATCCTTGAAAGGTTTGCGAGTGCGTCCGATTTCGTGGCATGAATTCCAGCCGAATACATTCGGCCCTCAACGCGATAGACCACCTGCCACCTGCCCGACGAACGTTTGCGAACGGTCCCGAAATGTCGCCGAGAGGTCATGCCGAAATCGAGGGATCATCGTTGAATTCATCTTTACAAAACATCACTTCACAACTGTCGCTTGAAAGCTCGTCTAAGAAACCAACGTCACGGGACAATCAGAACCGTGCTTCGACGCGTTGACCGGATATCCAATGCTCAATGTCAGCGTCAATGAATCTGACCCTGGTTCCAGCCAATTTCACAAAGGGAATGCGGCGTTCTTGGACCAATCTTCGAACGAATCGCTCCGAGCAGCCAAGTCTCGTTGCAGCGCCTCGGATATCCAGAAGCGGTCCAGTGTCAGCTCCGTCTACCAATGGAATCCCGGACCCCGCGGCTGATGAAGACCGGCGCCTAACTGTCACGAGACGCTCCCACGAACCGATTCACTTTCAATACGCGTTCAAGCCGATGGATAACGACGACCATGTCAGTTGGTAAACGCATTTCTGTTCCCTTTCGGAGGATGAATTCTTCGTCCTCTACCTAAGAAGCCACTTTCAGAGTTCGTTTGGGGACAACAACGTTGTCGAATTCCAAAGAAATGTGATGCGTGGACGTTGAGAGACGTTGGCGGATTTTCAGATCGAACCCTTGTGACCTTCGGGCTGCCGGGAGCTACGCGCCCGACGCCCGGTCAGGGCGAGTAACAGAGACTCTGTAACACCCTTTTTACGTAACTCTTCACTACGTCTTTCAAGAGGAACGCATCGTTGACGCGATCTACACGCTGACTTTGTTCCAGTGGCTTCCAGCGTCGGTCGTTCGAAAGAGCGAGAAGGCTGTCTGACTCGACCCTTCCTGCACGATCGCAAAGCCGGTTGTACGACTGGTGAAAAGGACCTGAGAGACGGAGTGGTTGAGAACGACGCTCCAGGTTCGTCCCCAGTTCGTACTGCGCACCAGGTTGTAGCTCGAATTCGACACGTGCTGGAGAAGAATCGTTCCCGGTAGTGGCGCCGCCGGCAGACCCAGCGTCGTGGTGTAATAACTCCCTTGGCTGGTACTCGAAAGTTTGCGAAGTGGCTTGAAAGTCGCGCCAGCGTCGTAGGAAATAAAGAGCCACCTTGCTCCGTTGTTCCATCCTGAAGGTACCGAAGACGCCGGTGGAAAGCCGAACCCGGCGCTCTCGCCCTCGGCGAGCAGGACCTTATTGGTCAAGGCGTCAATCGAGGTAAAGCTCGAATCGAATTTTTCAAATGAGGGTCCATTCCACGCGCTCCAGGAGCCGCTGCTCAAGAGTCGCGCGCTGTCGGTGAATCCGCGGTCGTTCCCGGCCACGAACCATCCGTTGCCGCCCGCGAACGAGAAGGAAGCTTCTAACTGCGTGCCTCCGGCGGGCATCTCCATTCGTGCGCTCGAACTATTCGACCACTGGTCCACGTTTGAATGTGTGCCGAGCAGGTAGGCGCGACCAGTTGAGGATCCTCCAAAAAGGTACGTCCACGCCCCGTGCGTGGCCATCTGGGTAACTCCCTCCGTGAGTGAGAGTCGATCAAGGCGAACGTGTTGCCACGTTTTGCCACCGTTGTGGGTTGACCACAGACGACTCACCCAATTCGGACTTGCCGTGGTCGGCGTTGCGGGGGCGGGAACGGTGCCATAGATCCAGCCGTCTCTTGCGTCCGCGAAATGGACGGTGAGACTCTGGTACGTGGAGTCGTAAGAACTCAATGACGTCAACCTGAGGCTTTGATCCAGCTGACTCGGAGTAGGCACAACAGTCCAAGATGAGCCAGCGTTGCCCGTGCTTCGCAGGGCAGCGCACGTGCCCGCGGCGCAGTCATAGAGCGAGAGAACGTAGCCCTGTTGAGGGGATGGAAACGACAAGGAAATGAAGTCCAATTGAGCGGGAGACGCACCCGCCCAGTTTGAAGTTGGAATCAGTAAGAGCACGAGCACTAAACAGACGGCCAGAGGAAATATTTTCGATTTCTTTCTCACAGAATCTCCACTAATTTTGACGGTTTATCACGCTGAGGAGTTCGGTGGCTTCGGGTCTCCAACACCAACAATTCGCGACCCAGTCGGTTGCCTTTGGTTGCGTTTCGCGCAAGTTGAACCAATGGATGCAGTTCACAAGTGCCGTGATACACACCCGTCATCAAAGAGCCATGCACGCAACGACAACCTTGAGACTGTGACCGGCATCAAGCTTGAAAGGCTTGCCCCCATTTACCAGACACTTGTTGCCCCACGCGGGCGGTCCTCCGTAGGCTTTGTATGTTCCCGCTGGAAGTGCAATCCTGAATTTTCCCGACTTCCCCACCTTGAGTGCATGAGCGACTCCCTGCGTTGGCTTGAAAACGACGCGCCCGGCTACCGGACTCCCGGATAGCGGAGTATCAGCAACTCCACCAAATACTCTCAAAGAACCGGTAACGACCACTTTGTCGTTCGCTACGCTGCTGACGGCCGTCGTCGGAGTTGTTGAGGTCGCTGACGCAATGTTGGAAGTGACGAAACCGCCGCTTGCCAGAAGCACCAATGAGCCAGCCACGACGATGCGACCAAACCACGACTTAGTTTGATTACTCACGTTGCCAGCCTTCTTTCTAAAGAGCCCTTCCCACATACTGTCCGGACCGACGCGATTCTTACCATCACCCCGAACCCTTGAAGAGTTGCATCTTTGTTCAAAGGAAAGGGCCCACGTTGGCAAAAATCGCCAATGCAAGGCATCATTCCTGTCGTGTCGGGTCTCTGACATCAGATTGAACTGGGCTGTGTATCGCTCGTGCTCCGCCCGGGTGCTGCAGCATCTGAATAGGTGACGTGGAACTCGCGCTCGATCAACCATCGAGGGCGCATCATGATTGTTTTCTCGAAGCTAGTTGAGTGACGTATTCATAGGTTAAGTTCTCACGATGCGGTCTAGTCAGTGGATAAGACCGTTGCATGATCGAAATTTTCGCCTCTTCTTCATAGGCCAAACGGCTTCTCAAATTGGAAGCGGAATGGCACCGGTTGCCATTGCTTTCGCGGTGCTAGCGCACGGCAACGCGAGTGACGTGGGCTACGTCCTAGCCGCTGGAACCGTCCCCTTGGTCATTCTTCTTCTCGTAGGTGGCGTGGTTGGTGATCGGATAAGTCGACGCAAGTTAATGCTGCAGTCGGACGCTCTTCGAACAATCGCTGAATGCGCGTTAGGGACATGGGTTCTGTTGGGAAACCCTCCGCTGTGGGGATTTATGGCGCTCGGCGCGCTTATGGGAGTAGGTGAGGCTTTCTTCAGTCCGGCCTTGACGGGAATCGTTCCGCAAATGTTGAGTGAAAAGAAATTGCAGCAGGGTAACGCATTAAATGGGATATCGAATTCGAGTGGTCGAATCATCGGGCCAGCGATCGCGGGCGTTATCGTTGCAATTTCCAGTCCCGGATGGGCGATCCTCATTGACGGATTGACGTACTTCGTGAGTGTCGTTTCGCTTGCGTTTATTCGAATTGAATGGATCGCAAGCGAAGAACCTGAACCGTTTATTACTTTGCTCCGACAAGGTTGGAAGGAGTTCTGGTCTCGTTCGTGGCTGTGGGCGATTGTGATCCAATCCTCCTTCGTCAATGCACTCTTTGCTTCGTTCCTCGTCCTTGGCCCCGTCGTTGCTAAACAGTCTCTCGGTGGCGCTTCCGCTTGGGGCGCGATATTGGCCGCGGAGGGCGTGGGGGCCGTACTAGGGGGAGTCATTATGTTGCGAGTTCATCCTCGCCGATCACTTCTGATAGCGACTTTGTCTTCGCTGGTATTCCCCCTTCCGTTATTTTTCATCGCAACCAGATCACCGACGGCTCTTATCGCGGTGTTTGGGTTTCTCTCGGGTGGTTTTATAACGGTGTTCTCGGTGCAATGGACGACGACATTGCAGCGTGAAGTCCCAGCTCACCTGCTCTCGCGAGTGAGTGCCTACGATTGGTTTGGTTCCTTAGCCTTCTTACCTATAGGCATGGCACTAGTCGGACCGTTGGCCTCCAGCATCGGAATAACGACGACCCTTGTTGGATCTGGCGTGCTGATGCTGCTGCTGATACTTGCCGTACTGGCAGTGCCCTCGGTTTCTCGCCTGCAGGCCCCGGCACGGACCTAAGTGGCTGCTCGATCCCCTACACTTTTGTGCAACGTATTGAGTGGCAAAGTCGAGTCGTTACCATACCCTTCAATCACTTTTCCCGCGTACTGATCCTCCAGTCGATTGTTGACGTCGGCTCTCCGACACCACAGGTTTGATACCAGGACGTAGTCCAACCTCATCGAGCGTCACCAGAATGGGTGGGGCGCCGGCCACCTGAACCGTCAATCGGTCAGGAAAAATCTTCACCGCGTCGACGAGGTCGTCGACGAGAGTTCGCTGCTCCGCGGCGGTCGCGTGAGCCCAGATCGCGTCAAAGTCGAGGGATGCCAGGATCTCAGTGATTTCGTCGAACTTGTCCGCGGCTTGATCGCGAGACTTTCGATCAAGGTCCGCGTTCGCCATCTCATTCTCCAGGGAATTGATGTGGGTTTTCAGTCTTTCCTGTTCGACTGCGAACCCGTCGGCGTCGATCTTGTCCGCGTAGTAGAGGTCAAGTAACTTTCGCTCTTTTAGCCGTAGAGACGCGACGACCGAAGCGGTAGAAGGTCCTGTGGGTGGTTCTATGTGCCGGTGCTCGCCGAGCTGTTCTCGAATAGCTGACTGAAGGTCGAGATCACTCGCGAGCACCCTGAGGCCGAGCACCGTCGCTCGGTGAAGTCCGTTGGAGGAGCGACCGGGTTGTTCGCAACCCTTGCCGCGGTGGCGACAGCGATAGATCGCCTGGTTGCGCTCGTTGTAGTGGACGCCGGCGATTCTGCCGCAGAGACCGCAACGGACCTTGCCCGAGAGCACGTCCTTGCTGCGTCGTTGTCCGGTCGGGTTTGCGCGTTGCGCCGCCGCGAAGGTCACTTCGTCTACGAGCGCCTCGTGGATGCCTTTGAACCAGGTGTCGCCGAGACGTACTTCGCCGAGATAGACGCGATTGAGTGAGATGTGACGAGCGGTCGAGTACTCGATGCCAACGTCGGCAGCGACAACTGGGTAGCTTGCTCCCGAGGCTCGAAGCGTGAAGATGCGCCTCACCAGTGGGGCCGTCTCGTTGGGCACGAGTTTGCCATTGATCATGTCGTAGCCGGTCGGAGCGCGGTTCAACCAGCGTCCTTGCTCAGCCGCTTGACGCTGACCCATGCGCGTGTTCTCGACGATCTGGTCGCGGTAGTACTGGGCGAAGACGCCGTGCACGCCGATCTGCATACGACCCGAGGCGCTCGCGAGATCGAGGTCGCCTTCGTTGACGGAGTGGACCTTGACCCCGTGACGTTCGAAGAGCTTCACGAGTGTCGCGAAGTCGCCTTGGTCGCGACTTAAGCGGTCCCAGCGCCAGATGACGAGGTCGCGAACCGCGCCCGCTTTGACGAGGCTGAGGAGTTCGCGCATCCTCGGTCGCTCGAGGTTCTTGCCGGACCAACCTTCGTCGACGAGGACGGTGACCGGACCGAGGTCACGGAGTCGGGCCAGGTCCTTGCAACGCTTCGCTTGAGCGTCGGGGGAGAACTCCACCTGGTCCTCGGTTGACACTCTCACGTAGGCGAACGCCGACATCGCTTGTCTCCTCTGTCGTCTCTTCCTTCAGCATCCTCACCGCAATCGCTACGAGCACCGAAGCGACCCGCGAGAGATCGCGCCCGTCGCTCACGAGACTCTCGCACACGTCAGTGACTCATCAATCTGAGTCTGGACGTGACGAATCGAGAATGCTCGGTAGTTTCCAACGGTCTTCGTAATGCTCCTTTGAAGCGACGAAATGTTCGTCCTCTACCTAAGAAGCCAATTCTGGAGTCCGTTTTGGGACAACAAATGTGTCGTGGTCGTGAGAAATGTGACAAGTGGACGTTGAGAGACATTGATGGATTTTCGGATCGAACCTATGAGACCTTCGGGCTGCCGGGCGCTACGCGCCCGACGCCCGGTCAAGGCGGGCAGATGAAGGCTTGAAGTCGGGGCGTTACGTAACTCTTCTATACGTTCTTCAAGGGCGGAGTCGGCGAACGACCAATTAGACCTACACTTCCTGGCCATGTCCGAGGGAGTCTCCAAGCCAGGTTCAATTTCCGAGCAGCGCGCGGAGCAGTTCGCTGGAACCTTGCACTATCACCTCAAAATGGTCGGAGAGTTAATTCCTTGGATGACTCACTTCGATTCAAACGGTCCTGCGATCCTGAAGAATGCGTGTCTGGAATCATTTCTAACCCACGTCAGGTTGCTCATCGAATTCATTGCCGGTCGACCCGACGGGAAAGATTCGCTGCACCGGAAACGAAGCACCAGAGATCTTCAGCCAAAGACTCTCGGGCTTTCAAATTGGGGAATCACTGTTCCCAACTACTTCGACGCCCAACTCGACCTTATGGACAAACACCTCTCCCATCTCTCATTGGAAAGAGTAAGCAGCAGCAGCGGGAGGCTCTGGGCTGTTGAACAGATCGCAAACCCGCTTCTCGCTGAGTATGGAAATCTCGCTGACCAATTGAGGGCTCAGGGGAACAAGCGATGCGCCGATCCAATTAGTTCAGGTGTAAGCGAAGCAGTCGTTCTCATGAAACGGACGATTCAAAGTCGAACCTACTAGAGCAAGTTGAATTCGTGTCCGGTACGACGTGGTAGCTGCCGCCTATTCTGCGTGCGTGGGATCGGAACGGAACTTAGGAGGGATTCCTTTCGTGGTCGGCGATCGGGTCCTCGTCACCGGTGGATACGATCCGAACCCCGATTGGCTCCAAGATGGCAGTGGCTATCACGGGACGATTTGCGAATTGCGCGACAAAATCGCTGTCGTGGAGCTCGACTCGGAATTGATCCTTCCATCTATGGACCGGAAGGATCCAGCATGGCGAATCTGGGGAAGAAAACTGGAAGACCCGGACCGGATAAGCAGTCCTCGAGGTAAATGGTTGCTGCTTTGTCAAGGGTGGGTCGGCTCAGTTTGGAACGAGCCAACTGATCGATTACACGTCGTCTTGTGTGACCAAGAACCGAACATTGAAGTCAACAACGCGAACCAAATCAGCGGCGCATGGGTCGAGTCTCATGCTCAGATGTGCCACATTTCTTCCTCGTAGGCGGTGCATCCCCGAAAATCTGCCAGTGCTCCAGCCTCCAGTCGGATTGTTGAAGTCGGCTCTCCGTTATCAAATGGACGTCGTCAACCGAATGAAGTCTCCTTTGAGGCACGAGACGTTGCTCTCCAGCACGATTCGTCGACCAAGAACGACCTTACGCCTTAGAAAGTGAGCGTCGTACCTGTTGCTGTAGGACCTTGATGTATTCGCGACTTAGTTGCCACCACGCAATCATGAAAACGAATGAGAGACAGAGAAAGACGAAAGCCATTATTTGCGTGGCGTTCGCCAGCGATGGATACGCTTCAGTCGCTCGAAAAATTAGATAGAGACACCACGCCGAAGCGGGCAATAGGGAACCGCGAAAGGCGCCAAGATATAGCGAAGTCCCTTCGCGGGACACTCTCTTGATCACAGCGACGCAGATGATCCAATAAATGCATTGGAAGAAGGCGGTCACGAAAGCCGCAAAAAACAACCAAGATCCAAATGCGGAATTTATAGGTTCGTTTAGCCCGATGACCATACTCGTGACGCTGAGGGCGATGACCAGTATGGGGAGAGTCCAACGCAACCTTCGCAATGTGTTACCTGCCTCAATATCGGTCACTTGAGAACCTTCCAATGAAGACTTGCGAACACGGCTCGCCTTAGTGTATTGCGGCTCCGTCACTGAGAGGCATTATCTCACGAGTCGCCAGTGCGTGGTACCAGACCTGTTACGTCGGGTCCCCGACATGAACCCGCACTTGGCGAAGACTCAATCCAAATGGGTGGCACTGATTAGGAATGGCTACGTGACTGAGATTTATGTCGACCTAATGAATTCTCTGTAATGATTCGCCTATCCGGTTACGTATAGGAAGTAATGGAGCATCCTCGTCGATCGGTCAACGATATGGTCCTCGATCGCTTCGAGGATTTCTTTCGCGATAACTATCAACGACTGTTCCAATACATCGATCGTCGGTTGGCGAGCGCGCAAGTTGACGACGTGGTGGCGGCCAGTTTCATGGTCGCCTGGCGAAAATTTGAGCAAACTACGAACCCAACGCTGCCCTGGTTGCTCCGAATCGCGAGCTACGAGATCGCCAACCATCGACGCTCCCTGCGCAAGTGGAACAACGTCGTCTCCTTAGAGATAGTGGGAGAGTTCTCGTCGACGTCAACGAGCAGCGACGTCGACGGTGTGGAGGTAGTTGCCGCACTTGGTCGACTTTCTGACGCGGACCAAGAGGTTCTCCGCCTCATCCACTGGGACGCGCTCACGCGCGCCGAGGCCGCTGAGGTTCTTCGCCTGACGCCCAACGCCACCAACGTCCGATACCACCGCGCGCTGCGACGGCTCCACGATCAGATGCCACAGAGGTACCGCCGAATCGGTACTGAAGACACGTACCCCAGCCTCAACTCACCTCCCGTCAAAGGAGCACTGCCATGAACGTCGATACCTTGATCGAAGATCTCGAAGCCGCGAACCCCGTGGGACCGCCGAGCGAAGCTCGAGTTGACGCTGCCTGGGCATCCTTCCGAGCAGGCCTCGCAGCTCCCGAGCGTCGACACGTCCCGCGGCGCGCGCGACGAATGGCCGCCGTCGGCATTCTCGCAGCAGCGCTGGCGGGTGTCGTGGTATTCCAGGCGTTGCCAGGTCCCGAAACGGCGCCCTCGGCCGCCTCGGCTGCACCCTTTCTAAGGCAGGCTGCACAAGCAGTCCTTACGGCGCCCACCTTTAGTCAGCAAAGCTCCGTCGTACCTCAAGCAAACCAGTACGTGTACTCAGAAACTGAAGACCCGAGTGGCACGCTGTATCAGTTGTGGCTGTCGGTCAACGGAAACCTTCCAGCGCTTCACCGCAATGTGTCGGGGATCAATGGCGGGGTGCTTGCCCCCGGAATGATTTCAAACGCGGCGTGCACGGTCGCCCAGGCCGAAGCCGCACCCGTACAATCACGGTGCGTTCCACAAGCTGGCTACCTTCCCGATTTGCCAACTAGCCCCAGTTCATTATTGTCGTACCTCAATCAGATTGGAGCGGTTGACACTGTTCCGTCGGCGGTCAACGCACCGGGTTGGATTAACAACACACTGTCGATGGGCATCTTGAACTTGATGCAGACCTGTTATCTGCTTCCGGCGCAGCAGTCGGCCCTGTTCACGCTCATGGCGCAGACCCCTGGTTTCACGATCGTTCCCAACATGGCGGATGCCATCGGGCGCGTTGGCGTAGGGGTGGAGTGGAGTTTCCAGGGAGATTCAGGAGCCCTTATCTTCAGTCCCACGACCTACGCGCTCCTTGGTGTTCGCACCTGGCCCGGACCTCCCGTCCTCAGCGCGCCCTACGACGGCGATGCGCTTCTCGGGATCAGTATCGTCAACTCTGTCCCGTCAACTCAGACTCCACCGGGGTCCTAACCTCACACGACGCACCACGTGACAGCATGAAACCTGCTGCGTCCGGCCACCGACCTAAACGCCCACAATCGTCGTAATCGAGCCGAAGATTCGAAATCTGAACGCCAAAGTGCCTGCAACAAAAATCGTTTACTGCAGTCAGCATCGGTCAAGGATGGTCAATAATCGATGTCTTCATGGTCGAAATCTTCTTTACATGGAGCAAGGCAACTACAAATGTTCGCCTCCAACGCAACCACATCGCCGAATCGTAATGACGACGCTGTTCTTCGATGCCCATATGGCTCCGCACCGTTATTCTGGGGACAATGGGACGCGTCCAGGACGGCAGGGTGTATCTCAGTCTTGATGTCGACGTCTTTGACGACAGTGACGACGCAGTGGCGCACTGGAACGGACATTGTCAATTTGATGACGGGTCCCCAATTGAGATGGGACCTGAATTTCTCGACGCGAATGACGCAGTCACCTGGTGGCGCGAACGCGGCGCTACGCGTATTCTCATTCGACTTGATTTTGGGAAATATCTCTGGGCGGGCGAGAGACCTCCGCCCGACGAGACTCCAACGCTGTCCGTCTTTGACCCCGATGATCCAAGAGGGCGCCCCGAGGGGGCAGTCAAAACGTCGAAAGAACAACGGCGTGACTTTGCGGACGTCGTCAATGCCCGGCGTCTCTCGTTTGCCCTCGACGAGGGTCGTCGATTGACCAGGCGGCGCGAAGCGGTTCACCTGTCGGTAAGGGAACTGGCGACTCGCGTTGGACAATCACAGCAATGGCTTCTTGACGCCGAGTCCGGCAAGTTATCTGACCAGGTGACGTTTACACAGTGGGTCGATCTGGTGTGGGCCACCCGCCCCGGGTGGCCCGAGGAAAGACGCGCCAGCAAAACCACATGTGCTGGCTGGGTTGCGCATCAAGGCCAATATCTTCGTGAGGCGGAGGTACTCGTGAACTCGGCACTTGGTCTCTATGACTAGATAATGGAGCCAACGCGAACCCGTACTCTCCGATGGGCGAGATCCACCAATTCAGGATCGAGCTTGGCAACCGAGGCGCCCGTAGGGTGCCCAAAGGAACAGCAACCACTTCGAACCATCAGAAAAATCACTTTCTATCAGCGGCGACGGTTGCACGAACTTTGCTACTGGTTCTGCCTTCCAAGCTGGATATGCGGGTTCGATCCCCGTCACCCGCTCCGACGAGAAGTTCGAAGGGGCAACATTCTCCGGCACGTTCGCTTGACCATAATTGTCCTGCATTGAACACGTCATCGTTCGCCCGGACCAACTACGACCAACGAGCCGTCGGGACCCCGGGTGAACCCTCGGGTGAACGTGAGTACAGTCGGGAACGTGGATAGCTACGTAAAGGTGAAAGCCCTCAATGACGTCGACAAAGACGTCCACTACCGAGGTACAGCCACTCCCAACACGACGTTATGCGGGATGCAGACCGCGCCCCTCACGACGGAAGGTCCCGTCACGTGTTACCGCTGCCACCAGTTCGCCACTGGCGACCTGTAGCCGCACCGAGTAGCGCGTTCAGCGCATCGTGAAACCGTCCTTGTTGCCCGAAGCCCGTGAGACACTCTCGACACGCGAAGCACGTCGAATCGCGCTCTTCGCCCAGGGGCTGCGCGGACCTCGCCACGTCGGTGGCATCAAGCACTTAGTTCCACGTCTTCGGGGCGTGCAACTCGACACGATCTCAGTTCTCGCGCGATCACACGAACTCGTCGCGTACGCGCGCTTTGGGGCCATCCCTCGCACAAAGATTGAAGCTGCCTACTGGGGACCGCACGCCCAAACCTTCGAATACTGGTCCCACGCGGCGTGTGTGCTTCCTATGGAGATGTGGCCGGCGTTCGAGGCGCAGCGTCGAATGCGAGCTGAACGAGGTTTCCGGTGGCATCAGTTGGAGGACCAGCGACGCAGTTGTGCTGACGTCGTACAGCGGCTTCGAAATGAGGGTCCTCTCACGTCGCGCGAACTCGGTGGCGCGAAGAAGGGCGGCACCTGGTGGGACTGGTCGGAAGTAAAGATCGCCGTCGAGTGGCTACTCGACATCGGCACGGTGGTCTGTCGCGAACGCCGCCACTTCGAACGCGTGTACGACCTCGCGGAGCGGGCGATCCCGTCGAACCTTCGCGATCAGGATTTGGACGCTGCGACGTGTGCTCGACTTCTCGTGGAATCGGCCGTCATCGCGATGGGCGTCGCGACGGCTAAGGACATCGCCGCCTATCACGGGTTCGCGGTGAAGACGGTGCAGTCAGCACTACCGTCAACGAACCTTCGCCCCGTCAACATCGAAGGCTGGCGCGAGATCGCGTATCTCTCCAAGGATGCCGAGGCCGGACTCAAAGCGAATCTTCGTGGACGACACGTCATGTTGTCTCCCTTCGACTCATTGCTCTGGGACCGCGCTCGACTGGAGCGACTCTTCAACGTCACGTACCGTCTCGAGGCGTACGTTCCCGCACCAAAACGCGTCGTGGGCTACTTCGCGATGCCGGTTCTCTCCAATGAGCGAATCGTCGGGCTGGTCGATCCAAAACGAATTGGCACCATGCTGCACGCGCGTCACGTCGTCGTCCATGACGCGCGAGCGCTCGACAAGATCGCGTCAGCGCTGCGAGAGGCCGCGTCGTGGGTGGGCTGCGACACGGTGGTGATTGACCGCGTGTCACCGCCGCAACTCTCGAGCGCTCTCAAGAGTTCGCTTAAAGTCCTCTAACCGCGCGCCGCGCGACTCCCCGAGTCGTAACGGCGTGTCCAATCTCGTCGAATGACCCTCGCCTACTGTGGAGCGGTGAAAAAGAAGTTGGCGCTCGTGCTCTTGCTGAAGCACCGCGAACCGGCGCTCTTGGTGACCGGACAGACCATCTCAAACTTCGGTGACGGCGTGGCACTCGTCGCGCTCACCCTTCTCGTGTACGACACGACGGGAAGTCTCACGAAACTCGCGTGGTTCGCCGCCGCGCGCATGACACCTCTCGTGATCTTCCTGCTCATCGGCGGCGCCATCGTCGACCGATTCTCCAGAAGGACGCTGCTCATCATCTCCGACGTGGCTCGCGCCATTCTGACCGGCGTGCTCGTAGCGATGATCGCCACGGGAATCCTGCACTTCTGGGAGCTCATGGTCTTTGGCGCGCTCTTCGGTTGCTTCGACGCCCTCTTCTTCCCCGCGATCTCCGCGCTCACGCCGGAGATCGTACCCGAGGATCTCCTGACGGCGATGAACTCCTTGCGACCACTGTCCAACAACTTGATGGGCGGCATGATCGGTCCGGCGGTCGGTGGCTTCCTCGCTGCGTACAGCACGAGTTGGGCAATGGGAGTCGACTGCGCAACCTTCGTCGTGAGCGCGACGGCGCTAGTGCTCATGAAACCGACACCGAAGCCAACGCGCAACGAAACGAACTCGATGTTCGACGACATCAAGGAGGGCGTCCACTACGTTCGACAGACTCGTTGGCTCTGGACCACTCTCGTCGCCGTTGCGCTCGTGAACGCGTTCCTCTTCAGCCCGATGTTCGTGCTCATCCCCTTCTTCTTGCTGCACAACCTGCACTACGCCAAGGTCTACGTCGGATTCCTAGAAGTGGCCGGCGGCGTCGCGGGTGTCCTCGGTGCTCTCATCATGTCCAACCTCCCGTCGCCAAAACGTCGCGTTCGGGTGATGTGGATCTACTGGACCATCGGTACCCTTTCGGCGCTCATCATGGGGGTCGCCACGAACTTCTGGGAGATCATCTTCTTTCCCATCATCGCGTCACCGATGATGATCTTTGGCAACGTCATCTGGGAGTCGATGATGCAAAGCGAGGTGCCGCGTGAACTCTTGGGCCGCGCCGGCTCCGTGGACTGGTTCGTTTCACTCGGTGTGGCGCCCCTCGGACTCGTCCTCGCTGGTGAGATCGCGAACTACGTCGGCGTACGTACGTACTTCGTGCTGCTCTCCGTGATCTGTGTCGTACCGGGCCTCTGGATACTCAAATCGAAGCGCATCAACGAGATCGACGAGAAGCGGGTGCACCCAGCGCCAACTGCGGCGCCGTAGCGAGCGAGAGTCCGACGACCCGCGAACCTTTTTTTGCGCCGCCCGGGTAGATCAACTCGCAGCGAAACGATCGACCCTTCGACTCGCCGACCCTACCTCCTCGAACTTCGACCCACTCCTCGCCAGTGGCCTCGTTGACGACGTGGGCCACGAAGGTCCACGTGTGGCGTAGTTCCTTCGGGGCGTTGACGACGACCTTGTCGCCGTAGCGAACGCCGTGCCACTGCGTCGAACGCACGATCTGTCCACGACGAGTAACTGTCGAGTCGCGTGCCATCTCTCCATTGTGGCGCAGGCAAACCGGCCCCTACGTCACAACGCTGACCTAGCGTGGCGACATGGCCTTTGAACAACCGCTGCCCCAGTCGCTTTCCCCGTCACGCCTCGCCGACTTCCAGGCCTGTCCCCGGCGCTACCAGCACGCCTCGGTTGAACGACTGCCCCAACCGGCCTCCTACGCCACGGCCAAGGGTCGTTTCGTCCACTTCGTGTTCGAGAATCTTTTCCTGTTGGACGCTGACCAACGCACGATTGAGAAAGCCCGAGAGTTCGTGACACCCGCCCTCGAGGCGATTCTCACCGACGACGTGCGACTGGACATCCACTGTGACGACGCGATGTTGGCGAGACTCTTGGCTGAGACCGAAGCCATTCTCCTGCGTTATTTCGAAATGGAAGACCCGACGACAATCGCCCACGAAGGCGTCGAACTACGGCTCGGCGTTGACGTGAACGACACACCACTCTTTGGCATTCTCGACCGATTAGACCGCGATCCCGATGGCTCGTTGACCATCGTCGACTACAAGACCGGCGCACTACCCAATCGCAACTACGACAGCAAGACGTTCGCCAACGCCGAGCTCTACGCGGCACTGTGCGAAGAAAAGCTGGGCGAGCGCCCGACAACCATACGTTTGATGTACGTGGCGCACGGTCAGTCAATCGAACGCAACGTGACCGACGTCGTCGTGAAGGCCCGGGCGAACGCGGCCGCGGGCGCGTGGACGAAGATCAAGCGCTACTACGACGATGGGGATTTTCCCGCCACGCCGTCGTCGAACGCGTGCCGTTTCTGCGCGTACAAGGACCTCTGTCGTAGCCAAGGTGTGTCGATTCCGTCGAGGTAGTTCCTAGGCTGGCGTCGTGCTTCCTTTTCAACTTTCCTACGACTATCGCTGCCCATTCGCGAAGAACATCCACCTCCACGTGGTTACGGCACTTCGCGCGGGCGCAAACTTCGACGTGACTTTCGTACCGTGGACTATGAGCCAGGGTTACAAGGCCGGCGGTGCTCCGGACGTCTGGGACGATGCGACGCGCGACGCAGAACTCCTGGCGCTCGCCGTGAGTACCTCGATTCGTGACCTTCAGCCGGAACACTTCCTCGACGCGCACGAGGAACTATTTCGAGCGCGCCACGAGCGCGCGGTTCGACTCGTCACGAACTCGGAGATCGCTGACGTCCTGGCGTCAACCGGCGTCGATGTCCCCCAAGTCTTCGACGACGTCGATTCTCGACGCCCCCACAAAGTGATCGGCGAGAGTTTCCGTGAGTTCGATCGGTACGAGGCCTTTGGTGTTCCCACGTTTGTCGTCGGGCACGACGCGACGTTCGTTCGCTACATGAACGCCCCGAGCGGCGACGCCGGGGCCTCGATCTCCCTGATTGAGTCCCTGATCACCTTGATGAGCGACCAGAGCGCGCTCAATGAGTTCAAGCACACCCAGCTACCGATGTAGGACCTAGCTAAGGCGAAAGATCAGTTCTGCGATCGCCAACACCGCAAGAGCGAGGGCGGGTGCGAAGAGTTTGGACTTGTCTCTCTTCTTAATATGGACAATGACGGCCAACACCATCATCACGAAGAGCCCGCCAGCAGCGACCTCGTTGAGGATGGCGAGCAGTGAAGACCCTCTGGCGGCGAGGCCGATCAACACCCCGGTCGCGCCGAGCACTTCAACAGCCCCGATGCTGCGATAGGACCGCTTCGTGAAGCCCAAGTGACCGGCGGCTTTGGACATCACGGGGTTGAAGATGATCTTCTGGGCTCCGGCCGAGGCGAAGGCCAAAAAGAGCATGATGGAGAGAAGGGACGCGACGACTGACATAGTTATATTCACCTCGGTAGGACAACTACGTTAGCGGAGCAACAAAACGTCTCTTGGACGTCCCTGCGTTCAATCGCCTCGTTGGAACTCGATCAAGACGTCGACGGCTCCTTCGCGTTCTTCGCTCGTTCCCGACGGCGCGCCAGAGAATTCGGTGACGCCCGCCTCAGCCAATTCGTGTAGCTGATCGAGGACGTGCGCCTTCGATCCGATGAGCGAAACGTCCGCGGGACTCGTGGCGCCTTCTCGTTCGATCATCGCGGCGTAGCTCGGCAACGTCCCGTAGACTGCGTAGTCCTTGTTGAGTCGTTCTCGCGCGCCGGTTTCGTCGCTCGTGACCGCAACAGGCAAGGAACAGACGACGCGTGGCGACGGGCGCCCCGCGGCTGAAGCTGCCTCACGGATCGTTGGCACTATGTGCGCGGCGATCGTCTTGCGCCCGGTCATCCAAAGAACCGTGCCGTCCGTGAGCGTTCCGGCCAGTTTCAGCATCCGTGGTCCGAGCGCCGCAATCAAGAGACCCGGCGACTCCACGTCCTTCGGTCCGAGCGCACTCATCGTCACGGCCTTCACGCGTTCACCTTGGGCGTTCACGCTCTCCCCTCGCAACATGGGCGCAAGGGCTTCAAGGTACTCGCGCATGTACTGGGCCGGACGTTCGAAGGAGATGCCCCAGAGCCCCTCGACCACGACCTGGTGCGAGAGGCCAACGCCGAGTGAGAGATGGCCACCGATGGCGTCCTGTACGGTGCGCGCTTGCGCGGCGAGCATCGACGGATGGCGGGGCTGAATTGGAATCACCGACGTGCCGAGATCGAGGTCGGGCAGTTCGCGTCCGACGAGCGCGAGGACGGTCAGGGTATCGGGACCGAAGATCTGCGAAGACCACAGACTTCGAAATCCCCGATCGTGCAGTCGCGTCGCGCGTTCGAGTGTCTTGTCGAGCGGTCCGTCGGTGTCTAGTCCTATCGCAATGCGCATTCTCGACGCCCCCTCGTGGCCACTAGCGTTTGCCTCGTGTCCGACGTCACCAAACCTACCGTTTCATCTCACGTCGGGGTCGTGGGTGCCGGTCAGCTCGCGCGCATGATGGGCGAAGCCGCTCCAGACGTGGGTCTCACGATCACGGTGCTCGCGACGTCGAGCGAAGAAAGTGCCGTCGCGACGTGCCAGACGGTAGTGATCGGCGCCGCCAACGACGAGCGGGCGCTTCGTGAACTCGCCCGTGACGTTGACGTCATCACCTTCGACCACGAACTGGTCGACCTCGACGTACTTCAACGCCTCGAAGCCGAAGGCGTCGTCGTCCGTCCGAGTAGCGCGTCGCTGCACTTTGCTGTCGACAAGGCGTTTCAACGCCAGGCGTTCGACGACGCCGACGTCCCGGTACCGCGTTTTCTCGTCGTCCGCTCGTCAAAGGACGAACGACTTGACCGATTTCTCGACAGCCTCGTCACGTCGCCCGTCGTGAAAGTGGCCCGCGGCGGGTACGACGGTCGCGGCGTGGCCTTCCCGTCGACCCGAGGTGAAACCTACGAGGTCATCGACGACTTCGCCATCGCCGGTGACGTCCTCGTCGAGGAACGTCTCGAGTTGACGAGTGAAGTGGCACAACTCGTCGCGCGATCCGTCGACGGGTCCCTCGCCTTCTACCCGCTCGTGACGACGGTGCAACGTGAAGGCATGTGCGTCGAGGTGAGGTACCCCAGCGACGTCGACGCCGCGTTGGTCGACCAAGCACGCCAACTGAGTGAACGCGTCGCGAACCTCGTGCGAGGTGTGGGCGTGATGGCCATTGAGTACCTCGTCACCGACCGTGGACTCGTCGTCAACGAGGTGGCCCTTCGACCTCACAACACCGGTCACTGGACCATCGAGGGTGTGGAGACCAGTCAGTTCGCGCAACATCTTCGTTGCGTCAGTGGTCAATCACTAGGCGACGTCACGCCTCTCACCAAGTACGCCGTCATGGTGAACGTCGTGGGCGCGGCGGAACCCGGTTCGCTCGACGCGGCGCGCGCCGTGGGCGACACGTTCGTCCACGACTACAGCAAATCGTGGCGACCGGGGCGAAAACTCGGCCACGTCACCGCGCTCGGTGACGAGCCAACGGGTCCTCACGTGAGAGCATGGACCAGTGCCCGCGCGTACGGGACCATGACCCAGGAGATCTAGTGCAGCCAGTCGTCGGCATCGTGATGGGCTCGTCATCAGACCTCGAGGTGATGAACGACGCCGCCACGATGCTCGGACGCTTCAAGGTCGAGTACGAGTTTCACGTCGTCTCGGCGCATCGAACGCCCGAAGCCATGCTCGACTACGGCAAGAACGCGCGGTCGCGCGGTCTTCGTGTGGTGATCGCCGGCGCCGGCGGTGCCGCACACTTGCCCGGGATGCTCGCGGCCGTGACGACGTTGCCCGTGATCGGCGTGCCCGTAGCGCTCGCTCGGCTCGACGGTCTCGATTCACTGCTCTCCATCGTCCAAATGCCGAGGGGCGTCCCCGTAGCCACCGTGGCCATCAACGGCGCCGCCAACGCGGGACTCTTGGCGCTGCGCATACTGGCGTCGTCCGACGAAGCGCTCGGTGACGCACTTGAGTCGTACCGCGAAGGACTCGCCGACGAGGCCCGAGCCCAGGACAAAGATTTACCTGGAAATTAGGTAATCCGCGCGGTTGGGCACGGTGCGCGTTGACTGCTCCTTGGTTGGTTCGCTCTAGTCTGGTCAAGTAGCAAAAGGAGGCCCACGTGGGCATTATGAAGCGCGTCCAAACGATATTCCAAGCGAAGGCCAACGACGCCCTCAACAAAGCTGAAGATCCCCGCCAGACACTCGATCTCTCGTACGAGCAGCAACTAGAGAACGTCACGAAGGTGAAGCGGGCCGTCGCCGACGTCGCCACCGCCCGTAAGCGCGTGGAGATCCAAGCCGAACAGTTGAAGAGCCAGGGCGACAAACTCGCCGAGCAGGCGAAGGCCGCGCTCGGTCAGGGCAACGAGCCACTCGCTCGAGAGGCTCTCACCCGACGTGAAGCAATCGCCGGACAGTTGAAGGACCTCGAAGTCCAACACGCGTCCATCGACGATCAGCAGCAAAAGCTCGAGGCGACGGCGACCAAACTCCAGAGCCAGGTCGAAGCGTTCCGTATGCGCAAGGAGACGATCAAGGCCACGTACACGGCCGCCGAGGCGTCCGCGCACGTCAACGAGGCCGTCAGTGGCATCTCCGAGTCGATGGGTGACGCGGGCGCCGCGATGCAGCGCGCCCAGGACAAGGTCGCTCAGATGCAGGCGCGAAGCGGGGCCCTCGATGAGTTGCTCGCCTCGGGTGCTCTTACCGACCTCACGAGCACCAACGACGACATCCAGGCGCAACTCGACAAGGCCTCGGCGACCTCGGACATCGACGCCCAACTCGCAGCGCTGAAGGCCAGTGGCACGACCAGTGAACTGCCCGCCGGCACGAGCAACGCGGCGGACTCCGCGCCCACCGTCGAAGGAAACTAACCGTGGCCAAAACCAAGATCGAGACGGACCACAAGCTGAACGTTCGAATGTTCATCACGGGCGCCGCGCTCGTGGCGCTCTACGCGATCGTCGTCTCAGTGATGTTGAGTCTCGGTGTGTCGACGGTGTTGGTGATCGTCATCGCGGCGGGACTGATCTTCTCCCAGTACTTCTTCTCGGACAAGATCGCGATGTTTTCGATGCACGCCCACGAGGTCACGCCGCAGCAGGAGCCAAATTTGCACGAGATCGTCGATCGCCTGTGCTTGCTCGCCGACATGAAGAAGCCCCGGGTCGGCATCTCCGAACTTGACATGCCCAACGCCTTCGCCACCGGGCGCAGTCCCAGTCACGCCGTCATTTGCGCGACCCGCGGTCTCATGCAGCGATTGAACGACGAGGAACTCGAGGCAGTCCTCGCGCACGAACTCAGTCACGTGGCCCACCGCGACGTCGCGATCATGACCATCGCCTCGGGCGTCGGCATGTTGGCCGGCCTCGTGAGCCGCATCGCCATGTTCGGCGCGATGTTCGGCGGAGGCGGCCGTGGTCGCGGCCGTGGGGACCAGAACATCGTGCTCTTAGAGATGGTCACCATGCTCGTCTCGATCGTGATCTACGTCATCGCCTACCTCTTGACGATGGCGCTTTCTCGTTACCGAGAACTCGCGGCCGACCGTTCGGGTGCCATCTTGATTGGCAAACCCAGCGTCCTCGCCGCGGCGCTCGTGCACATCACCGGTGACATCGGCAAGATCCCGCGTACCGACCTGCGCCAGTCTGAGGGCATGAATGCCTTCTTCTTCGCGCCGGCCTTGGCCGGTGGCACCGCCGCCACGCTCTTCTCGTCACACCCGTCGCTTGAGAAGCGTCTCGACCAGCTGAACAAGCTTGAAAAGGAACTCAACGGCTAGTGGGACTGCGCGACGCGCTGTTTGGAAGAACCAAACAAGTTGCACCAAATCTCGACAACCTCTTCGCCCTGCCGACAGCCGCGCTCACCCTGGCGAGCGAACTCGACCTCGTCAGTTCGGGACAGGCCGGACTCTGCTTCAAGGGCGGTAGTGGCGAGAGCACGCTCACCACGGACGACGACATCAAAGAGCTCCTCAACTTCGACGAGACCACGAACAAGGTCTCGCTGACGAAGGACGATCTCGGCTTCGAGTGGCTCGTCGTCACCGATCCAGATTTTGAGGCACTGGTGACGCGCGTACACGCCGCGAACACCTCAATGGTCGAACACGGACTTGGTCCGCGTCTCTTGTGCGCCGTCTTTGGCTTCGTGCCCAAGACGCCACCAGGGGAAGGTTCCGTACGGATCGTCTATCTCTTGAAGCAAGGGACGTTCTACCCGTTCGCGCCGACCGGCGCTTCACAACGCAACAACGAACTCGAGTTGCGAGTGAAGTCATTTCTCGGAACGGACCTACCTATCGAAAAGGATCTCTCGCGCTGGATGGCGCTGTGGAACCTACCCATTTCGTAGGCGACACGATCTGCGTCACCCGCTATCGGACAGGAGATTCAGGGCTTGTCTCTGGTGCCCTTCGTGACGGCCCTCGACTGTTTACGCTGCGCCGCCATCGCCGCGGGATCGCGCAGTCGCTCGTGATAGGCGAGCTCTAAGCGCATTCGGCGCCAGGTCTCGAGGCGTTGTCGTGAGAGATTGCCGGACGCAACGGCAGATTCGACGGCACAACCGTCGTCGCCACGGTGACGGCAGTTTCGAAAGCGACACTGTTCCGTGAGATCGTCGACGTCCTCGAACATCTGGCTAAGACCCTCTTCGTCAAGCATCACGTCAAGCAGTCGGATGCCCGGAATATCGAGGAGGACTCCCCCAGCTCGCAACCGATAGAGCTTGCGCGTCGTGGTGGCGTGGCGCCCTTCCCCGCTGCGACCAACGGTGCGCGTGAGCTCCGAGCTCCCTTCGAGCGCGTTCAAGAGTGACGTCTTTCCCGCCCCCGACGCGCCGAGCATCACTGCGGTGATACCCGGGCCCAAGTGCGTTCCGAGCGCCTCGATGCCCAGTCCGTTCACGGCGCTCGTCATCAGTACTTCGCCACCGGGAAGTTCGGCTTCGATATCCATCTCAAAGGAAGACGCGTCAGTGATGTCGTCGACTTTCGTCACGACCACCAACGGACGCGCGCCACTATCCCACGCCATGATGGAGAGTCGTTCGAGGAGTCGAACGTTCAGCGCCAAATCGATCGGCACCACGATCAAGACGAGATCGACGTTGGCCGCGAGAATCTGCACGTCGCGACCGTTCGGGTGAGGTCGACGAAGTTCACTTCGTCGGGGCAATACCTTGGCGACGCGACCACCGCGAAGCGCAACCCAGTCTCCCGCGACCGGGATGAGGTCAAGGTTTGCCTCGAACTCGCAGCGGCCCTCGACCTCAAGATCGTCGTCATCGACCCAGACGACGTCGGCGCTCGCGCCATGCGAGATGACGACCCGGCCCACGTTCATCCCGGCGGCCTCGTCGAGGTTGTCGAGCTCCGTCAGACCCAGTCGCTGGAGTACTGGATTCATGACCCAGAATCTACCGTGCCATTCTCGTCATCGGCAGCGCGCACCCCGTGACGTGTCGAGTCGATTGCGCCAGGTGTAGGTTAACTTTTAGGACATCAAAGTTCGTGAACCGAGAGGAGGCCTCGTGGATAACCCGAAGCGAGTCCCTCTGGACGAGCTCGTCGCGTCATCGCCTTTTGACGATGACGAACTGTCGAGTCTCGCAATGGCCGCCGATTACGACGCGCCAATTGACGAGAACGCGATGCCGTGGATTTGGGGATTCGGATTCGAAAGAAACCTTCTTCCGGACTGGTACATGCCTCGCCCAAGCGCCACCGGGCGCGGGAAGGGCACGAAGATCGTCGTCGGGACGCTGGTCGGCGGTCTTCTCTTCATTGGAGCATTCGGACTTTGCATCACTTCCGGTTTCCTCTCCCTCGCCTAACCTCGACGATCCGAGAACAGCGAAACTAGGGAGTCTCGAGCCGCCCTACGGGTGGGTCATATCGTCGGGCACGACCGCAGTGTCGAACTGCTCTGCACTCAAATAGCCGAGCGACAACGCCGCCTCGCGCAGCGTCGAGCGCTCTTTATGCGCTTTCTTCGCCACTTCGGCGGCCTTGTCGTAACCGATGATCGGGTTCAGCGCGGTCACCAACATCAAGGAGTTGTTGAGGTGGTTCTGAATCTGCTCGTAGTCGGGCTCTAAACCTTCGACACAGAACTCTCGGAATCGGTCGCACGCGTCGGTGAGGAGGTCAATCGAGTTACAGAAGTTGTAGATGATGACCGGCTTACAGACGTTTAGTTCAAGATTGCCCCTCGAACCGCCAATCGAGACCGCGGTGTCATTGCCAAAGACTTGGACGCCAACCATGATCATTGCTTCACTCTGCGTTGGGTTCACCTTGCCCGGCATAATCGAACTTCCGGGCTCGTTCTCAGGAAGTTGAAGTTCACCCAGACCCGATCGAGGTCCCGAGCCGAGCCAGCGAAGATCGTCCGCGATCTTGCTGAGGCTCGCCGCCAGCGTCTTAATTGCTCCGTGGGCGAAGACCAGCGCGTCGTGGGCCGCAAGTGCGGCGAACTTGTTCGGCGCAGTGACGAAAGGCTTGCCCGTCAACTCTGCGATGGCGTTCGCGACGCGTACGCCGAACTCCGGGTGCGTGTTGAGACCAGTGCCCACCGCCGTGCCGCCAGCGGCGAGTTCGTAAAGTCCAGGGAGAACGACGTTGAGGCGGTCGAGGTCGGCGTCGAGTTGCGCCACGTAACCCGAGAACTCTTGACCCAGTGTTAACGGCACCGCGTCCATGAGGTGGGTCCGCCCAATCTTGGTGACGTTGACGAAGGCCCTAGCCTTCGCGTCAAGAGCGTCACGCAATCGGGTGACTGAGGGCATCAATCGATCCGTGATCTCCATTACCGCTGCGACGTGCATTGCTGTTGGGAAGGTGTCGTTTGATGACTGCGACATGTTCACGTCATCGTTTGGGTGCACTGGTGCTTTGGAACCAAGGACGCCGCCCATGAGTTCGATCGCGCGATTCGAAATCACTTCATTGACGTTCATATTCGTCTGCGTTCCTGAGCCAGTCTGCCAGATTCGTAGCGGAAAATCCCCCGCGAGATCGCCGTCGACGACCTCTTGCGCGGCGCGCTCAATCAACTTGGCCTTCTCGTCGTCGAGTTTGCCAAGTGCATTATTCACTCGAGCAGACGCCATCTTCAAGACACCGAAAGCACGAATGACAGCCACGGGCATCGTTTCATTGCCTATCGCGAAGTGGTGCAGACTGCGTTCGGTCTGTGCACCCCAGTAATGATCGCCGGGGACTTCTATTGATCCCATCGAGTCAGATTCAACGCGTACCTTCGTCACCAGATCCCCTACTTCTTCTTTGCGGTTTTCTTAACAATCTTTTCAACGGGCGTCGCCTTCTTCGCGGTCTTCTTTATCCGTGCTGACGTCTTCGCGGACATCTTCGTGAGCGTCGCCTTCTTCGCGGTCTTCTTGACAGACTTCGCGGCGGGCGTCGCCTTCTTCGCGGTCTTCTTTGCCGGTGCTGACGTCTTCGCGGACTTCTTCGCCGTTGTCGTTTGCTTCGACACAATGCCCCTCGCTGGCGCACTCGACGGAGAGCCGTCATAGAGTTCGATGCCCGCCGTCACGACTGCTCTCGCAGCCACCACGTCCTCGGCCCGAGGGCCATCACCAGTACCCGGTACCTCAAGCAAGAGTGGCAAGTCTCGAATCTGCGGGTGTCCGACCAAGGGCGCGAGGCCCTCGGCGCCGATGGTGCCGTCGCCGATATTGGCGTGACGATCCCGGTTGCCCCCGAGTTCGATCTTGGAGTCATTCAAGTGGAAGCAGCGAAGGCGGTTCATACCCACACTGTTGTCAATTTCGTAGATCAGCCTTTCGGTACCCGCGATGCTCGAGTAATCGAATCCACTCGCCCAGAGGTGTTGGGTGTCCACGCAGAGGCCCAACCGATCGTCACCGTTACACGCGTCGATGAGGAATTGAATCTCTTCGAGGGAACGGCCCACCGTTCCTCCGGTGCCCGCTGCGTTCTCGATGAGGATCGGGCAGTCGGCGACACCTTCGGGAGCGGGATCGGCGTCCGCGAGCGCGCGTTCAAACGCGTCGGCGATTTGACGAACGACGTCGTCGAAACCTGCGCCCTTGTGCGAGCCAACGTGCAAGACGAGTCCCGACGAACCCATGCCGCGAGCCACTGACAAGTTGTGGGTCAGACACGCGACCGACTTCTCGTAGAGTTCGAGGTCGCCCGACGCCAAGTTGATTAAATACGTCGCGTGACAGAACGTGTGCGTGATCGTGGGATGCGCAGCCTGCGCTTCACGATACGCGGACAGTACGTCGGGCGCGTACTGCGAGGCTTTCCACATTCGCGGACTCTGGGTGAAGACCTGAATCGCCGTCGCGCCGATCGCCACGCCGGCTTCGAGCGAAGGGATGAGCTTGCCACCACCACGGACGTGCGCACCGATGTTCATTACAGTAAAACTAGTAGGCCCAAAACGAATCAACGACAGGAGCACCGTGACCGATACCTTCAGCCCCACCTCTCGGGCCATCTTCGCGAAGAACGTACTCGCGCACGTCGCGAGCCTCGACGCGGACGGTAGCCCGAACGTGACGCCGGTGTGGGTGGAGCTCGACGGTGACGACATCGTGATCAACACCGCGCTCGGACGGGCCAAGGCCCGCAACCTCGCGGCCGACGCACGCGTGGCGGTGTCCCTCACCGATCCAGACGACCCCTCCGTCTGCATCGCGGTGCGCGGGACGGTCGTCGGTTTCACGACCGAAGGGGCAGACGAAGTCATCGACCGCTTCGCGAAGAAGTACTTGAGCGTGGACTCCTACCCCATGCGACGCGAGGGCGAGATCCGCGTGACGGTGAAGATCCGTCCGGACCGCATCTCGACGCAACCGGCCTAGGTCAAGCGAAGTACGTCAGTTCGCCCGCGTCACTCTCTTCATCAGAGTGCTTCGTCAACACGGTGTCACCGTTGACGAGACGTCCGTCCTCATGGCTCCAGACCGTCACCGGTTGCGGTGGCGCAGGACGGTTGAAGGCGCCGCTGATCGTGGCGACGTCGTTCGTGAAGTTCACTTCGTCGTTGGTGAGCAGTGCCCTCACCACGTCCGCGTGATCCTTCGATCGTTCGCTCGAGTGGACGACGACGTGACGAAGGGGAACGATCGCCGACAATGTCTTGACGTCGCGCGCGACCAATTGCGCCGGGTACGCGTTGGTGACCGAGAGCCAGACGCCCACGTCCGTGGTGAGTCGATCCCCGAGCGAGGCGCAGACGAGTACCGTCTCCGCGTCGGTGCACTCGAAGAGAATCAGGTGGTCTTGAGCGACATGAACGACCTCGTCGCGCTGTAACTCGGCGGCGGCGAGGTGGACTAGTTCCATTACGAGGGTTGGAGGTCTTCCTTGGGCAGACGTTCGATATTCACGTCACGAAAGGTGAGGATACGCACCGAGGGCACGAAGCGTGCGGCACGGTACATGTCCCAGACCCACGCGTCGTGCAAGGTGACTTCGAGCAGCGTGGGGGTGGCGTTCGATCGGACCTCGACGTTCACGTCGTTCGCTAAGTAGAAACGGCGATCGGTCTCGACCGCGAAGTCGAACATGCCCACGACCGCTTTGTATTCCTGGACGAGTGCCAGTTCCAGGGTCGACTCGTAGTCGTCGAGCTCTTCCTCGCCCACCAGCGACTACGCGCGCTCGGTAACGCGCAGCTCCTTGATCTTGGCGGCCTTGCCGCGCAGATCACGCAGGTAGTAGAGCTTGGCGCGTCGAACGTCGCCGTAGGACTCGACCTCGATCTTCGCGATCGTGGGGGTGTGGACCGGGAACGTGCGCTCGACGCCCACGCCGAAACTGATCTTTCGCACCGTGAAGGTCTCTTGGAGACCGGAACCTTGACGGCGAATCACGACGCCCTGGAAGACCTGAACGCGCTGGCGAGTACCTTCGACGACGCGTACGTGGACCTTCAACGTGTCGCCGGAGCGGAATGCGGGAATGTCGTCGCGAAGCGAGTCGCGGTCGACGAGGTCAGTGGGGTTCATGAGAGCGGTCCCTTTCGGATCACAGGCTTTAGAAGTTTAGCCGTTTCGCTCGATCTCATCCAACGTGGGGAATTCAGCCAGTATGGCGTGATCCTGCGCGCTCAGGCCCCCGCGTCGGGTCATGAGGTCGGGCCGACGCTCCATGGTGCGTCGTAACGCCTGCGCGCGGCGCCAACGGTCGATTCTGGCGTGGTCGCCCGACAGCAGGATCGACGGCACGTGCTCGCCACGCACCTCGGCGGGCTTCGTGTACTGCGGGTATTCGAGGAGACCGTGACTGAACGACTCGTCCGCACTGGACTCGTCGTTGCCCAGGGCGCCCGGGAGCAGTCGGACGACCGACTCTATGACGCAAAGAGCAGCGAGCTCTCCCCCCGCGAGGACGAAGTCACCGAGTGAGATCTCGTCGTCGACGACGAGATCGAGGGCGCGCTGGTCGAAACCCTCGTAGCGACCACTCAGGAGCGTGAAACCAGCCAGCAAGCTCAATTCACGCGCGACGTCGTGGGTGAAGACGCGACCCGAAGGGGTGAGGGCGATGACGGGTCTAGCGATATTGGTCACCGACTCGATGGTCGAGATGATGGGCTCGGCCCGAAGCACCATCCCTGCGCCGCCACCGAAGGGTGTGTCGTCGACGCTCCGGTGCACGTCCGTCGTGGCGTCTCGAAAGTCGTGCAGGTGCAGTGACCAGACGCCGCGCTCCGCGGCTCTACCCAGCACCGACGTCGTGGCGTAGTGGGCGACGGCGTCAGGAAACAGCGTCAAGACGTCGACGCGCAACGTCATTCGAAGAGTCCGTCCGGCGGATCGATCTCGACGCGTTGGTTGGGCTCGAGTGTGACCACGAAGGTGAGCGGTACGAGCGCGCCCGTGTCGAGCACCATCAAATCGCTGGCGGGGTTGGCTTCCACGTCGACGACGACGCCGCGCGTGACGCCGGACGTATCGACGACCTCGGCTCCGTAGAGTTGATCGATCCAGATGACGCTGCCGTCGTCGATTCGAGGCGCTGAAAGCACGACACCTCGCCAGCGCTCCGCCTCTTCACGCGAGTCGATGCGATCGAAAGTCACGATGAAGCGGGCCTGGTGGGCCGCCGCGGCGACGACGACGAGAGGTCCTCGTTCGGTTTCGAGGGTGACGCCCGCGTCGAGGCGTTCGACGCGATCGCTCCAAAGATCCACTTGCACTTGGCCACGAAGACCGTGAGCCTTCACGATGCGCCCGACTTCGAGCGTGGCGCGCTCGCCGGCCACGGCTAGTCGACGATGTCGACGGAGGTGGTGACTCCGTCACGCGCTCCTGCGGCGCCAACCAGCGCGCGAATGGCCTGCGCGGTGCGACCGCGACGACCGATGATGCGGCCCATGTCGTTCGGACCAACGCTCAGCGAAAGGATGACCCTGCCCCGACGTTCGTTCACTTCGACCGACACGGCGCTGGGATCTTCGGCGAGCGACTTCGCGATGAACTCGAGTGCGGCGGTCGCGGTTACGGCCTTATCGGCGTCGTCGTCGTGGCCGTGGACGTCGTTACCCGCGTCGTTGTAGTCAATCTCCTGGTCGTCGTCAATAGTGTTGACGTCGCCGGCGACGTAGTCGTCGTGCGAATCGCTCACTTGGCGGCCTTCGAGGCTTCGAACGCTTCGAGGGCGCCGCTGACTTTCAGAAGTTTCGCGACGCGCTCGGTGGGCTGAGCGCCGTGCTGCAGCCAGTGCAGCACCTTGTCGTTGTCGATCTTGAGGACCATCTCGGGCTCGGCCGTGGAGATGCCACGGGGCTGGTAGGTGCCGACGATCTCGAGGAAGGCTCCAGAACGGGCACGGCGACTCTCAGCGGCCACGACGCGATAGGTGGGTTGCTTTTTCTTACCCATGCGAACCAAGCGTAGTTTTACAGCCACAACGTAATTCCCTTCGAACCTGTTTTGTTCCGTGTCGGAACGGGGCGATATACCCGAGCGATTGAGTTTAGCGTTGTTTGGGAGGCGTGACCCTTCCGCCCTTCTTCTTCTTGTTTTTCGAGCCACCGGCGCGCGACGTCGACGCGGCGCTCGCCATGCCCGCCCCGAGTGCCTCAAAACCCGCTGGAAGTTGCTCGGTGCGTGACGAAGCGCGCGCGGCCAGTCCCGCCATGCGTCCGAGCCCGCCGGGCAGCGACGGCGCTCCGCCGGTGCCCATTTGGCGCATCATCTTCTTCATCTCGTTGAACTGTTTCAGGAGTTGGTTCACCGCGCTCACGCTCGTCGCGGAGCCCCTGGCGATGCGAGTGCGGCGCGAGCCGTCGATGATGGCGGGGTCGCGTCGTTCCTTGGGCGTCATCGATCGCACGATCGCTTCGACCCGGTTCAGTTCGCCCTCGTCGACGTTGCTCGCCGCGGTGCGCATCTCCTTCGTGACGCCGGGCATCAACTTCATGAGTCCACCCAGGGATCCCATCTTTCGCACCTGGCCCAGTTGGGCGAGAAAGTCGTCCAACGTGAACGTGCCGCTCATCATGCGTCCCGCGGACTCGGCGACGACGTCGGCGTCCATGGTGCGCTCGGCCTGTTCGATGAGCGAGAGGACGTCGCCCATGCCGAGGATGCGCGACGCCATGCGCTCCGGGTAGAAGAGGTCGAAGTCCTCGATCTTCTCCCCGGTGGAGGCGAAGACGACGGGTCGTCCCACGACCCCGAGCGCGGACAGCACCGCTCCACCGCGCGCGTCGTAGTCGAGCTTGGTGACGATGAGTCCCGAGAGCTCGAGCGCTTCGTGGAAACTTCGAGCGGTGTGCACCGCGTCTTGGCCCGTGACGGCGTCGATGACGAGGAAGGTGTAATGAGGCGACGTGGCGTCGGCGATGGATCGAACCTCATCCATCAACGCCTCGTCGATCGCGAGTCGCCCCGCGGTGTCGATGATGATGACGTCACGACCGAGTCGCGTCGCTTCAGCGAGTCCGTGGCGAGCCACGTCGAGTGGACTCGAGGGTTCGGAGAAGACGTCGACGCCCACCTGTTGTGCGAGGACCCTCAGTTGTTCAACCGCGGCGGGGCGTTGTAGGTCGGCTGCGATGAGGTAGGGCTGGCGGCCTTGCTGCTTGAACCATCCGGCGAGCTTCGCGGCCGCCGTCGTCTTACCGGCACCCTGGAGGCCCGCGAGGAGCACCACCGTCGGTGGTTTCGAGGCAAAGGTGACCTTGAGGGGCGAGGCGCCGAGCACCTCGATGAGCTGTTCGTGAACGGCCTTGATGACCTGTTGTCCCGGCGTGAGGCTCTGGGCCAGCAACTCGCCACTGAGCCGCTCGCGCACCGCGTCGACGAACGCGCGCACGACGCCGAGCTCGACGTCCGCCTCTAAGAGTGCGGAACGGACGTCACTCAACGCCTCGTCGAGGTCGGCGTCACTGAGTCGGCCGCGCGAGCGTAATGAGGTGCTGAGTCGCTCCAGGCGTTCGCTGAGGGCGTCAAACATGATGAAGGAAGGTTATCGTCAAGCTCCGAGTAACGAATCGACGAAGGCCTCGGGTTCGAAGACGATGAGGTCGTCAACGCCTTCGCCCACGCCCACGAACTTGACCGGGATGCCCAGATCACGTTCGATCGCCACGACGATGCCACCGCGTGCGGTGCCATCGAGTTTGGTCAACACGATGCCGGTGACGCCCGAAGCGGCCAAGAACTCGCGGGCTTGACTAAGCGCGTTCTGCCCGGTGGTGGCGTCGAGGACGAGGAGCGTTTCCACGACCTGTCCCGGCGCACGATCGGCGACGCGGCGAACCTTCGAGAGTTCGTCCAACAAGTTGGTGCTGTTCGCGCGTCGTCCCGCGGTGTCGGCGAGGACGAGTTCGATTCCCCGCGCACTCGCACGGCCAATGGCGTCATGCACCACCGAGCCGGGATCGGCGCCCTCGTTCGCGCGCACGATGTCTGAGTCGGTTCGAGTAGCCCACTGCTCGAGCTGGTCGGCGGCGGCCGCGCGAAACGTGTCGCCCGCGGCCAACAGCACCGATCGGCCCTCGTCGTGGTGGCGCTTGGCGAGCTTGCCAATCGTGGTGGTCTTGCCGACACCGTTGACGCCCACGAACAACCAAACGGGAACGCGACCGTCGTCCGTCCTTGTCGTCGTCGAGCGCTCCGCACTGAATGATTCGAGGAGAATCGTGCGCAGCGTCGCGACGACCCCGTTCGGCGCACCCTTCGTCCTCAGTTCTTCGAGCACGGCGTTCGTCGTCGTCACGCCGACGTCGCTTCGCAGCAAGACCTCCTCGACGAGCTCGAGCTGATCGGCACTCAGTTCGGACGTTCCGCCAATCGAACGCACGCGATCGAACACACCTCTCGACGAGGCGAGTCGCTCGCTGAGGCTCGACTCGCGTTCGAGAGACGGCATCGGCGCCGTTTCGGCCACCAAGATCTCGGGCATCGCGGCGCGCGGCGGCGCGACCAGTGCCGGACGAACGCGGCGGCGGCGGGTCACGACGAGGACAACGGACAGCACGACCACGACAGCCAGAACGACGTAGAGAACGGTCACGCCGTTTCGACTTCCCTCACCCGTTGCACGCGCTGACTGACGACCTTCGAGGACGCGCCGGGCACCATGGTCACGCCGTAGAGAGCGTCGGCCGCTTCCATGGTGCGCTTCTGGTGCGTCACGATGAGGAGTTGCGCCTCTTCGCGGAACTCGTCGACGAGGCTCAAGAATCGCTGGAGGTTGACGTCGTCGAGGGCCGCTTCGACTTCGTCCATGAGATAGAAGGGCGAAGGGCGCGAACGAAACACGGCGAAGAGGAAGGCCAACGCGGCCATCGATCGCTCACCACCCGAGAGGAGCGAAATCCGTCGAACGTTTCGACCCATTGGTCGAACTTCGATTTCGACGCCGGTGTTCAAGGGATCGTCAGGCTCGCTCATGTTGAGTCGACCTTGTCCGCCTGGAAAGAGCATGGCGATCAGCGATGAGAAGTGCTCGTTGACGTCAGCGAAGGCCGTCGTGAAGGTCTGCATGATCTCTTCGTCGAGCGCGCGCAGGACTTCTTGCAGCTCACGCCGGGCGTGACGAACGTCGCTGACTTGCGCGTCCAACTCTTTGTAGCGATCTTCGAGCATCGCTAACTCTTCGAGCGCCAATGGGTTGATCGGACCGAGCGACGTGATGCGCGCTTCGAGCTCACCGACGCGCGTGTCGAGAGAGCCTCCGTCCGCGAGTTCGACGTGGGGCGCGGGTCCCATCTCGTGCGGTTCGACGCCGAGGTCGCGTCGGATGATCTCGTGGACGTTCGCGACCTTGACCGCCAGCTCCGCCTGTTCGATCTCGTGTCGGCGCATGACTTCGCCGAGTTCGTTCAATCGTGTGTCCGCCTGGTGGCGAGCTTGACGCACCTCTTCGAGTACTTCCGCGCTCGCGCGGGTCGCTTCGAGCTGCTCGCGGTACGTCGAATCAAGGGCTTCTTGGGCCACGTGGATCTCGTTAGCGGCCCGCTCGACCAAGTTGGCGAGGCGTCCGAGAACATGGCGATCGAACTCCAGGGTCTGACGTTTGGTGGCCGCCTCGAGACGCTCCCCCGATCGGCCCTCGAGGCGCGATTCGATCTCGCCTTGTCGCTGCTCGATAAGTCGTCGTCGCTCGGCGAACTGTGCTTCGCGGCGCGAGAGCGCCGTCGCTTGGTCGTCGACCGCACGACGAGTCGATTCGAGCTCGATCCGTGCTTCGCTTCGTCGACCTTCACGCTCGGCGCCGTCACGCACCGCTGCTTCCAGCGCGGGCAGCTGCGTTCGTACCGTGACGAGGTCAACGTCGACGGTTTGAATCTGGACCGCGACGTCGGAGACGTCGATGCCGAGGCGCTCAATGGTTTCGTCCAACTCGTCGCCCTCAGAAGAGAGACGTTCGATCTCACCGACGAGGCGTTCATGCTCACCACGGGCCGTGGCGAGCACCGCCGTCGCGAGATTGAATCGCTGGAGCGCCGTGGCGAGCGCCGCCTCGGCGTCGACGAGTCGACGACGTAGTGGTCCGAGCTCTTGGCTGTTCCGCTCGGCTTCGTCGCGAGCCTGTTCCACCGTCGAGCGAGTGACCATCGCGAGTCCCGACGCCACGCGCCAACCGGACGCGGCGAATCGGTCACCCTCCAACGTCACGATCACGAGATCGGGATTCGCGATCGCGACCTCGATGCCCGACTCCCAGTCACTCGCCACGAAGGCTCGCGAGAGCAACGCGTCGAGGACCCGTGCCACGTGGCCCGGCGCGTCTCGGCGAGCTCGCACGAGCGAGCGCAGCGCCCTCGTCCCTTCGGGCGCGGTCAAGGTCGCGACGTCACCTTCGGCGACGGGAAGAATGAGCCCGACTTCGCCCTCGCGTCGAAGTGCGGCCAACGCTGCACGCGCGGAACGACGACCGTCGACGACCATCGCACCGACGGACGCGCCCGCGGCGGCTTCTACCGCGGGCTCGAAACCTTCGTCCACTTCGATGAGGTCGAGGAAGGAGCCGAGCACGCCTTCGAGTTCGCCAATCACGGCTCGCCCGCCGGCGCCAGAGAGTTCGTCAAGTGCGCGAGCGAGCGTGAGGGCGCGCGCCTGCGTGCTCGACGCCAGATCGGCGCCGCTACGCAACGCCACGTCAGCCTCGCGGCGTTCGCTCTGGGCGCTCTCAGCGGCGACGTCCGCGTTGGTGAACTCCGTCACGGCGGCTTCCAGGGCGCCGGAGGCGTAGACCTCGTCCTTTACTGCCTGCTCGCGCGCGGTCTTGATCTCACCACTGCGTAAGCGTGCGCTGGCGAGCCGGGTGCTGGCCCGACGTTCACTCTCCTGGAGTGACGCCAGGGAACGCTCGAGGAGGGCGATCTGATCACGGGCGTTGGTGAGCGCGGCTTCATCACTCTCGATCGAGGATGAGGCCCACGTTGATTCGAAGTCCGCTTCCACCTCGGCGAAGAGTCGACGTGACGACGTGAGCGCTTCACGAAGTTCGTTCAAGGAGTGTTCGTCCGCGCTGAGACTCTCGAGGTCGATGGCGAGTTTCGCGGCGTCCGCTTCGAGGGTCGCGATGACGTTTTCGTCGGCGGAGGCAATCAGCGCCTGGCGCAACGAACGTTCGCGCTCTTGAATGACTGAGGACGTCCCGCGCGCGCGTTCGGCCAGTCCCTGCAGGGTACCCAGCGTCGACGCGAGCATCTCTTCGCGACGCGACGCCATCTCGGCCGCGGCGGCGGTCGCCCTCGCGTCGAGCGTCACGAGTTCGTGGCGAAGCTCGCGCTCTCGTACGGACGACTCTTCCAAGGAGTGTTCGAGTTCGCGTCGGCGTTGGTCGAAGTTGTGCAGGCGCGAGGCGAAGAGCGCGTGACGAGCGTCGCGAAGTTCGCTCTCAACGTCGGAGTAACTCCTCGCGGACGCGGCCTGGCGCTCGAGTGGGCGCATCTGACGTCGCACCTCACGCACCAGGTCGCCGAGACGCTCGAGGTTCTCCTGCGTCGAGGCAAGACGCCGTTCGGAGCGTTCCTTGCGTCGTCGATGCTTGAGCACGCCGGCCGCCTCTTCGATGACGGCGCGTCGATTCTCGGGATTCGAGGAGAGGATCGAATCGAGTTGACCCTGTCCGATGATCATGTGCTGTTGACGGCCCACGCCCGAGTCACCCAGGAGCTCTTGGACGTCAAGGAGACGACACGTCGTTCCATTGATCGCGTACTCCGAGTCACCGCTTCGAAAGAGCGTGCGAGAAATCGTCACTTCCGCTCCCTCGATGGCGAGTCGGCCCGAGGAGTTGTCGATAGTGAGGGCTACTTCGGCGCGCCCGAGCGCCGCTCGGTTCGACGTACCCATGAAGATGACGTCGTCCATCTTCGAACTGCGAAGGGCGCGCGTGCTCTGCGCCCCGAGCACCCAGGTGACGGCGTCCACGACGTTGGACTTACCCGATCCGTTGGGCCCGACGACCGCCGTGACACCGGGCTCGAACTCCAAAATCGTGGTGTCGGCGAAGGACTTGAAGCCCTTCATGGTCAATCGCTTAAGAAACACGCACTGACGCTAGCAACCTTCTGGTCGCCGTCTCGGACCTAGGCCTGGCACTTCTCGCAAAAGAACGTCGAGCGCCCCCGCACGGATACACGACGTATCACCTGGCGACACTGATAACAGGTCTGACCCTCGCGGTTGTAGACCTGATGGAACTGTTGGAAGTTCCCGGGCTTGGCGTCGGGGTCCACGAACTGCTCGTCGTCGAGGGTGGAGCCGCCATGTTTGATTGCCTCGGTGAGCACTTCGGTGATCGCGCGGTGGAGCCGGCGAATCTCGATGGTCGAGAGTGACTCGGCCGGACGATCGAAGCGAAGCCCCGACGAGAAGAGGATCTCGTCGGCGTAGATGTTGCCGATACCCGCGAGAATGTCCTGATCGGTGAGGACGGCCTTCAGCGGCGTCGAACGGCTCCGAAGGATCGCCGCGAACCGGTCCCAACCGATCTGGTCCTCGAAGGGATCGAGTCCTAGATGGGCCAGTTCGGGAACGGCCTTTCGAAGGGCCAGTCCTTCGCCGCCGATGGAGAGACGCGCGAACTTCGAGATCTCGACGGGTGGATCACTCTCGTTGGGCATTTTCGAGACGTAGATCTCGCCGAAGGTCCGCGGATCGACGTAGCGCAGTTCCCCACCTTGAACGAAGGTGAACACGACGTGGGTGTGTTTGGGTTTGGGGTCCTTTGGACCCTTGGCGCGAAGTAGCTGGCCACTCATGCCGAGGTGGATCACGAGGTGCGTGGAGTTGTCGAGACCGATCACGAGGTTCTTGCCGAGCCGCTGGACGCTCTTGATGGAGTGACCCTCGACGAGGGCGCGAAAATCCTTCGCCGTCTTGTGGCGGCGAACGGCGCGACCGTTCGTGACCGACGCGCTCTTGATCTTCTTTCCGATGAGGTCGCGCGCCAACGACGCCCGTACGGTCTCGACTTCGGCGAGCTCAGGCATCGAAGTGTCCTCGCCACGCCACGAGCGCGGCGTTCGCCTCAGCGCTCTTCTTGGACCTTCCTTCGCCTGACGCAATGACCGCGTCGCCCAGTCGGACGGTGGCGTTGAAAGTCACGTCGTGCGGTGGGCCACTCGACGACACGTCGTAGACTGGCGTGCCGCGTCCCGTCGTTTCGGCCCACTGGCGCAGCTGGGTCTTTGGATCGACGTCGCCCGGGTCTTTCGACGCGACGAGCACTTCGTCTTCCAGCGCTTCGTGAACGAACGTCTTCGCGACGTCGTAGCCGCGTTCGAGGTAGAGCGCCGCTACCACCGCTTCGAAGGCGTCCGCGAGCAGCGACGGACGTTCCGTCCCGTTCTCTTTTCTCACGCCTCTTCCCACGCGCATGACGTCGCCGAGATCGAGATCCCTCGCGGCGGCGGCGAGTGCGCCCTCATTGACGACGCGACTACGCACCAGTGAACCGGTTCCCTCGTTGAGGTCGGGGTAACGCGTCACGATGAGGTCGGCGATCGCGAGATCGACGACGGCGTCACCGAGGAACTCGAGTCGCTCGTTGGACTCGAGGTCGTGCTCAGCGGCGTAGCTTGAGTGCGTGAGCGCCGTCAACAACAGGGGGCTCGACGCGGCGAGACCCACACGCTCAGCGACACTGTCGAGAGACGAGATCATGAGGCGCACGTGCCTCGTTAGGCAACCTGGAGCTTGACCGCGACGTAGTCAACGGCGTCACGCACCGAGGTGAGTCCCTCGAGGTCTTCGTCGTCGATGTGAAAGCCGACCGCGTACGTCGAGAGCGACTCTTCGAGGGCCTCGACCAGTTCGATCAACGCGAGTGAATCAGCGCCGAGGTCCACGAAGGGAACGTCCTCGGCGATGTCACCGGGCGTCTTCTCCAGAATTTCAGCGAGTTGATCGCGAACGAGTACCAAAATGGCGGCTCTATTCAGCGGTGCGACAGTGTCAGCGCTCATGACCCCTCCTATGACGTGCTGACCAACACTACCGAGCAGCGAGGAACGAAGTCCCGGTTATGCAGCCTCATCAGGACGAATAGTGGACCTCAATTTGTCGACGATTCCGGCGCGGTCGATCTCGTCGGCAACACGCAGGGCGTTCATGATGGCCGTCGCGTTCGACGAACCGTGGCTGATCACGCAGATCCCGTCGACGCCGAGCAACAGCGCGCCGCCTTGATTCTCCGCCGACAGCGACGACGCGACCGGCAAGAGGTACGGGAGTAGCACGTCGCCCGCCGCCCGAGAGGCCTCGTCGGTGGCGATCGCCCCGAGGACCGTCGCGAACACGAACTTGAGGGCGCCCTCGAGGGTCTTCAAGGCGACGTTGCCCGTGAAACCGTCGGTGACGATCACGTCGACCGGCGCGGGCACGAGGTCACGACCTTCGACGTTGCCCACGAAGTTGAGCGACGACATCGCCTCGAGGAGTTGGAACGTCTCTTTCACCAGCGCGGTGCCTTTGGAGGGCTCTTCGCCAATTGACAGGAGTCCCACCTTCGGGGCGTCGACGCCGTAGTGCGCCCGCACGTACGTGGAGGCCATCTGGGCGAACTGAACGAGCATTTCGGGTTTGCACTCGGCGTTCGCGCCCGCGTCGACCAACACCATGGGCGTGGTCGATGGTCGCGGGATGGGGGTGGCGATACAGGGACGGATGACGCCGGGGAGACGACCCATGCGCAACAACGCCGAGGCCATCGTCGCGCCGGTGTTTCCCGCGGAAACCATGGCGCTGGCGCGACCGTCACGAACGAGTTCGGCCGCGCGCACGAGCGAGGAGTCCTTCTTCTTTCGAACGCTGGCGCCGGGCTCGTCGTCCATGGCGATCACTTCGCTGCAGGCCACGACCTCGAGACCGAGTGGGTCACCGAGAAGTTCGGGGACGCCGACGAGGATGACGTTCAGTCCCAGCTCATCGACGGCGCGACGAGCGCCCGCGACGATCTCTCGGGGAGCGAAGTCACCACCCATCGCGTCCAAGGCGATGGGTAGGGTCAACTCAGTTGACCTCTACCGCGACGCGGTTTTTGTACCAACCGCAGTTCGGGCACACCACGTGGGGCAGCTTCGAGGTCGCGCACTGGGGGCAGACGCTGCGAGCGGGTCGCTCCAGGGTCCAGTTGGCCGCGCGACGGCTACGGGTCTTGGCTTTACTGGTCTTGCGCTTTGGAACTGCCATCGATCTTCTCTTTCACCTGAAACGGGCACACCCGTCACGATTCGTTGGATCCCTCGGACTCGGGGTCCGCAAATTGGAGTCCGTCCAGTGTAGCCCAACGTGCGTCGGCGGGCGCCTGGCAGTCACACGTCGCCTCGTTACGGTCGATTCCGCAAAAGGGACAGAGCCCTTGGCAGTCGCTTCGACAGAGGGGCGCCAAGGGCAGGTCCAGGAGAATCGCGTCGTGCGCGAGGGGTGCCAAGTCTACGAAACTGTGGGTGACGAGGTAGGTGTCCTCGTCGCCGGGTCCCCGTTCGTCGACGAAGCGCTCGTTCACCACCACGTTCGAGTAGCCGAGCACGGGCGCCGAACACCGTCGACACACCCCGTGCCAGGGCGCCTCCACGTGTCCTCTCGCGCGAAGTCCCCCGCTGAAGCTCTCGAGACGAACCTTCACGTGCACGACCGCTTCGGGAAAGACGTCGGTCTCGGCCGCTCCTCGCGCGTCGAACTCGTGTTTATCGTCAAAGGGCGCCTCGAAGTCGACCTCGAGCGAGGACGGAACCTCGCGCAAAATGCGCGCGACCGGGACGAGATACGGCGAGGACACGGTTGTTAGTAAGAGTCCTGATCGAAGAAGGATCCCTCGGGCTCGTGGGGATCGACGTACTCGCGCAGCGGTGTCGGCGCGGGCGGTGGCGCGGGTGAGAGGAAGTCGTCGCTCAACTGCTCGTCGTTGATCATCGACGTCGGCAAACCCTGCGCGCTCAAACGTTCACGGCCCGAGCGGGCGGTCTTCAACAAGCGTTCGAGGACGATCTCGAAGCCGCCGAGTTTGCCGTCGATGAAGTCCTCGGACTGATTGATCATCTGGCGGGCCTGGGCGTGCGCGTCGGCGATAATCTGCTCGGACTTGAGGCGCGATTGGCGAACGATCTCGGTCTTGTCGACCATGCGCGACGCCTCGGCGCGCACCTGGTCCATCAACTGCTGGGCCTTTTGCACCTCGGCTGCCATCAGCTCTTCTCGGTCCCTCAGGGCCCAGCGCGCTTCACGAATCTCGTCGGGCAGGCTGTGCAGCGCCTGTTCCAACAGCCCCATCACCTCGTCGCGTGAGACGAGCGCCGAGTTCGACAGCGGCATCTGCTTCGCGCCCGCGACCAGGTCCAACAGATCGCGAAGGTCGGCCTCGATGTCGCGACGCACGTGACGAGCGGCGCCCTCCTCGAATTCGTCGCCGTCGTAGCCGTCGAACGAGGTCACTGGGCACCTCCGGGGAACTTGGCGGCCAATCGCTTGGCGACCGACGCCGGCACGAACGACCCGACGTCACCGCCGTAGCGCGCGACCTCTCGAATCAACTTCGACGCGATGAAGGAGTGGTGCGAACTCGACGGCAGGAACAAGGTCTCCACGCCCGAAAGGGACCGGTTCATCTGGGCCATCTGTAACTCACTTTCGAAGTCCGACACGGCGCGAAGTCCCTTCACGATGGCCGTCGCGTTCACGTCGCGCGCCACGTTCACGAGCAACGTCGAGATCGAGACGATGCGCACGTTGTCGAGGTGCACGAGGGACTCCGCGATCATGTCGCGACGCTCCTCGAGGTCGAAGAGCGCTTCGGACTTCTGGGGATTACGAATCGCCGCCACCACGATCTCGTCGAAGATCTGCGCGGCGCGCTCGACGATCTCGAGGTGTCCGTTATGAAAGGGGTCGAAGGAGCCCGGGATGAGACCAACCGTCACTCGCTGTCCCCTTTGCTGGGTTCTAACATCGTTACGAGCGTAGTGCCGTAACGCTTCGTTTTGGTTACGTTCCATCCCTCCGGCGCGTCCATGTGGCGGTCATTTTCGATGATCACGCGCCTCGCCACGACGCCGTGGAGCACGCTGGCGAGGTCGAGTGGCCCGTACGGCGGATCGGCGAGGAGGAGGTCGAGGTCGTGCGGCGGGCTCCACACGGGCAGGTTCGCGCGCACGAAGACGGCCTCGCCGCTCAGTTGGAGCGGCTCGAAGTTCATCTTCGCGGCCGCGAGACAGGCCGGATCGGTGTCGACGAAGTACACCTTCGACGCGCCACGCGAGAGCGCCTCGATACCCATGGCGCCCGAGCCACAGTAGAGATCGGCGACCACGAGATCGCCCAGTCCCCCACGACTCTCCAACATGGAAAAAATCGCCTCACGGGCGTAGTCGGTCGTCGGACGAACCGAGGGCGGCAGTTTCGCCTTGAGCCGACGCCCGCGGGCCACACCACCAATTACTCGCACCCTTCCAGGGTAGGTCAGGACTTAAAGAGGTAGGTGGCTTCCTCGTCGTCGACGAAGAGTCGCAACTCGTCCATCATCTCGACGAGCGCGTCGTCGTGACGCTCGACGATCGAGGCGGCCAGTCCTTGCGCGCTGACGAGCAAGTCCTCGTCCTCCTTCAGTCGGGCGAGTTTCAGGTCACTACGACCTTGCTGGCGCGAACCGAGCAACGTCCCCTCGCCGCGCATCGCGAGGTCGATCTCGGCGAGTTCGAAGCCGTCGTTCGAGCCGACGAGTGCGTTGAGGCGCGCTTCGCCCTCTGGCGTGGGCGGCGTACCCAAGACGAAGCAGTAACTCTGCTGGTCCGAGCGACCGACGCGACCGCGAAGTTGGTGCAACTGAGCCAGACCGAAGCGCCAGGCGTCTTCGATGACGATGACGCTCGCTTCGGGCACGTCAACGCCCACTTCGATCACGACCGTCGCCACCAACACGTCGAGTTCGCCCGTGCGGAACTGGCGCATGACCTCTTCTTTCTCCGAGCTCTTCATCTGTCCGTGCAGTAGTCCCACCGCCAGGCCCCGCAGTTCGTTGAGCGCGAGTCGCGTGCGCTCCTCGACGGCACTCGTCGCTTCGATCTTCTCCGAGCCCTCGACGAGCGGACAGATCACGTACGCCCTGCGGCCCGCCGCCACCTCGGTGCGCACACGTTGCCAACACGCGTCGACCTCATCGCCGTCCTTCGCCCACGCCGTCTCGATCGCCAGGCGACCTTGGGGAAGTTCGTCGAGAACCGAGAAGTCGAGGTCGCCAAAGAGAACCATGGCCGCCGTTCTCGGAATAGGCGTCGCCGTCATCACGAGAACGTCGGGGTCGGCGCCTTCCTCGGAACGCTCCCGTCCCTGGTCGCGTAACGCCGCTCGCTGTTCGACGCCGAAGCGATGCTGTTCGTCGATCACGATCAGGCCGAGGGAACGAAAACGAACGTCCTCGCTCAACAGTGCGTGCGTGCCGACGACGACGTCGACGGATCCGTTCAACAACCCGTCGAGCACGAACTGGCGTTCTTTCGCTCGGACGCGTCCGGTCAAGAGTTGCACCGACAAGGGACGCTCGCCACCGAGCACGGACGAGTCGACGACGCTCAGTCCCTCGAGGTCGCGTCGCAGCGACGCCACGTGCTGCTCCGCGAGGACCTCCGTGGGCGCCATCAGGACACTCTGGCGTCCTCCGTCCAGTGACGCGAGCATCGCCGCGAGGGCCACCGTGGTCTTGCCCGACCCGACGTCACCCTGGAGCAGTCGGTGCATGGGCAGCGACGAGGACATGTCGCGCGCGATCTCTTCGAGTACGCGGCGTTGCGCGCCCGTCAAGGTGTAGCGATGTCCCGCGATGAAACGCCGGACGAGCGACGAAGTGGGCGCGATCATCTCGCCCACGCCGACGTCGAGGTCGGCGACGTCGAAGTAGTGGTGGATGCCCGCCGACGACGCTTCGACACGCTGACGTCGAAGCGCGAGTAGAAGCTGGAGACGCAAGAACTCGTCGAACGCGAGTCGACGGCGAGCGGGGACCTTGTCGGTCTCTTCGTCGGGAAGGTGTATGCCCCAGTAGGCCTGGGTGCGATCGACGAGGTCAAGTTCTTCGCGCTCGCTCTCCGTGATCGGATCGAAGAAGCGGCCCGCGCGCCGTAGTGACTCCTCGATGAAGCCACCCATCTCCCAACTGGTGAGACCGGCCTTTCCCGACGCGGGGTAGATCGCGACGACGCGCCCCACTTTCGAGGGGTCACGCTCTTCTCCCGAGGCGCCCACGACGACGTCGACGACGGGATTGGTCATCTGGCGTTGACCTCGGTATTCGCTCACCTTGCCGAAGAAGAGGGCTTGGACGCCCGGCGTGAGTTGGCGCTCGCGCCACGCCTGGTTGAAGAAGACGACCTTCAGCGAGTCGCCGTCGTCACTCACGGTCGCCTCCACCATGACCTTGCCCTGTCTCGTGCGTCGGCTGTTCGTCTTCTCGACCTCGCCGTACACCGCGGCCTCGTCGCCCACGTTGAGGTCGGAGAGATCGACACGCTTGGTGCGGTCTAAGTACCGACGGGGATAGACCGTCAACAGGTCGAAGACGTTGTCGATGCCGAGTGAGGCCAGGGCCGCAGTGCGCTTCTCGCCGATGTTGCGCAACTGGCTGACCGATACGTCGCCCAACTGGCGTAGTCGCCGCGCCGGCGCGTCACTCACTCGAGGCCGAAGTAGTAGGGGTAGAGGGGCTGACCGCCGTGGTGCACCTCGACGCTGATCTGGGGATACTCCTCGGCGAGGAACTCCGTCACGCGACGCGTGTTAGCCGGCGACGACCCGTCACCTTCGATGATGGTGACGAGCTCGTGTTCGGGTCGCACGAGCAGCGCGAGGAGTTGATTGCTCGCGCCCGCGATCGAGTCGGCGATCGAGAGGACGCCGTTGGCACCGAGACCGATCCAGTCCCCCTCGTGCACGGGTCCGGCGTCGGTCGTCGAGTCGCGCACCGCTTGGGTCACCTCGCCCGCCACCACGTTGCACGCCGAGGCCCTCATCGCCGCCGCGTTCTGCTCGACCGACGCGTCGGGGTCGTACGCGAGCAGCGCCGCGAAACCTTCGACGATCGATCTCGTCGGTACGACGCTCACGCGCTGGTCGACCAGACCCGCGACCTGTTCGGCGACGGGCTGTACGTTCTTGTTGTTCGGCAGCACGACGACCTGCGACGAACCCGTCGCACGAACGGCCTCGACGAGGTCGGCCGTCGAGGGATTCATCGACTGACCACCGAGGACGAGTTGGCGCGCCCCGAGCGAATGAAAGATCCGACCGATGCCTTCGCCGACGACGACCGCCACGACCGCGGTCGTGGGCGTAGGCTCTCGCTCGTCCTCACGTGACGAACCAGTCGCCTCGCGGACCCAGCGTTCCTCGATCACCTGGTCCGCGAGATCGGTGACGCGTATGTCGCGCGGTCGTCCCGCGTCGAGCGACGCTTCGATGGCGGCGCCGACGTCGTCGGTGTGGATGTGGCAGTTGTACAGTCCGTCGCCTCCGACGATGACGATGGAGTCACCGAGGCCCGCCCACACCGTTCGAAAGGCGTGCATCTTCGTGTCGTCGGCGTCGAGAAGGTACATGACCTCATAGCGCAACGCAGGGAGCGCGACCTCATCACGGACCTGTTCGTGCACTCGCACCACCATGGTGCTCACGTCAGGCGCAACGGGGAGCTCGTCACCCGTCACGACGAAGCACAGCGCGTCGAAGAGGAGCACCAGTCCGGCGCCCCCGGAGTCGACGACGCCAGCCTGTTTGAGTACGGCCAACTGCTCGGGCGTTTTCGAGAGGGCCACGGCAGCCGCGTCGCGCGCGCCGCGAACGAGCGACGAGAGGGAGTCGACGTGAGCGCTGGCGCCCTCGGCGCCGGCCCTCGCCACTGAGAGGATGGTTCCTTCGACAGGACGCACCACGGCTTGGCGCGCCAAGATATCAGCGTGGACCAGCGCGGCTGCCAATTCGCCCGCCGACACCTCTCCTTCGGCGGAGAAGTCGGCCACCAGCCCTCGTAGGAGCTGGGACAGGATGACGCCGGAGTTGCCCCGCGCGCCCATGAGCGAACCGTGGGCGATGGCTTTGGCGACCTCGCCGAGGGGTGCGTTCTCGGCCAGGAGCGCAAGGTCACTCGACACCGATTCGATCGTGAGTGCCATATTGGTCCCGGTGTCCCCGTCGGGCACGGGATAGACGTTCAAGCGATTGATGAACTCTCGATGAGAGCGCAGGAGCTCGCCGTAGGTGGTGATGGCCCTACGCAGGTCACGAGCCGACAGCGTCGAGGGACTGGTCATCGTTAGCGATGCTACAATGGACCTTCGGTTTAACCAGTCCCCGCCGCCCGGCGAGCGGACCTAAGGAGAATGTTCATCATGGCGTCAGTCTGCGAAATCTGCGGTAAGAAGCCGTCGTTCGGCATGAACGTCTCGCACTCGCACCGTCGCACCAAGCGACGTTGGAATCCGAACATCCAGCGCGTGCGCGCGCTCGTCGGCGGAACGCCCAAGCGCGTGAACGTCTGCACCGGATGTCTGCGCTCGGGCAAGATCACCAAGCCCTCGCGTTCCAACATCAAGGCGTAATTTCCCGCACTCGTTTCGGGTGCAGAGCCCCTAGAGCTGGTGCTCGAAGCCCCGTCGAAGGAACGCTGCGCCGTCCAACGTGCGCACCATCGGATCGGCCACGACGAAGCCCACGCTGAGTGGCGCTCGAAGGCCTCGGTCGACGAACATCATGCGAAGACGACCGGGGTCGTTGGTCGCGATCAGTAGTTCGTAGTCCTCTCCTCCACTCGTCGCCTCCTCCTCCGTGGCGCCCGGCGCCACGGGAATCGCTCGCAGTTCGAAGCCCACGTTCGAGGCGTCGGCGAGGCGGTGCAGGTCCAAGCCAATACCGTCACTCAGGTCCATCATCGCGTGCACGTGCGCCCCGCGCGCGGCTATCCCCTCGTTCAATCGCGGCCACGGACGTCGGTGCGCCTCGACGAGTTCGTCACTGAGTGGCGCGCCGTCGCGTCGACGCCGAAGACCAGCGGCCGCCCGGCCGAGTGGGCCGGTGACGAGTAGTTCGTCACCCTCACAGGCCCCACTTCGCAGTACCGCCCCGCGACCGGGACACTCGCCTAAGACGGTCACCGTGACGGCGACGTCGCTCCCGCGTGAGAGGTCGCCGCCCACGATCGGCGTGTTCGTGAGCGCCGCCGCTTCGGCGATGCCGCGGTGCAACGACTCGAGGTCGGTGCCGGGCGGCGCCGTCACCGCGACCACCAATCCGCGTGGGCGAGCGCCCATCGCGGCCAAGTCCGACAGCGCGGCGGCCACGGCTTTGAAGCCGAGATCGACCAGTGGGAAGAGCGACGCGTCTAAGTGGACGCCCAGAACGGCAACGTCCGTACTCACGATCGCCTCACCCACAAAGGGCAAAAGTACGGCCGCGTCATCGCCTACGTGCCGTTCGCCCCTTGGAATGTTGTCCAGCGTGACGATTTTCGCTATACGCTCCAGTACGTCATCTTCGTGCGGGCTCCGTTCTTTGGTTGGGTCGGTCGGCGCGGTCATGGCGGGGGGATTTGTTTCGCGTCGTAACGAGGCGGCGTGAGGATCGCAGAAGAGGAAGTAGTCGTGACGTACCCAACCACGAATAAGAAGTTGATCGAATGGGTCGAGGAAGTGGCGCAGCTCACTACTCCCGATCGTATCCACTGGTGTGACGGATCGGCCGAAGAGTACGACGAGCTCTGTCAGCTGCTCGTCGACAACGGCACCTTCACCAAGCTCTCCGACGCCAAGCGTCCGAACAGCTACTACGCCGCGTCCGACCCCGGTGACGTAGCGCGCGTCGAAGACCGCACGTTCATCTGCTCCACCAACGAGATCGACGCGGGTCCCACGAACAACTGGCGTGAGCCCAGTGAGATGCGCGCGACGCTCAACACGCTCTTAAAGAATTCGATGAAGGGGCGCACGATGTACGTCGTGCCCTTCTCCATGGGACCACTTGGCTCGAAGATCTCGCACATAGGTGTCGAGATCACCGACTCGCCCTACGTGGCGGTCTCCATGCGCATCATGACGCGCATGGGTGCTGGCGCGCTCGAGGTGCTCGGAGAGACCGGCGAGTTCGTGCCCTGCCTGCACTCGGTGGGCATGCCCCTCGCCGAAGGCGAAGCGGACGTTCCGTGGCCCTGCGACGCCGAGAACAAGTACATCGTCCAGTTCCCCGAGACCCGCGAGATCATCTCGTTCGGTTCGGGCTACGGCGGCAACGCGTTGCTCGGAAAGAAGTGCTTCGCGCTGCGCATCGCGTCGGTGCTCGCGCGCGACGACGGCTGGCTCGCGGAGCACATGTTGATCTTGAAGTTGACGAGCCCACAGGGCGAGTCGCGCTACGTCACGGGCGCTTTTCCGAGCGCGTGTGGCAAGACGAACCTGGCGATGCTCGTGCCGACACTTCCCGGTTGGAAGGTCGAGACCGTGGGCGACGACATCTGCTGGATGAAGCCCGGGCCCGACGGTCGTCTCTACGCCATCAACCCCGAAGCGGGTTTCTTCGGCGTGGCCCCGGGCACCAACATGGACACGAACCCCAACGCCATGTACTCCGTCGAGGCGAACACCATCTTCACGAACACCGCCCTCACCGCTGACGGTGACGTCTGGTGGGAAGGCATGGGCGAACCCCCCGAAGGACTCATCGACTGGAAGGGCCAGAAGTGGTCGAAGGAGCTCGGCACCCCCGCCGCGCACCCGAACTCCCGCTTCACCGCGCCCGCCGCTCAAGACCCGGCGATCGCGCCCGAGTGGCAAGACCCCGCCGGCGTGCCCATCGACGCCATACTCTTCGGTGGACGTCGCGCCAGTGTCATCCCCCTCGTCTTTCAGTCACGTGGCTGGGACCACGGCGTCTTCTTGGGATCCATCATGGCGTCCGAGACGACCGCGGCCGCGACCGGTGCCGTCGGGAACCTTCGTCGTGACCCGTTCGCGATGTTGCCCTTCTGTGGCTACAACATGGCCGACTACTGGGCCCACTGGCTAACCTTCTCCGAGCGGTTCGACGAGTCGACCTTGCCCAAGATCTTCTACGTGAACTGGTTCCGCAAGAGCGAGGACGGACGGTGGCTCTGGCCGGGATTCGGCGAGAACTCGCGCGTGCTCGAATGGATCTTCGAGCGCACCGCTGGTCGCGGCGAGGCTGAAGAGACCGTCATTGGCTACGTGCCGGCCCCTCACGCCATCAACGTCGAGGGTCTCAACGTGACGGCCGCCGACATGAAGGAACTCCTGACGGTGCACGAGGACGAGTGGCGCGATGAGGTGCCGCGCATCCGCGAGCACTACGCCCAGTTCAACGAGCACTTGCCGACGAAGTTGGCGGCGTTCGTCGACGACCTCGAAGCTCGGCTTTCCTAACTACTCCGCCGTCTCGGCGTCCGCCACTATCAGTCGGGGGCCCGAGGGCCAGTCGAAGTAGCGCCACGTCCAGTTGATCATCACGCGTAGGCGATTACGAAAACCTACGAGATACCAGAGGTGCAGGCCGAGCCACGCGAACCAGCCCACGGTCCCGCGAACGACCGCGCCGTGGGGCAACTTCGCGACCGCGGCGCGACGACCAATGGTGGCCATGATGCCCTTGTCGTGGTAGTGAAAGGGCACGAGGGGCTCTCCGGCGATGACGCGCAGTATCTGCGACGCGCAGTGACGACCAGACTGAATGGCGACGGGCGCGAGTTGAGGATAGAAGCCGTTTTCCACCCCGGCGATCGCCGCGGCGTCACCGACGCACCAGACGTTCGTGCTCTCGACGAGTCGAAGATACTTGTCGACGAGCACGCGACCGCTCGGACCCTTCGGTCCGTCGAGGGCGTCCGCCAACGTGCCGATCGCGGTCACGCCGGCCGCCCAGATGACGGCCGCCGTCTCGAAGCGTTCGCCGTCAGAAAAGACGATTGAGCGAGCGCCGACTTCGACGACGGAGCGACCGAGCTCGACGTCCACGTCCATCTTCTCGAGCACCTTCTTCGCGTACTGGCTCGCGGACTCTGGAAACGCGGTCAAGAGTCTCGGCGCCACGTCGACGAGTTCGATGCGCACCTTCGCGGGGTCGAGGCGAAGTCCGTCGCGCTTGATGGCGATGTCGATGAGCTCCGACAGCGCGCCGGCCGTCTCGACGCCCGTCGGTCCACCACCGACGACCACGAAGTTGAGCGAAACTTCCGCGGTCTCTGAGGCGACCTCAGCCTCTTCGAGCGCCCGCAGGAGACGATTTCGTAGGCGCCGCGCGTTCGACAAGGTATAGAGCGGCATGGCGTAGCGCGCGGCGCCGGGGATGTTGAAGTAGGAGGCCGTCGCTCCGGTCGCTACGACTAGGTGGTCGTAGGAGATCTCGGCGCCGGTGGAGAGGATGACGACGTTCCTCGCTTGGTCGATACCCTCCACGGTGGCGTGACGCACGTTGATGTTCTTCGCGTGACCAAAGACGGTGCGGATAGGGTACGCCACGTCCGCGGGCTCGAGTCCGGCCGTCGCCACTTGGTAGAGCAACGGCAGGAACGTGTGGAAGTTGTGCTTGTTGATGATGGTCACACGAACTGGCCGGTTCATGAGCTTTCGCACTATCGCCAGTCCCGCGAAGCCGCCGCCCACGACCACCACGTGGGGCAACGCAACTAACTCTTCAGGGGATAACTCATTTCGAGGGGACGTCGCCATATCTAATTACAGCACAAGCAACGCGGGACGAGTCAACTCACGTCCTCGCGGCGCGACGTCCGATCGGATAGACGAGACTCGCGATGATCATCAGCACCGCGAGGAGCTGGTCGCCCGCGGAGAAGCTCATCACGATCGCCACCGGGATCAACGCGCCGAGCACCCAGAGAAGTTGTTGACGAACAGCGAAGCGGGCGAACGTGCGACCCTGCGCGCCCGGGGCGACGTTCCTCTGGGTGATCGCGTCGAAACTCGGTTGCGCGACGGCGCCCGTGAGTCCGAGCCAACCCGCGAGGAGCACTTGGACCCACAAGACGGGATGCGAGGACGCGATCGCGGCGCCGACGCCCGAAGCGAAGAGCGCGATGGTCAACAGCGTCGCCTCGGTGAGCACGTTGCGCACGCGCGTGACGAAGGCCAGCCCGCCGAGGGCGCCCACCCCGCTGATCACGAGCGCGAACGCGTACCAGCCAAGACCCGCCGACTCACGACGCAGCCCAAACGCCAAGAGGAACGTCGCGAAGCCCGAACTGAAGCGCATGAGGGCGGCCGCTCCGAGCCCCCACGCGACCTCGACGTCCCCGAGGGGGTTGAGCGCGTTCAGGTCGCGCTCGGTCTGGGTGAGCCCGGCGACTTGATCACGCACGATCTGCGAGGGGCGCTGGAGTCGCGCGCTCGCGACAGTCGCGCCGACGTAGACGAACGACGCGACGACGAGGACGCTGGTGGCGCCGAGGCCCTTCAAGATCCCAGCGCCCACCGAGCCGGCGACGAGTCCTACCAACGTGCCGAGCAGCGTGAGCTGCGCGTTGAAGCCGGCGAATCCCTTCTCCTCTCCCGCCTTCTCGTTCGGCCAACCGGCGTCGTCGACTCGATCGGCGTGCTCTCGGAACTGGTCGGTGCGGGCCATCTCCGGAACTAACGCGCCGCGCGTGACGACGTAGAGCTTGGACGAGACTAGGAGGAGAAAGGCCAAGGGAAAGAGCCAGAGCGAGTTCAGGTGTGCGGCCATCAGCCAACACAGCACCGCGCGGACGCCAGCCGAGAGGGCGACGAGTATTCGACGACCGTTGGCGGAGCGGTCGATCAAGGGTCCAAGGACCGGCGAGACGACGGCGAAGGGCGCAATGGTCAAGAGCAAGTACAACAGGACCTTGCCCTTCGCTTCGGTCGGAGACACCGAAAAGAAGAGGGATCCGGCGAGCGAGACGGTGACCATCGTGTCGCCCGCCATCATGATGACATGCACGAGCGCGAGGCGACCAAAGGCCGTCCTCTGGTCGAAAAGATCCTGCGCAGAAGCCCGCGCTAAAGAGACGAAACCTCGAGCTCGCACGTGATGAGCGTAGGTGATGCGACGACGACTCGAGTACGAGTCACAAGCGCACGGTCACGATTGGTCACACCATTGTCGACATCACGAGAGCATGACGATGACGCCCACGCGCTCACTCGGCTCGAAAGAACACTCGACGTCAGCGACGATCAATTCTCCTTCGCGCGTCGAGGGTCACGACGACGCCACCGTACCTAATTGGAGTTGCAGCCCCAGAACTCGACGTACGTCGGTAGGAGGTGATGAAAGCAGTAGGTCGAACGAGAGGCAAATCGCCACGCGCCCTTCGCGGTGTCGTACTGCACAACTTCCGTGACGCCGATCGCGTGGACGCCCGTGCCGACCGTCGCCCACAGATAGCCCCAGGAACCGACGCAACCAAAACTGTCCACACTCTGGACTTTGAGCGGTCCGCTGAACGGTGCCGCCATGGACGACGCGTTACAAGGAGCGGAGAGCGGAAACGCAGCGGAGGAGGAGGAAGTTCTGTCGACGGCAACACCGAGCGCGACGAGGAGCAGGACGACCGCTACCGAGCGAGACCATTTCATACTCGCAGTCCAGCACACTGCGCGAGGCGAAGTTGCTAACGCTTCAAGAGTTCCATGAAGAGAACGCTGAGCGACGATCCCCAGACCGCTTCGTCGATGGGATCGGTCGAGACGTCGTCCAGGGTGCGGCCAAAAATCAGGATTTGAAACAAGATGGAGAAGAACAGTGCGGGCACGTCGTCGCGCAACCACTGGCGTTGTTGCGCGAACTCCGTCAGTCCCGCCAGGTCGTTGGTGAGGCGTGCCTGCGACGCGCCGATGAGTCGGTTGAGTTCTGGACGGGTTGAGGCTGCCGCGACGATCCTCATTCGCAGCGCTCGACGTTTCCTTCGTTCCGGTCCCGACGATAACGAGGCGACGATGGGTTGCATCACCGAGATGTACTCATCGAGTGACTGCACCGACTCGTTGACCTGTTGGAACATTCGCAAATCCTCGTCAACGAGTTGAGTGAAGAGCATGTCGTAGGCCGCGTCGATGACGCCCTCGCGCGAACCGAAGTGGTGATACACCGAGCCGTAGTTGACGCCCGTGGCCTCACATATTTCGGGTATACGAATAAGCATCTCGTCGCCCGCCATCAGGCGTTCCGCGACTGCTTCGAGGACGGCCTGCATCACGGGTGCTGATCGACTCTGCTTGGCCATTAAGCAATAATAATCATCAAAAAGTAGAGCATGACTACGCCCGTCACAGTGAGCACTGCACCATGCACCCGCGCTACGTCATTTTCCGCAACGACGAATATTTTGCGCAACGGCGTAACAACTCTTCATCACGAAATCATCGGCGTCACACTTTGCAACGTCGAGATTCGTGACGAAGCGCCTACGCGTCTAGACGATTCGTCGTTTCGTCGCGTGACACGTCCACGCCAAGCAGCTCTCGAATGCGCGTTCGCCAGTCAACGTCTTCGGTGCTCGCGCCTCGCTCGTGCACGGCACGACGCTCCTCACGCAACGTGACCGCGACGTCACCCATGTTGTCAGGAAGACGTTGCGCCGCAAGGGTGCGAATCTCTTGGGCTAGGGCGGGCGCGGCACCCTCCGTGGTGACGGCGATGGTGACTTCACCTTGTCGATGAAGAGCCATGAAGTAAAAACTGCAACGCTCGGGATCGTCGACGACATTGAGCCAGATCCGTTCGTCCGAGGCCTCTTCAACTATCTCGTCGTTGACCTTGATGTCACCCGTCGCGGACACGACGAGGTGAAAGCCGCGAAGGTCACCTCGCTGATAGCGACGCTCTTCGACCTGCGTGACGCCATGAGGAGCGGGCTCAATGAACGTTTCGGCGATCATCGTGACCGTCGCTCCCGCTTCGATCAGTTGTTCAGCTTTTCGCACTCCGACTCGCCCCGCGCCCACCACGAGAACGGGCACGCCGTCGAACTTAAACGCGAGCGGCAGCATCTCAGAGGAGAGCGACGTCAACGAGGTGCAGCGAGCGCAGATCGAACGAAGCCACTCCCCCAACCACGATGATGGCCGGAGGACGTACGTCGAAGTGAGCGAGTTCTTCCAGCGCGCCGCGCGTCGTGCGCTGTTGGCCGGTCCACGCCTGCTCGATGACCGCTACCGGTGTTCGAGCACTCAGTCCGCCTTCGATGAGCTGTTCCGCGATGGTCCAGCGATTCTCTACGCCCATCAAGATGACCAGCGATAACTCGGGATTGGCAAGCGAACGAAAGTCGGTCACGTCGCCGTGGGCGCCACGCGCGCTCACGATAGTCACCCCTCGGCTCACGCCGCGATGGGTCACTGGAATACCTGCCGCCAGGGGACCCGCAAGGGCAGAACTAAGTCCTGGCACGACATCACATGCCACGCCCGCTTCGTGTAGAGCGAGCAGCTCTTCACCGCCGCGACCGAAGACGAAGGGGTCTCCACCCTTGAGCCGTACCACCGTTTCGTAGCGACGCGCGAGGTCCACGAGGAGCGCGTTGATTCCTTCTTGACTCGACGAGTCGCCGGGTCCCTTGCCGACGTCGATGATCTTCGCGTCGGGATTCACGAAACCCATGACGGACTCGTCCACGAGACGATCGCGAACGACGACGTCAGCTTCACCGAGCAGTCGAGCGGCGCGAACCGTCAACAGATCGGCGTCGCCAGGTCCGGCTCCCACCAGGTAGACGGTCACGCGATGCCAACTCGCGTCACGAAGTCGCCAAAGGACTCTTCGGTCTCGGCTTCACTACCCCAGCGGTCGAAGAGTGGCCCGAGAACCTCAGGGATGTCATCCAGCTTCACCTTCTCCTGGAAGAGCGTGGCGAGCCGGTTCCCCTTCGTCCCGCCCCCTACGTAGACGTCGTAGGTCGACTTCGTTCGACCGACCACGCCGATCTCCGCGATCGCGGGACGAGCGCAGCCGTTGGGACAACCCGTCATGCGCAGTTGCAACGGTCGACGTCCAAGCGCGCGACGTGCCAAGGCGTCCTCGAGACCGCTCACGAGCGTGGGCAGTACGCGCTCCGCCTCAGTCAGCGCTTGGCCACAGGTGGGCAGCGCGGGACACGCCATCGCGTGACGTTCAACGGCGCCGAGTTCCTCATTGAGACGCACGTGGTGCTCTCGAAGGAGCGCGTCGATGGCGTGACGGTCACTCTCGAGGACGCCGCTCACGATGATGTCCTGCTGAGCGGTGATGAAGAAGGTCACGGCGAAACGCTCTGCGATCTCACGCAGCGCGCTCTTCAAGGTGACGCCGTTCTCCACGTCCTTCACGCGGCCGGCGCCTACCCGAATGCCCACTTGCCAGGTGCCGTTCGGCAGGACTCGCCATCCCAGGTGGTCGACGGCGTCGAAGTCATCGGGCAGTTCGAGCGGTGCGCGCAGCGTCCGTCCGAGGCGCTGCTCCACCTCGCACTGAAAGGCCCCGAGGCCCAAGTCGGCGACCACGTACTTCATGCGCGCGCGCTTGCGATCCGTTCGGTCACCCAGGTCGCGGTACGTCGCGATGATCGCCGCGATGACCTCTTCGACCTCTTCGTTCGTGACGAAGGTCAAGGGTTCCGCCAAGCGCGCGAACGTATCGGCGTTGGCGTAAGAGCGACCGAGTCCCCCGCCGACGAGCAACGTGAAACCAGCGCCGAGTTCTGGGTGTTCACCGGGGATAAGCCCGACGTCTTGCGCGTACACGTCCACGCAGTTGTCGCGAGGGTGCGAGACGGCAATCTTGAACTTCCTCGGCAGGTAGGTGTCACCGTAGAAGGGTCGTTCTTCGATCTCTTCGTGTGACGCAGCCTTCTCGCCGTTGACGAAGATCTCCCAATGAGCCTCGGACGTCGAACGAAAGGTCTCACGTAGTTGACGCGCGATGCCTTCCAAATGCCCATTCCCGCTCTCCAGGTGAAGATTCGGACAGGTCACCACGTTCCTCACGACGTCGCCACAGCCACCGAAGGATGAAAGGAACTGTCGGTCGAGGCTCCTCGCGAGGTCGCGAAGTTCGCCCTTCACGACGCCGTGAAACTGCACCGCTTGGCGAGTCGTCAGACGCACGGAGCCGTCCGCGATCGTCGAGGCAATCTCGTCCAATCCGAGCCACTGCTCGGGCGAGAGCCGACCTCCTGGCACGACGACGCGAATCATGAAGATATAGTCGAGCGTCTCACCGGCCTGGGCCCGCGCTCGGCGGACGTCGCGCTGGTCTTGGGCGTAGATGCCGTGAAACTTGAGCAGCTGCTCGCTGTCGTTCGAGACGTTGGGCAGTTTGTTCGAAAGTTGGCCGTCGAGGTCGCCGCGCAGGTAGTTACTAGCGCGTTTGACGACTTCCACAGCAGACTCGGTCTTAGTTTCCGGGGTCACGGCGCTCCTTTCGGCGAAGAGTTACCTATAGGTGACAATTCTTATCAGATTAGTCATGTATTGACAAGACCGAAATTGGGAACGTTCTCAGCGGCTCGTTTCACCCCGTTTTAGTGGTCGAAACGAGAACCTCACCAAGGAGCATTCCGGTGAGCTCGCTGCGATCTGCGCCCCATGGTGCGTCTCTCCGTCGGCCACGAACTCAACCATCGGCCCGGTCAATTCACCAGGGGTATTTCAACTGACTTTCGATCGCCGAGGCGATCATCGCGTAGCCCGCGTCGTTCGGATGAAAGTTGGGACCGAACGGTGGCGCCTCGCACATCCACGTGAGTTCGCACGCGTTGGCGACGTTCTCTGGCACCATGCCCTTGCCCACCATGGCGACGCGCGCAACGTTGTGACTCTCGAAGACCGTCCCGACGTTCGCCACGGCGACGCCGGCGTTGGTGTACACGCTGCGCAACGCTTCGTTGAGCGAATTGATGGCGACCGCTGTCTCGTGCGCGAACTGTTGGCCAGCGAGACCATTGAGGGCGTCGGCCAAGAACGGGTCGTAGTGACCGAGGCCGACGAACGTGACACCGGGACCCGAGACGCTCTTCAGGCCCGTAAGGATCGTCGGTAACTGTTGACGCACGGCGTCGATCTGATTCTCGACGCACTTCTCGTCCGCGACACTGTGGTGAAAACAGTGGAGAAGGTCGTTAAAACCGAGATCGATCGTCACGATGCCGTTCTCGCCTTGATGGGACCGAAGGAACGTCAACGCCTCGCTGAACTGACTTGATGGCGAGGGGTAACAGTGGTCGCCCCCGTTGATCACCGCGGCCGTGGTCTCACCGGGACAGCCCAACTCGGTCAACTGCAGCGACACGCCGCGCGCCGATTCATAGGAAACGAGATCATTCGAGTACCCGTCAGGAGTCCTTTGGCCGCGCGGAACAGCGACGGTTGGCTGCACCCCCACCGACGCCGAGGCGCCCAGGTCGAGATAGAAACCCGTGGCGTGCGTGTCGGTTCCGACGACACCCGCACCCGCGACACCGACAGCGGGTAGAACGACACCGGCGAGCGCGATGAACGTCGCCACCAGAAACCTCGTACGACTGGGCAGTTTCTCCTTCAACACATTCACTCTTCTTCAATCCCCTTTTATATCCGTGACGCCGAGACGGATCGCTACGTGCAAACTCCCGCCGCACCTTCACGCCAGAGGTCCCACGACCTCTTGACGCTGAGTTGGTTCGTGCCTGACGCTCGCCCGGACCCGACAGTGCAGGTTACTTTGAGCACTCTTCGCCAAACCTTCAACCACTTCAATTCTTAAAAAAGAATTAGCGCTCGACTCGTCGGTTCGCGTACAACGCCACCAAGGGCATCTCGCCACACAATTGTCCTGGGATCGTCAGATTTTCTGTCGCCCGATCCACTTTGATGGTCATCGAACGCTGTTACGAAGCGGCGGCCGCGTGAAAGGCAACGACTCGGGACGCGGATGCCGCGAGCAAGAGTCCGTCACCGACGCTCGGGGTAGGAAAATGATTGGAAGGCGAACCGATTGATGCTTGTTGACGGACGTGACCCGTTGAGGCGTCGAGGCCGTACAACACACCGTCTTGTCCAATGGTCCACGCCAGCCCCGCGGCAACGATCACCGGTCCTCCACCCACACTCGACTGCCATAGCACCTTGAGCGCCGGCGGTGACGACGTGACGCGAAGCGCAACGGGACCATTCAGACACGGTAGATAGACGGTCAAACCGACGACCGCACTTCCTCCGTCGATGTCGTTTCCGCACACACCCGACACACTCGCTTCTTCTTTGCCAATGCCACCCAAGTGCGTGCCATTCAACAAATAGACGGTCGGAGACTTGCCCGCAGCGACGACCTGACCGTTGGCCAGCAACGCGGGCGACGAGGATATGTCGCGGTCGCCGGCGTTGTCCTCGGCCCACGTCGAGGGCGCGAAATACTGCTTCAGTCGAAGCGAAGCGGACAGTTCCAAGATCGAATCGCTGTCGTCGTACGCTTGACCACTCGAATTCACCGAACCGTTGCCCACGCTCACCCAGACGTCGCCCTTGGCGTCGACGATGGGTGCGGCGCCGCCCATCCACACCGCGCCCTGGGAATTCCCACTATTTGCGTCGACCGTGAAGAACAAAGGAGTCGAACCCGTTTCTTTGACCGAAACCACGCGTCCGCGGTAAGCGCCGCAGTCACCGTAGTTACCACCGAATCCGAACACCACGCGACCCGCGTCGAGGCTCAGTCCCGTGCGCTGCAAGAGTGCCGCCGGGTCGGCGCCGCGAGGGTCCACGCGCTGGCGCATCTCTAACGCGCCCGAGGTCGTGGAGAGTCCTATCAATTCATGAACGGGACCACCGTTCATGATCTTGTCGGCGACGATAAAGATCTCGTTTCTCGACGGGTCCACCACCGGCGTCCCCGTGATCCCTACGGAGAGGGAGATGTTGCCGCACGGCAATGTCGACGAAGGAACAGCGCTTCCCACGTGTCGAGACCAGACGACTCGTCCGTTCGTGCCCGAGAGCGCGTAGACCATGTCATTCTCCGTCGCGACGTACACACGTCCGGAGTACACGAGAGGCTCACCAAAGATCTGCCCGTTCAACGACGGCGACGTCCACGCCCGTTTCGACGTGTTCACACTCCGGAGCGACGTCGAGACTCCAGTGCCCGCGACGTCACCGTGGTACACGGTCCACGAGCTCGCGTTGGAGGCACTCGCTGAACTTTCAGGTCCTGATGTGAGCGAGACGCTCATCGCGGTACCAGTCATCGTGACGATCAAGGCGACAGCAGCAACTCGTCGGGCGTTCCTTCGCTTCATGAACGATCCTCCACGTTTCGCCGGGGCTTACTCTCTGCAATAGTCTGTCCCAGCCACTCGTCTTCCAACGTGGCACCGAGCTCGTTGAGCGTACGAACAGGACCGGCCGTATACCGTCCCCTCGCAGAAGCGACGGTACTAGCCCTTGAGGCGAGCTTCCTCTACGAGATAGTCACGATTCAGATGGGCCACAGTCTCTGGAATCTCGACCTTCAAGACTCGTGCTTGGACGCTCAAGGAGTTCGACGTCTGCACGGTGAAGAGTTCATTCACGAGTGCCCGCATGTCCACCTCGTACATCTTCGCCGAACTTAAAGCGCTCGTGGGGACGAAAACGTTGTTCGAAAGCAGCAACGCTGCTTGGTGGCTCACTCGTGGCGACGCGAGCGTCGCCGCTCGCTGTTGACACTCCAACGTGTAATCTCCTCGACAAGAGGCCGTCGTCGCCTCGAATTGGTTCATCGCGCTGATCGTGACGGTGTGTGACGTCGTGACCACGTTTCGCGAGATGAGATCCTGCATTCGAACGATGAGGGGATTCTCGAACGAAGGGGTCAGGAAATAGAGCGGTACGCCGGCGATGAGCATCACAACCATTAACACCTTCGCGAACCTGGAGACCGGCCAACGAGTGACGAGCGTTGACGGCGTTGCCTCCGAGGATCGCTCCGCCACGCTTGGATCAGCACTGGAGGGAAGGGCTCCCAAGTTCGAAGAAGGGGGCGAGACACTGTCGTTATTGATCGCCGACCGTGGTGGGAGACCATCGCCGAGGAATCCTCGAAACGGTTGCGTCGGCGTCAGGAGCGCGCAGTACGCCTGAAGCCGCAGCTGATAGCGCAGCACCAGAGCGAGCGACTGATGGATCGGGCGCGGTTCGCGGCCGGTCAGGATTCCCCAGACCCACGCCACGACGAGGAGCGGGATCGAGCCGAGATAGAGGGCGTTCCAGACGAACGCCGCGGGCAGGGCGAGGACTAGACGAAAGAAGACGGACCAGCGTCGCAGACCAACGTGATCGACCTCAATCGAGACTTGATCATCAGGCTTCTCGTTGAACGTGACGCCGGGCCAGCGCCGGATGAGAAGATACGTGTACGCCTCGACGTTGGCGTACAGGCGAAGCGCGTTGGTGAGAAAGCGCTGTTGGCCGTCGGTCACTCTCGCGGTGAACAGCGCACAAAACCAGGCCACAATGAGCACAAAAAACGAAGCGATACCGATCACCATGGTGACCAGGTACAGCGGAATCACCATGAAGACACGAAGAAGAATCGTCCACCGGGCTTGACGCGGCGGAGCCAACGAGATGCCAACGCGAACGTTCACCTCGTCGCGGTTGCCCTCTGATGTCAACGGAGGCATTGGCGATACTCCCCCGGCACCAAGTTTGCGTGCGCCACAGACGTCACAGAACTGTTGCCCCTCCTGTTCTTCAGCCCCACAGTTGGTGCAGTACGCCACGCAATCTCCTTGAGCGGTTCAACTGCGCATACTTGCACATCGACGAGGTCGCCTCATGAATGGACCCGCTCAACTGGCCGAGTCAACAACGTCAGCAATTGTTCGCTCGTTTGTGATCAAGCGCACGCACGGCGACGCCGCCCATGCCAGGAATGCCAAGTTGGCCCAGGTAAAATTTGCGAGTGACGTCCGACAAGCCTAAGAAGCGCGACAAAGCGAAAAAATCATCGACTTCGCCGAAGTCGAAAGTCCCAAAAGACAAGCAAAAAGCCAAAGCCGGCAAGAAGGCGAAGGGGAAATCGAGGGATTCGAAAGCGAAATCGGATCGCGACGAGCAGTTCGCGGCGCTCAAGGCGGTAGGGCAAAACTCCTTGGACCTCCTGCTCGTCATCGACGAATTAGGAAAAGTCAAGTACGCCAATCCAATTTCACTGACGACGTTCGGCATCTCACTCGAAGAAGGCATTGGCGCCAACGCCTTCACCTACTTACATCCCGACGACGTTGAACGAGTATTCACGAAGTTCGTGGAACTCATTCAAACGCCGAACGGTTCAGTTCGCGACACCGTGAGAACGATCGGCCCCAACGATGAGATCTTCGCGTTCGAATTGGTTTCGACGAACGCTCTCGACAACGACGCCGTCGGCGGCATCATCGTGAACGGTCGAGACGTCAGCGAGCAGACCAAGTACGTGAAGCAGCTCCAATCTCTCGAAGAGCGATTTCGTCTGGCCTTCGAAGACAACATGGCGCCAATGATCTTCACGGACCTGAATGACCGTGTCTTCGCGGCCAACGACGCGTTCTGCACGATGATCGGTTTCACTCGTGAAGAGGTGCTCGGTCAAAATTCGACCCCGTTCACGTATCCCGAAGACATCGGCATCACCGAAGAGTCTCACGGTCGTATTCTGCGCGGAGAAGTAGGTCAGTCGCGCTACGTGAAGCGCTACGTGCGCAAAGACGGGCGACTCATCTACGTGGAAGTCTTGCGCTCGCCGGCGCGCGACGAAGACGGCAACATTCTCTACCACGTCATCTCCGAGCGCGACATCACCGACGAACGCTCGTTGGCTGCGGAACTGTCGCACCAAGCGCTCCACGACACCCTCACGGGTCTTTCGAACCGGGCACTGTTCAACGATCGCCTCGAACAAGCCCACGCCAAGATCGCTCGAGACGGCGGTCTCTTCGCCGTTCTTCTTTTGGACCTTGACGATTTCAAAGGAGTGAACGACTCGCTCGGCCACCTTGCGGGCGACCAGTTGTTGAAGTTGGTTGCACGTCGATTGGAAAAAGTCACGAGGGCCACGGACACGCTGTGTCGATTCGGCGGTGATGAGTTCCTCTACTTAGCCGAAGGACTCAGTTCTTCGACGGACGCCGAACTCACCGCAACCCGTTTGATGGAATCACTCGTCGAACCCTTCTCCGTCGCGGGAACGCAAGTCGAACAGCACGCCAGCATTGGCATCACCGTTTCGGACGACACGACGTCTGAAGCGACGGACTTCGTTCAAAACGCCGACGTGGCGTTGTACGAGGCGAAGGGGGAGGGAAAGGGCCGATTCGTCGTGTTCACGCCGAGCATGCACCAACAGGCGGTCGACCGCTTCGAACTTGTCCGAGAACTGCGCCACGCACTCAACACGGGCGATCTCGCTATGCACTACCAACCCATCATCGATCTGGAAACGATGGAGACCGTCGGATTCGAAGCACTCATGCGTTGGTACCACCCCGTTCGCGGGTGGGTACCGCCGAACGTCTTCATTCCCGCCGCCGAACAGAGTGACTTGATCTTAGAGCTCGGGTATTTCGCCCTCCGAGAGGCCGTGGTGGCGGCAAGTTCGTGGGCGCAGTCAGGTGACGAGAGAAAGGATCTCTACGTCGCGGTCAATCTTTCAGCGCGCCAGTTTCACGACCCCGGTCTCGTCTCCATCATCCAGACAGTTCTCGTTCAACATCAGCTCACTCGCGATCAATTGGTCATCGAGATAACGGAGAGCGTGACACTTCTCAACGTCTCTGAGACCTTGAACGTCATGGAACAACTCAGTCGCCTCGGCATCTTCTTTGCTCTCGACGACTTTGGTACGGGATTCTCGTCGCTCTCGTACCTCGCCCTCCTTCAACCAAAGATCATCAAGGTCGACCAGTCGTTTGTCAGTCCCTCCTTCGAGAATCCTCGTAACGACGCGCTCCTTGAAGCGATCATCTCGCTGGGTCACAAACTCAACATGACGATGCTCGCTGAAGGAATCGAAACGACGGAACAACTCGAACGCCTGCGCAGTTACGGCTGTGAGCTCGGTCAGGGATTTCTCTGGTCACCGGCCGTAGCGTCGGACGAAGTACCGGCGATGCTGAAACGTGGGTGGACGTGAGTCGAAGGTCGAACGTCGTGACGCCCGAGCGTGTCTCGCGCTGCGACGCCTACCCAGTGACCTAGACGTTCATCGACGACGGTGCCTTCGAGCACTACACTCCGCCTGTAAGGACGTTGGCGCGTCGAAAGGCAGGGGCACAGGATGGAAAATCCGGAAGCATTGGAGGGCCTCGCGCTTCAAGTGAAGCTCGCACTCGAATCAGCGGACCTCAGCGCCTACGCAGAACTGCTCGACCCCGACGTCCGTTGGGGGCCTCCGGGTGATCCGTCGCCGCCGTGTCAAAATCGCGGCCAAGTGATGGCGTGGTACCAGCGAGGAAAGTCCGCGGGTACGAGGGCTTCGGTCACCGAGGTCACCGTCATTGGCGACCGCCTCCTCGTCGGTCTTCTCGTCATGGGCGCGAGGGACGCTCGGCCGCAGTCTCGTCTGAGTTCCCGCTGGCAAGTGCTCACCGTCAGCGACGGCAGGATCAATGACATCGTGGGTTTCGAGAGCCGCGAGGAAGCCGAGTCGTACGTCGCCGTCGCCGACTCGCCCCAATAGATCCGCGACATTCCAGTATTTTTTGTCCGTCTCGCCGCAAGAATTCACAGCAGTGACTGACGTCGACGTTCGATCATTGCGCGCGGCAAACTACTAAGTTGAGCCGCCAGGCCGGCAAGAAAACTACCGCACGGATGTGACGAAACTCCTGTTCAAGCGGCAGAACAAAGAGTGTACAAAAGCCACGCTTCTATTGTACCGCGTCTTAAAATGGGTTCGCGTTGGCACCTGGTTGGGGGCACTTTGATGATGACTCGAAATACTAGTCAACATGTCGGAAAAGTTTTTTGTTACGGATGACACGACGTAACGGGGAGAAAAATGGCGCCGGTACCTGAGGAACGGCGCCACGGCGGCCGTCTGCGATTTGAACTCGGCTCGATCGTTGGTCCAGCGCTGGAACCGTCCGCGGACGTCGTCATGCCGTCGGTTGATCCGGCAATTGACGCTGAAGAGCTTCGTCGACAACAAACCAAGGTGCGCCTGGGCTACGTCCTTCTCGGCGTCTTACTGGTCGCCTACTTCATCTCACTTCTCGTTCGGCGATCAGACCAGCACTGGCTCTGGCTTGACGGCTGGTCGGTGGCTGGTTTTGAGTTCGTAGTCTCGTTGATCTGTATTTACAAGGGTCTCGCGCGCCGACCGGGCCGGGTCATCCCCTTGCTCCTCGGCTTCAGTCTGCTGTCGTGGTCACTCGGTGACATCGTCTTAACGACTGAGTCCATCGGAGGTGCCACACCACCAACGCCATCGGGCGCCGACGCTTTCTATCTGCTCTTCTATCCCCTCGCCTACGTCGCCACGGTCATCATCCTCCAGCGCGGCCTTGGACGTCTCGCTCGTCCGAACTGGCTCGACGGCGTCGTCGCCGGTCTTGGCGCTTCAACGTTGTGTGCTGCCTTCGCCTTTCACTCGATTCAAAACGCCACTGGCGGAAGTTCATTGGCGACGGCGACAAACCTCTCGTATCCCGTCGGCGACCTTCTTCTCCTTCTACTCGTCATCGGCGGGACGGTACTGCTCTCGGGGGGAGCGTCGCGCCAGTGGTACGTACTCGCCACGGGGCTGAGTGCCATCGTCGTCGGCGACACCTTTAATCTCTTTGATACGTCGGGAGTGGCGTCGCGCTTTGGCAGTACCGCGAACGCGATCGCGTGGCCAATTGCGATCTACCTGATCTCGTTATCCGTGTGGCTGCCGTCACGCCGCCTCGATCCCCTGCGACCCCAAAAGGTGTCGAGCTTCCTCTTTCCCGGCATCGCGGCAACTGGTGGACTCGTCATCCTGATTATCAGCACGTTGCACGACATCAGTCGCGTCGCGTTGTGGTTGGCCGTCGCCACCCTCTTCACCGTCGGGATTCGTCTCGCGATATCGGCCCGCAGCCTTCGTGTCCTCACCGAAGAACGCCATCGCCAAGCGCACACCGACGAATTAACGGGACTCGGTAATCGACGCCTGCTCTCTCAAATGCTCGAACTCTTCTTCTCTGACCAGCACGACTCCACGGATCAAGCCCGCGAGTTAGCCTTTCTCTTCGTCGACCTCAACCATTTCAAGGAGATCAACGACTCCTTCGGACACCCGGCGGGCGACGAACTCTTGCGCCAACTCGGACCGAGACTCACGAGCGCCGTGGGAAGTTCGGGTTCGGTGGTGCGTCTCGGTGGGGACGAACTCGCGGTCGTGCTCATGGACGCGGACGCCAACGACGCCGTCGTGGTGGCGCGAAAGATTATCGAAGGGATCGAAGAACCCTTCACGCTGAACCGCATCAAGGCGACCGTAGGCGCCAGCATCGGCATCGCTCTCGTGCCAGCGAACGCCAGCGACGGACCGGGACTCATGTGGTGCGCCGACGTCGCGATGTACCGAGCCAAGCTCGGGAACACTCCGTTCGTCTTCTACGACCAAGAACTCGACGGTGGCCAAGACCAGCCCAACTTGCTCGACGAACTGCGCCAAGCCGTAAAGGAAGGTGCCTTTGTCCTTCACTACCAACCGCAACTCGACCTGAAGACGGGTGAGATCTTGGCCGTGGAAGCACTCGTACGCTGGCCACACCCCAAACTCGGTTTGGTGCCGCCCATGAAGTTCCTACCGCTCGCCGAAGAGTCCGGACTCATGTGGCCCTTGACCACGTGGGTGCTCAACGAGGCCTTCACGCAGTGCGCCGAATGGCGCGCGGACGGTCGTTGCCTCGCCGTGTCCGTTAACGTCGCGACGTCCGACCTCTTGGAGCATGGCTTTCTCGGACTGATCAGAGAACTGCTCGAGAGGCACGACCTCCCGGGCGAGGCGGTAGTGATCGAGATCACCGAGACGACCATCATCACCGACTTCCTGCGCGCGCAGGCGGTCATCTCGCAGCTTCGCGACATGGGCATCGTGGTCTCGATCGACGACTTCGGTGCGGGTTTCACGTCGCTCGCCTACCTCAGCAGTTTGGCCGTTGGTGAGTTGAAACTCGACCGCACGTTCATCACTTCACTCAGCGCCGAGGGCAACGGGCGTGAAATGGAGTTGGTGCGCGCCACCATCAACCTCGGACACGACATGGGGCTTCGGGTCGTCGCGGAAGGCATCGAGGACGTGGAGACGCTGGACCTGCTCGGTGACCTCGGCTGTGACCTTGCGCAGGGTTACTTCATCAGTCGACCGTCGCCCGCGAACAAACTGTCGTTCAAGGCCAAAGACGTCAAGACGCTCGTCGCCCCCTCGGTCGACTGAACAGTTCGTTCTTCAAAGCTCGACGATCGGGTAGCACCGACATTGCACGTCGACAAGCTCACCTCGTGATCGACGAGGAAGCCCTTCAACGCTGACGGGACTGTCACGAACGTTGTGCACAGACGCCCGGGCTCTCGCGAAGACGCGACGTGTATTTTTCAGTGAGCTCACTTACTCTCCACAGTCGCGCGACCGCGAAGAACAAGTTATCCCCACTTTTGTAACAAAATAACAACAACAAAAGCCAGGAAAAGACACAGGCGCGACCTAGGTTTGTTCCGTAATGAGAAAAACGTTCATTCTCCTCGGCGTGGCGACGCTACTGGTGGGGGTTTGGTTTCTTTTTCGAACGGCCCCTAACAACGCGGCGTGTGGTGCACTGTCGAGCCCCTTGACCGGAACGGGCGTCAGTCCCAAGTGCCAAAATCTGCTGTCGTCCTACTTCATGGGATACGGCCTGATGCTGAGTGGACTCATGGTCGTGTTGTTATCGCTGGTCTCGATGGCCAAGCACACGCACCGGCGCAACGACTACCGCCGCGAGGTCGCACCGATCGCGCACCGGCGCATTCATGACGCCAACGAGTCACAGCGCCGCGCGGCGTAACCTCACTCGTTCGTCTTCGGTGCATCAACGTCCGTCCGGCTCGTCGTAGCCCCGTCGTCCGCTAACCGCTACACCTCGACGCCGGTCGCGGGCTGACGCGAACGACTGAGACGCCACCCGTCCCTCTGAGTGCGAGACGAGGAGTAGTCAATCGACCTAGTTAGTGGCGCCGTGCTCGTATCGCGGGCACGCCGAGCGGAGCCGCAGCCACGAACGCCGCGATGAGACCGACGAACGCGCCAAAGCCCCAACCGATCCCGCTGAACCCGATGCCGCCCGGCTTGAAGACGAAGGCCAGCAGCGTCAGCACGAAGTTGATGGCTGTTGCGTAGAGAAGTAACTGCGCTTCGGCCATGGGGAGCTTGAAGGGCATGTCGGCATAACTGACCTTCGTAACCAAGTAGACCAAAATCACGAGACAGAGGATGAACACGAGGTACATCCAGCCGTGCCATAGACCGTCAACGGAGACTGACCCAATGCCGAAGTTGTACGTGAACCATGGAAGAAACAGCGAAATCAAGAGGACGAGTGACGCGATCGCGGTGATGCGCTCGGTCTGGGACCACTTCTTCATGTCAAAGGCGAAGCCCGATTTACTCGACGAGGAGCTAGTGGCTCGAGGCGTGTACCCGGCGGACGGTTGGGGAGCCGATGTCTGGGCACCGGGCTGCTGCCCCGGCGGGTACCACTTTCCGTCAGAAGCCTGCCACCAGTCCGGTCCATTCGAAACATCGCTCACGTTGTTCCCCCCGATTCAATCTGGACTTAAACCGTCGTCCTTGATTTTTTGTCAGCATAGCTATATTCATTCCACGGCGCTAGGACATTCGCGAGACCAGAAAAGGGTTAAAAAGAAAGGGCTCCACGTGATCCTCGAACGTGCGCGGGACCGCCAGCGGCGTCGCCCACCCGGAACGAACGCGGGGACGATTCGTCCACGCAAAAGGACACTCTGCCTATACCGCGGCGATGCGGCGATAGAACAGACTGTTTCGGTGACAAAAGTCCGGGGGGAGTCTTTCAGCGAGTTCGATTACGCCGCATTCGGTAAAGTCGTTGACCGATTGCCGACCCCCGTAGCCGTTGTAGCGCCCCGACAGCACCCTTCTCTACGCGAACGCCGTCGCCGCGAGTTTGGTCGACTCCGACGTGTCGCACGTCATCGGGCAAAAGATGCTCTCGTTCGTTCACCCCGACGACCGTGAACGAGTGACCCTAACGTCGCACGATCAGCACGTCGTTCACGAACGAACGAACTCGCCGTGTGCAATGACGTGTCGAACCGTCCAATCAGCCCTGTCCGACGCGAGTTAGCATCGAGTAACGCGGGGGCTTGACACGTAAGAGGCGGTCCCGATGGCGACGAGCACGAAATTCAGGCGTGTTTTCGCAGCGGCTGCGCTGTCGGCGTCGCTCCTCAGCGTCGGCGTTCTCGGCGTCGGCGCCGGTACGTCCGCGGCGACGACAGCGCCCAAGTCCATCCCCCTCGCAAAAGGGAACCTCAACTTCCACCTCTCTTGGGGCACGAGTGCCACGGGATCTGCGCTCGTCGGTGCCCTGGGGAAGTTTCGAATAAGTGGTCAGGTCACGCAGCCGAATCCGAACATGACCACTTACGTACTCAAAGGACTGATCGACGGGTTCGCGCTGCACGTCGTTCTCGTCGAAGGAGTGAGCGCCAACGCCGTGACCTTCACTGCCAAGGGATCGATAGGAAATCGCACCCTCAACGCGACGGGCGTAATTCGGACGTCCTCCGCGGGAACGATCTCGCTCACGTTGACGGGGAAGATCGGCGGCTCGAGAATATTGGGTAAGTTCCCGCTCACTGCTTTCACGATCACGTCCGTCAGCGGTGTCATCAAGGTGAAGTGAGGTCCGTTCGACCCTCGCTAAACCATTCAATTAAGCAGCGATACGAGCGCCCTCCCCTAGCAAACGAGTACGAGTAGATTTTTTCTGATGCGATCTCACTATCACGCCGCCATTAATCCCGATGATGACAACAACTCGCACGCCCTCATGTTGCGGATGGTTGGCTTCAACAAACGTGTGCTGGAAGCCGGTTGCGCGTCCGGTCACGTCAGCGAGATTCTCAACGCCCAAGGATGCACCGTCGTCGGGATCGAAAACGACGCCGAGGTGGTCGAACCGGCGATGCAGTGGCTTGAGCGCGTCATCGTTCGAGATCTCGATGACGAAGGTCTCTGGGGCGAACTCGTCGATGAATCGTTCGACGCCATCCTGTTTGGGGACGTCCTCGAACACCTGAAGGACCCCCTCGCCGCGCTCACCCACTCGGTGAGTCACTTGAAACCCGCTGGCTTCGTCGTCATTTCCGTCCCGAATATCGCGCACGCCGACGTGAAGATTGCGTTGATGAAGGGCACGTTTCCGTACACGGAAAGCGGGCTCCTCGACCAGACCCACATCTACTTCTTCACGAAAGACAGTCTGATCGATCTGGTGCGCAAAGCTGGCTTAGTCGTAACGGAAGTCACGCGCGTCATCGTGCCCGTCTTCGGCACCGAGATCGGATCGCGGCGTGACGAAGTTGACAATGACGTCCTGGAAGCTGTCCTGAAGGACCGAGAGTCAGAGACGTACCAGTTCGTCGTCAAGGCCGTTCGAGACGACGGGACGCGGGCACTCGAGAAACTCTCAACGGATCTGGTCGAACTCATCGATCAACTCCACGACGAGGTGAAGCGCAACGAAGCGCTCGAGATCACGGTCGAGGAGCTACGAGCGACGACCGTTGCTCTCGAACGCCAACGTGACATCGACGTGCAGGACCTGGCTCGCTTACGCCATCAGAACAACATGGTCAAACGCCTCGTACCAACACCGCTACGGAACCTTCTTCGTAAACGCCTCTAGAAGCGGCCGAGCGGTTGGAGGAGCTTCTCTCGCGCCTGGATCAAAACGGCGGAAGGGCCCACGTCACGGACGATCGGTGTCCAGCTTTCAGATAGCTGATCGTGAGGGATTGATAGACCGTGCCGCTCGGGGTCGATCGAAGACCGTGCGCGTTGAAGGTAGCGGGGTAGGAAACGTTGTTGTCATCCGAACAGGTCGACGTGCACGTGTTCAACACGTACTTGCCAATTCCGCGCGCGTCCCTTCGTCCCCACGCCCTCCAGTGGACGTTCGTGATCACGTAGGTACCACTGCCGCATCCCAGCGTGTACGAAGAAGGACGAACCATGCGCTGCGAAAGGCAGCCCAGCATGGCCACCTCGTGCGAAACACTCGCCGCGCTCGCCGACTGCACACCAAGGCTGAGAGATCCAATACTGAACAACGCGACCGTGAAGACCAAGAGCGTCGTTCGGACCTCGATGCTTGCTTTCATTTCGTTTTCCTGATCGTGCTGACCAATCGAGAATACCTTTCGGTGGCTAACCTTCATGGGTTTCACGCGCAGTTCTTAGTAACGTGACTTCGCCCTCTCTGTACGAAGACCACCACCGCGAGCCACCTACCCTCAAGGGGTCGAGAATTAGTCATTTGGATGGTTTTGAAGAGGGTTTCCATCCTGTGGCAGGATGCACTGCAGAGTCTTAGATTGCTCCCTGGGCGAGATGGACGAAAGAGAGCGCGCTGTGAACCAAACGGAGGACAGTTCTCTTTCTTGGTCAGATTTATTCGAAGCCCTCCCTGACGGCACGGCCGTGCTCGACGAGCACGGTGTCATGTTCTACGTGAACGAGATGCTTACGGACCTTACTGGCTACTCGTCTTCGGAACTCGTTGGTCAGAACGTCACGATGCTCGTGCCACCTCGCCTCAAAGACCGAGAGATCGCGGCGAAGAACAATGACGGGCGCGACGAGAACGGCCGGCTGACCTCAACTGACCAAGACCTCTCCATGTTGTGTCGTGACGGCAGCGAACGACCCGTTAGTTTCACACTGTCGCCGATTACCTACGAGGGTCGCTCGTGGGCCGTCGCTTCCGTGCGTGACAACAGCGCCACTCGGGCGCTGGAACGCGCTCGTCGCGACGCGGAAGCGCGCGCCGACGAGATCGAAGGCCTCGCAGCTCTCGCGATGGCCAAGAGCGAGCAACGCTTCCGGCTGGCCTTCGAGGACAACATGGCACCCATGGTCTTCACGAGCGAGAAGGGCTTGTTATTCGCGGTCAACGACGCCTTTTGCGACATCGTCGGAAGAACGAGGGAAGAACTCCTCGGATTCGACTCAAAGGCCTTCACTTTCCCCGACGACATCGGGCTCACGGAAGAGGTCTATCGGCGCGTCACGTCAGGCGAGATTGACCGCATTCGCTACGTCAAGAGGTTCCAACACAAGGACGGGCGCACCGTGGCGGCCGAAGTGTCGATGTCACCCGCCCGCGACGAAAATGGAGACACCCTGTACTTCGTCTCCTCGGTGCGCGACATCACCGAAGAGCGCGCTCTGACCGCGCAGCTCTCTCACCAAGCCCTGCACGATCCTTTGACGGGGCTGGCAAACAGGGCCCTTTTCGATGACCGACTCGCCCAAGCCCATGCGAGAGTGGCTCGTCAGGGAGGTCTCGGCGCCGTCTTGATCGTGGACCTCGACGACTTCAAGACGGTAAACGACACCCACGGACATCTCGTCGGCGACCAGTTGCTCATCGCCGTCTCACGTCGCTTCGAAGAGGTGACTCGCGCGTCCGACACGATCTGTCGATTTGGTGGCGACGAGTTTCTTTACTTGGCGGAGGGCCTCAACTCTCCCGAGGAGGCGGAGATCGTGGCGGCGCGACTGCTCAACACCCTCGTCGAACCGTTTTCATTCGCGGGAGCGACGATCGACCAACACGCGAGTGTTGGTCTCGTGGTCTGGAACAAGACGAGCCGGGGTACGACCGAGGTCGTCCAAAACGCCGACGTCGCCCTCTATGAATCGAAGCGTCAGGGCAAGGGACACGCCATCGTCTACAGCTCCGGTATGCAACAACAAGCGGCCGGTCGCTTCACGTTGACGCAACAACTCGAGCAAGCCCTCAGCGCCAAAGAGCTCTCGATGCACTATCAGCCCATCATCAACCTTTCGACGAGCGATGTCGTTGGTTTTGAGGCGCTAATGCGCTGGGCGCACCCGGAGCAGGGCCAAATCCCTCCGAACGTGTTCATCCCACTCGCCGAAGAGAGCGACCTCATTCTTGATCTCGGTTTCTTTGCCCTCCACGAAGCCGTGGCTCAGGCCAGTACGTGGATGAGCGCGGGCAAGAAGAACCGTCAACCGTTCGTCACCGTCAACCTCTCAGCTCACCAGTTCCACGATCTGGGGCTCGTGCCGATGATCGAAGGCGCGCTGCAGTCGAGCGGCCTGGATCCAGAGAAGCTCGTCCTCGAGATCACCGAGAGCGTGACGCTCCATAACGTCGCCGAGACGATGAGCGTGATGGAGCGTCTCATCCACCTCGGGATCGGATTCGCGCTCGACGACTTCGGAACGGGGTATTCGTCGCTGTCCTATCTCGCGTTGCTACGACCGAGGATCATCAAGATCGATCAGTCATTCGTGAGTCCAGCGAGTGAGAGCATTCGAAACGACACGCTGCTCGAAGCCATCGTCACGCTCGGCAACAAACTGAACATGACGATGATCGCCGAGGGAATCGAGACGAAAGCGCAGCTGGATCGCCTTATCGCTCTTGGTTGTGAACTCGGACAGGGCTTCTACTTCTCTCCAGCCGTACCGGCCGACGACGTCGCCGCAATGCTCGTCCACGCGCCCTGGCGCTAAGGAGCGCAGGTTGGCGCGACGTCGGCCATGGCACCTGCAACTTCTTTGAGCCGTCGCGAAGCTCAGCAGCAAAAGGCAGGCGGCGATACTCTTGGCCGTTTGGGCGTACGGACGGGGGTCGGCCATGGGGGAACAAGGACTCGCGAGCGACGACGTCGCGAAGCGAGCATTCGATTCCTATGTTGCGGGCCTCAGTGCGCTCGATCCGCAGATGATCGCGGCCGCGTTCGATGAGTCCGGGGAGTTGGAAGACCCTGTGGGATCTCGAGTCCGCCACGGCCGCGACGAAGTGGCGCAATACTTCTCTGAGGGACTCTGTTCCGTTGCACTACACGTAGAGATTGAGGTCGTCTTCGCACACGCCTGCGGCGGTTCGGTGGCCGCCCATTGGCACATGCGCGCGGTGTCCAGCTCTGGTGCGATGGCAAAGATTGATGGCATCGACGTCGTGAAGGTATCGAGTGAAGGGCTCATCCTTCGCGCCAACGGTTATTGGGATCAGAGCGCCTTTCGAAAGGCTCTTTCGGTCTAATGCCGTCGCCCTTATGCTGGACGTCGCAACCTAGGCGCTCAGTGAATTGAGCTCCGAGATTTTCGTAAAGGAGCGGCAAAATGACGACAAGGACTTGGTTCATTACCGGCGCGTCGCGTGGGTTTGGTCGCGAGTGGGCGCTAGCGGCGCTCGACCGGGGCGACACCGTCGTGGCGACGGCGCGCGACGTGCGCTCGTTGGACGACCTTGAGTCGAAGTACGGCCCTTCCGTATTGGCGCTCACCCTTGACGTGACCGATCGCGACGCCGTCTTCGACGCGGTGCGCCAAGGTCGCGAGCACTTCGGACAACTCGACGTGATCGCCAATAACGCGGGCTACGGCCAGTTCGGCATGGTCGAGGAACTCAGTGAGCAAGAGGCCCGAGACCAGATTGAGACAAATCTCTTTGGCGCTCTCTGGGTGACGCAAGCCGTACTCCCCTATCTTCGTGCGCAGAAGAGTGGCCACATCCTGCAGGTCACGTCCATCGGTGGGATTTCCGCGTTCGCCAATATCGGCATGTACCACGCCTCAAAGTGGGCACTCGAGGGCATCAGTCAGTCACTCGCCTTAGAGGTCGCGGACTTCGGCATCAAAGTAACGATCATCGAGCCCGGTGGCTACGCAACGGACTGGGGCGGTTCGTCCGCGAGGCACGCCGCGCCGCTTCCTGCGTACGAAGGAACTCGTGAAGCGGGTGTACGTGCCCGAGCGGCGAGGCAGGCAACCCCTGGGGACCCGTTCGCGACCCGCGACGCGGTGCTTCAGATCGTGGACGCTGAGAAGCCGCCACTGCGCGTCTTCTTTGGTGACGGACCTCTCGCAGTCGCGACCGCGGACTACGAATCGCGTCTCGCGACCTGGCGTGACTGGGAACCACTTTCCATCGCCGCTCACGGCCACCGAGGCTGACCTCGCTCGAGGACAAGCTCTCCGAGCGCGTCACGCTTGGCCTCGCGTAGGAGTCAAAACCATTGCGCGTTTCGAGCATTAGGTGAGGTTGGTGGAGTTTTACTTACCACCGATTGATTGTTGTTCAGCGACTCCGCAACCTCCGAGCACTCGGGGCACGTGTGCGCGTTTCTCAATGTCACCGATTCTTCCTTTTCTGATCCCGCGTCTGATTGACGCCATCAATGGACTGAAAGAAGCGTCGTAAAAGTTCGCATCGACTTCTTAGCCAGAACCAAGCCGCCACTTAGGTGCGCCTGGCACTATCGACGTAGCAGTCTGAGTAAGGAGTAACAGCATGAGCGAGAACGGACCCAGGAACCCGAACGAGACCATCAACTCTCAACCCGTGTCGGGAACGACGAACAACGCGCCTGGCACCGAGAACGCCGGCGACGGTCCCATCTTTCCCTCCCCGGTCGTATTCTCTCCGGACTGGTCACCCTCAACGCCCGAGTTCGGACGCGCTCATCGTTCGAGAGGTCGACGAATGCGGACAAAGCTGCGGCGAGGACGAGTCGTCACCGCAACGGTGTTATCCGTCGCTCTCGGTCTCTCTGTTGGTCTGATGGCGACCCAGTCAGCGTAGGCGGGTCAAGTCGCGCTCGGAAGTCACAGTTCCATCGGATCGGGATTCGGTGGTTCGAACGCTCGGTCTGGACCGGCAGCGGGAGGGTCATCAGGCACGATCACGAGTTTGTCAAAGTCGAGTTTCACGTTGACGACGTCAGCCGCTCAGAAGGTGACCGTCAATGAAACGTCCGCCACGAAATACCCGAAGAAAACGACCTCAATCAAATCGACTGACGTCAAGAAAGGCGAGCCGGTCCTCGTAGTTGGGACGGTCAGCGGATCGACCATCAAGGCGACGCAGGTCATCAGCTAATGCTGGCGGATCCTCTTCCTCGAAGGTGATTCCCTTCAAGCAAGGTGCACCGACCGCGTCGAAACAGGTCGGCACGATACCCACGAACTGGAGTCAGGGGTCGGGGACCATCGTGAGTGGAACGACAGCCAACAAAGCAACCGAAGCCGCGTTGGCGTCCTACCCCGGTGGGATCGTCGATCGTGTGGTCAAGCTCAGCAACGGCGAGTACAACATTCACTACATTGGCGTTAACTGGCCCCACCACGTCTTCCTCAACCAGAACTTCAAAGTCACTGGCGCTCTGTAGTCGCCCAGACCTACGAAGTCTTCAGTCTCCAAAATCGAAGTTGCTCGAACACCTCACCACTCATTGATTCAGTGGAATTGAGTCCCCGTTACGCTGAGCCCCAACGACGAAGGGGGCCGGAACAATGTCCGACCGATTGCACGTATTACGGGAATCAGTGCAGCACTTGAACGACGTGGCCTCAAGCCTCGATCCCGCCGACTACACCTCATCCGCTTACCCGAGCGAATGGACGATTGCGCAGACCTATTCTCATCTCGGTTCCGGCGCCGTCATTGGCCAACGTCGTTTTGAGGACTCGTTAGCGCAACGTGAAAGCGATCCGGCGTTCAACACCTCGGTATGGGACGAGTGGAACGCCAAGGAACCGGGGAGCCAAGTCGGGGACTCACTCGCGAGCGACGCGGCTCTCCTTTCCACTCTCGAATCTTCTACTCAGGAAGAGCGCGACGCGTTCCAACTCATGATGGGACCATTCGCGTTCGACTTTGATGGCTTTGTCGGTCTTCGTCTTGGTGAACACGTGCTTCACACCTGGGACGTGGAGGTGCCGTTCGATCCTCAAGCAACCTTGCCCGTCGACGCAGCGAGCGCCATTCTCGACGGCATACAGTTCGTCGTCGCTCGCGCCGGCAAGCCCACCGGCGAGAAGAAGAACATCACGATTCGAACGAGCGAACCTGTTCGCCACTTCACGCTGAAGCTCGATACCGACTCTGTCGAACTCGTCGAAACGCCGCACGACGGCGTCGTCGACCTCGAGATTCCCGCCGAAGCATTGGTGAGACTTATTTACGGTCGCTTAGATACGGAGCACACTCCGGCGTCGTTGCCCGCGGACGTGGTGAACGACCTCCGTCAAGTCTTCCCTGGCTTCTGAGGCAAACCAGAACCGATCGCTGGTACTTGAATTCTCGCACGGGTCGGAGGAGAGTTCCGCTAACGACGCATCCGCCACTTCGTACGCTGCGACGCGGCAATCAACGACCTATCGGAACGCTTCAATCGAACACGTGACCCTTCGCGGGTCTCACGAAGCATTCTCAAATCCGGCACCGGAACGCTGTTCTAGTGAGAGACTCTTTAGCCGTTGATCACGTTGTACACGTTCGCTACCATCGGCGCTCCCAACTCAACGCCCAGTTCAGTGAGAAGTGGAACGAGGGTCTTGCCGAATGCGTCGAAGTCCGCCTGCGACTCCCAGACGTCGAAGACCTGTATCGCGCCGTCTGACTCAAGAGCAAAGTGATTTGATCGACCCTTCGGAGATCCTGCGCCCGCGGCGTCCAACTTCTTAATTACTTCTTTGTACTTGTCGGGAGTGAATCCCCCGTGCATGAAATAAATGCCTAGCGCCATTTCCCCTATCCCCTCCGAGCCCTAATTTGTGAGTCGATTGGGTCACGGTATCAGTTCGTCACGTCGCGTTCCAGGGGACTTGTAGCGCCGCTAACTTCATCGATCGTGCGTCATGACGGATTCAACCTCGACTATCGATAATCGACCAGGAATGATGCAGTTTCCTTGTGATTGCCGATGACTATCAAGCTCTCTTGGGCGTTGTCGACATTGCAAGTCAAGATTCAAGGACGTTTTGCAACATCTGCTTTTGGTCAAGCATCCACGCGGCGCTGCGGGTTCGCCACGTCACTGCCCAAAGAATTGGGAAGCCGCCGGAATCGGGACTCTCGGAATCGGGTACCACGTTGTACTCCGTTGCTTCCTCGCGAGCACTCCAAATCGACAACTGGATCATCCGGTCAACGAAACCCGACCTCGCCGAACGGTCGAGTTGGTACGCGTCAAGAATCAACTTCGCTTGCGCTGCTCGATGTCGTGCGCTGGGAAGATCATTGAGTTCGGCAACGTCGTCGTCGTAGAGTTGTGCGTTCTGCCATACGACGTGCGCGAGTTCCCACAGTGGATCCACCGGTCCGGCGTGATCCCAGTCGATGAAAGCAACCGGCTGGCCACCTCGCGCCAGAATGTTCCAAGGTCCGAGGTCGCCGTGGCCAATGACTGACCTCTCCCCCTTTAGCTCTCGCGCAAACCATGGTCGCCAATGCGCATCGGCTGGCGGCGTCCACTGCGTCGAAAGAACATGAAGCGCACGGAGAAGTTCGCCGACCTGAGAGCACGCCTCATCGGACCACGCGTACGGTTGTGGGCTCGTGCCCTCGATGAACGAAAACATTTCGCGACCATCAGGTGCGAAACCTCCGCCGATTGGCCGCGGACTCGCCGGAAAACCCTCCGCGCTCAGGAAACTGAGAAACGAGAGCACGGTTGCGCTCTGGGGCTTCGGAGAACGGAAAACCACGTCCCCTAACCTGGTGACCTTCGTGGTCCCGCCACCCGAGAGAACAGTCTCCTCTGCGTCGTTCACGTACCTATCGTGGCACAATCCAATTTTCCAAACTCGAGGAGACGGCGACGCACTCTTCGATGCGAGACGAGCCTGAGGGATCTCGACGGAACGATTGATCATCGTCGGCGTTCATTTCGGACATCGGTTTCCACGAGAGCATCACACTTCTTCAATCTCGATTCGAAGTTGGCTTGGTGGACGAGCTGCGACTGGTCATCCCACCAGCGCTCAGCACGGCCTCAAACTGTTCGATAGGGGCCCTCTATCGCGCCTGACACTCACTCGCCAAGTCAGATCTCCGGCAGGCTACCTATTACTCGACTTGAAATTCGAAGACTAAGGAATCACGCGAACCTGTGTACCGTGGCGCCGAATGGATCTCCTTTGGCGTGAGCAAACACTTTGACAGGGGCGACCGAAAACACCATCGGCCCCCGCTACCGTCGGTCCCACGGAAACGACCATCGCGTGCAAAGTACTGCCACCGCCGGTCCCACTTGGTCGTGAACGCTGCGGCTACGCGACTGAGCAGAACATCGTCGCTCACCCGCACGGCGTCGACCTCAATCACGACGTCAAGGCCCGATTGCCACTCATTGCAGCCGGTAGTGAGTACGACGTGCGGGTCCGTGAGTAGGTTGGCGAACTTCTGCTCTTCGTCGCCAGTGGCAAACCAGACCGAATCTTCAACCCACGCCGCGACAACGGGGGTGACGTGCGGGCGACCGTCGCCCCTGACGGTAGAGATCCAGAAGAGCTCGGCGTCTTCGAGGACCTTTCGGGTCTCACCATGACGAGGTCAGCGTGGTAGCCACCGACGGTACGGCCACCGACGGTCCTTACCCGGAGAGAAAGGAGCAACTCGGTGGTTTCGCAATTGTTGACGTGCCGTCACACGAGGAGGCCCTGGAGTGGGCCGGCAAGTTTGCCGTCGCTTGCCGCTGTGCTCAGACAGTCCGCGAACTTATGGATGACCCGAACGTCTGACCTCAGGAATGGCCATAGAGCTTTTCACGGCAGCGATGAGCCGTTACATCGGCTTGCTTTGTATCGGTAATCAGAGTAGTGTCGCCTCCATGGCAACTGCACCCACCCGATTGGATGTCCTCGGGAAGAATCCCGGAGTCTCCGCACTGATTCTCACAAGTCTCGCGGGCAGCGAGAAACATGGATACGCGCTCGTAAAAGACGTTGCCGAGTTTGCCGGTGTGGAACTTCAGCCTGGGACCCTTTACGAGGCGCTTGCCCGACTTGAGCGCAACGGTCTCATCGAGGCTCTCGCCAGCGAAGATCGAAGGCGCCCCTACCGTCTGACGGGAACCGGGGCGACCGCGCTTGCCAATTATCTGGCGAACCAACGACAGGTCGTCAAAGTTGGCCAAAGTCGCCTCTCGCGAGGTTGGTCGATCTCGTGAACTCCTCGATGGAGTCAGACCGACGCGCTCGGCGACTGCTTGCCCTCTACCCGCCGATCTGGCGTGAGCGCTACGGCGATGAGTTCGTCGACTTCATGGAACAGTCCATCGCGGACAACCCTCACGACGCGAAGCGAACGGCGAATATCGTCTACAAAAGCGCCAAAGTTCGACTCAGCGATGTCGGAGTGGTCGGTCCGACCCTGGACCAAGCGGCCGCTTCAAAAATCACTCTAAGCACCTCCACTTTTTTGGCGTCGGTATTCGCCGTCTTTGCTTTGTTCTACTGGTCCAGCGCGATGGTGTCGTGGAACTCGAATCCGACGCTGGCGACGCCTTTCGCCGAGTCGATCTGGATGGGGGCGATCACTGTAGCGACCATGCTGCTTACCTTCACGCTGCTAGCCATCGGACTGGTATTGATCTTTCAAGCGACGAAGGAGGTAGTTCTTGCGCACGAGCGGCGACTCTTCTGGCCCTTACTTGTCGTCCTCGGTTCGACCGTGGCGATCGTCAACTCGGTGTACCAGTACAACCGTTGGGTGATCACGCGCGGCGGCATTGATTGGTCGCGACCAGGCATCGCCCTAAAGGAGGTCGCGGGTAGTACGCAGTGGATAACTCAAAGCACCATTTGGGGTCCTTCATGGGCCGGGTGGCATCTCTTTTCCGGTGAAGGACCTCTTCACTACGGTACGCCCATTGCTGTCTTCGCTTTAGCAGTCGGTATCGCGATACTCGCTCGTCGTCTTGATTTCTCTCCGAGCGCAAATCGTTCTGCGCGCGTAGCCACAAAGCTTCTTTCACTCGCCATGATTTCCTTCCTCTTGAGCTTTTTGGGGTGGACGTTGGCAGGCGGATTCGACAGATCCTGGCAAGCGCCATTTACGCAGATGGAGACTTCGCTGTTTCTTGTGATCGCCTTGATCGCGGTCCTCACCGTCATTATCACGTTGAAGAATCGAACACTTCGAAACACGATCGAGGTCGTCGATACCGCGGACGCAACTCGCTGATAATCAGACGCGTGTCAAAGGCGTTGTCGTGCTCTCGAGTAGCGAAGGTCTAGCAAACGAGACATTCCACGAGCGCGTGTCCACCAATCGCGCGAAGCAAGTGATCGACACAAATTCCAGGATTATCGAACTACTTCGTCAACTGACTGATAAGCGCGGGCGGCATTGTCAGTTGGTCCGGCGCAAGCGATCCGGCGGGCCAGGTCGTCGCGTGCGCGCCGAGAGCAGTGACGCCGCTGCTCTTGAGCAGAATCTCCACGGGCACGTCAACGGACACACCGCCCAACCATGGAATGGGGTCGAGGGAACTTGGAGCAAAGCTATTCGGCGAGTACCAGTTGGCAGGGTGCGACTCGTCGAGAACGCCAATGGCTTGGAACGTCAAGGCCACGAGCTCCGCGCAGTAGATGAAATCCTGCGCGGTGGCCTGACCGTAGAGATGGCCTAACGCGTAGTTGAGCGCCATCTGCAGCACACTGCCGAAGGGCGTCTCCTCGTACTGGGTAAGTACCTCAAGCATCGTCGCATTAAGCGTCGAGGGTCGGTCCCAGTTGAGTTTCACGTAGTACGGAACATCCTTAAACGCGGTGTTGATTTCGATCGTCGCTTGCTTGGCGTCGCCCAACTGCGCTCCGGTGTGCGACGTGCCGGTGTGAGGGTCGGGCACGATGGCTTCGGGGGCCTCTTGCCACATGAGTGGTGGCTGCGTCGGATCGGGCCGGTAGATCATCGTCGAGTGAGAGAACTGACCGCCGGTGAAGAGTTTGATCCACTCGCTTTCACTGGAGACTCCCGAGAACAGGACCAGATCGCCGGTCTGCATTCCTTCGACAAGATCGCTCCACGGTTGGGCTGGGATAACGGGCATGTACTCTCCTCCTCGTAACGATGAACAACGCGAGCGCCGTTCGTTGGTTCGAACTTTTTGAACATACACGACTAATGTCCATAAAACCTCTGGACGGAGAGAACGATGGCGGGCAACGAGAAGAGCCAGACTGCGTTTGACCAGGTTGAGGCCGCCATCCTCTTCACCGACATCGAAGGATCTACCGAAAAGTGGGACGCCGACGCGGCCGCGATGCGCCAACAGTTGGCGCGCCACGACCAAGTCGTCACGAGTTCGATCCTCGACAATAAGGGTGAGGTCGTGAAGCACACCGGGGACGGTTTCCTCGCCCGCTTCAACTCAGAAAGAGACGCGACGTCTGCGGCGGTGACCGCCCAGATTCGCCTCGCCGAACTCGACTTCTCCGCCGTGGGAGGGATCCGTATCCGGGGCGCCGTCGACGCCGGGCCGGTCGAAAACCGTAACGGCGACCTCTACGGTCTCGCGCTGAATCGCTGCGCACGGATCATGGACGCCGCCCACGGCGGCCAGGTGCTTGCGAGTGAGAACGTCTGGGCGTCTCTTCACAACGAAACGACGATACGAATCGGTGAAAAAGAGGAACCAATTGACTTCGTCGACCTTGGGCTCCATCGTCTCAAAGGGCTCGCCCGTTCGCAACGCCTTTTCCACGTCCTGCACCCGCAGTTACAAAAGGACTTCCCTCCCCCACGCTCGCTCAACTCCTCTGTCGGCAACCTCCCCATCGACTCAACCAACGTCGTCGGTCGAGAAGATCTCATTCGCCGTATTGCCGAGTTACTAGACCGTCCCGGAGTGATCACGCTGATCGGCCCTGGAGGCGTCGGCAAGACCAGCCTCGCTATTCGCGCTGGCCATGAAGTGAGAGCCAAGTTTCCCGACGGGGTGTGGTTCGTCGACCTCGCGGCCGAAAGCGACCCGCGCGGTGTCGCGGGCGCAGTGACCCACGCCATGGGCGTGGCCCGCCGCTCTGGTCAGTCACTGGAAACGACCCTTCGCGACGTCCTCTCCAGTCGTCAAGCCCTCCTCATTGTTGACAACGCCGAACATCTGGCCGACGCGACACGTGACTTGATCTCGCAAATCCTCGTGCAGGACTCTTCGTCCCGGCTCCTTGTCACCAGCCGGATTCCACTAGGGGGCTCGGCAGAAACCAAGATTCGCATCGACCCGCTCGCAACGCCCGATCGATTGGGGGTTACGTCTCTCGACGAAGCGCTCAAGAGCCCCGCCGTCCAATTATTTGTTGAAAGGGCGCGGATCGCACGACCGGGATTCACGCTGACGGAGGAAAATATGGTCGACGTTCTGGCGGTCTGTGACCGCCTAGACGGTCTCCCACTCGCCATCGAGTTGGCAGCAGCGCGTACGGAAGTGATGTCGCTCAGTCAAATCTCTTCGAAACTCAACGACCGTTTTCGCCTGCTACAAGCGGGACCGGACCAGGACTCTCGCCATCGCACGCTCGTGGCCACGCTGGACTGGAGCTACGAGAATCTCACTCCAGGGGCGCAATTCCTCTTCACCAACTTGAGCCCGTTGGCGTCGAGTTTTGCTCTCGATGCCGCCGCCGCCCTCTCGAGGGGCGATGAGTTGGACGTCATCGACCAGCTGGGCGAGTTGATCAACAATTCGATGGTGACGACGGTTCACAACGGTGACGATATTCGCTACCGGCTCATCGAAACGATGCGCGACTACGCCTCCCTGCGCCTTGAAGGCTCCGGCGACGCGAGCGAGGTTCGACAGCGCCACGGAATGTTCTACGCCGATATGGCGGGAGCGCTGTACGACGTGACGTGGAGCGAGGGGGCGCTCGGTGCGCTCGACCGATGCCGTCAGGAGTTAGCGGATCTGCGCCGTGCGTTTGAGCGATTCCTCGTCTCAGACCCATTGTCGGCTCTCACGATGGCGACCGATCTCTACGCGTTGTGGCTCATCCGAGATTTGATCTCCGACGGACGGCGCTGGCTCGAGGAGGCGATCGACGCCATGGGCGGGATCGCCGGCGCACCGCTGTCGAAAGAGATGGTGGTGGCTCTCGACGACGCAGGGACGCTCGCCTGGATGATGGGCAACACCAAGGAGGCGGTTCGATACCTCGAAGCCGCCATCGCCACGGCAGAGAACCTTGAGATAACGCTTCCACCAAAAGCACTCGTGCGACTCGGCTCGATTCGCACACTCGCGGGTGATCCCGCCGAAGGGCTGCGACTGTGTGAAATGGCGCGTTCGATTGCCCGAGAGCTGAGCACCGAGGGCGAGAGCCTCATGGTGGTAGAGCGAACACTAGGCGCGGTGCTCGCGCTCTCGGGAGAACCGAAGGAGGGGGCGGCAATCTGCGAACAGGCGATTTCTCGAGCACGTGCAACCGATCTGTGGCTCCCTTCGGCGCTCACCAATCTGGCGTACGCCTCGGGTGAGATCAATCCCGCGCGCGCCGTTGAGGTGAGTCTCGAGGCGATCGAGCAGTCACGTCGGATCGGGTCAAAGTACTACCAGGGCAGCGCCTGGGCCGCCCTCGGATTAGCGCGACTGACCATGGGCGACGTCGCGGCGAGTTGTCGCGCTTACGCCGAGGCGATCGGCCTCATGCTGGACACGGGCGCGCGCCAGAGCGTCCTCCTCTCACTATTCAAGCTGAGTGAAGCGCTCATCGACGTGGCGACGGAGTCCGCCATTGTGCTCTCGGGCGGCGTGGCCCGTTTGCAACTGGGTCCCGGATCCGACGGCACATGGCAAGAAGCGAGATACCAGCATCTCCAACAACAAGTAGGAGACCGTCTCGACGAGCACGCGTTCTCTCTCGCGTGGACTCGTGGCGGCGGTCTCACAATTGACGCCATGGTCGTCCTGGCTCGCGAGACAGTTGACGAGGCGTGGCCGGAGCTCGTCCCCTAAATTCGCCGTCGCTCAAGCGACGTGCTAGTCGGCGTGCAACTTCGCTGGCGTGATGATGAGCGCAGCCGAAAACAGCGGGGCGAAGCGTTCGGGGGTATCGAACAGTGCTCCGATGCGCTCGGTGTACTTGGCGAGATACGCGGATTGCTGGTTAGCTGGCACTTCGTCGTCGTTTGGTGCCGCACTACCTTCGATGCGAACGATGTTCCGGCCAAGGTCGCATACGTCCAGCACGAGACTCACTCTCGGATTGGCGCCAACGTTGCGAAATTTGGCCGACCCGGGCTGACTGTAGACGAGGATCGTGTCGTCCTCTCGCAGGAGGAACCACACCGGAACGGTGACAGGCTGTCCGTCCTTTCGTACCGTGGTCAGCCACCCTATGAGGTTGCTGCGCAGCCGATTCTCGACCCGCTCACGGTCGTCGGTGGATAGCTGTGAAGTGAGAGTCATGGGAAAGTTCTCCTTGGCGACGATTTCGACGACACGCTACCGCTTTAGCAGCGCCGGTGGGGATCGAATCCACGACCGGATGAACATCAGCGCAATATTAAAGCAGCTCTCAGATTTCACCTTGAATTGAGCAGGCGCTCAACACGGTCTCCGTCACGACGCTTGACGAACTTCCTTTCGCCGCTCCAATGCCTCGGGGAGTTTCATGCGAGGATGCTCCTGCACGATGTGCCGGCGTAAGGCGTCGACGGACGCGAAGATCCCAATGCACGTTCCGCAGATGTGACGAGTGGCTCTTGTTCGCATAGTTGACCTCGTCCCGTTCTATCGCAAATTCGGAAGGGAATGACGTCGCTTCTCTGGCCACGAGATTTGATGGACTGGCGTTGGCTGCGCGCTGCCAGCTTGACTGTGAACGCAATACCGTTCTAGGTTTCATCTATGAGTCACACACGGGCCACGCGGTAGCGCCGCGCCGTGTCCGGTCTCGCGGAGCTGCTTGTACAAGACGCCGGGGCGTGGCACGCCTGGTTGGACAGCCACCAGGCCGACCACCCTGGGGTCTGGCTGGTGCTGCACAAGAAGGGCGGGCGGACGACGGCCCTGACCTACGCGGAAGCGCTTGACGAGGCGCTGTGCTTCGGCTGGATCGACGGGCAGATCGCTCGACGTGACGACGACAGCTATCGCCAACGTTTCACGCCCCGTCGACCGAACAGCGCTTGGTCCCAGCGAAACGTTGAGCACGTCGGCCGCCTCACCCAGGCGGGGCGGATGCAGCCAGCTGGCATCACGGCCGTCGACGCCGCCAAGGCGCAAGGGCGGTGGCAAGCGGCCTACCGCGGGCAGGGCGACATGCAGACCCCGCCCGATCTAACTCAGGCGCTGGCGGCCAATCCCGCCGCAGCCGCGACGTTCGACCAGTTGGACGCGGCCAACCGCTTCGCCATCGTCTACCGACTCAACGCTGTCAAGCGCCCGACGACCCGGGACCGAAAGTTGGCCGAGTACGTCGACATGCTCGCTCGCGGCGAATCCCCCCATCCCCGGAAGGACCGTCGGTGACCGTGTTTTTTTCGGTAGGGCCGGTGGGAATCGAACCCACGACCGAGGGATTATGAGGGGCACGGAATCCGTGTTCTGGGTTCCATTGTGTCAGACCACAGTATTCTCGCACTTTCATTCGTCCAGGGAGTAGCGGCGAGTCCACCGAGTCCGCATATTGGAGTAGCAAGGGAGTAGCAAACTCCCGCAAAGAGTTGCGCCGCGCTACTCCGTGGCGACGGCTGCGAAGGAAACCAACAAGCCCTCCACGTCGATCGGCAGCGAAGCACCTTGACGAGCAGGGGGGTTCTTCGGAAACCACGTCGCCCATTCAGCGTTCATCCCGGCAAAGTCGCCAGAGTTACGAAGAATGAACGTTGCACTAACGATCTTTTCCATGGAGCTTCCCGCCGCGTTCAAGATTGTCGCAATGTTCTTCAGGCACTGCCGAGTCTGCTCTTGGATGGTCGACCCAGCCAGTAGTCCCGTGCTTGGATCCTGGCCGATCTGTCCGGAGACGAAGACCAGACCACCTGCTTTCACTGCCTGACTGTAGAGCGGTGAGGTTGGCGCACCCGATGTGGTGACTATGTCTTTTGTCATCAATGTCCTTTCTTGTTTACGCGTACATGGTTGTGCGAATCGGTTCAACGTAAACCACTTCGAAGGTAGCGGTGACTTACTGCGGAGGCATCATGAGAACAGAGCTTCCCAAGTACTCGCTCCGAGAAGACCCTCCGGCACATGCTCGGGACCAATCATTATGACCGCCTGCGCCAAGCCCAGCATCGGATCTTCAGCCATGCGGGCTTTTGCGCGCACACGACATTCCACGGCTTCTGGACCGAATTCGTTGTTCAACTTCGATGCCACCCTCCCAGCGAACCGAAGATTACTCATTCGAACCCGCCGCTCCGTGGCGTACTCGAAGAATGCTGACGTGCCCCAGTCACTCGTCGAAGTCAGGAGTTCAGAAATGATTCTCACGTCACGAAACGTTATCGAGAGGCCCTGTCCGTTGATCGGATCATTCCATCCGGCGGCGTCACCGATGAACACCACGCCGGGTGCGAAGGGTTCATCAATCCACCCATCTTCATTGGCATAGGTCGCGTGCGGGCTTATCGGTGTCGAGTTGAGGATCTCTCTGGCGTAGGGGAAAGAAGGAGTTTCAAAGGCATCGAGAAAGTTCCGGACTCCGACCTCTCCGGTGTAGCGATGACGGTCAGAAAATGGAAATCCAAGGTAGAGCCGAATTCTCCCCGACCCCTGAGGTAACACCAGGTAGTGAACCTCATCGGTTGATCCAATCACCTGGAGATCTTCGGGAAAACCATCGGCGTCCTCGACTAAGAGGCCACTGAATAAGTGGTGAGGCTCGTCGGTACGCAACTCGATATCGAGTTGGCGACGTATGGCCGATTGACGTCCGTCCGCCGCGACGACAAGTCGGCATAGAACTTCTCGAACACTCCCTTCAACTTTGAATGTCACACGTTGGATGCTCTCGCTGGTTACGACGCTGACGTCCTCGACCCCCCGAATGCAGTTGGCGCCCGCTTTCCCCGCGGCGCCGAATAGCGCTTGACAGGCGTCAGGGTGTCGCTGGGTCATCGCCCCCTCAACGTCAGGGACCATGCTGGAGAGGTCAAGAACGTCCGACTCAGCTTGCGCGTGAGAAATCTCGGGTTCATAAATGACAAGGCGTCGAAGAACGTGGCCCCGTGCCGAGCGTAGATCTGCTTCAACGCCGATTCGTCGAGCCTCAAGGACGCCCCACGGAGCAAGCCACTCTCCTCGTGTCCGATCAGGAAACGCGGTCGTGCGTTCAAGGACAACGCACGAGTACCCGGCCCTGGCCATCACCACTCCAAGTGAAGAACCGCCGATACCGCCGCCAACGATGACGAGATCCACTTCTTGGGTCGCGCTCATCATCGAAATCTAGTGAACTTCATCGGTCTGGCTATCTCCAATAACCTTCGGCACATACGATTGTCCATTGAATGAGACCTATGCCAACGAGTAGGGCTGGTGGGGATCGAACCCACGACCGAGGGATTATGAGGGGCTCACCGATTGTCTTTGGCGTCAGTTGGGATCCGTTCAGTGCTTCAGAGTTCTGGCCTAAATCCATTTGTGTCTGCGAACGTCCCTTGGGTCCAGGGATTGGAGTAGCAAAGGAGTAGCAATTACGGGCGAACTCCGAGTTCTACGGTTGCCAAATCGCTCGCGAAGGACTCCCAGAACTGGTACTATAAGTGGTACCACTTTTGCATAGAAAGTCAGTTCATGTCCATTACTGCAAGCGAAGCTCGAAAGAACCTCTTCCCTCTCATCGAACAAGTCAATGAAAATCGTGAACCGATCGAGATCACATCCAAGCGCGGCGACGCAGTGCTCATGTCTCGAGCCGACTTTGATGCGCTGAACGAAACTGCGTTGCTTTTGCGCACCCCCGCCAACGCGCGCCGACTCCTTAAGAGCCTCGCTCAAGCAACGGCTGGCGAACGCAGCGTTCACAAGCTTTCGTAGTGCGTCTCGTATTCACCCCCCTCGGGTGGGAGGACTATCTCTATTGGCAGTCCCACGACAAAGCAATGCTTAAGCGCCTGAATCGTCTTCTCGAAGAATCGGCGCGCGCTCCATTCGAAGGGATCGGTAAACCCGAACAGCTTCGACACGTGCTGGCGGGCTGTTGGTCGCGTCGGATTGACGAAGAGCACAGGCTGGTATATCTAGTTGACGGAGACGACATTGTCGTCCTCCAGGCGCGCTTTCACTACGGAAAATGAGACGGAGTAGGGCCGGTGGGGATCGAACCCACGACCGAGGGATTATGAGGTGGCTGCAAACGGTCGGAATGGTCCGGTGAGGTCGGATTCATCTGGATTTGAAAGAAAATCTGTCCGGTGGTGTCGGATTGGTCTGTGGGATTTTCCGTGGGATTTTCTCATTGGGAACCGCGCAAGGATTCATGTTGGAGGCCCGACGTCAACCCTCATGCACTAACGGTCGGCTCGACTTAGTTGTTGCGCCGAAACCGGCGTGAATCTTTTTCGAGGGAGTATCCGTTCCAGACATTGGGGGTTGGCGCTTTGGGTAAGCCCCAGAACCCAATTTGAAAGCCAAGTCTGCATTTGGCCCGGCAGCCGCCGCGGCCCTTGCGCGGATGCTGGGATCGGCCACGTCGCTGGAGGAACCCAGAGTCGGTTGAGGGATTAGACGGACTCCGCCGGCGATGACCTGCTTTGCCCCTCCGGCGTGTCATGGGTCATCTTAGGCTTAGAACGGAGTTATTTGTTTCAGTAGGCGATAGTTCACGTGCAGCGTGTAGAAACGGCATCTTCAACAAGGAAAAGTTGCTATAGTTGTCACTAATACACATTAATCATGAATAGGAGACAACTATGGCAAATAATCGAGCATTGAAGCTCCTTGACCGGTTCACCAGCGAAGGGCGGACGGCCTTTAGCGCGGCTGAGGTTCGAGATGCTCTCGGCTCATCGCCTCAAGCAACCTCTAACCTTCTCGCTCGCTGGACCAGTCTTGGCTTGGTGGATCGCCTGGCCGTTGGCAGATACGCCGTTCGTCAGATTGGCGCCTTGGGCACGGCCGCGGTATGGGACGACTTGGGCTCGGCCGTCGCCGCAGTGTTCGCCGGCCGCCCCCATCGAATCGGCTTCCTGACCGCCCTTGACCATCACGGGTTGCTCGTGCGGCCCGTGCGTTCCATCCAGGTGGCTAGTCCGTACCGGCCTCGAGAGAAGGCCCTGACCGGACGGACACTGCGCGTGATTCGCGAGAGCGAGGCAACCGTGCTCGTAGGGACCGAACCCCTCGGCCCGTCGCGTATCGCGACGATTCCACGAGCACTGCTCGACGCGGCATCGCGCCCGCACTTGGTTGGCGGGGCGTCGCGCGTCGCTGAGGCCCTAGCGACCGCGGAAAGCGTCGGGGGACTCCGCGACCTCGCCAGTGAGATCCACGCTGAGCCCGCCTACCGCCGGATTGGATCCATGGCAACCACGCTGTCGCTTCCCGTGGCGCGGGGGCTGGAACCACCGTTGTGGCGCTCGCTGATTGAGTTGGACCGCAACGCACGGGGGGTGGATGGCTGGGTCGACAAGAAGTGGGGCGTCGCCTGGCCGTACGCGGCGTCCGAGCTCGAGGCCGTGGTGGCCGCATGATTGCCAAAGGCCTCATCACCCTGCGCGCCAACGATGAGAGACTGCCCGCCCAGACCATCGAGCGCGATTATGTCCTTGCTCACATCTGCGCGGATATCGGAATTGCTGGTGACACGCGGCTCGTGTTCAAAGGGGGCACGTTACTTCGCCTTTGCTACTTCGCCGACTACCGCTACTCCGCCGATCTCGACTTCTCCGCCGTCAACGGCCTGTCCAGCGCCGAAGCCACCGCTCTTGTCGCCGCCGCCACAGTCACCTGCCGCAAGCGGTTGGAGTTGCCCGTGTTGGAGGTTGTCCAGGAAGAGGGCGGTACCCCTTGGGTGAACTACGTCGGGCCGCTCGGTGCCAAGGCGCGCAAGATCAAACTCGATATCTCCGACACCGAGCTGGTCGAGTCGCACACCCGGATCAACCTGCAACCACGGTGGCCCGATCTTCCCGAAGGCGCCGCGATTGACGGCTACACCCTCGACGAGGTAGCCGCCGAGAAGGTGCGCTGCATCGCCGAGCGTTTGCAGTGTCGCGACTTGTACGACATGCACCAACTGCTCGATGGTGGCCACATCGATCCGCTCGAAGCCTGGCACCTCTACTTGCGCAAGGCGGAGAATGACCGGGGCCGTGGCAGGCAGCGAACATCGCCTCGCGAGTGGTCCCCAACATTCGAGCGGCGCATGGTCGCTTACCGCAATCGTTGGGACGAGGAGCTTGGCGATTACCTGCCCGGCGAGATCCCAGCGTTCGGAGACGTCGAGCGGCGCAGCCGCCGCTACCTCGCGCCACTTCTCGATGCGGCGCGCGGCATCTCCGGGTAACGGCGGACGTTTTCCGTCAGGCGTTACGCGTTTGCCTGTTGGTTGCTCGTTGGCCCGGTAGTCGTTTTCGTCTTCACGGATCAACCCAACGCATTGAGGTCAGGGCCAACCGGCGAGGAATGTACGTAAGTCAGAGTGCGAAAGGGCACTGGGCTCTGTAGGCGTAATTCACTGCCACCACCTTGTATCCAGGGCCCACATAACACTGCTCAATCGCACGGCAGTTGCCGACAATTATCTCTCTTCCCAAAGCGTGGGATAAAACGTGGGATTTTGCCACAGACGAGCCACGAAATGGCTGTTCTTGCGATGATCGAAACGCAGTCAGTTCAATCCAATTCTTCATTGACCGACGCTATCGAAGAGCGCCGAAAGTACCTTGTTCAACTGGGAAATCTGCTCGCTTGGGGGCAAGAACTTTCCCCTTCTGAGGGCGAATATGAGGCATCGTAGGGCCGGTGGGGATCGAACCCACGACCGGAGGATTATGAGTCCCCTGCTCTAACCACTGAGCTACGGCCCTGCAAAACGCCAAGATGTGAAGTGCCTTTGACGCCTCCAAGGTAGCAGGGCGTTCGAAGCAACTACTCTGACATTTTTGACTAACTCAATGCTGGAGAAGCGTGTCAAACGAATCATCAAAGGACGTTGACGTCGTAATCGTCGGAGCCGGACACAACGCGTTGGTGTGTGCTGCCTACCTTGCCGAGGCCGGACTACGCGTCACAGTGCTCGAGGCCCGTGACATCATTGGCGGCAATACCGTCACCGAGGAGCTGACGTTGCCGGGTTGGCATCACGATTCGTGTTCAAGTGCCCACGTCGTCATTCAGTCCAATCCTCTGCTCATGAACGACGAACTCGGCCTCAAGGAGACCTACGGTCTGCAGTACCTCGTGACCGATCCCGCCGTGGTCTTTCCGATAGAGGGCGCTGACGCGTTGGTCATCCACCCCGACGTCGACGCGACGGCTCACGAGTTCGAGCGTTTCTCATCCCACGACGCCGAGGCCCTTCGCAACTTGATGACGGAGTGGGACGACGGGCTCAAGGTAGCCCACGCCTACTTTCAGGCGGGATTAGATCTTCCCGACGAGGAGTGGTCCACGAGATATAAAGCACTTCGCGCCAAAAGCGCCTGGGATGTGGTTCACGAACTCTTTGAACACCCGGTGATTCGTCGTGCAGTGACCTGGATGAGTTTCGCCACCATTCAACCGCTCGAACGAATCGGAACTGGCGCGTTGGTCGCCGCGATCATGGCTGGCCGACTCAAGTTCGGTTGGAGCACACCGGTTGGTGGTTCGGGCGCGTTGCCCGACGCACTACGCGCACACGTCGAAGACCACGGCGGATCAGTCGTCACTAACGCGACGGTTCATCGATTCATTGTCGAGGACGGTCGCTGCGTCGGGGTCGAAACGAGCGACGGACGTGTATTTCACGCCGAGCGCGCCGTTGTCACGAGCAGTCATCTTCAAGCACTTCCGGACGCCCTCAACCAGCCTTCCGCGATGATCGAACGCGCCTCAGCGCAGTGGCGCCCCGGCCTGTCGGTCTTCGCGGTGCATTTCGCGCTCCGCGAGCACGTCACGTACCCGAGCGCCAACGGACCAATTCAGTCCGTCGCTGGTGGTCTCGGAACGCCCGAAGGACTCAAACGACAAGTGGACGCCGCACTCGAAGGTCGCGTCGACCTCGCAAGCCCCTGGCTCCTCCTCGTCGACTCCACGGTCGTCGATCCTCAACGCGCGCCTGGTGTGACCTTCAAATTTCTTACCATCGCGCCCATGCTCGTAGACGGCCACGCGTGGACCGAAGAGGAAGGCGCGTCGTACGCCCAGCACCTCATCGATTTCGCGCGACGCTTCGTGAACGGACTCGACGACGACAACATCCTCATGGTGCGCGTCGAGTCGCCGACGACCTTGGCCGCACACAACGTGGCGAACGTCGGTGGCTCGTGTCACGGTGGTGAGTTCGTCAACGAAGACGGCTCCGTCTTTCCCGGTTGGACTGAGTTCCGTACCGACGTTCCCGGCCTCTACCTCACGGGATCGACGTCGCATCCTGGCGGATCGGTGTCCGGTCGACCGGGTCGCAACACCGCGCGCGTGGTGCTCGAGGACCTCGACATCGACGCGTCTTCGTTCATGCGACGCCCGTAGCGTCAAGACGCGAGGAGAGCTCCCAGAGCAGTCTGAGCTCCCAGAGCAGGACTCGAACCTGCAACCTAGCGATTAACAGTCGCTTGCTCTGCCAATTGAGCTATCTGGGAATGATTCGGAAAGCCTATTTACGTTAGCACCCGTCGAGCTGGTCACTGTTGGTCAAACCATCGCTCAAGTCGCTCAGCTTCCGGACTTTCTCTGACGGCACGCCGACACCGTTCGATCCGCTTGGCCATCCCTTGACGCGAGATGCCGAGCGCCTTCGCAATCTCTTCCATTGACATCGTCTTGAACGTGTACTGCCAGAACGCGTCGAAATCCTCACCGGTGAGTCGTCGAAGTTCATTGATGACCCAGGGTGGCGCGTCGTTGAGGTCACTCGCGTGACGAGGATCGGCGACGTCCTCAAGTTCAACGGAGGTGAAGCGACGAGATTGAAGTTCGCGGCTGAGTTGCATGATCTCCTGAGCCTTCGCTTGCGAGATGCCGAGCTCGTAGGAGACGTCGCGCTTCGTGAGTCGACGCTCAAGATTCGAACGCTCCAATCGTTGAAACTTCAGGATCAGTCGCATCTCGCCATCACTGAGTCCCGACTGTTGCTGAACGGTCTGGTTCACGAGTTTCGTGATCCAATAGTTGGCGTAGGTGGAGAATCGTGTCCCTTTCTCCGGATCGAAACGTTGGAGCGCGTTCACGAGACCCTCGACGCCAGCCGCCTCGAGGTCTTCGTTGTAGAAGTGGTAGCCACGCTCGACAATGCGCGCGCGCACCAAGCCAAACGTCGCGCGCAAAAGCATCGACTCGGCTTCTTGACCTACCTGGCGGGCGCGAAGGAGTTGCTGTCGGCGAGACGGTTCGAGTACTTGGTCCGTGGCGAGTGCTTCGCTCGCCCGTCGTCCGTCTTGGATGATGGGATAGAGCGCTCGTTCTTCCTCAACGCCGAGTGGCGCGAGCATGGCCAATCCCCCGATGAAGCCACGCGCACCCTTCGTCACGATGACGTGAGCGACGCGCGTTCAACGAGCCACTGGCGGAGGTCTCGTTCGGCGACGTCGCCGTCCGCGGTCTCAAGGAGTTCGAGGCGCTCCTTCACGTCACGGCTCGTCGCCATGGCGAGCTCTGGCGTGACGCGACCTTCGCGCATGTCACGGTCAAGTCGGAGAAGCTCCGCCTTGACTGCACTACGCATGAGTTGCGCCACCACCGCTGTCACGTCACTCTGGCTGTAGTGATGATCGAGTTCCTCAACGGCGAGTTCGCTCAGGACTTGTGCCGCGTCGTCCTGCCCACGGAGCTGCAGCCCGTCGATCAACTCCGACAGGGTCTCCTTCGTGATCAATGCTTCGAAGATCTCGCGCTGCACCTCGTTGACGAAGTAGGGCGCGATGAGGCGCTCTTTCACCAAGTCCGGACCGTGGACGTACAGCCGCAATGCTTCGAGGCCGGGCCTCGGCAGAGACGATCGAGGCTGAGGGCGAGCCGGCGGAGCTTCGTTCGCGATCTCTCGCACGCCCCTTTCACGTGGATTCTTCGCGAGTTCCACCACGCGGGCGCGCAACAAGGTCTGGTCGAGACCGAAGCGTCCGACCAGCTCTTGGATGTACTGATCGCGAACCAGATCGTTCGGATGTTCGGCGAGCACCGCCATCGCCAACTCCGCGGCCCGAGCCCGACCTTCAGCCGTCGCCACGTTGGCACCCTCCAACACCCGATCGAGACGGAATTTCAAGAATGGCACCGCGTCGGCGATGGCCTTTCGAAGTGCGTCAGGGTCACGCTGCGCGAGTTCCGCCGGGTCCGAACCCCTGGGGAGTCGGGCCACCGAGACGTCCACCTCGTGTTGACGTTCCCACTGGTAGACCGACGCCGCGGCACTCTGGCCCGCCGCGTCCGCGTCGTAGGCGAGCACGATGCGCTTCGCGAAGTTGCGCATGATGCGAAAGTGGTCCTCACCGAGTGCGGTGCCACACGTGGCGACCGCCCGTGGCAAACCGGCCGCGAAGAAGGCGATCACGTCGGTGTACCCCTCGCAGACGATGATCTCGCCCGACTTGATGATGTCGTCCTTCGCGAAGTTGAGGGCGTAGAGCATCTTGCGCTTCGAGTAGATCGGCGTCTCGGGACTGTTCTTGTACTTCGCTTCGACGTAACCGTCGGTTCGTCCCGGGTTCTGCGCTGTCGCTGGGAGGACTCTGCCACCGACCGCGATGGCCTTTCCAGCGGGATCGAAGATGGGAAAGATCACGCGAGCGCGCAGCGCGTCTTGGCGCCGTTCGCGCTTGTTCACGAAACCGAGCCCGGTGGAGAGGAGGACCTTTTCATTGAGTTTGAGGGCGTTCGTCAACGCGTCCCACTCGTCGGGCGCCCAGCCGAGTTTGAACTGACGGGCCGTCTCGCCGTTGATACCGCGCGAACGAAGGTACTCGCGTGCGGCCCGTGCGTCGGGCGACTCGAGCAGCCGTTCGTGGTACCACTCAACGGCCTTCTCCATGGCGGCCATGGCCTCTTGACGTTCTTTTCGAGCAGGTCCCGCGTTCACGTCCTCGTGCAGTTCGATGCCCGCACGGTCTGCGAGCAGGCGAAGCGCCTCGATGAAGTCGAGATGTTGGATCTCTCGAACCCAGGTGATCTGATCACCCGAGACACGACAACCGAAGCAGTAGTAGCGACCTTCTTCCGCGTTCACCGAGAACGACGGCGTCTTCTCTCCGTGAAAGGGGCACAGTCCAGTCCAACGCTGTCCGGATCGTTTGAGGGCCACCGTCTCGCCGATGAGGGCCACGATGTCAGTAGCCGAGCGCACTTGCGCGATCTCATTCTCTGAAATGGCCATAGGAAGAAAGTACCGGTTCTCTGTGAATGACGCGCTAGTGCCCTCGCACCTCTCTCTAAACTGCTGCCTATGTCCGACCACGCCGTTGAGGCCTTTGACATTGTTCGAACGTTCAGCGGAGGAGACGTTAGGGCACTTGACGGCGTGAGCCTACAGGTCCCCACGGGCCAGGTCTTCGGGCTCCTCGGTCCCAACGGTTCGGGTAAGACCACGATGGTGCGCATTCTCGCCACGATCCTCTCTCCCACGAGCGGGAGCGCCACCGTCGCCGGCTTCGACGTCGTCAAGCAGCCCAATCAGGTCCGCAGCCACATCGGTCTGGCTGGCCAGAACGCCACCGTGGACGAGAACCTCACGGGATTCGAGAACCTGCGCATGATCGGGCTCCTCAACCACCTCAACAAGGCGTACGTCATCGCGAAATCTCGCCAGCTCCTCGACGACTTCGGCCTCAGCGACGCGGCCAATCGCATCACCAAGACCTATTCCGGTGGCATGCGCCGCCGACTCGACTTAGCGGCCGCGCTCGTCGCCGACCCACCGATCCTCTTCCTAGACGAGCCGACCACCGGGCTCGACCCCCAGAGCCGTCAGGATCTTTGGAGCATCATCGAAAGCCTCGTCGAACGAGGGACGACGGTGCTGTTGACGACGCAGTACCTCGACGAGGCCGATCGACTGGCCAAGCAACTCGTCGTGCTCGATCACGGCAAGATCATCGCGCAGGGCACTTCGGCTCAATTGAAGGCACAAATGGGCGCGACCGTCCTGGCCCTTAGTTTCGCGTCGATCGACGACGCGCTGCGGGCCCAACCACTCCTCGCGAACTTGTCCGACAAAGTCGCCAACCTCGAGGGCACGGTACTGGAGCTCACCGTGGACAACGGACCACTCGTGACCGCCGACGCGCTGCGCAGAATCGACACGGCGGGCATTCGTCTAAGTGGCCTCGCGTTACGCGAACCAAGCTTGGACGACGTCTTCTTGAACCTCACCGGGCACAAGGCAGAAGACGCGTCCCTCGCGGAGCCTGCGCCCAGTGGCCGTCGCAGCAAGAGAAGGGCCAACGCGTGAGCACACTGCCAGCGTCCGCGTCATCGCACTCGTCGCTCCGTTGGGCGTTCAGTGACGTGATGACCATTGCACGTCGGAACCTTTTGGCGCTCGTGAGGATCCCTGTCGCGATCGTCTTCATGATCATTCAACCGATCATGTTCGTCATTCTCTTTCGCTACGTCTTTGGCGGCGTCATCCACCCTCTTGGCTACACGTACGTGAACTACTTGATCCCGGGAATCTTGGTCCAGACCACCATCTTTGGTTCGGTGGGCACCGCCATCGGTCTCGCCGAGGACCTGCAAAAGGGACTGATCGAACGGTTCCGCGCACTACCTATGGCTCGCTTGGCCGTGCTCGGGGGACGAACCATTGCCGACCTCTTACGAAATGTCCTCGTCCTCGTCATCATCACCGGCGTCGGCTTCCTCGTCGGATTTCGTCCGGGTGGCACCGTCATCTCGTACCTCCAAGCGTGTCTCTTGATGCTGCTCTTCGCGTACTGCCTCTCGTGGGGATTCGCCTTCGTCGGTCTCGCCGCGCCGAACTCTGAAGCCGCGCAGGCCATGACGTTTCCGGTAATCTTCCCGCTCACCTTCGCCTCGGCCATCTTGGTGCCGGTCGCCACCATGCCCGGCTGGCTTCAACCGTTCGCCATCAATCAACCGGTCAGTCAAACGGCGATCGCGGTCCGAGGATTGATGGATGGGACGGATCACGGACAGTCGACGTGGATCGCGCTCGCGTGGGCCGTCGGCGCCATTCTTGTGCTCGCGCCGCTCGCCGTGAATCGTTACCGCAAGGTCGCCTAGCAAAATGACGGTGCTCAGCATCGACGAGTTGCAAGCCATCGTCGATGAGGCTTTTCCTCAGTTCGACGTCCCGCGTATCGAGTCACTCGAGGACGACACGATCGTCGTCGCGCAACCGGTGAGTAGTCGAAACTCTCGGCCCGGCGACACGTTGTCAGGACCGACCATGATGGCGCTCGCTGACAACTCAGCGTGGCTCATCATCCTCGCGAACATCGGGCCGGTGTTGCTCGCCGTCACCACGAGTCTCCACATTGACTTTCTCCGCAAACCAGAGATCACGGATCTCATGGCTCGGGCCCGTCTCATCAAGCTTGGCCGTCGCCTCGCCGTCGTGGACGTTGAACTCTTTTCAAGAGGCTCGACTGATCTCGTCGCCAAAGCGCAAGTAACGTACTCCATCCCACCGAGAGCGACGTCGTAGCGGCTCTCGATCTCCGTCCGACCAGTAGCGTGGAACAACGTCTTTGAAGGTGTGGCCGTGAACGTCGAAACTAAGAAACCACTCTCCAACGGACTCATCACGTTGATGGCCGTCGCGATTGGCATCATCGTCGCCAATCTCTACTACCAACAGCCGTTGTTGCACCAAATCTCTGAGAGCTTCCACGTTGGAACGGCGCGCGCGTCACTCTTGATGACCCTCTCCCAGGTCGGCTACGCAATCGGTCTCGCGTTTGTGGTCCCCCTCGGCGACGTGTGGCCCCGACGGCGCCTCGTGGTAGGCATCTTCGTACTCGCCGCGGCGGCCGTGGCGACAGCGGCCAGTTTGACCTCCTTCACCATCCTCGCGGTGGTGACGCTCGTCATTGGCCTCTCGTCCGTGGGTGGCCAAGTACTCGTTCCGCTCGCGGCGGACCTCGCCGAACCAGGACAACGCGGTCGCGTGATTGCGCGCGTCATGACGGGACTTCTTCTCGGCATCTTGTTGTCACGCACAGCGTCAGGTCTCATCGCCCAGCTGTCGAGTTGGCGCGTTGTCTACTGGAGCGCAGCGGGACTCCTCGCCTTGATGGCCGTCGTCTTGCACCGCGTGCTGCCAAAGGAAGCCGCTCGCGAGCACGTGGCGTATCGAAAGCTCGTCGGAGGCGTCTTCTCTCTCTTTCTCACCCAACGCCAACTTCGCCGCCGTGCGTACCTCGGGGCCGTGATCTTCGCGTCCAACAACGCGCTGTGGACGACGCTCTCTTTTCTCCTCGCCGGCGAACCCTTTCACTACTCCAACGCCGTGATCGGACTCTTCGGACTCTTCGGCGTCGCGGGCGTGTTGGCGGCGAACGCCGCGGGCCACCAGGCGGACCGACAACGTACTCACGCGAGCACCGTGATCTTCTCGACGCTGATGTTGCTCGCGTTCGTCATCCTCGCGCTCGGTCGCAACACCGTGATCTTGCTCGCGATGGGCATCATCGTGCTGGACACCGGGATGCAAGGAATGCAGATCACGAATCAGTCTCTGATCTACGGCCTCTTGCCCGACGGACGCTCGCGCTTGAACAGCGCGTACATGGTCAGCGCGTTCGTCGGCGCGTCGATCGGCTCGTACTTAGCGGGCCAGCTCTACGCCCACTTCGGTTGGTACGGCGACTGCTGGCTCGGAGGCGGGCTCGGCGTCGCGCTCTTGGTACCGGCACTCCTGTGGCGATCGCCAAAGAGCGAGACCGTGTAGGTCAGCGGGGTCGCCGTCGAGCGCTAGTGCCTCGTAGCGTCATCTCGAGTTCGATGACTCCGTCACCGAATCGCTCCGTCAGACGTTCTCGCAAAACCTGTTCCAACGCTCGACGTTCTTCGTCACTTTGAATGATCACGCCGGAGTACGTCTCGAAGACGCCGACCACTTCATCGATCGTGCGCGGCCAGGTCCACTCGAGATCGAAGTCATGGACGTCGACGAGAGGGCCGTCGGGATCGAACTCGACGCGGCGTCCTCGCACTCTTACGCGCAGGTCGCTCGGACTCTCACGAAGTGAGACGAAGTCGGTCATCCAGGGGTTCTCGGTGCTGAAGCCGTTCCACCAGACGTAGATGGTCCCGTCGTCACGAAGGACGCGAGCCAGCTCGATCGTCGCGTCGGGTTGCGTGAACCAGTGCCACGCCGACGAGGAGAACACCGCGTCAAAGGTACCGTCGGGCGCGGGCACGGACTCCGCGCGACCAATCAGCACGCGCACGTCCGGGCTTCGCCGCACCAAGATTCGTCGCATGTCCTCGTCGGGTTCGATCACGCTGACGTTCGCGCCGTGCGCCAAGAGGAAGCGCGTGAGTTTTCCCGTGCCCGCGCCGACTTCGAGAACGTGAAGACCTTTGAGGTCTCCGACGAGCGACGAGGCCGCTTCGGGCGGATCGGGACGATAGAGGTCGTACTGCTCGGCGACCGTGCCGAACTTGCGCCCCCGTCCGTCGTCCGCCATCGTCAGCCCGAGGTGAGGTTCCAGAAGTGCCGTGTCAGGTCCGCGATCGGCACCCGCACCTGGGTGGTCGAGTCACGGTCGCGCACGGTCGCGGCGCGATCGTTCAAGGTCTCAAAGTCAATCGTCACGCAGTACGGCGTGCCGACTTCGTCTTGGCGACGGTAGCGCTTGCCGATCGACTGGGTGACGTCGTAGTCGCACATGAAGTGCGGTTGGAGTGAGTTGAGCACCTCGGCGGAGACACCCTCGAGCTCGGGCTTCTTAGATAGCGGCAGCACCGCGATCTGATACGGCGCGAGGCGCCAGTCGAGACGAAGGACGGTTCGCGTCTCACCTTCTACCTCGTCCTCGTGATAGGCGGCGAGAAGGAAGGCCATCATCGCGCGCGTGGCACCGGCCGCGGGCTCGATGACGTAAGGGGTGTAACGCTCGTTCGTCGACTGGTCGAAGTAATCGAGCGCGACGCCCGAGTGTTTGGCGTGCTGCGTCAAGTCGTAGTCGCCGCGGTTCGCGATGCCCTCGAGTTCATCGAAGCCCCACGGAAAGAAGAACTCGACGTCGGTCGTGCCCTTCGAGTAGTGCGAGAGATCTTCCTTCGCGTGCTCGTGCAACTGGAGTTTCTCTGGCGGGATGCCGAGATCGACGTACCACTGAAAACGTGTCTCGATCCAGTAGCGGTACCACTCTTCAGCCTCGGCGGGCGGCACGAAGTACTCCATCTCCATCTGTTCGAACTCGCGAGTTCGAAAGACGAAGTTCTGCGGGGTGATCTCGTTACGAAAGGACTTACCCACTTGAGCAATGCCGAAGGGCGGCTTCTTTCTCGTCGTCGAGAGCACGTTCGCGAAGTTGGTGAAGATGCCCTGGGCGGTCTCGGGACGGAGATACGCGGTCGAGCCCTCGCCCTCTACTGGACCCGCCTGGGTCTTGAACATCAAGTTGAACGCCCGGGGACTCGTGAACTTGGTCGAACCGCAGTTCGGACAGACCCCGTCGATCTTGTCCTCTCGCCAGCGTTCCTTGCACACGAGACAGTCGACGAGCGGGTCCGTGAAGGTCTCGAGATGCCCCGACGCCGCCCAGACGGCGGGCGGTCCCAAGATCGCGGCGTCGATGCCCACGATGTCGTGGCGGGTTTGGACCATCGATCGCCACCAGGCGTTCTTCACGTTGCGCAACATGTTGACGCCCAAGGGACCGTAGTCGTAGGTGGAGCGAAATCCCCCGTAGATCTCGGCCGACTGGAAGATGAAACCTCGCCGTTTGGCGAGGTTCGTGACCTTGTCGAGCAGGTCGGGGTCGAGTTCGGATGTTGCGTCCATTACGCAAGGTTACTGGACTAGTTACTGCTTCTTAAGCGGACGATGACCTGATTGGCGACGAGTCGAGCCTTCGGCGTCAACGAGACTCGGCCATCGCGCACTCGAACGAGGTGCGCGATCTCGTCGAGTGAGTCGAACGCTTCGAGGGGCACACCGCGCGCGGTGCGAAGCGCGAGCGACTCGGCTTCGAAGCGTTGCGTCGTCTCGTCTAGGAACTCTTCGCCACCGAGCGGTGAGTCACCCTTGCGCAGAAGCTCCACGTAGCGATCGGGGGTTCGAACGTTCCAGCACCGTCGACCGTGCAGGTGCGAGTGCGCCGCCGAGCCGAAGCCCACGTAATCCTCGTGGTCCCAGTAGACGTGATTGTGGCGGCATTCGTGTCCGGGTTTCGCCCAGTTCGAGATCTCTTCCCAGAGATAGCCGTGTTGTTCGAGCACCTCGCCGACGAGGTCGTAGGCGTCGGCCGTGGCGTCCTCGTCGGGGTGTCGCGCGGGGTCGCGACCGAGTGGCGTCGCCGGCTCGGGCGTGAGTGCGTAACAACTGATATGCGGCGGCGGGTTCTCTAACGTCAAGAGATCGTTCAATGTGTGGCGAACGTCCTCGAGACCTTCAGCACGTGAACCCACGATGAGATCCATGTTCCACGTCGCGAAGCCAGCCTGCGTGACGGCCTCGGAGACCTCGCGGTGCGCCATCGTGCCGTGGCGACGACCGAGGTCGGCGAGGACGGCAGGTTGCGTGGACTGCACGCCAAAGCTCATTCGATTGACCCCGCCTGCCCGGTAGGCCCTCAGTCGCTCGAGACTGGCGTCTTCGGGATTGCACTCGACGGTCACCTCGGCGTCGCTCGTGCGTTCGATGGCGTCGAGGATGCGCAGGAGCGCGTCCGCGGGGAGTCGAGACGGCGTACCGCCGCCAAAGAACACCGACGTCGCCGGGGGAAGCCCCGACTCTCTCGTGAGCGCGATCTCGATGAGGACGGCTTCCACGTAGTCGACCATGAGGTGATCGCGGTCCGAGTACGTCGCGAAGGCGCAGTAGTCGCAACGATGCGCGCAGAACGGGACGTGCACGTAGACACCGAAGTTGACGGTTGACGACACGAACCTAAACCTTTGGTCGCGCCGTCAAGGGCGCGACGGAACTCGGCGCGCGAAGACGTTTGCCGAAATGGACTTCGATCGCCTCTTGGGCGACGGCCATCACTTCCCCGGCGCCGGGCGGATTCTCTTCGCGAAGTACGTTCGCGAGGTCGCCGCCAACGACACGTCGTATCAACACCAGCGCGTCATTCGAAAGGGCGACGCCCTGGCGACACTCGTCACAGAGCGTGCCGCCGATCTGCGCGTCGAACGCGACGAGCGGACCCGGTCGGCCACAGTTGACGCAGACGTCAACGACGGGATCGGACCCGTCGAGAGCGAGCAGGCGAAAGTAAAATGACGCTGGGACGAGTGCCGGTTCGAACGAGTCATCGTCCAGGGTAAGCAGCACGCGGGTCAAGAGATCGAAGATTTCCTCGTCGGGCACGCCGTCAGAGGGAATGGCGTCCACCGCTTCGACGACCGCGTAGCCGGCGGAGATTCGAGCGTACGACGAGCGCAGCGTCGCGAGATGTTCACGATGCAGGACGTGACGCGCGACGTAGAACTCTCCGCGGGTCTTCACGAGGTCCACGTTCACGTAGGCGAGCGTCTCTAAGTTCCCGCCCATGCGACTCGTCGTCTTGCGTACGCCCTTCGCCAAGACACGGAGCTTTCCGTGGTGGCGCGTCCAGAGCACGACCACGCGGTCGGCCTCACCGGACTTGTAAGTCCGAAGGACCACGGCGTCATCCGTGACCTCGTTCACGGTTTGGGGTCGTCCTCGGGTTTGTTGAAGTTCTGCTTTCGAGGCGCGATGCCCATGAAACGCTGCAGCGCGACACCGAGCGCCACGATGACGCCGAGGACGAGTGGCACCACCAACGGACCGATGAGACTGGTTGCACCGTTGAAGGCCAACACCCAGAGAAACACGTAGACGAGCAGGACGGGAACGACCGTGGCGCGCAACACGCTCACTTATCAACACCACCAAATCGCCGTTCACGGCGCTGGTACTCCTCGAGTGCGAGGTAGAGGTCCTCGCGGCGAAAGTCGGGCCACAGCACGTCGGTGAAGATCAACTCCGAGTACGCCATCTCCCAGAGAAGGAAGTTCGAGATCCGGTACTCGCCCGACGTGCGAATCACCAGGTCGAGGTCGGGCAGTTCGGGGTGATAGAGACGTTCGCGAATCTTCTTCTCGTCGATCTTCCTCGCGGGAACCTTGTCTTCGACGAGTTCGCGCACCGCGTCCACGATCTCGGCCCGGCCGCCGTAATTGAAGGCGATGTTGAGGGTCAGGTCCTTGTTGTTCTTCGTCAGTTCGACGGCTTCGTCCATGCGCGACGCGACGCCCCTCGGCACGCGCCAGTCACGACGTCCGGAAAAGACGATGCGCACGCCGTCGGCGTAGAGTTCGTGCTGGCGGCGCTCTAAGAGGCCGCGATTGAAGTTCATCAAGTAGCGCACTTCGTCGACTGGTCGGCGCCAGTTCTCCGTGGAAAAGGCGAAGACCGTCAACGCCTTCACCCCCGCGGCGAGAGCGCCGTAGGTCGTGTCGACGAGGGACACCTCGCCTGCTCCGTGACCCTCGGTTCGCGGAAGTCCGCGACGTTGGGCCCAGCGACCGCTGCCGTCCATCACGACGGCCACGTGACGTGGCACGCCCGAGCGGTCGAGGGACGTGGGAAAAGGTGTGGGACGTGGATCGGGCACGAATGAAACTTACTTCCTCACCCTAAGAACGCCTCAGCGACACGTATTGTCAATGAGTGAAGAGTTTCGACCCGGACGAAGAGACCGTCGAGGCGGACGTGGACGCTCACGACGGTGTCCAGATCGACGATGACGTCATCGAGGTCGACGCCGAGCGAGCGCTCGCGCTCCTCGACGCCATCACGCACGACCTCCCGGGCGGAGGGGAATCACGCGAGGGTCAACGCGAAATGGTCCGCGCCGTGGCGTCGGCAATCTCGCGACGGCGCCACCACGTCATTGAAGCCGGGACCGGCGTGGGCAAGTCGTTGGCCTACCTCGTGCCGGCGGTGATGGCGGGCGAACGCGTCGTCATCGCCACGGCCACGAAGAACCTCCAAGACCAGCTCGCTTCGAAGGACGCGCCCCAGGTGGCGGCGCACGTGAAGGGCGTGCGCGTCGCCGTGTTGAAGGGAAAGCAGAACTACCTCTGTCGCAATCGGGCGCAGAGCCTTGGCGCGGGCGCCCAGTTGACGCTCGATGACGGCGCCGACGTGCCAAAGGGCGTTGCTGATCAGATGCGACGCATCCTTCGCTGGTCGAACGACACCGAAACGGGCGACCTCGACGAACTTCCCTTCGAAGTCGATTCACGCGCGCGGCGTAGTCTCTCGGTGACTCCTCAAGAGTGCCTCGGGCGCACCAAATGTCCCCAGGGCGCGAACTGCTTCGCCGAGCTCGCGAAGGACCGCGCGAACGAGAGCTCGATCCTCATCGTCAACGCCCACCTCTACGCGTCACACTTGGCGTCGGGATCGATGCTGCTCCCCGTTCACGAATTCGTGGTCTTCGACGAGGCCCACGAGATCCTCGACATCTTCGCGACGCTGCTGGGCACGTCGCTCAACGCGGCGCGACTTCGAGCGCTCGCCTCGGGGGGGCGGTCGCTCCTCGGCGAGGACGACCGGGCCCGGGCCGATCAGTTGCTCTCGAGCGCCGATCGCTTGGCGTCAGCGCTCCTCGCGCAGTACGAACGAAACGAACTCAAGGGTCTCGACGAAGCATGCGTCCTCGAGCTCGCGCGGGCCAACGAACTCGTCAGTGCCCTCGTCGAGGGACTTCGTGACCTCGAAACCGCGACGTCCGACGCGGAGTTTCGTAAAGTTCGCGCGCTCGGTCCCGCGATCCACCTCGCGAACGACCTCGACCGTGTCAACAAGATAAAGGACGGCGAGCTGCTCTTCCTCTCGCGACGTGATCGAGAGATCGACGTCGAGATCTCCCTCGTCGACGTCGGACCACGACTACGCGACGAACTCTGGGGCAACGTCACGGCCATCTTGACGAGCGCCACCATCCCCGACAGCTTGCCCAAGAACTTGGGGCTCGACGACGCCGTGTTCGATCACTTCGAAAGCCCCTTCGACTACCCCAACCATGGACTGCTCTACGTGCCGGAGAACTTTCCCGAACGTAACGCGCCGGGAGCCGAGTCGGCCATCATCGAAGAGCTCGTAGAACTCATCACTGCGGCGAACGGTCGAACCCTCGCGCTCTTCACCAACCGTTCGGTCATGCAACGGGTTGCGGAAGCGGTCGAACCCCGACTCGAGACCGAAGTACTCGTCCAAGGGACGCTCTCTCGCGCACGCCTCATCGAACAGTTTCGCGACAGCGCCGAAGCGAGTCTCTTCGCGGTCACCAGCTTCTGGCAGGGCATCGACGTGCCAGGCCATTCGCTCAGTCTCGTCACCATTGACCGACTGCCTTTCAGCGTTCCTAACGATCCCTTGGCGGAAGCCCGGCGCGAGAAGTCCGATCATCCCTTCTTCGAGGTGGACCTGCCACGCGCCACGATGCTGCTCGCCCAGGGCGTCGGTCGACTCATTCGCACGAAGGACGATCGCGGCGTCGTCGCCGTACTCGACACGCGACTCGCAATAGCGAGGTACCGGGGCACGATGTTCAAAAAGCTTCCACCCATGCGACGCACGCGGGACAAGGCCGATGTGCACGCGTTCCTCAAGGAACTTCGCCAGTAGTTTCAGGCGCTAGCGATCGGGGGTCCTCGGCGAGACGGTTGAGTGGAAGGGCAGCGGCGACAAAGCGCGGCGACGTGGCGATCCTCTGTGTCAGTTTAGGAGGACAAACGGAAGTCGTCAGTCTAAACTGACAAGCATGGACATCGAAAAACTCAACGAGAATCTCTCGTCGGATGACCCGGCACTTGGGCTACGCGCCTCGCTGGCACTCCATCGCTTGGCCGAAAGGGTCGAAGCGAACCACGTCGCGTCGGCCCGGGGAAAGGGCTGGTCGTGGCACCAGATCGGAGACGCCTTGGGTGTCACCCGCCAGTCCGTGCATGCCAAGTACTGCAAGGAGTCTTCATGACCGCCGAATCCGTGGTGCCAGAGATCCTTCACCCCTGGGCCATCTATATAGAGGCCAGTGAGGAGGCTCGTCGCCGAGGTGACCGGCGAACTGGTACCGATCACTTCTTGCTCAGCTTGTTGGAGGATTCCTCGGTCGAAGCCGTGTTGGGCGTGAGCCTGCAGCAAACTCGATACGCCCTTGAGTCGCTCGATCAGGAAGCCCTCGGTACCCTGGGCGTGGGATCCGGCACCGACGCTCCCCTGCTTCCGACGCGCGCCGTGCCGAAGAAGCCAAAAATCAGAGACGTCATGAAAAAAAATCGTCTCCGCATGACCCCCGCGGCAAAGAAAGTGCTGGAGGAAGCGGTCAAGCCCACGCGCCGGAAGACCCAGGTGACGGCCCAGCAGGTACTTGCCCAGATTCTCAGTCTCCAACCACCAGATCCCGCGGCAGCACTGCTGGGCGCTCTCGACGTGAACGTCTTAGAGGTTCGGCGCCGACTGGACGCGGTCACACCCGACAGCTGAGTCCACTTCGACATCCACGACGTCGAGCCATGCAATGGCGGCCAGCGTCTTCCAGAATTTGACCATTGACTCGAAGCACGGAGTTCGAACGCGACTGGCCAAACAGCTGCAGGCCCGCGAGACCCCGAATCAATTTCGGAATCTGCCTATGCCGTCGAGGTAGGTTCTGTGCGGCTGCCTGACACGGCCGCGAAAGCGAGGAGGCAAGTGATGTCGAAGTTCATGATCTCGTTCGGTGCCAACGCGATGGATCACCTTCCCGACGAGGTAATGCCCGAAGTTGCGAAGGCTGCTCGCGGCGTAGTCCGGGAGATCATCAACGAAGGTGTATTTGTAGTCGCCGGTGGACTGGCGAATCGAATGGCGAGCATCGTGGCCATCGATGGGACAGTTACCGAAGGTCCGGAGCCGAAGGCCATGGGAGGAGTCACGATTGTCGACGTGCCCACACGCGAGGAGGCGCTCGAGTGGGCCGCCAAGATCGCTGTCGCGTGCCGTTGTGCGCAGGAGGTTTGGGAGATTGGAGAGGACCCCGAACTCGAGGCGATGCTCAGACAGGTTGATGGTCGAAGCTGAGTTCGTTATGACCTGCGATCGAGGGAATGCGACCGCGGATCGCTATTACGGTCGATCGCTGGCGTCGGAGGGCCGACGTCAACAATCTCCGGGTGGAGGATCAATTCGTGGATTCCGTAGCCGTTACCCGGAGTCTGATTCTGTTTCCGTCATATTCCGCTGGCGCGTCTCGAACCATCCAAACAAATTCGCCGTTTTCACCGGTACCTCTGTGATGTGCGGCGAACATATTTTTTTCAAGAACGAAGGTGCATTCCAACTAGCGACAGTTGCCCAAATCTTCTTTCTGCCAGTTGCGAAGGCTGCATCGATCACAGCGCCAGCGGCTTCTGTTGCGTAGCCGTGGCCCTGGAATCGGGGAAGGATCTCAAAGGCGATTTCCGGTTCATCAAAGGATGCCCGTCCAACGATCAGGCTGTAATACCCAATCGAGTTCGCCTCTTTAAGCCGCCGGATACTCAGTACACCGAAGCCCTCTGCGCGAGCTTGTATGTTGCGCTCGACCATTCGCCGCGCAACGTCATCTAGTGACAACGTCGTGCCCCCCTCGTCTTCTCGAAGGAGTTCGAGGTTGCACTCAACGTCGTCCTTCGTGCGCAGTCGCAATGACAATCGCTCGGTGTCGATCGAAAAGGCCATCGTTCGGAAACGAATTGCAGCCTAAGCGCTGCCATTCAAAGGTGTCCGGTTTATCTGCACCAGCATTCAAATTACAGGCTTTCGGTTTACCCGCAGCCGCGGTGAGCCTCAGTGGGGTAGGCAACTCAGACGGTGGGCTTGTCCCTGCATTAAAGGTCGCAACGGTCGAAAGGACTCGTTAGTCCGAGACTGAAGGCAGGATCAAGGGACATGAGTAGTCGTTGTTGTCGATGATGAGATCAGACTTGGAGATTGGGTGTACTTCGGCGATGTAGATCTCCTCTGCCGGGCCATACCGATCTCGACGAACTCTCGTTGCCTCGTCAATGCCCTCTGTATCTAGGTCTCGCTCGATTCCTCGCGCGACGGCGACTTTGGGCTCCACTTCCAACCAGATCCGAAAGTCCCAATACGCGTTGTATTCGGGTCGCAGCGCGAAGACTGAGTCGACGATCAAGACTGCGTCATCGGGAGCGGTCACGAAGATGTCGCGACGGTCCGCGCCGGTGAGCGGATCATGTGCGCAGAGCACGACTTCGCCATTCCCGCCGGGCCCCGAAGGAACAAGCAGGAGGTCCACTGCCGATCGGAAGTCGTAGGCATTGCGGTAGTACCCCTCACCGGTCACGCGGTCATACCCGCGCTCGCGGGCGTCGCGCCATGGATGTTTAAAATCGTCAAAGCTCGCTCTGAGCGTTGAGCGCCCGCGCTCGCGAAGCGCCGCGGCAAGTTCGTGACCGAAGGAAGTCTTTCCAGCGCCGGTACGCCCATCGATGGCGATGCGAAGCCGGCGCGTGGAGAGATGGCTAATCGTCTGCGCGACGTCCCCTATGAGCCTTGTCCGAGAGCTTGATGCCGGTTCGGGCTGCGGCTGTCGCCACGTGGAGGCCGATTCAAACGAGGTCACGCCAGGAATGTTTGCACATCGCCGCGTTCAAGGCGCGCCGGCAAATGGGTACCGGTGGGGCCGACTTGCACATTCTCCGAGCGGAGACTCGGCGGTTGGTCGGCACATCGAAGTGCGATATTAACGGGGCGGTATGAACTTTCCACGACTGCACCTTGTCCTGCTTGACTGTCCCGACCCGTTCGAGCTCGCAAAGTTTTACTCGGCCCTCACCGGCATTGCGGTAGAGACTTGGCCGGGTTACGCCCCGGAAGACATGCCAGACATCGACTTGGTGCATGATTCCCTTCCGGCTTTGAGTTTTCAGAGAGTCGAGAACTACGTGGCGCCCACCTGGCCCGACGGGGTCATGCCGAAACAGATGCATCTCGACTTTGAAGTTGATGATCTCGACGAGGGAGAACGTCACGTCCTTAGCATCGGTGCTCGAAAGGCCGATTACCAGCCCGGGGAGACTTTTAGAGTGTTCCTGGACCCAGTAGGTCACCCGTTCTGTCTGATTATGAAGAGTGACTAGGCGCGTCACTTCCGCCGAGGGGCCAAAAGCAGTCACCTAATGCTTTCACTCAATTGCTGTCCAGGGGCAATTTGCAAGAGGGACATTTCTATCGCCGATCCTGAGACGGGTGCGCTCTCTCTATCACAGCACCCGCATACTGCACTGGGTCCTCAATGACGTATCAATTTCCAGGCAGCGACCGGAATTCAACCAGTCGGTGATTGTTGGTGTCGGAGACCTGATGCGAAACCACACGCGAACTCTAACAATCCGATCTTAAAACTTGCCGAGCAGATTGCGAGCTGCGAGATCCGGTCAGGCCACATTTTAGGCCACCGATTTTTGCAACACTCGAGACCAAGCCGAAGAACGAGAACAGCGCCTGACAATTGTCAAAGTCTCTCGAGTACCTGGACCGGTTCAGTTGGGTCAACTAGGTGAGAGCAGCTGATCGCACCTGAAACCGCTTTGTGGAATCGCGAAGTCTCCCGATTCACCTCGCTGCTTCGCGCAACTAGCCGTGTGTAATTGGCAGCATTTGGTGTTGCAGTCGATGCGACTCGGTACCGATCGCGCGTACGGATACCACTGATGAAAAGACCAAACACACCAACGCCAGTGGCCACCACCCGCTATGGGCATAACTCACAATTACCTGCCCTCGCGAACTCGGATCTCCTTGAAGCCGAAGTCCCAACACCCACAGCGAATACGCCACGGTCATTAGCGGAACGATACGACCGATCATTCGACTGAGACCAAGTGGGACTCGAGCCTCATCGGCACTCAATTCGACGCGAGATGCCAAAAAGGCCATGGCCACGATTGATCCAACCAAGGTGCCGAGGCCCAGAGTCACGTTTGAATCGCTCACCATTCGCGCGAGTAACGGATGGAGGACTGTCATGGAGAAGACGGGGCGCCCGTGCACCGTGACGAAGCTGGGCTTTTGCTGTTGGCTGAGATAATTCGACCAGAGGTAGAGGCCAGTTATGGCCACCATGGCGATGGCCGGCGACCACACGAGGAAACGCCGGGTTCGTGAGTGCCGGCTGCGGTGCCGCAGTGCGCCCCTCATAGAGGACCAGACGGTGAGGAGGCCCAAAAGACTTACTAGTGCCAGGACCGTAATGAGGAAGTACCCGATGCCCGACATGTACGTCGGCCACGACATCGACCCGTGAACGATCGGGCCGCTGGGGGTCATGGTTGTGTTGGTGCCGTTCGTGATCATTTTGATCGCACGGTGATCAAATGCGTGCGGACTTGGCCATGAGGGCGACGGCAGTAGAGCGCCCGACTGAAACCACAAAGCTGAGCGGTAACTCTGATAGCTCGTGGTGTAGAGCACAAGGGGAATCACGAGCGCAATGGGGAGGGCCGCGGCGGAGGCGACGACTTGACGACGGATCGCCGGTGAGTGCGTCAGGTCCGGAACCGGCCCGCGCGCCCATTGGCGCAGGGCATCAATGGCAAGGCCACCGGCGACGAGCCAACGGGATCGTCCTTCCTCGAGGACATCGGCGGTGATGGTCGCGACCTCGTCTGCGTATCGTCGTCGCCACCACCGAGGGTGCATCGCGAGGGCGATTCGGACCAGGTCGATTCTCACATTGCCCCGAGTCGTCGGAGGCCGATTTTGGCAACGCGGGTGGTGGCCTCGAGGCGCTCGCGCAGCAC